>ERZ1699238.547-NODE-548-length-9846-cov-3.972116_pt1 | contig 9846 bp, 9 predicted proteins | sample MGYA00581518_ERZ1699238 | MGnify/ENA primary metagenome ERZ1699238 (study PRJEB42319, sample SAMD00040325) | human oral metagenome | material: saliva | host: Homo sapiens | study: EMG produced TPA metagenomics assembly of PRJDB4115 data set (Metgenomic analysis of... | reverse complement strand
TTGTGTCACTCGATATCCTCCCTGAGCTCAAGGAACTCTGGCCTAAGAAGGGAGACCAACTCTACATCCGTCTTGAAGTGGACAAGAAAGACCGTATCTGGGGCCTCTTGGCTTATCAAGAAGACTTCCAACGTCTAGCTCGTCCTGCTTACAACAATATGCAGAACCAAAACTGGCCATCCATTGTTTACCGTCTCAAGTTGTCAGGAACTTTTGTTTACCTGCCAGAGAATAACATGCTTGGCTTTATCCATCCTAGCGAGCGCTACGCAGAGCCACGTTTGGGGCAAGTCTTAGATGCGCGTGTCATTGGTTTCCGCGAGGTTGACCGTACGCTGAATCTCTCCCTCAAACCTCGTTCCTTTGAAATGTTGGAAAATGATGCTCAGATGATTTTGACTTACTTGGAAAGTAATGGCGGTTTCATGACCTTAAATGATAAGTCATCTCCAGACGACATCAAAGCAACCTTTGGTATTTCTAAAGGTCAGTTTAAAAAAGCTCTTGGTGGCTTGATGAAGACTGGCAAAATCAAGCAAGACCAGTTTGGGACAGAGTTGATTTAGGGAGACTTATGAGAAAATCATTTTACACTTGGCTCATGACCGAGCGCAATCCTAAAAGTAACAGTCCCAAGGCTATCTTGGCAGACCTCGCTTTTGAAGAATCAGCCTTCCCAAAACACACAGATGATTTTGATGAGGTCAGTCGCTTTTTAGAGGAGCATGCCAGTTTCTCTTTTAACCTAGGAGACTTTGACGCTATCTGGCAAGAATACTTAGAACACTAGCATGATTCACTGGGTTTGGGCTAGTAATTTCTCCATCCCTTTGCTATAATAAAAAGAAATAAAAGGATTAGAGAGGTTCTTTATTTGAAGGAACATTCAATTGACATTCAACTGAGTCATCCAGATGACCTGTTTCATCTTTTTGGTTCCAATGAGCGCCATCTTCGTTTGATGGAAGAAGAGCTTGATGTGGTGATTCATGCTCGTACGGAGATTGTGCAGGTTTTGGGAGAGGAGACTGCCTGTGAAGAGGCTCGTCAGGTTATTCAAGCCCTCATGGTCTTGGTAAATCGTGGGATGACCGTTGGTACGCCAGATGTGGTCACTGCGATTAGCATGGTCAAAAATGATGAAATCGACAAGTTTGTTGCCCTTTACGAAGAAGAAATTATCAAGGACAATACAGGGAAGCCTATCCGTGTCAAAATCTTGGGTCAAAAACTTTATGTGGATAGTGTCAAACAGCATGATGTGACCTTTGGAATTGGGCCCGCAGGGACAGGGAAGACCTTTCTTGCAGTTACTTTGGCCGTGACAGCTCTTAAACGTGGGCAGGTCAAGCGGATTATCCTAACACGCCCGGCAGTGGAAGCTGGAGAGAGTCTAGGTTTTCTTCCGGGTGATCTTAAGGAGAAGGTAGATCCTTACCTTAGACCTGTTTATGATGCCTTGTATCAGATTCTGGGGAAAGACCAAACAACTCGTCTCATGGAGCGTGAAATTATCGAGATTGCACCTCTTGCCTACATGCGTGGACGAACCTTGGATGATGCCTTTGTCATTCTCGATGAGGCGCAAAACACGACCATCATGCAGATGAAGATGTTCTTGACTCGTTTAGGCTTTAATTCTAAGATGATTGTCAATGGAGATATCAGTCAGATTGACTTACCACGTAATGTCAAGTCCGGTTTGATTGATGCCCAAGAAAAGCTCAAGAACATTCACCAGATTGCCTTTGTTCATTTTTCAGCTAAGGATGTGGTTCGCCATCCAGTTGTCGCTCAGATTATTCGAGCTTATGAACCAGCTCCAATTAAAAAAGAAGAGAGTGAAGAAGTCCAAGAAGAAACAGAATAGCAAAAAAGAGCAGTTCAGGTGGAATTGCTCTTTCTTTTATCTGATAATTAGATTTTTTAGATTAGTTCATCAATTGGAGTATGTTTTTTATCGAGACCTTGGGCTACTGGAAGACTGGTTAAGTAACCTTGATAAGTAGTAACCCCTTGGCGCAAGCCCTCATCCTCAGAGATTGCTTGTACAAAACCTTTACCAGCCAAAGCTTCGATATAAGGAAGAGTGACATTGGTTAGGGCAATGGTTGAAGTACGAGCAACCGCACCAGGGATATTGGCAACGGCATAGTGGAGCACACCGTGTTTTTCATATATAGGTTCATCGTGCGTTGTCACACGGTCAGCTGTCTCGATAACGCCACCTTGGTCAACGGCAACGTCAACGATGACTGATCCTGGACGCATTTGTTTGACCATCTCATCTGTCACCAATTTCGGTGCCTTGGCACCTGGGATGAGAACCGCTCCGATCACCACATCCGCATCTCTCACACTGGCTTCAATGTTAAATGAATTGGACATAAGGGTTTGGATTTGATGGCCAAAGACCTCTTCGAGATCTGAGAGACGTTTAGCACTGATATCAAGGATGGTTACTTGAGCACCAAGACCAAGGGCAATTCGAGCAGCATGAGTCCCTACGACACCACCACCGATGATGGTTACTTTCCCTTTAGGCACACCCGGTACACCACCCAGTAGGACGCCAGAACCTCCTGCTTGCTTGGTTAGGAAATGGGCGCCGATTTGGACTGCCATACGGCCTGCAACTTCACTCATAGGAACGAGGAGTGGTAATTGACCTTGGGAATTACGGACAGTTTCATAGGCAATCCCAGTTGTTTTTGCTTCCAACATAGCATCTGCTAATTCTGGAGCAGCGGCCATGTGCAAGTAGGTAAAGAGAAGCAGATCGTCGCGCAAGTAACCATATTCAGAATCTAGAGGTTCTTTTACCTTTACGACCAACTCAGCAGCCCAGGCCTCACCAGCAGTAGAGACAATCTCGGCTCCTTGTTTTTGATAGTCAGCATCAGTAAAGCCAGAACCGAGACCAGCATTTGTTTCGATAAGGACGCGATGACCACGGCTGACTAAGCTGTGGACACCGGCAGGTGTTAGGGCAACACGGTTTTCATTATTCTTAATTTCTTTTGGAATTCCGATTAACATAGAGAAAAACTCCCTTTCTATTGACGGGTTGTAAATGATTTATCACATTATCTAGAAAATAAGGTGATGATTTTATTCTATATGAAACCGCTTTAAAAAGCAAGAAAAATTTGTTGTAATTTATTTTTTATGCTAGACTGGTAGAAAATATTTTTAAATGGAGGAGAAGTATGGAATCAATCTTTTTAAAACTATCCCAGTATCCAATAATGGAGACTGAGCGTTTATTGCTTAGACCTGTAACCTTGGATGATGCGGAAGCAATGTTTGCCTATGCTTCGGACAGAGAAAATACACGTTACACTTTTCCAACCAATCAAAGCTTGGAAGAAACCAAAAATAATATTGCTCAGTTCTACTTGGCCAATCCCTTGGGACGCTGGGGAATAGAACTAAAAAGCAATTGTCAGTTTATCGGAACCATTGATTTGCACAAGATTGATCCTGCTCTTAAGAAGGCAGCTATTGGCTACATTATCAATAAAAAGTATTGGAATCAAGGATTAACGACAGAAGCCAACCGTGCCGTGATTGAGCTAACTTTTGAGAAGATAGGGATGAATAAGTTGACTGCCCTTCACGATAAGGACAATCCTGCGTCTGGAAAGGTCATGGAGAAATCAGGAATGCGTTTTTCCCACGAAGAAGCTTATGCTTGTATGGACCAGCATGAAGAAGGTCGAATCGTGACAAGAGTTCATTATGTCTTGACCAAGGAAGACTATTTTGCAAATAAATAAGCAGTTGAGAAGAAATTTTCAACTGTTTTTTTTTCCTCTTACGAATAATCTAAGAGAGGAGAAAATATGGAAGCAATTATCGAGAAAATCAAAGAGTATAAAATCATCGTCATTTGTACTGGTCTGGGCTTGCTTGTAGGAGGATTTTTCCTGCTAAAGCCAGATTCACAAACACCTGTCAAGGAAACGAATTTACAGGCAGAAGTTGCAGCTGTTTCCAAGGATTCATCGACCGAAAAGGAAGTGAACAAGGAAGAAAAGGAAGAACCCCTTGAACAAGATCTAATCACAGTAGATGTAAAAGGCGCTGTTAAAGCACCTGGAATTTATGATTTGCCTGTAGGTAGTCGAGTCAATGATGCTGTTCAGAAGGCTGGTGGCTTGACAGAGCAAGCAGACAGCAAGTCGCTCAATCTGGCCCAAAAAATCAGTGACGAGGCTCTGGTTTACGTTCCAACTAAGGGGGAAGAAGTAGCTAGTCAACAGACTGCTTCTGGGACAGCTTCTTCAACAAGCAAGGAAAAGAAGGTCAATCTCAACAAGGCCAGTCTGGAAGAACTCAAGCAGGTCAAAGGCTTGGGAGGAAAACGAGCCCAGGATATTATCGATCATCGTGAGACGAATGGCAAATTCAAGTCGGTTGATGAACTTAAGAAGGTCTCTGGCATTGGTGCTAAAACGATAGAAAAGCTAAAAGACTATGTTACAGTGGATTAAGAAACTCCCTATTCCCCTAATTTACCTGAGTTTTCTGTTACTTTGGCTTTATTACGCTATTTTCTCAGCATCCTATCTTGCTTTGTTGGGCTTCGTTTTTCTGCTAGTCTGTCTCTTTGTACAATTTCCTTGGAAATCAGCAGGCAAAGTTATAGTGCTTTGTGGAATCTTTGCCTTCTGGTTTCTGCTTCAAAATTGGCAACAGAGTCAAGTTAGTCAAAACCTAGCGGATTCTGTTGAAAGGGTACGGATTCTGCCTGACACTATTAAGGTCAATGGTGACAGTCTGTCCTTTCGTGGAAAGGCTGACAACCGCACCTTCCAAGTCTATTATAAACTCCAGTCCGAGGAGGAGAAAGAATCCTTTCAAACTTTAACAGACCTTCATGACTTGGAACTAGAAGGAAAACTTTCAGAACCAGAAGGGCAGAGAAATTTTGGTGGTTTTGACTACCAAGCCTATTTGAAGACTCAGGGAATTTACCAGACTCTCAATATCAAAAAAATCCAGTCACTTCAAAAGGTTGGCAGTTGGGATGCAGGTGAAAACCTGTCCAGTTTACGTCGTAAGGCTGTAGTTTGGATTAAGACGCATTTTCCAGACCCTATGCGGAACTACATGACAGGACTCTTACTAGGACATCTGGACACCGACTTTGAGGAGATGAATGAACTTTATTCCAGTTTAGGAATTATCCACCTCTTTGCCTTGTCGGGTATGCAGGTAGGTTTTTTCATGGATGGCTTTAAGAAACTTCTCTTGCGATTGGGCTTGACCCAAGAAAAGTTGAAATGGCTAACTTATCCCTTTTCCCTTATTTATGCAGGCCTGACTGGATTTTCAGCCTCGGTCATTCGCAGTCTCTTGCAAAAGTTACTGGCTCAACATGGTGTTAAGGGCTTGGATAATTTTGCTCTGACGGTGCTTGTCCTCTTTATTATCATGCCCAACTTTTTCTTGACAGCAGGAGGAGTCTTGTCCTGCGCTTATGCTTTTATCTTGACCATGACTAGCAAAGAAGGAGAGGGGCTTAAGGCTATTGCCAGAGAAAGTCTAGTCATTTCCTTGGGAATATTGCCCATTCTGTCCTTCTATTTTGCGGAATTTCAACCTTGGTCCATCCTTTTGACCTTTGTCTTTTCCTTTCTATTTGACTTGGTCTTCTTACCGCTCTTGTCTATCTTATTTGCCCTTTCCTTTCTCTATCCAGTCATTCAGCTGAATTTTATCTTTGAATGGTTGGAGGGAATGATTCGCTTGGTGTCGCAGGTGGCAAGTAGGCCTCTGGTCTTTGGACAACCCAATGTATGGCTTTTAATCTTATTGTTAATTTCCTTGGCTTTGGTCTATGATTTGAGGAAAAATATCAAAAGAGTAGCTGGCTTCAGCTTACTTATTGTGGGTCTCTTTTTCTTGACCAAGCATCCACTGGAAAATGAAATCACCATGCTGGATGTGGGGCAAGGTGAAAGTATTTTCTTACGGGATGTAACTGGTAAAACCATTCTCATAGATGTCGGTGGCAAGGCAGAATCTAATAAGAAAATCGAAAAATGGCAAGAAAAGGCGACGACCAGCAATGCACAGAGAAGCTTGATCCCCTATCTAAAAAGTCGAGGAGTAGCCAAGATTGATCAGCTAATTTTGACAAATACGGACAAGGAACATGTTGGAGATTTGCTGGAGGTGACCAAGGCATTCCATGTAGGGGAAATTTTAGTGTCCAAAGGCAGTCTGAAACAGAAGGAATTTGTTGCAGAACTACAGGTAACTCAAACCAAGGTGCGCAGTGTGACAGAAGGAGAAAACTTGCCAATTTTTGGAAGTCAGTTAGAAGTCCTATCTCCAAGGAAAATTGGAGATCATGAAGATACCCTGGTTTTGTATGGAAAACTCTTGGATAAAAACTTTCTCTTCACTGGAAATTTGGAGGAGAAAGGAGAGAAGGGCTTGCTGAAGCACTATCCAGACTTGAAAATTGATGTCTTGAAAGCTGGCCAACATGGCTCTAAAAACTCATCAAGTTCAGCCTTTTTAGAACAGCTCAAACCAGAGGTGATTCTCATTTCAGTTGGAAAGAGCAATCGAACGAAACTCCCTCATCAGGAAACCTTGACCCGACTGGAAACTATCAATAGCAAAGTATATCGAACTGACCAGCAAGGGGCTATACGCTTTAAGGGTTGGAATAGTTGGAAAATCGAAAGCATTCGATAGGAGGAAAAGTTGTTATAGATTAGTAAGAAAACAAAAACCAAAAATCTGTTGCATAATAATGATAAAAACGATATAATGAAAGCGTGTTCAATATTAAAGATATAAATGCAATAAAACCATTAAAAATTAGCAAAAACCGTTTAATTAGTTAGTTTATGATCTATTGGTCTTTTTTAGTCCAGTGTATCTGCTGTGAGCGTCCTTAAAACTTATCGGTATGATTGGAAAGTATAGTACGAACTATCACAGTCTCGTTATGATAGCTATTCTGAGTATAAAGTTGGTTCTGGCTGGAATTACGATCGTTATGAGGTACTAAACTACTACAGCGGAGGCTATTAATCCAAAAAGGAGGGCTAGATATGTTGCAGCTTACTCATGTGACCTTAAAAACGCGACAAGTCATTTTACAAGATGTTGATTTTACATTTGAAAAGGGTAGGATTTATGGTATTCTTGCTATCAATGGCTCTGGAAAGACGACACTGTTCCGTGCCATTAGCAATTTAATTCCTATAAGTAGTGGAAATATTGCAGCCCCTCCTTCTTTATTTTATTATGAGAGTATTGAATGGCTGGATGGAAACTTAAGTGGAATGGACTATCTTCGCCTTATCAAAAACATCTGGAAGTCAGGGCTGAACTTGGGGGATGAAATTGATTACTGGGAAATGTCTGACTATATCAGCCTTCCCATTCGTAAGTATTCCTTAGGCATGAAGCAACGTTTGGTGATTGCCATGTATTTCCTCAGTCAGGCGAAATGCTGGCTTATGGATGAGATTACAAATGGCTTAGATGAGTATTATCGACAGAAGTTTTTTGATAGGCTGGCACAAATTGATAGACAAGAACAGCTGGTTCTTTTAAGTTCCCACTATAAGGAAGAGTTGCTTGATGTCTGCGATAGAGTAGTAACCATTCATCAGGGGCAGATAGAAGAGGTTTAGTTTATGAAAGATGTTAGTCTATTTTTATTAAAAAAAGTTTTCAAAAGTCGCTTAAACTGGATTATCTTAGCTTTATTTGTATCTGGACTCGGTGTTACCTTTTATTTTAATAGTCAGACTGCAAACTCCGTCAGCTTGGAGAGCGAGTTGGAAACCTATCTTGTAAAAAATGAGAGAGTCATCAATGAATATGAAGAGGAACTCTCCCAAATATCTGATACCAACTCGGAGGAATACCAGATTGCTAAAAATAATTTAGACGGGCAAAAAAATCATTCGACTCAAAAGACAGAAATTCTGACTTTATTAAAAGAAGGGCGATGGAAAGAAGCCTACTATTTGCAGTGGCAAGATGAAGAGAAGAATTATGAAATGATATCAAATAACCCGACTGTTAGCTCTGACTTTAAAATGGCGGTTGACCGCCAACGAAAGATTTACCAAGCCCTGTATCCCTTGAACATAAAAGCACATACTTTGGAGTTTCCGATCCACGGGATTGATCAGATTATCTGGATTTTAGAGGCTATCATCCCAACCTTGTTTGTGATTGCTATTATTTTTATGCTAACGCAACTATTTGCAGAAAGATATCAAAATCATCTGGACACAGCTCAGTTATATCCTTTTTCAAAAGTGACATTTGCAATGTCTTCTCTTGGAGTTGGGGTGGGCTATGTAACTGTGCTGTTTATCGGAATCAGCGGATTTTCTTTTCTAGTGGGAAGTCTGATAAGTGGTTTTGGACAGTTAGATTATCCCTACCCGATTTATAGCTTAGTGAATCAAGAGGTAACTATTGGAAAGATACAAGATGTGTTATTTCCTAGCTTGCTCTTAGCTTTCTTAGCCTTTATCGTCATTGTGGAAGTAGTGTACTTGATTACTTACTTTTTCAAGCAAAAAATGCCTGTACTTTTTCTTTCACTCATTGGGATTGTTGGTTTATTGTTTGGCATCCAAACAATTCAGCCTCTCCAAAAGATTGCACATCTGATTCCCTTTACTTACTTGCGTTCAGTGGAGATTTTATCTGGAAGATTGCCCAAGCAAATTGATAATGTCAATCTGAATTGGAGCATGGGAATTGTCTTACTTCCTTGCCTGATTATCCTTTTGCTAGTGGGGATTCTATTTATCGAAAGATGGGGAAGTTCACAGAAAAAAGAAGTTTTTAATAGATTCTAGCTTTCCTATACAGAAAATAAGAAAAAACTAACATAGAGAGGGAATCACCTTGGTTCTCTCTTTTTGATGCGGAAACCAAGACAAAATACAAACACAAACTTTTCAAAAAAATAACTTTTTATCTTGACAAGGGCTAGAAAACTTGGTATCATATAAAAGTTGAGAAAAGCAGAAGTGAGAGCTTCTCGCCTTGTGACATCAAGTTGCCTGGCCCTACGGATGAAAAGTTTCTAAGAAACGCTATCATAACGTGCGGGCTTGTATATTTACGAGTCCGCTATTGTTTTTCTCTAATAAAACAAAAGAGGTGAAAACCATAGCAAAGCAAGACTTATTCATCAATGATGAGATTCGTGTACGTGAAGTTCGCTTGATTGGTCTTGAAGGAGAACAGCTAGGCATCAAGCCACTCAGTGAAGCGCAAGCTTTGGCTGATAACGCTAATGTTGACCTAGTATTGATTCAACCCCAAGCCAAACCGCCTGTTGCAAAAATTATGGACTACGGTAAGTTCAAATTTGAGTACCAGAAGAAGCAAAAAGAACAACGTAAAAAACAAAGTGTTGTTACTGTGAAAGAAGTTCGTCTAAGTCCAACTATTGACAAGGGTGACTTTGATACAAAACTTCGCAATGCACGCAAATTCCTTGAAAAAGGAAATAAAGTTAAGGTATCTATTCGCTTTAAGGGTCGTATGATTACCCATAAAGAGATTGGTGCAAAAGTTTTAGCCGAGTTTGCTGAAGCAACTCAAGATATTGCAATCATCGAACAGCGTGCTAAAATGGATGGACGTCAAATGTTCATGCAATTGGCGCCAGCGACTGACAAAAAATAATTGTCAGAAAGTTAAATAAAGGAGAAAAAATCATGCCAAAACAAAAAACACACCGCGCATCAGCTAAACGTTTCAAACGTACAGGTTCTGGTGGACTTAAACGTTTCCGTGCTTACACTTCTCACCGTTTCCACGGAAAAACTAAGAAACAACGTC
>ERZ1699238.533-NODE-534-length-10029-cov-4.134417_pt1 | contig 10029 bp, 9 predicted proteins | sample MGYA00581518_ERZ1699238 | MGnify/ENA primary metagenome ERZ1699238 (study PRJEB42319, sample SAMD00040325) | human oral metagenome | material: saliva | host: Homo sapiens | study: EMG produced TPA metagenomics assembly of PRJDB4115 data set (Metgenomic analysis of... | reverse complement strand
GTTTTGTAGCCATCTTGCTTGAAAAAACAAATTGGAATTTTAGGATGTTTGGAGTAGTAGACTAATGTATCAAGCCCTCTATCGTAAATACCGAAGCCAGACCTTTGGCCAGCTTGTAGGGCAGGAGGTTATTGCGACGACCCTACGACAAGCTGTCGAACAGGGAAAAATTAGCCATGCCTATCTCTTTTCTGGCCCTCGTGGGACGGGGAAGACCAGTGTTGCGAAAATCTTTGCCAAGGCCATGAACTGCCCCAATCAAAAAGGGGGAGAGCCTTGTAACGAATGCTATATCTGTGAAGCCATTACCAATGGTAGTTTAGAGGATGTCATCGAGATTGACGCTGCTTCTAATAATGGGGTGGATGAAATTCGCGAAATTCGTGATACATCTACCTACGCTCCTAGTCTTGCCCGTTATAAGGTTTACATCATAGATGAGGTTCACATGCTGTCTACCGGAGCTTTTAATGCCCTCCTAAAGACTCTGGAAGAGCCAACACAGAATGTGGTCTTTATTTTGGCCACTACTGAATTGCACAAGATTCCTGCCACTATTCTATCTCGTGTACAACGTTTTGAATTTAAATCAATTAAGACACAGGATATTAAGGAACATATCCACTATATCTTAGAAAAAGAAAATATCAGTTCTGAACCAGAGGCTGTGGAAATCATTGCCAGACGGGCTGAAGGTGGGATGCGGGATGCCTTGTCAATTTTGGATCAAGCCCTGAGTTTGACACAAGGAAATGAATTGACGACTGCCATCTCTGAAGAAATTACTGGCACCATTAGCCTATCAGCCTTGGATGATTATGTGGCCGCCTTGTCTCAACAGGATGTTCCCAAGGCTTTGTCTTGCTTGAATCTTCTTTTTGAGAATGGTAAGAGCATGACTCGTTTTGTGACCGACCTTTTACACTATTTAAGAGACTTGTTAATTGTTCAAACAGGTGGTGAAAACACTCACCATAGTGCAGTCTTTGTTGAGAATTTGGCACTTCCTCAGGAAAATCTGTTTGAAATGATTCGCTTAGCGACAGTGAGTTTAGCAGATATTAAGTCTAGTTTGCAGCCCAAGATTTATGCTGAGATGATGACCATCCGTTTGGTGGATATTAAGTCTGAACCAGCTCTTTCTGGGGCGGTTGAACATGAAATTGATTCGCTGAGACAGGAAGTGCTACGTCTCAAACAAGAACTCGCAAATGTGGGAGCTGTACCCAAGCCAACTAGTCCAGCCCCTAGTCGCCCAGCAGCAAGTAAGACAATCTATCGTGTGGATCGCAATAAAGTTCAATCTATCTTACAAGAGGCCGTTGAAAATCCTGATTTAGCACGTCAAAATTTGATTCGTTTACAAAATGCCTGGGGAGAAGTAATTGAAAGTCTTGGAGGCCCTGATAAGGCTCTGCTAGTTGGATCTCAACCGGTTGCGGCCAATGAACATCATGCCATTCTTGCTTTTGAGTCTAACTTCAATGCTGGTCAAACCATGAAACGAGACAATCTCAACACCATGTTTGGCAATATCCTCAGTCAGGCGGCAGGTTTTTCACCTGAGATTTTAGCCATTTCCATGGAGGAATGGAAAGAAGTGCGCGCAGCCTTTTCAGCTAAAGCTAAATCTTCTCAAGCTGAAAAAGAAGCAGAAGAAAGTCTGATACCAGAAGGATTTGAATTTTTGGCTGATAAAGTGAAGGTAGAGGAAGACTAAAGAAAGATTTCATGATACAATAAGTTTATGAATAGACAACAATTTATTATCATCGCGCTGTTTACAGCTGCTGAGACCTATTTTTTTAATGAAGCCTGGATGACTGGTCGCTATATTATGGCAGCCTTTTGGGCTATTTTACTATTTAGAAACTTTAGAGTTAGTTACTTGATGGGCAAGATTGTAGATGTTATTGACCAACATTTAAAAGGAAAAGACTAGTCCTCAGCTTCTAGACAAAATCAAAGCCTTTTAGGCTTTTTTTTGTTATACTATAAAAGTATATTTATTGACCTTTTATACTCTTCGAAAATCTCTTCAAACCACATCAGCTTTATCTGCAACCTCAAAGCGGTGCTTTGAGCAACCTGCGGCTAGCTTTCTAGTTTGCTCTTTGATTTTCAGTGAGTATTACCGTATTTTCTAGGGAAATCAAGTATGTTTCTAGTAAGCACTGTAAAGGTCTTGAAAAAGAAAGGAACTATCATGTCAGTATTAGAGATCAAAGATCTTCACGTTGAGATTGAAGGAAAAGAAATTTTAAAAGGGGTTAACCTGACCCTGAAAACAGGCGAAATCGCTGCTATCATGGGGCCAAATGGTACTGGTAAATCGACTCTTTCTGCCGCTATCATGGGAAATCCAAACTATGAAGTAACCAAAGGTGAAGTCTTGTTTGATGGCGTAAACATCCTTGAGTTAGAAGTTGACGAGCGTGCGCGTATGGGACTTTTCCTTGCTATGCAATACCCATCAGAAATTCCTGGAATTACCAATGCTGAGTTTCTTCGTGCAGCCATGAATGCTGGTAAAGAAGATGATGAGAAGATTTCAGTTCGTGAGTTTATTACTAAACTAGACGAGAAGATGGAATTGCTCAACATGAAAGAAGAAATGGCAGAGCGTTACCTCAACGAAGGTTTCTCTGGTGGTGAGAAAAAACGTAATGAAATTCTTCAACTTTTGATGTTGGAACCAACATTTGCCCTTTTGGACGAGATTGATTCTGGTCTTGATATTGACGCTCTTAAAGTCGTATCGAAAGGTGTTAATGCCATGCGTGGTGAAGGTTTTGGTGCTATGATTATCACTCACTACCAACGTCTTTTGAACTACATCACACCTGATGTGGTACACGTGATGATGGAAGGTCGTGTTGTCCTTTCTGGTGGTCCAGAATTGGCTGCGCGTTTGGAACGTGAAGGATACGCAAAACTAGCTGAAGAACTTGGCTACGACTACAAGGAAGAATTGTAATTCCCTCGTATCTTTTAGGAGAAGTAAATGACTAAAGAAAATATTAAACTTTTTTCAGAAATGCACGCTGAACCAAGCTGGTTGGCTGACCTCCGTCAAAAAGCTTTTGATAAGATTGAGAGTTTAGAATTACCAGTTATTGAGCGTGTCAAATTCCACCGTTGGAATCTGGGTGATGGAACGATTACAGAAAGTGAGCCATCAGCAAATATTCCAGATTTCACTGCACTAGATAATCACTTGAAGTTGGTGCAAGTAGGAACTCAAACTGTTTTTGAACAAATTCCAGTTGAGTTGGCTGAACAGGGTGTTGTCTTTACAGACTTCCACTCAGCTTTAGAAGAAATTCCAGAGCTTATTGAGGAATTCTTCATGTCATCTGTTAAGTATGACGATGATAAATTAGCAGCCTACCATACAGCTTATTTCAATAGTGGTGCTGTTCTCTACATTCCTGATAATGTTGAAATTAAAGAGCCAATCGAAGGTATTTTCTACCAAGATAGTGATAGTGATGTGCCGTTTAACAAGCATATTATGATTATCGCTGGTAAAAATTCTAAGATTAGTTATCTGGAGCGTTTAGAGTCACGCGGTGAGGGTAGTACCAAAGCAACTGCCAATATCACAGTAGAAGTCATTGCTCGTTCTGGTGCTCAAGTGAAGTTTGCTGCGATTGACCGTCTAGGTGAAAACGTCACTGCTTACATTAGCCGTCGAGGTAAATTAGGCAACGATGCAAGCATTGATTGGGCAATTGGTGTCATGAACGAAGGGAATGTCGTTGCGGACTTTGATAGCGATTTGATTGGAAATGGTAGCCATGCAGATCTTAAAGTCGTAGCTCTTTCAAGTGGTCGTCAGGTACAAGGGATTGATACCCGAGTAACTAACTATGGCTGCAACTCAATCGGAAATATCCTACAACATGGGGTTATTCTTGAAAAAGCAACCTTGACCTTCAATGGTATTGGCCACATTATCAAGGGTGCTAAGGGAGCAGATGCGCAACAAGAGAGCCGTGTTCTTATGCTTTCAGACCAAGCGCGTTCAGATGCCAATCCAATTCTTTTGATTGATGAAAATGACGTAACTGCAGGACACGCAGCCTCTATTGGTCAGGTAGATCCAGAAGATATGTACTACCTCATGAGTCGTGGCTTGGATAAGGCAACTGCAGAGCGTTTGGTTGTTCGTGGCTTCCTTGGATCCGTTATCGTTGAGATTCCAGTCAAGGAAGTTCGTGATGAAATGATTGCGACTATCGAAGAAAAATTGTCAAAACGCTAAGGGGAAGCCTATGTTAGATGTAGAAGCGATTCGCAAGGATTTTCCAATTTTAGACCAAATTGTCAACGATGAACCTCTGGTCTATCTGGACAATGCTGCGACGACACAAAAACCACTAGCAGTTCTGGAGACGATTAACCGCTACTATGAACAGGATAATGCCAATGTTCACCGTGGCGTTCATACCTTGGCAGAAAGGGCGACAGCTTCTTATGAGGCTGCTCGTGAAACCATTGCTAAGTTTATCAATGCAGGTTCTACAAAGGAAATTCTCTTTACCAGAGGAACGACAACCAGTCTTAACTGGGTAGCGCGTTATGCAGAGGAAGTCTTGACTGAGGGAGACCAGGTTTTGATTTCTGTCATGGAACACCATTCCAATATCATTCCTTGGCAGGAAGCCTGCCGCAAGACTGGGGCAGAGCTTGTCTATGTCTATCTCAAGGATGGAGCTCTGGATATGGAGGATTTGCGAGCTAAAGTGACTGATAGAGTCAAGTTTGTCTCCCTAGCTCACGCTTCAAATGTTCTGGGTGTGGTCAATCCAATCAAAGAAATCACTCAATTAGCCCACCAAGTTGGAGCCATTATGGTGGTGGATGGTGCTCAGTCTACACCTCATATGAAGATTGATGTCAAGGACTTGGATGTGGACTTCTTTGCTTTTTCAGGTCACAAGATGACAGGTCCGACTGGTATCGGTGTTCTTTACGGCAAAAAAAAGTATCTTGAGCAAATGTCACCAGTTGAATTTGGCGGTGAGATGATTGATTTCGTCTATGAGCAATCTGCTAGTTGGAAGGAATTGCCTTGGAAATTCGAGGCTGGAACTCCTAACATGGCAGGTGCAATCGGACTTGCTGCTGCAGTAGATTATCTTGAAAAGATTGGTATGGATGCAATTGAAGCCCATGAACAGGAATTGATTGCATACGTTTATCCAAAACTGCAGGCTATCGAAGGTTTGACCATTTACGGTTCACAGGACTTGGCTCAACGTTCAGGTGTCATTGCCTTTAACCTAGGAGATCTCCATCCTCACGACCTTGCGACTGCTTTGGATTATGAAGGAGTGGCTGTTCGTGCGGGTCACCACTGCGCCCAACCCTTGCTTCAGTATTTGGATGTTCCAGCAACAGCTCGCGCAAGTTTTTATATCTACAATACCAAGGCAGATTGCGACAAGCTAGTCGATGCCTTACAAAAGACAAAGGAGTTTTTCAATGGCACTTTCTAAACTAGATAGCCTTTATATGGCAGTGGTAGCGGACCATTCGAAAAATCCACATCACCAAGGAAAGTTGGAAGATGCTGAGCAAATCAGTCTCAACAACCCAACCTGTGGAGATGTCATCAATCTCTCTGTCAAGTTTGATGCAGAAGATCGATTGGAGGATATCGCTTTTCTAAACTCAGGCTGTACCATCTCAACAGCCTCTGCTAGTATGATGACAGATGCAGTTTTGGGAAAGACCAAACAAGAAATCTTAGAACTTGCGACTATTTTTTCTGAGATGGTTCAAGGGCAAAAAGATGAACGCCAAGACAAACTAAGCGATGCAGCCTTCTTGTCAGGTGTTGCCAAATTTCCTCAACGAATCAAGTGTGCAACCCTAGCTTGGAATGCCCTGAAGAAAACAATTGAAAATCAAGAAAATAAGTAAGGCAAGTTTCTTTTGCCTTATGAATCAGTAGAAATGAAGAATGAAAGAAAGGATATTATGGCTGAAGAAAGAGTAGAACCAAAACCAATTGACCTTGGTGAGTATAAATTTGGTTTCCATGATGATGTAGAGCCTGTCCTATCGACAGGAAAAGGATTGAATGAAGATGTCATTCGTGAACTATCAGCTGCAAAGGGAGAACCTGAGTGGATGTTAGAATTCCGTTTGAAGTCTTATGAAACCTTCAAAAAAATGCCCATGCAAACTTGGGGAGCAGACTTGTCAGAGATTGATTTTGATGACTTGATTTACTACCAAAAACCATCTGATAAACCAGCTCGTTCATGGGATGACGTTCCTGAAAAAATCAAAGAAACCTTTGAACGTATTGGGATTCCAGAAGCTGAGCGTGCTTATCTAGCTGGTGCCTCTGCTCAGTATGAGTCAGAAGTGGTTTACCACAACATGAAGGAAGAGTTCCAGAAATTGGGGATTATCTTTACAGATACGGATTCTGCCCTCAAGGAATACCCAGACTTGTTTAAACAATACTTTGCTAAGTTGGTACCGCCAACAGATAACAAGTTGGCTGCCCTTAACTCAGCAGTATGGTCTGGTGGAACCTTTATCTATGTACCAAAAGGTGTAAAAGTGGATATTCCACTTCAAACTTACTTCCGTATCAATAACGAAAATACAGGTCAGTTTGAACGTACCTTGATTATCGTTGATGAGGGAGCAAGTGTTCACTATGTTGAAGGATGTACAGCACCGACTTATTCAAGTAACAGCTTGCACGCTGCCATTGTAGAGATCTTTGCTTTGGATGGAGCTTACATGCGTTATACGACTATCCAAAACTGGTCTGATAACGTCTATAACTTGGTAACAAAACGTGCTAAAGCCTTGAAAGATGCGACTGTTGAGTGGATCGATGGAAACTTGGGTGCTAAAACAACCATGAAATACCCATCTGTTTACCTAGATGGAGAAGGTGCGCGTGGTACTATGCTTTCTATTGCCTTTGCTAATGCAGGGCAACACCAGGACACTGGTGCCAAGATGATTCACAATGCTCCACATACAAGCTCGTCTATCGTGTCTAAATCCATCGCTAAAGGTGGAGGAAAGGTTGACTATCGTGGACAAGTAACCTTTAATAAAAACTCTAAGAAATCTGTTTCTCACATCGAGTGTGATACCATTATCATGGATGACTTGTCAGCATCAGATACTATTCCATTTAATGAAATTCACAACTCGCAGGTTGCTTTGGAACACGAAGCTAAAGTATCTAAGATTTCAGAAGAACAGCTCTATTACCTCATGAGTCGTGGGTTGTCAGAATCTGAGGCAACTGAGATGATTGTTATGGGATTTGTAGAACCTTTCACAAAAGAACTTCCAATGGAGTATGCTGTTGAGCTGAACCGCTTGATTAGCTACGAAATGGAAGGATCAGTTGGGTAAAATTTGTTTTTAGATTTATTCAAAATCAATGTCTTTTAAGATGAATTTGTAACAAAGAGAGACTGAGCAAAAAGATTTTAAAAATAGAAAATGCATAATATCAGGTGATCAAAAAACTAGATATTATGCGTTTTATTGTGTGAGCCGATTTATTGTATTTTCAGAAATAGCGTTTTTCTATACTATTTTGATTTTTGATGTATAGTAGATTGAAATAGACAAAGACAAAAGAGTCTCGAAAAAAGTATCGCAACATGGTGATACTTTTTTTGCTCTTTCTAGCTATAACCCGCCATAAATGGTATTGCGTAAGATTTGGAAAACGTGTGATTCTTCTGCTAGACTTCCTGTTCGCTCACAATAGGCGAGAACTTTTTTACGAAAACCTAATGAATATATCATAAGAAGGTTATGCAAATTTGCGTACTTTTTTAGTTCATTTTACTATACTTTTTTGATGATCAAGTAAGACAATATGTAAAATAGTCAGCTCAAGCTTGGATATAATGTTCAAGAGGCTACTAATGGCAAGTATGTCCTTTATTTTGATATCTTTCCAAATCTAACAGACACTCACACTCTGAAGATCTCCTCCAGACAGTTCAAACTTTAGACTGATTCCAATATAGAGTGGAGAATACAGGTTATGGTAGCGAATAAAACTATGTCTGTATTATTGGTGAATGGCGAAGGACATATCTTATTCCCTATACTATATATTAGAAGGAATTGACTTAAAAGAATCAGACTAGCACAGATAATCTAATGAATTGGTAATATCTTGAAAACAAAGATTAGTTTATAAGATTTGGAACCGTTTTCTGTCATAATCTTTCAGGAAAGTAGTTGCTAAAAGATGTAAAAATTGATAGAATAATGATTGTCTAAAAAATTTTAAGGAGAATCTATCAAATGGATTTCACATGGGCAATTAAATATGCCACTGAATTTTTGGCCACTGCTCTTTTGATCATTCTTGGAAATGGTGCAGTTGCCAACGTTGAACTTAAAGGTACGAAAGGTCACCAAAGTGGCTGGATCGTTATCGCTGTTGGTTATGGTATGGGGGTTATGATCCCAGCCTTGATGTTTGGTAATGTATCTGGTAACCACATCAACCCAGCTTTCACACTAGGACTTGCAGTAAGCGGGCTTTTCCCTTGGGCGCAAGTAGGTCCTTACATCATTGCACAAGTTTTGGGTGCTATCTTTGGTCAAGCCTTGGTTGTGGTAACACACCGCCCATACTACTTGAAAACTGAAAATCCTAACAATATCTTGGGTACTTTCTCAACAATTTCAAGCTTGGATCAAGGTACAAAAGAATCACGCTTTGCGGCAACTGTTAACGGTTTTGTAAACGAGTTTGTTGGTTCATTTGTTCTTTTCTTTGCAGCGCTTGGATTGACTAAAAACTTCTTTGGTGCTGAATTAGTATCAAAAGCACAAGCAGCTATCAATGCTCAAGTTGCACAAGCAACTACTCAAGGTCAAACAATTCCTCAAGAACAAGTAACAGCAGCGCTTGACCAAGCTAAAGAACAAGTAGCACCATTTATGACATCTGGTCTTGGAATTGCTCATTTGGCACTTGGTTTCCTCGTTATGGCCTTGGTAACATCACTTGGTGGACCTACAGGACCTGCCTTGAACCCAGCCCGTGACTTTGGTCCACGTCTCCTTCATGCTTTCCTTCCAAAATCAGTTCTTGGTGAGCACAAAGGTGATTCAAAATGGTGGTATTCTTGGGTACCAGTAGTAGCACCTATCGCAGCAGCAATTGCGGCAGTAGCTGTTTTCAAATTCCTTTACCTATAAGAAATTGAGTTCTCTATCCATTGTAATGGGTTGAAGAAAAGCTAAGATCGAGAAAGGACAAATTTCGTCCTTTCTTTTTTTGATATTGGGAATTGTGAAAGTCTGTTTTTTGCAGTTGTCAAAGTTTCGAAAATCAAAGGTATTGCATTGGATAAGATTATTATTCTCTCCTAATTTTACGTTGGAATAAGGTAATTGAAGGGAGTAGATGCTTTCTTTAGAAAGATTCTAAAAAAAGCCTGAAAGCGAGGATTAGCTAGATTTAGATTCTTCTCAATGAGTACGCAAAACTTTACTTTAGAAGTAAAAATGTAAGAGATTATAGTGGTGCTTTAATTCTTATTAGCAACTCAAGAGTGGCTCTGTAATCCCTTAGTAGTTAAGAACATACGAAAAGTCGGCGATACAACAGTTTACTACTATACTGTTAGTAGGGGTTGATGACCATGTACTAATGAAATCTTTGATTAAATTGCTTCATAGTTTGGCATGATTTACAATTCGCCTTAAGTATTGAAGTAGAACAGTCTGGTGGACTGTTTTAGCCGGAATTTAGGAATATAATAACAAATGGTAAAAAAGATTAAGAATGATTTTAGCGTTTAGGGCTTAGTATGAGAAAAAGTTTTCAATATCAAGCGGTTGTGATAAAATGTAATTGTTCCATAGGATTCTTTCTAATGAGTTGTTTGATCGCTTTTCATTATAGATCTTATGGGACTTTTTTTCTACAACAAAATAGGCTCCATAATATCTATAGGGGATTTACCCACTACAAATATTATAGAGCCTTTTTTCTTAGAATGGCAA
>ERZ1699238.524-NODE-524-length-10123-cov-2.768007_pt1 | contig 10123 bp, 5 predicted proteins | sample MGYA00581518_ERZ1699238 | MGnify/ENA primary metagenome ERZ1699238 (study PRJEB42319, sample SAMD00040325) | human oral metagenome | material: saliva | host: Homo sapiens | study: EMG produced TPA metagenomics assembly of PRJDB4115 data set (Metgenomic analysis of... | reverse complement strand
CGGATATAGCCGGTTTTCTGCAATTCGATATTCCAGCTGCCCTCACGCACCAAGGCATTGGAGTTTTTGTAATTTTGACGGCCGTTTACCGTCCAAACCGAGCCATAATTTGAAGTCGAATTTTTACGGATCAGCGGATATTTGCTGGCTGCCGCAACCATACGGTTCAAATCGCGTGCAGTAGAAACGTTTTGGAAATTCAAACCGGTAGGCTCATAGAAACGGCTGCTGGTCATGCCCAGACTTTGTGCTTTGGCATTCATTGCCGCAACGAACGCGCTCATACCGCCCGGATAGGTACGGCCCAATGCATGGGTAGCACGGTTTTCACTGCTCATCAGGCTCAGGTGCAATAATTCGCCGCGTGTCAGCGTCGTGCCGATGCTCAAACGGCTGCCCGTACCTTTCAAACGGTCAATTTCAGCCTCGGTAATCGTGATAGGCTCGTTCATATCGAGATGCGCATCCAACACCACCATCGCGCTCATCAATTTGGAAATAGAGGCAATCGGCATGACACGATCAGGGTTTTTCTGATACAGCACTTCACCGGTTTTATTATTGAAAATCAAAGCAGATTGCGAAGACAGCAAAGGACCTGCCAAAGCGGCTTGAGCTTCGACTTGGTCGGCATGACTCAACGCAAAAGCTTCCATCGGGTCATTTTGCACTGGGAAATTTTGCTCCAAAAATTGTCCCAATACATCCATATCATCGGCAACGGCAGGCGCAGAAGCAAAGGCCAATGCCACACCTGTCCATACCATTCCTAAAGTTTTATAGAATTTCATATCTGCCAATTCAAAAAAATACATTTAATTCAACATTCTGTTAAATTTTTCGGCAATTGTAAAGCGAGTTGAGAAAACTTTGCGTTTGTTTGCGAGATATTCAAATCCAGCGCCCGCATCTGTTTCTTAGACGATACGGCGCAATGCCTGCTCTGATTTGAAAAAACACAAGATAGTCATTATACTTAGGCTCCTTTGTCAGAGGCATTCCCTCAATCCGGCAATACGCCCGAAATATCTGTTCCCCCTTTACAACACAGCCTCCATACAACCATACGAAGAAATTATTATGTCTGAAGAAAAACGCACCTGTTCATTCTGCGGGAAGTCCGAAAACGACGTTAAAAATCTGATCGAAGGCGAACACGCCTTCATCTGCAACGAATGCGTGGAAACTTGCGGCCTGATGCTACAAGACAACGAGTCCGGCGAGATTGAAAACGAATTTGCCAAAGTAAAAGAAGAAAACGCCGAGAAAAAACTGCCTACCCCTGCCGAAATCGTTGCCAACCTCAACGACCACGTTATCGGCCAGGAACACGCAAAAAAAGCTTTGGCGGTATCGGTTTACAACCACTACAAACGCCTGCGCCACCCGAAAGCAGACGGCAAAGTCGAATTGTCCAAATCCAACATCCTGCTTATCGGTCCGACAGGCTCAGGTAAAACCCTGTTGGCGCAATCTTTGGCGCGCAAATTGGATGTCCCTTTTGTTATGGCAGATGCCACAACTTTGACCGAAGCCGGTTATGTCGGTGAAGACGTCGAACAAATCATCACCAAACTTTTGGGCAAATGTGATTTTGACGTTGAAAAAGCCCAGCGCGGCATCGTTTATATCGATGAAATCGATAAAATTTCACGCAAAAGCGACAATCCGTCTATCACGCGCGACGTATCCGGTGAAGGCGTGCAACAAGCCTTGCTGAAACTGATTGAAGGCACGGTAGCCAGCGTTCCTCCTCAAGGCGGCCGCAAACATCCGAACCAAGAATTCATCAACGTTGATACCACCAACATCCTCTTTATCTGCGGCGGTGCATTTGCCGGCTTGGAAAAAGTCATCCGCCAACGTACTGAAAAAGGTGGTATCGGCTTTGGTGCGGCGGTGCACAGCAAAGATGAAAACGCCGATATTTCAGCCCTGTTTGAAACAGTCGAGCCTGAAGACTTGATTAAATTCGGTTTGATTCCCGAGCTTATCGGCCGTCTGCCTGTGATTGCCACATTGGCAGAATTGGACGAAGATGCTTTGGTCAACATTTTGACCGAACCGAAAAATGCCTTGGTCAAACAATATCAAACCTTGTTTGAAATGGAAGATGTCGGCCTTGAGTTTGAAGAAGATGCTTTGCGCAGCATCGCCAAACTGGCGATGGAACGTAAGACCGGTGCGCGCGGCCTGCGCTCTATCGTCGAACGTTGCCTCTTAGACACCATGTACACCCTACCAGATTTGAAAGGCGTAGCAAAAGTCGTCATCAATAAAGAGGTCGTGGAAAAAGGCGAACAGCCAAAACTTTTCCGCGAAGACGGTAGCGAATATAAGCAATAAGGATCATTCTCAGAAAAAGACGTGTACTCGTTACACGTCTTTTTTATTTTCTTAATAAAACCAAAACCATATTTTCTAATAATATCCTTATACATAAAAAAACAAAGGCCGTCTGAAACATATTCAGACGGCCTTTGTTTTCAAGTTGCTCTAAGTCTGCCTTCATCCGGAGTATTGATGAGAGTGACTTCCTTGAATTTTATGAAGCTTATTTTTTTGCTTTCTTAACAGCTTTTTTAGCAGGGGCAGCTTTGGCGGCAGGCTCAGAAGCCGCAGCTTCAGGAGCAGCAGTTTCAGAATCAGCTACTGGTTCAGATGCAGCAGGCTCGGAGGCAGCTGATTCAGCAGTACGTTGATAGCCTTTGCCTTTCATGCAGGCATCAAATACAGCGCGATCAGCATTTTCACCAGATGCTTGTTGGCATTGAGTCATTGCTTCTTCAACAGTGATGCGTGGCGCTGCCGCTTCTTCAGCAGGTTTGGAAGAAGAACAAGCTGCCAACATCAGGCTACCGGTTGCAAGAGCGATCAATAAAGTTTTCATAATTGTATATTCCTAAATTTTAATTTTATGGTTTACCGTTAAACGGGAGATACAGGCTGTCAACCAGCCCTGCACCTCAATATTGAGTACGTGAGTACAATTTAGTTTCATTTCAGCCTGTAAGTTTTTGATAAATTAATTCTATTGACGTTAAGACAAATGCTTAATTCCCAATAAACTCAAAACCTTGCAGGCCAGTAATTTTTTCTGTTTTTTTTCACTGTAAAAATATCAAAACTTGGTCAATTCTAGCCGCAACCATCATTTGGGGAGTCCCTCTTTTTATGGCATAATGAACTACTTGACGGATTATTCCGCTCCCCCTTTTTTCAAACCGCAGAATCAAAATCATACTGCGGTTTATCCATTTCAGAATCAGATTTTTCAGACGGCCTTATTATGCAAAAGGCCGTCTGAACAGAAAGCCGCTATCATGAATCCTTTCTCTTCACTCGGTTTAGGCAGCGAATTAGTCTCTGCCCTGACCGATCAGGGTTATGAAAACCCGACGCCTATCCAAGCCGCAGCGATTCCTAAAGCCTTGGCAGGACACGACCTTTTAGCCGCAGCACAAACCGGCACAGGCAAAACCGCCGCCTTTATGCTGCCCAGTCTCGAACGCCTGAAACGCTACGCCACATCCAGCACTTCCCCGGCCATGCACCCCGTCCGCATGCTGGTATTGACCCCGACCCGCGAACTGGCCGATCAAATCGATCAAAACGTACAGGCATACATTAAAAACCTTCCTTTGCGCCACACCGTCCTCTTCGGCGGCGTCAACATGGACAAACAAACTGCCGACTTGCGCGCTGGTTGCGAAATCGTTGTTGCCACAGTTGGCCGACTGCTCGACCACGTCAAACAAAAAAACATCAATTTAAACAAAGTTGAAATCGTCGTACTCGACGAAGCCGACCGTATGCTGGACATGGGTTTCATCGACGATATCCGCAAAATCATGCAGATGTTGCCCAAACAGCGACAAACCCTGCTTTTCTCCGCCACTTTCTCACCGCCTATCCGCAAGCTTGCACAAGATTTTATGCACACGCCTGAAATGGTCGAGGTGGCTGCACAAAACACCACCAACGCCAATGTCGAGCAACACATCATTGCCGTTGATGCACTTAAAAAACGCAATCTGCTCGAACGCCTGATTGTTGATTTGCATATGAATCAAGTTATTGTTTTCTGCAAAACCAAACAAAGCGTCGATCAAGTTACCCGCGACCTCGTCCGCCGCAATATCGCCGCGCAATCCATCCACGGCGACAAATCCCAACAAAGCCGACTGGAAACCCTCAACGCCTTTAAAGAAGGCACATTACGCGTTTTGGTTGCCACCGATGTTGCTGCACGCGGTCTGGATATTGCCGAGTTGCCTTTCGTCATCAACTACGAGTTGCCGACCCAACCCGAAGACTACGTCCACCGCATCGGACGTACCGGCCGGGCCGGTGCCGATGGCGTTGCCATTTCCTTGATGGATAAAACCGAACAAAAAATGTTTGAAGCCATTAAAGAGCTGACCGGCAGCGATTTGAAAGTGGAACGCATCGAAGGCTTCGAGCCGCATTGGTGGGGCAACGGCAACCAAGATGAATCTGAAACACACCAGAATCAACACAACGACAGCCGTTCCCGCCGCGATGACAGAAACAAACGCAGCGAATATGCGAGCAAGTCGGACAAAAACTCAAAAAAAACAGAAGACAAAAATGACCCGGGTATTGCCTGCGGCAAAATTGCCGGCAGAACACGCCATAGCCGTCACGAGCGTCAGCCTTGCGCCCTGCTCCAACCTGGTTTTGGCGTAAAATAAACAACGCTGTTTTGTACTAAAAGGCCGTCTGAAATATATCTTTCAGACGGCCTTTTATTAAACCTAAAATAAAAAGGACGTGATGAACACGTCCTTTTTATTTATCCGTTTCAGACGGCCTTGGTTATTTAAGGCCGTCTGAAAATCGGTTTACCTTGTTACATTAAACATTCACGGTCTCGGCTACTTCGTTGTAGCTGTCGATTTCGTTGAAGTTCATGTAGCGGTAGATTTGATCGCCCTGCTCGTTGATGATACCGATATTAGCTTGGTATTCTTCAACGGTCGGGATTTTACCCAGTTTGGAGCAAATCGCCGCCAACTCTGCCGAGCCGAGGTAAACGAAGGTGTTTTTACCCAAGCGGTTCGGGAAGTTGCGGGTGGAAGTGGACATGACGGTTGCGCCTTCGTGTACTTGTGCTTGGTTACCCATACACAATGAGCAACCCGGCATTTCCATACGCGCGCCTGCACGGCCGAGTACGCCGTAGTGGCCTTCGTCGGACAACTCTTTCGCGTCCATTTTGGTCGGCGGCGCCATCCACAGGCGGACGGGGATGTCGGACTTACCTTCCAAAAGTTTGGAGGCAGCGCGGAAGTGGCCGATGTTCGTCATGCACGAACCGATGAACACTTCGTCGATTTTGGTGCCGGAACGTTCGGACATGAAGCATACGTCGTCCGGGTCGTTCGGGCAGGCGATAATCGGCTCTTTGATGTCGTCCATGTTGATTTCAATCACAGCGGCGTATTCGGCATCTTTATCCGCTTCGAGCAGCTCAGGATTTGCCAACCATTTTTCCATGGCTTTGATGCGGCGTTCCAAAGTGCGCGGGTCTTGATAGCCGTCGGCAATCATGTTTTTCATCAACACGACGTTGGATTTCATGTACTCGATAATCGGCTCTTTATTGAGCTTCACAGTACAGCCTGCTGCGGAGCGTTCGGCAGATGCGTCAGTCAATTCAAAGGCTTGTTCCACTTTCAAATCAGGCAGGCCTTCGATTTCGAGGATGCGGCCGGAGAAGATGTTTTTCTTACCGGCTTTAGCAACGGTCAGCAGACCTTGTTTAATCGCGTACAGCGGAATGGCGTTTACCAAATCGCGCAGGGTTACGCCCGGTTGCAGCTTGCCGCTGAAGCGTACCAATACGGACTCAGGCATATCGAGCGGCATTACGCCGGTAGCTGCTGCGAAAGCAACCAAGCCGGAGCCGGCAGGGAAAGAAATACCGATAGGGAAACGGGTGTGGCTGTCGCCGCCGGTACCCACTGTATCAGGCAGCAGCAGACGGTTGAGCCATGAGTGAATCACGCCATCGCCCGGACGCAGGGATACGCCACCACGGGTAGAGATGAAAGCAGGCAATTCTTTATGTGTTCTCACATCAACAGGTTTTGGATAAGCGGCGGTGTGACAGAAAGACTGCATCACCATATCTGCTGAGAAGCCCAAGCAAGCCAGGTCTTTCAATTCATCACGAGTCATCGGACCGGTAGTATCTTGCGAGCCGACAGTAGTCATGCGTGGTTCGCAGTAAGTACCCGGACGCACGCCTTTGCCTTCCGGCAAACCGCAGGCGCGGCCAACCATTTTTTGGGCCAATGTGAAACCGGCTTTGCTTTCGGCAGGCGCTTGAGGCAGACGGAATTCGGTGGAAGCAGGCAGTTTCAAGGCCTCGCGCGCTTTGGCGGTCAGACCGCGACCGATAATCAGGTTGATACGGCCGCCGGCTTGCACTTCATCCAGCAATACTTGGGATTTCAAGCTGAACTCGGCAACGGTTTCGCCGTTTTTCACGATTTTGCCTTCATAAGGCAGAATATCGACGACATCGCCCATTTTCAGTGCGGAAACATCGACTTCAATCGGCAGCGCACCGGAGTCTTCTTGAGTATTGAAGAAAATCGGTGCGATTTTGCCACCCAAGCATACGCCGCCGAAGCGTTTGTTCGGTACGAACGGGATGTCTTCGCCGGTATGCCAAATGACGGAGTTGGTCGCGGATTTGCGTGAAGAGCCGGTACCGACCACGTCGCCAACGTAAGCAACCGGATGGCCTTTGGCTTTGAGTTCTTCCAACAATTTAATCGGACCGACTTCGCCCGGTTTGTCAGGATTGATGCCGTCGCGCGGGTTTTTCAACATCGCCAGCGCGTGCAGAGGGATATCAGGACGGCTCCATGCGTCAGGCGCAGGAGAGAGGTCATCTGTATTGGTTTCGCCATCAACTTTGAAGACGGTAACGGTGATTTTTTCGGGAACTTTGGCGCGAGAAGTAAACCATTCGGCATCTGCCCAAGATTGCAAAACTTCCTGCGCGTATTTGTTGCCTTTTTCGGCTTTTTCTTGAACATCGTGGAAAGAGTCGAACATCAGCAGAGTGTGTTTCAGACCATTTGCAGCAATAGGCGCAAGTTTGTCGTTGTCTAAGAGTTCGATTAAGGCGTGAATGTTGTAACCGCCGAGCATGGTACCCAACAGTTCGGTAGCGTACTCTGGGGAAATCAACGGGCTGGATGCGCTGCCTTCGGCAACGGCAGCCAAAAATGAAGCTTTGACTTTGGCGGCATCGTCCACACCGGGCGGGACACGGTGGGCCAACAGCTCAACCAAGAATTCACCTTCACCGGCAGGTGGATTTTTCAGCAGCTCAACCAAATCAGCAGTCTGCTGAGCAGTCAGAGGAAGGGCGGGAATACCAAGGGCGGCGCGCTCGGCGGCGGCTTTACGATAGGCTTCTAACATCTCTTTGTTCCTTTTTCTGTTTTTTCTTCTGGGCAATTGCAAATGATTTGCAATTAAAGATTGTAAACAATCCTTTTAAGCATCATAGACCAGTTTTCAAAAAATGGGAACAGTTATGTTACTGAATGTAATAAATTTAAACTATTTTATTTAATGTGTTAATAGTCTAACCTATCTAAAGCCACCCTCTTCTATGCGTTTTAGCCAAACAGACGGGAAACTTCGGCTGATTTTTTACGGTACGGCAATATGATTTCAACGCGGAACAGGCCGTCTGATTGGATGTTTCTGATTTTCGCGTCGGTGTCATACATCAAAGTCAGGCGCTCTTTCAGATTGCGCAGAGCCATAGAATTGCCTTTATGCGGCTTGGTATTTTCGTTAGGTTCTGTTCCGCATGGGTTTTCGATACTGATGAAAATAGATGATTTTTCCAATTTTGTTAATACCGTAATTATCCCTGGACGGTGGATAGATTCGACACCATGGAATACGGCATTTTCCAAAAGCGGCTGCAGCAGCAGATGCGGCGTTTCCGCATCGTCGGGCGCATGGTGTTGCCACATAACCTGTACGCGCATATGCCCCATGCGGATTTGCTCGATGGCAATATATTCCTGCGCCCATTCGATTTCCTGCCCTAAGGTACTGTTTTGACTGCCGTCGCGCAGCTGTGCGCGGAACAGGTTGGCCAGATTTTCCAGCAAAGTTTCTGCATCATACGGGCGCAGACGGATTAAGCTGATGGCGGCATTTAGGCTGTTAAACAAGAAATGCGGACGGATACGCGCCGTCAACGCGCTCAGCCTGGCTTCGGAAATGGAAGGCGCAAGGCTGTTGCGACGGGCGGCTTCGATGTACATGAAACTGAAACAAAAAAAAGTCAGCAAGAAGAAGTGTTGAATCAGCGGCCACATCTCCGTCTTCAAAATCACTACATCGACAAACAAGAAAATCAGCAGGTTGGAGACGTAGGAAATCACGACGCTGTACTGCGAACGAAGCAGGGACGGCGCAAATGCCTGTAAAAAATAGACCTTAAGTAAAATTAAGAGGACGACGGGGCAAGCCCATGAAAAATGTTGGAAAATCTGTTCCGGATAAGGCACGCCCGATACCGTCATCAACGGAAAGATAAACAAACTGATTAACAAAACAATAAGCAGGCGCACCAAAGTTGCGGAATTACGCAAATCCGGCACTGCGAAATTCTGGTTTATTTGACGTATAATAGACATAATTTCAACCGTTTTCTTTCATAATGTATAGACGGGTCTGCTATATTGAAGACGTAGGCCCTGTTTTTTTTATTTATATTTTAAGGATGCTGATATGAGCAAGGACAAAACCTGGTCAGGCCGTTTTAACGAACCTGTTTCCGAGCTGGTCAAAAAATATACCGGCTCGATTGATTTTGACAAACGACTGGCAGAATGGGACATCCAAGGCTCGCTGGCACACGCGCAAATGCTGACACAGTCGGGCGTTTTGAGCGAAGACGACCTCTCGGCCATCCGTCAGGGCATGGCCGAGATTATAGCAGAAATCAAGGAAGGAACTATTTCCTGGTCGCTGGATTTGGAAGATGTCCACATGAACATCGAACGCCGCCTCACCGACAAAATCGGCGACGCCGGCAAACGCCTGCACACCGGCCGCAGCCGCAACGACCAAGTCGCTACCGACATCCGTCTATGGCTGCGCGATCAAATTACCGTTATCCAAAGCCTGATTCAAAACCTTCAGACGGCCTTAGTCGATTTGGCGGAACAAAATGCCGAAACCGTCATGCCCGGCTTTACCCACCTGCAAGTTGCCCAGCCGGTCAGCTTCGGACACCACATGCTCGCCTACGTCGAAATGCTCGGCCGCGATTTCGAGCGCATGGCCGACTGCCGCAAACGCGTCAACCGTATGCCGCTCGGCGCCGCCGCACTGGCCGGCACCACCTACCCGATTCAACGCGAAATTACCGCCGAGCTGCTGGGCTTTGAGCAAATCTGCCAAAACTCGCTCGATGCCGTGTCTGACCGCGATTTTGCCATTGAGTTCACGGCTGCCGCTTCTCTAATTATGGTTCACCTGAGCCGTCTTTCCGAAGAATTGATTTTGTGGATGAGCCCGCGTTTCGGCTTTATCGACATCGCCGACCGTTTCTGTACGGGTTCGTCCATCATGCCACAGAAGAAAAATCCCGACGTACCCGAACTCGTGCGCGGTAAATCCGGTCGCGTGATTGGCCATCTGATCGGACTGGTTACCCTGATGAAATCGCAGCCCTTAGCGTACAACAAAGACAATCAGGAAGACAAAGAGCCTTTGTTTGACACTGCCGATACACTTATCGACACCCTGCGCATTTACGCCGACATGATGCGCGGCGTGACCGTCAAACCCGACAATATGCGCGCCGCCGTAATGCAGGGTTTTGCAACGGCTACCGACTTGGCGGATTACTTGGTGAAAAAAGGCATGCCTTTCCGCGACAGCCACGAAGTCGTTGCCCAAGCCGTGCGCCATGCCGATGAAGCAGGCGTTGATTTGAGCGAACTGCCGCCTGAAGTCCTGCAAGGTTTCAGCGGTTTGATTGCCGACGACGTTTATAGCGTGCTGACACCCGAAGGCAGTTTAAACGCGGGCTACCACTTGGGCGGCACCG
>ERZ1699238.518-NODE-518-length-10231-cov-2.843230_pt1 | contig 10231 bp, 6 predicted proteins | sample MGYA00581518_ERZ1699238 | MGnify/ENA primary metagenome ERZ1699238 (study PRJEB42319, sample SAMD00040325) | human oral metagenome | material: saliva | host: Homo sapiens | study: EMG produced TPA metagenomics assembly of PRJDB4115 data set (Metgenomic analysis of... | reverse complement strand
GGATAGAAGTGCTCGATGTGCATGACACTCCCATTCGTTTCCAAAGGCGCCTCGGAGTAGGCACATTTGTTGTGCGTCATCTCGCAAAGCACCCTTTTGAGGGTCTCGCCCACCGCGCCCTCTCTCCACACGGGCTTTTTCTTTTCGCGATATTCGGCCGTCAGTCGGTCTTTCTGCGCAGTCAGTTCCGGAGGTTCCGGAGGGAGTTCAAGCTTGATCATGCCGTCTTTTCAATTGTCCCAATTGGAGATCAAACATTCTGCGCAGCGGGTCGTCTGCCTTCATCAGTCGATCCAGTTCTTCGTAGGCCTTTACAGCCTGCTGCAGATCCTCTTCGTCGAGCGCCTTGTTGAAGTTTTCAACCTGCAGATTGTAATAGTCCGAATGGATCTTCTCGCCCAATCCCATGGTTTCCGACAAGATATCCTCCACGGTCCAACCGCGGAAATCGCTACGAGGACAATGCTTAAAAGCCACTTCCCCACTTTCCGCATCGCGACGCAGCACATAGAGGTTCACGTCCTCCATCGATTGCAGCACATGTGGACTGTGGGTCGTGACGATAAACTGCACATTGGGGAAGATCTTCGAAAGCGTGGGCACAAGATCGCGCTGCCACTTGGGATGCAGGTGCAAATCAATCTCGTCTACCAGCACAACAGCCTCTTCGTGCAAGGGATTTTCGGCGTCGGGATACAATTCAAACATCCGCTTGCAGAAATCTGCGAGCCACGTCAAAGTGGTTTGATAGCCGAAGCCCAGTTCTTCAAAACGAACGTCGCCATCTTTTCCGGCAGAAAAGACAACGACTACGTGCTCATTATCACCATCTTTCTTAAAAGAAAAATCCGTCACGCCGGGAAACAAGTCACTTCTCACCAAATCGTGCATCTTCTCCAGCCGCTTTTGAGACTTCTCGCTGCCGCTCTTCTGCGAATAGTCCAACTGCAGTAACCACTCTTGGAAATCCGACAAGCGAGCGTTGCTATTAAAAAGCGTTTCTGTGGGATTCCCTTCGCGTTCACTGAGCGCTGTTCGCGCAGGATAACGACTCACACCATAACCATATATATGCAGATCAACAGGCTCTTCTGAATAACCGTCTCCTTTGGGATCGTAGCCCCATTTCCTCCCGCCTACTCGGGAAATCACCTTGGAAAAGAAGCCCTCAAATAAACCAAGTGGAACATACCAATCCTTGAATTCCGAATCCGCTTCCCTTTTGAAATTCATTTTTGCTGGAGCCAACTGCGCCAACGCCCGCAGAACATTCGTCTTACCCGTATTATTCTCGCCGAGCAACACCGTCCACTGCCTAATCTCGCCGTCCGCACCACGACAATCCACGGCTAAGTCTTTGATGCACTTATAATTCTGAATGGAAAAGCTTTCAATTTTCATAAGAGGAGAAGCGTTTTTACCCGATATTTCACGGCGATACGAACGAGTGGGGAGAAAGGTTTTAACGATCGATCGCTGCACGCAAAAGAAGTGGGTGCCAGACGGGCGACGTTCGAAACGGTTTACACTGCAAATATATGAAAAACAACGCGTTTAGACAAACGAATGTAACTTTTTTCGAGGTATAAAACACACATTTAGCCCCAAACAAAACCACGCCGACGCGAGGGGCGTCGGCGTGGTGGGAAAGAAATGAGCGGAACGTGGCCGCCCTACTCCACTCGGAGGCGGAGGGGTGCAGGAAGGGCGTGGAGGGTCTGCATCAGGCAGTGGAAGGTGTCGACACTGTCGGCAAGACGGAGGACGCCGGCGGCGCGACCGATTAGCACGCAACCCGAAGAGTCAGCGGGTCGGTTGCCGGGATGGATGAGAATGCCGGCACGGCCGGGGACGCCCTCCAAACGTGGCAGTCGCGCCCCCCAAGCCGCCGACCATCGGCGGGGCGAGCGGGCAAAGCGTGGCGAAACCACGTCGAGGCGCAGCGCATATTCGCCCGCGGGAATGGCCGGATGCGCCCCCGAAGCGGGCGGTTCGAGCGTGGCCATGGGCGATTGTCCGCTCTCGGCGGGAAAAAACAGCACCCCTTCCGTGCCCCCGGGCAGGTGGGCGGTGCGGCGCAAACGAATCAATGTAGACATCTGGGAAAAATTGACGTAGTGAATGAAATACGAGCGCCCCTTGCGGCGCCCGTCACAAATGATAGAAGGCGTGCCCCCCAAAGCCCCCGCCGCACAACCGCAAACCCCGCGGCACGGCGGGAGCGTAGAAGGAAGCCGAAGGGCGCACGCCGACGGCGGGACGAGGCATCGTGCGTCGTCCCGCCGCTGGCATCGGGCTATTTCCCCTTGGCGCGGTGTCGGCTCACGCGGCGCAACAGTCGGTCGGCCGTCTGCGCACTGCGCTTCGCCAGGGCGGCATAGCGGGCCTCGCTCGAGTCCCCCCGATCGCGCACCGCCGAAGGCACCGACCGCTTGGGCGACTGCACCGCCCGTTCAGGGAAAGGCGAATCGAGGAGATCCGAGGACACTATCTCTGTCAATGAGGGCGCAGACCCCTTAGCCGAAGGCATAGGCCGACGAGAGGAACGAGCAGCCCGTTCGAGGGAAGGCACATCCTCCGCAGGCGCCAACACATCGCGCACCGCCGCGTGCACATCCCACGCAGCCGAAGGCACAGGCCGTCCGGAGGAAGGCACCGCCCACATGGAAGCGTCCACATCCTCCGCAGCCGAGGGCACGGACCGTTCAGAGAAAGGCACGGACCGTTCGGAGAAAGGCACCGCCCCACGAGAGAAGCCGGTAGCCCGACGAGAGGAGCGGGTCGTCCGCTTGGCGAAGGACGCATCTCCCGCAGGCGTGGGCGCCTCGATCAGTTCGCCGTTTGCGTCGAACGCAAATAACCGGCGACGCCGAGCACGCTGCCCGCATAGATCAGGCATTGGGCGAAGATCCACAGCACGCTGTCGTGAATCGAACCCATGGGCGGAAAGAGGAGTCCCAGCAGGGCGAACACCACGCCCGCGGCGAGCAGCGCGACGGCGGTGTGTTCTTGCAGTTTGTAGTGTGTCATGAGCAGAAGTTGAGGGGGAAACATCGCGCCGGCGCTCCGCTTCGAGCAACAGCGCACGGAAAAAAAGCAGACGGGCTAAATCAATCAGCCGATAAACGGGCATATCCATTTGTAATCGTGTGTTTTATTGAGTAGTGATTGGAGTAAATAAGTGAGTTGATGCAGTATATTCCGATCAAATTAAGGCGAATGAACGCATTCTATATTAGCTGTGCATGCAATTAAACCGACTTATTTCATTCTTCTACATTGGTTTATCGCCTTCTGTCGAGAAATCACTTTCGCCATCGGGCTCAACGAGTCCTTCGGGCGCAGCATCTCATGACATCGTGCCCCACCCCGACTGCAACCGAGGCAGCGGCACGCGCACAGCGCAGGCTATTATATAAGCAATGCCCCCGCCGAGTCCCGCTCCGCGGGATGCGGAGCGAGACGAAAGGCAGTGCGCCTCAGCGGGCGGAGGCACGGCGTCGCGCCGTGGGCGAGCGTCAAGCTCCCCCTGCGGCCGGCGTTCCGCTCACGGCAGGCGTACCCGTCGAAGGCGCAGCAGGCACAGGCGTTCCCGCGGGCGTGCCCGTCGAAGGTGCGGCAGGCACGGGAGTACCCGGAGGCGTCACGGCCGAGCCTGCGGCCGAGGTGCCGCTACCCGCAACGGGTCTGCCCGTGGAGGGCGACGTCGTGGGCGAAGGTGCGGCAGGCACAGGCGTACCCGCGGGAGTGCCCGTCGAGGGAGTCGCAGGCACGGGAGTGCCCGGAGGCGTCACAGCCGAGCCCGCGGCCGAGGAGCCCGTCGAAGGCGCGGGTGCTCCCGGCGTACCGCCGCCCGTGGGCGAACCACCCTGTTGCGCGTTGGCGCCGTGCTTCTTTTTGTCGCGCTGCACGAAGCTCACGGCGTGGTCCTTCACGGAGAGGGCGCGGCGAATGCGCGACGAGGGGTGGAACACCACGTGCACCCGCTTGATCTGCCCCACGCCCGCCAGTTCGGGCAAGCCCACGCCCGCCGAGCAACGGAGGGTGGGACGGAAGGAACCCAGGTCGCCGAGTCGCACGCTGCGTCCCTGTCGGAGACTGTCGATGATCTCGACCTCGAGTGCGTCGACCACGGCCTTCACGTCGGCCGAAGCCAGGGTGCACTTCTTCTCGATGCGCTCGATGATGTGCATGTGGTCGTCGGCCACGGGGGTGACGAGTTGGGGATAGTAGAGGAGTTTGCCGGTTTTGAAGTGCTTACGGCGTACGATGTGGTAGGTTAACATGTTGGGATAAGTGTTTTGAAGTGAACCAAGTGTCGTGTCGGTGTGCTCCGTCGGCCCTCGCGTCGGCGGCGCGGCGGTGCGGATCGGTGCGGATCGGCGCATGCCGAAAAGCGGAAGCAGTGAGCCCGAAGGCCAACCCGCCGAGGGCAACCCCGAAGCGGAAGGCGGAAGCGCCAACCCGCCAAATGGCAATCTCCGAAGCAATAAGCCCGAAGGCCAACCGCCCAGCGGCAACTCCGAAGCGGTGCGTGCCGAAAAGCGGAAGCAATGAGCCCGAAGGCCAACCCGCCGAGCGGCAATCTCCGAAGCGGAAGGCAAAACCCCGAAGCGGAAGGCGGAAGAACGAACTCGCCCAGCGGCCACTCCGAAGCGGTGCATGCCGAAAAGCGGAAGCAGTGAGCCCGAAGCCCAACTCGCCGAGCGGCAATTTCCGAAGCGGAAGGCGGAAGAACCAATCCGCCCAGCGGCCACTCCGAAGCGGTGCATGCCGAAAAGCGGAAGCAGTGAGCCCGAAGGCCAACCCGCCGAACGGAAGAACCAACCCACCCAGCGGCAATCTCCGAAGCGGAAGGCGGAAGAAGCAGCCCGCCGAGGGCAATCTCCGAAGCGGCGCAGGCCGAAAAGCGGAAGCAATGAGCCCGAAGGCCAACTCGCCGAGGGCAATTTCCGAAGCGGAAGCCCGAAGGCCAACTCACCGAGCGGAAAAACCAACTCGCCGAGCGGCAACTCCGAAGCGGTGCGTGCCGAAAAGCGGAAGCGGTGAGCCCGAAGGCCAACCCGCTGAGTGGAAAAACCAACCCGCCGAGCGGCAACTCCGAAGCGGAAGCCCGAAGGCCAATCCGCCCAGCGGCCACTCCGAAGCGGTGCATGCCGAAAAGCGGAAGCAGTGAGCCCGAAGGCCAACCCGCTGAGCGGAAGAACCAACTCGCCGAGGGCAATTTCCGAAGCGGAAGGCGGAAGAACCAACTCGCCGAGGGCAACCCCGAATCAGTGCGTGCCGAAAAGCGGAAGCAGTGAGCCCGAAGCCAACTCGCCCAGCGGCAACTCCGAAACGGAAGGCGGAAGAACGAACCCGCCCAGCGGCCACTCCGAATCGGTGCAGGCCGAAAAGCGGAAGCAATGAGCCCGAAGGCCAACCCGCCGAGCGGCAACTCCGAAACGGAAGGCGGAAGAACGAACTCGCCCAGCAGCCACTCCGAAGCAGTGCGTGCCGAAAAGCGGAAGCGGTGAGCCCGAAGGCCAACCCGCCGAGCGGCAACTCCGAAGCGGTGCGTGCCGAAAAGCGGAAGCGGTGAACCCGAAGGCCAATCCACCGAGCGGAAGCCCGACTCGAAGCGGCCAACCCGAGCGGCGAAAACCACCCAAGGCGAGCGTTCGCCATCCGCAGGTCGAAGCCGCGAAACGAGGGGTCGACGGAGCAGTGCCGACACACCTACCAATACAATCGAAAAACGCGATTGTGACACCCTGAGCCCCTCCGAGGCATCATAAAAAGTGTTTCATCATTCGAAATCAGGCGCTTCCGAGGGTCGGGAAGAAGCAAAAAAAATCGCGGAAGTCGTTGTCACAACTTGGGAACAAATCGCGGAAAGCCCCAAATTCAGACACGGAGCACCAAAAAACATCGAAAAGTTGCGAGTTTCCGCCCTCCACTCCGCTCGTCAGTTCGCCGGGCGGGCGTGTCTTGAACGACTTCTGCGGGGTTACAACGGCCATATCGCCTCACACGGGCGCGAGAGAAAGCAATTCGCCCCCACCCGTCCGCAGATTCGGAACAAAACGGCGTTTTTGCTTGTCGGTCTCGACAAAGATGCCTACATTTGCAGCAGCGATCCCCCGCAGTCCGCAACTCGGCAGGGTTCGCCGGGCGTGTTCGCCGCCGCCGAGGCGTCGTTCACACATTCCTTAAACATTAAGAAAAACATTTCTACCTTTATGCCCCTCTTCACCCCCTATTTCTCGCTCGATTCGAGCGCCTTCCGCGTCGGCAACGGCGGCCGTTTGCGCTGCCGTATGGGCGCTTCGGGCATCGGCATCTACGTCATGCTGCTCTCGCATCTGCGCGACTGTCGCGACTGCCGTGCGCCGCTCGACTACGACATGCTGGCCTTCGACCTCCACGAGGACGCCGCCGCGGTGCGGCGCGTGGTGGAAGACTTCGGTCTCTTCGACATCGACCGCTCGTCGGGCACTTTCACCTCGCCGGTGCTCACCACGGTGCGGGGCATGCTGTCGGACGACGCCTCGGCGGCGGGCGGCGGCACGACGCGCACGGTGCGGCAGCGTCGGGTGCGCTCAGCGGGCGAAACCTACCGCCGTGCCGTGCGCCGCCTGGCGGAAGACAATGCCCTGCCCCCCGCCGAGGAGGAAGCACCCGCCGAAGGGGACGCCGAACCTGCCGAGAAGCTGCCGACGTCGAGCGAAAATGAAATCACGCCCGCCGAGGGCAAACACCCCTCCGCCGACGAGAAGAACGCCACGGGCGATTTTGCCCCCACTTCGATCGCTGCCGAGGCCGAACCCGCGGAAGTGAAACACGAAGCTGCCGACGCCGACGCCGCACCCGCCGAGGGCGAACACCCTGCTGCCGAGGCAGAGGACGTCCCGACCGCGTTCGCCGATGCGCACTCCCCCAGAAGAGAAGAGAATAGAAAAGAACAGAATAAAAAAACCCATACCCCTATAGTCCCCTTTCCCCAAAGTGGAAAAGGGACCCGCGCGAGCCACCCCGCCGCGGCCGTCGTCGGTGAGCGGGAGGAGGGCGCTGCGTCTGCCGAGGGCGACGAGGAGTCGGTCGTGGGCAGTCCCCGTTTCGTTTCCTCCGCCGCGGCCCATGCCGATGCTCCCCCGTGCGCCGCTTCCTCCACCGTCCTCGGCGCACCCGCGCAAACCCTCGACCCGCACCCGAGTCCCGACACAGAAAACGGGCAGACGAGCGTACCGAACGGGCAGACAAGCGCAGAGAACGGGCAGACAAGCGTGCCGAATTCTCAGCCTAACACCTTGACTACGAGCGAAGCACCTACCCACCCGCAGACCGACACGGCAAAGGCCGACACGAGCGTGCCTAATGCGCAGGCCAACCCAGAGAACGGGAAGACGAGCGCGGAGAAGACGGAAACAAGCCTACCTAATTCTCAGCCTAACGCACTGACTGCGAGCGAAGCACCTACCCACCCGCAGACCGACACGGCAAAGGCCGACACGAGCGTGCCTAATGCGCAGGCCAACCCGGAGAACGGGCAGACGAGCACGGAGAACGGGCAGACGTGCGCGAAGAATATGGAAGCAAGCATGCCTAATTCACAGCCTAACACCTTGACTGCGAGCGAAGCACCTGCCCACCCGCAGGCCGACACGGAGAAGACGGAAACAAGCGTGCCTAATTCGCAGCCTAACACCTTGACCACGAGCGAGAAAAGCGACGAAGCAGGCCGTGGCGAGGAGGGAGCGGACGAGCCGTTCGTGCCCCCCACGGTCAACGAGGTGCGCCGCTTCGCCGAAGCGCTGCGCCACCCCGAGTTCGACGCCGAATGGTTCGTGGCCTACTACACCGAACGCCATTGGCGCCGCCACAACGGTCGGCCCGTGGTTTCGTGGCAGACCACGGCGCGCTATTGGTTGGACCACCCCCTCCGCGTGGCCCGTCACCTCCTCGGCCATCGCCCCGCCGCGAGCCCCGTGTCCGTCGGCGTGAGTGGCCCGTCCGCCGTTGTCGTTCCCGCCGCGTGCCCCGCCGCAGCGAAGCCCGTCACAAGCCCCGCTTCGTCCCCAATCACGGGCACGTATCCCGTCGGCCCGGGCGGGCTGTCCCCGCGTGCGTCCGCTTCGTCCCCAAGCACGGGCACCCCCCACGTGGGTTCGCTCTCCCTGCCCGCCCCCACGCCCTTGCAGCAGTCGCGCCTCTCCGACCTCAAAGGCATGGTGCTCCACCTCTTTGCCGACGCCCCCGCCGCGACCCCCACCTCCGCAACGGCCGCCCCCCCGTCGGTGTACTCCCCCCGCTTCATCTCGCCCGCCGAAGCGGCGCAGGTCATTGCACAGCAAACCCTTGCCGCCACCGAGGCCGAGGCCGTGCCCCGCGTCGGCGAGAGGCGTACGACGGACAGCGAGGAAGAAACCCGCATCGGCGAAATTTCTCCTACCGACGCCAAGGAATACGTTCGCTCTTGCGACGATTCGACCACCGACGCCGCGAAAGACATTGACGCACAAGTCCTTTCTCCTGCCGACGCCAAGGAATACGTTCGCTCTTGCGACGATTGGACGATGGACGCCGAGGAAAAGGTTGAAACACAAGCCCTTTCCCCTGCCGACGCCGAGGAAGACGCGCTCAATGGCCACGATTCAACGACCGACACCGCGAAAGCTATTGACACACAAGCGTTTTCGACCCCAGACGCCGCGAAAAGTATTGATGCACAAGCATTTTCGACTGCCGACGCCGAGGAATACGTTCGCTCTTGCGACGATTCGATCACCGACACCGCGAAAGCAGTTGACGCACAAGTCCTTTCTCCTGCCGACGCCAAGGAATATCTTCGCTCTTGCGACGATTCGACCACCGACGCCGCAAAAGGTATTGATGCACAAGCCCTTTCCCCTGCCGACGCCGAGGAATCCGTTCGCGCTTGCGACAATTCGACCGACGAGGACGAGGAAGACGCGCTCAATGGCCACGATTCAACGACCGACACCGCGAAAGCGATTGACGCACAAGCGTTTTCGACCACCGACGCTGCGAAAGACATTGACGCACAAGCGTTTTCGACCAACGACACCGCGAAAGCTATTGCCGCCCTGCCGTTTTCGGCCGACAAGGGGCGGTGGGGCGTTCGTTCGCCCCGCGGGCCCGACCCACCGACGGGCGACGGGCACGACAGCACCGACACAAGCAACGATTTCACCGACGCAGGCAATGATTTCGCCGACACAAGCAACCATTTTGCCGACGCAGAAAATCACTTCACCGCCCAACCCTCCAACTTCTCCGCCGATAGGCACTCCCCCGCGGCCGTAGGCACCGCACGCGCGGCCGATCCACCGATTTTCGCCGACGACGAGTGCCGCTCCCTGCGTATCCTCACCGAAAAACACCCTTATCTCAATCCCTCTTTCCATGAACCGCACCCCCTCCTTCGCCTCCACCCGCCGTCGTTTGGCGGGTTCGGCCACACATTCCGTGTTCAGTCAGCACAACCTCCGTTCGGCCGCCCCTTCCTCGGTCGCTTCGTCGACATCCGCCCCGCCTGCACCGTCGGAAGCCGACCTCTTCGCCCCCGTCTCACCCTCTGCTGCACCGACCGCGGCCGCTGCCGACCCGAACACCCCGAACACGAGCACCACCGCTCCGCAAACGCCGTCGAACGCTCCGCAAACGCCATCCGACCTCCCTCCGACGAGCCCGAACACGGCACCGACGGACACCAAACCGAGCGCAACGCCCCAGAACACACCGCCGACGGGCGCAAACGGCACGATTCTGCCCCCGAACGCTCCGCAAACGAGCCCGAACACACCGCCGACGCCCCCGAACACGACGCCCAATGCGCCAAAAACGCCGATTTCATCGACGCCGACCCCGCCAACGGACACCAAACCGAGCGCAACGAGCCCGAATACCCTGCCGACGGGCGCAAACGGCACGATTCTGCCCTCGAACACCCCGCAAACGCCGCCGAACGCTCCGCAAACACCGTCAGCACACCCGCCGACGCCGCCGAACACGGTGCTCAATGCGCCAAAAACGCCGATTTCATCGACGTCGACCCCGTCCGCGGGCACAAAACTGAGCGCAACGCCCCAGAACACGCCGCAAACACCACCCGACCCGCCGCAAACGAGCCCGAACACGGTGCCCAATGCGCCAAAAACGCCGATTTCATCGACGTCGACCCCGCCCACGGGCACAAAATCGAGCACAACGAGTCCGAACACCTCGCCGA
>ERZ1699238.514-NODE-514-length-10301-cov-1.834775_pt1 | contig 10301 bp, 7 predicted proteins | sample MGYA00581518_ERZ1699238 | MGnify/ENA primary metagenome ERZ1699238 (study PRJEB42319, sample SAMD00040325) | human oral metagenome | material: saliva | host: Homo sapiens | study: EMG produced TPA metagenomics assembly of PRJDB4115 data set (Metgenomic analysis of... | reverse complement strand
GAGTATGATTTTCTGTCGACAAATTCTAGAAATCATGCAGACACCATCCGAGATTATTGATGGAGCTTATGATTATTTAATCGTCATCTTTGGCGGTATTTTCTCCTCAATGGCTTATAATTTACTATCGAATATTTTCCGTTCGATTGGAGATGCGAAAACACCATTATATTTTCTAGTAATGGCATGTGTGATGAATATTATTTTGGATATCGTCTTTATTGCTGTTTTTGGAATGGGAGTTGAAGGAGCAGGATATGCAACGGTTCTTTCTCAAATCTTCTCAGCAGTAGCCTGCGTGGTTTATATTTGGAAGAAAATTCCAGTGTTAAGATTAACAAGAGCTGACCTTGTAGCGACAAAGCAAAATATTAGAGAACATTGTCGTATTTCATTCCCGATGGCGTTCCAAGCATCGATTATTGCCATTGGAACAATTATGGTTCAAATCGCATTGAATCAATTAGGACCGACTTCGGTTGCGGCGCATACGGCAGCGCAAAAGATTGACCAGTTAGCGATTCTTCCAATGATGTCTTTTGGGGTGACGATGGCGACGTATTCTGCGCAAAACTATGGTGCAAAGAAATATGATCGAATCTGGCTTGGTGTTCGTGAATGCATCAAGTTATCTTTAACATTTGCGATTGGAATTGGGATTATTTTAAATCTCTTTAGCCCGATTCTTATTCGCGCTTTCGTTGGAGAAGGGCATGAGGAGGTCGTTGAATTAGGGCGACTATTCTTCCTTACAAACGGGACAACATATAGTTTCCTTTCATTACTCTTTATTTATCGTTACACCTTACAAGGAGTGGGGAAAACTTTCACACCAACCTTGGCTGGAATTATGGAACTCATCATGCGTTCTGTAGCTGCAGTGGTTCTTTCAAATATGTACGGCTTTGTCGGAGCAACTGTTGCCAATCCAATGGCGTGGTTTGGTTCAATGGTGCCTCTCATGATTGCGTATTATATCTTTAAAAACAAAGTTCAACATGGAGTAGAGCAGTAGTATCAAGCTACTGTTTTTTTTGGGGGAAATAATGAAAATTATGAAAATACTTTTCGAATTAATTGTGAATTATTAAGTTGAAAATTTTACAAAGTTATAGTAAAATGATTCTAACTAAAGTGTTTATGGAGGAAAGATTGGATGAAAAAAGAACAATCAATTTGTAAAATTGGAAAACTGATGTTAGCAATTTCGTCTTGCGGAATTTTATTAACAGCATTCCAAGCGAATAAATCTGTATTTGCGGAAGATGCAACGACTACAGAAGCGACTACAGCTGCTGCAGCAACAACAGAGGCTACAACAGAAGCAACAACTGCAACGACAGAAGCTACAACAGAAGCAACAACTGCGGCTCCAACGCGTGCAGCAAAAGAAGTAAATGCAAAAGTAACCGGTACGATTAAAAACCATGATATTAAATACTATGAATACTACACAGACGTAGATATCGCTGTTTCTCTAACAGATGACGATGTTAAAGAAGGCGACTACGTAACGATTACATTAGAAAACGTAGCCGTGTTAGGTTCATTAGCGGGTAAAGATGTTATTTATGAAGGAAAGAAAATTGGGACCATTTCTATCGTTTCCTTCGAAAACATTAATAAAGCTCGTCAAGGTTCGAACGACAAAGCTCAAATGGAACAAGCTGAATTGGAATCAACACGTGCTACATTAAAAATCACATTTACAAAAGCAGTTGAAGCGGTAAAACCTGATGTGTTGAAACAAGCACAGTTCACAATTAAATCAGATAACGCTTATAACGGAGCTGTTATTGCGAATAAAGACTACACTTTAAACCAAGTGATTAAAGTGGGAGATTCTTCTGTAACAAGTACAGTAGATATTCCAAAAGTAGAGAAATTTGCGACAGAAACAAACTCAATTCACATGCCACCTTCTGGAAATACGATTAAGTTCAACGAAGATGGTTCATACGAAACAAGTTCAGAAATCCAAGTTCGTGGAAGAGAAGGAATGAAGGTTGGTTCAACTGTTGAACTTGAATTCAACGATGCTTCAGGAATTGAGTGGAAAACAAGTGGTGATACTGCACTTAAAGTTGGAGATACATTTAACTCTAGATTTATCTTACCAGTTTATAGTTCATATGACGTGAACCAATATGGAGCTTATATCTTCCCAACTGGTGTAGAGCCAACATTCAAAGTTACTTCTATTACAGCTAAGAAAATCACGCTTGAAATGATTTCAGGAGATGTTCCTAAGGAATTAGGAGTATTCTTCCGTATCGGTAAAGATCGTGTGACTATTATCGACAAATCTAAAATTGATATCGAAAAAATGCAATATGACGTTTCAACTGTTGCTACAGCGACTATTGATGGTAAAGATTCTAAAGGAATCTACGTTTACCGTATTATTAGTGACTCTGCAAGTGCACAATTAGTACTTGATTCACTAGTGACAGATTACAAAGATATCGATTCAAAAGAATCTATCAAAGCAACTGATAGAGGTTGGAAAGATCCAGCAACTATTGATGGATATGAATTTGTAAGTACAGAAAAAGACCGTGAAGGAAATCGTATCCACTGGTACAGAAAAGTTGCACAACCAACAACTGAAGTAACAACAGCAGAAACAACAGAAGAAACAACAGCAGAAACAACAGCAGAAACAACAGCAGAAACAACAGCAGAAACAACAGTAGGTACAACAGCAGAAACAACAACTAGTACGCCAGAAGAACCAAAACAAGAAGAATTACCAAATACAGGGGCTACGGCTTCTCTAACTGGTGCAGCAATTGCAGCAATGTTAACAGGTTTAGGAGTATTAGGATTCAAGAAAAAAGAAGACTAAAATCATAAGAGATGAATGAGGGTGTATTGCATCCTCATTCTTTTTTTGCTTCAAATTATGGTATAATAAAACGAATATGCATCAAGCGAGGTGACCTCATGAAAACAGATATTAAAATTGCACAAAAAAACCAAATGCAACCCATCACGGTGATTGCCGAAAAGCTTCATTTAACACCTGATGAAGTGGAACCCTATGGAAAATACAAAGCCAAGATTGATAAGACTGATATTCATAACCCAGAGAATTTTGGGAAACTCATTTTAGTGACATCGATGAATCCAACTCCTGCTGGAGAAGGAAAGTCTACAGTAACAGTTGGCCTTGGAGACGCATTAACAGCGATTGGAAAGAAAACCGCCATTGCACTTCGTGAACCATCTCTAGGGCCAACTCTTGGGCTCAAAGGGGGAGCTACAGGTGGAGGTTATGCGCAAGTTGTTCCCATGGAAGAAATCAATTTGCATTTCACAGGGGACATGCATGCCCTAACGACAGCAACAAATCTGTTATCTGCCATAATCGATAATCATATTCATCAAGGAAATGAATTAGAAATCGATCCTAACCGCATTATTTGGAAGCGGGCCTTGGACTTAAATGACCGAGCGTTGCGAGAAATTGAAATCGGACTGGGAGGTCCAGTGAATGGAACACCGCGTAAAGACGGTTTTGATATTACGGTCGCAACTGAAATGATGGCGATTCTTTGCCTGGCGAGTGATTTAAGCGACTTGCAACGACGCGTTTCAAATATTCTCGTAGCGTATACAAAGTCAGGAGAACCTGTTACCGTGTTTGATTTAGGTGCGGAAGGTGCAATTACCGCATTACTCAAAGAGGCGATGAAGCCTAACCTTGTGCAGACATTGGAAGAAACACCAGCCATTGTTCATGGGGGGCCATTTGCTAATATCGCACATGGCTGTAATAGTGTCGTGGCAACGAGAATGGCATTGACGCTTGCAGATTATGTCGTGACCGAAGCAGGATTCGGGGCTGACCTTGGTGCACAGAAGTTCCTCGATATTAAAGTTCCTGTTCTTGGAAAACATCCAGATGCAGTTGTGCTTGTAGCGACCATTCGTTCGACGAAAATGCATGGTGGCGTTGCGCTTGATGAACTCGCACTTGGTGAGAATCTCGAGGCGGTTCGTGAAGGTTTCAAAAATGTACGAAAACATATCGAAAACGTACAAGCATATGGCTTACCAGTTGTTGTAGCCTTAAATGAATTTTTAACAGATACAAAAGATGAACAAGCCCTCTTTATGGAATTATGCCGTGAGATGGGTGTGGATTGTGTTCTTACGAGTGTGTGGAAACATGGAAGTCGGGGCGGTATCGCACTAGCAGAGAAAGTCGTCGAATTATGTGAGAACAACGCTACTTTTCAACCAACTTACGATATGAGTGCGACAATCCAAGAAAAAGTCGAGACGATTGCGAAGAACGTTTATGGTGCCACTAACGTCTATTATACAGACGAAGCCCTTGCGCAATTGGTTGAATTAGAAGAGAGGGGCTGGAATCATCTGAATGTGTGTATTGCTAAGACGCCGTATTCATTCTCAGATAATGCGAAATTAAAAGGACGTCCTAGCGATTTCGACATTACGATTCGTTCCTTTATTCCTAAACTCGGTGCTGGATTTATCGTCGCATTAACGGGAACAGTTTTAACAATGCCGGGACTTCCTAAAGTTCCAGCAGCGCTTGTAATTAGTGTTGATGACAATGGGGAAATTCAAGGGTTATATTAAGAGACTTGAAAGGAGTTTGCATGAAAGATTTTAAAGTCGATCATTTGAAAAAATCTTATGGTGCGAAATCATTATTAGAAGATGTGTCCTTTATTATTAATGAAGGTGAACACGTAGGCTTAATCGGTCAAAACGGGACTGGGAAGAGTACATTATTATCCATTCTTGCAGGAGTTGATTTTGCAGAATCGGGCGATATTACAACGTCTAACGATTACAGAATTGGATACTTATCGCAACAACCAGAATTGGATGACGAAGATACGATTTTCGAGGCCTTGTATAAAGGTGACCATCCAACATTAAAAGTCGTTCATGACTTTGAAGAAGTGGTAGAACAATTACGTGAAAACCCAACTTCAGAAAGCCTTACAAAACGATACAGCGTCTTAGAGCAAAAGATGAATGAAATCGATGGATGGCAAGTGGAAGTTCAAATCAAGACTATTCTTCAAAAGATGGGACTTACGGATATTCAGAAAAAAGTTGGAACGCTCTCTGGTGGACAGAAGAAGCGTGTAGGTCTGGCAAAAGTATTGATGGAAGAACCTGATTTACTATTGCTCGATGAACCAACGAACCACTTAGACTTAGAAGCCATCGAATGGTTAGAAGGATATTTAGCCAATTACAAAGGCGCGATGATGCTCGTGACTCACGACCGTTACTTCTTAGAACGTGCGGTAACGCATATGTTTGAACTAGTGAATGGGCGAATCGAAGCTTACGAAGGAAATTATGAATCGTATCTAGAACAACAAAGCCAACGAGAACAAATCGCGGCACGCATGAGTCAGAAACAAAAAAGATTATATTTAAGTGAACTAGAATGGATGCGTCAAGGAGCACAGGCTCGTTCAACGAAGCAACAGGCTCGAATTCATCGTTTTGAAGCCTTAGAAAAAGAAGTGAAGCAGACGACTTCTCAAGATAAATTGGTGATGGAATTCGACCAAGCTCGTATCGGGAAACGCGTCTTCCAATTGGAGGATGCGAGTCTTTCAATTAATGGGCAATCCATCGTGAAGAATCTAGATTGGATCATTCAAAGTCAAGCGCGTATTGGGATTGCTGGGGTGAATGGTGTTGGAAAATCAACCTTCTTAAATGCCATTGCCGGACAGATTCCATTTGATAGTGGTCAGTTTGTCGTCGGTGAGACCGTTCGAATCGCCTACTATAAGCAACAAGATGAAGATATTCCAATGGATAAGCAACTTATCCAATATTTACGTGAAGAAGCGGAAGAGATTAAACGTGAAAATGGAGAAGTAGCATCGATTTCAGAATTACTCGAGACCTTCTTATTCCCAAGACATTTACATGGGGCTTATATCCATACATTGTCTGGAGGAGAGAGAAGACGACTCTACTTACTTCGCTTATTAATGACAAAACCAAATGTGTTATTATTAGACGAACCAACCAACGACTTGGATATCGATACATTAACCGTACTTGAAGATTTCCTAGAGTCGTTTAATGGAGCGGTCCTTATCGTATCGCATGACCGTTACTTCTTAGATAAGACGGTCGACCAATTATTTGTCATCCGAGGCGAAGGGGAAACCGAACTGTTCTATGGCTCGATGAGTGAGTATTTAGAACAAGAAAAAACACTAGCAAAAGTTGTTGTGGAAGCTCCTAAGGTGGAAGAGCCAAAAGTGGAGGCACCAAAAGTAGCTCCTTCTAAGAAAATGACGTATCAAGAGAAGAAGGAATGGGAGACGATTGAAGGAACTATTCAAGAACTCGAAGAAAAACTAGAATTCTTGCAAGAGGAAATGAGTGTTCATGCACAAGATTTTGCCAAATTACAAGAATTACAAGAAGAATTAGACAAGACGGAAGAAGCGGCAAGTGCAGCTTATGAACGTTGGGAATATTTAGCAGAATTAGCAGGGAATTAAAGAAAGGAACAGATATGACGAAACAATATAAAGACTTACTAAGAAAGATTTTAGAAGAAGGAACGATTAAAACAGACCGTACTGGGACAGGTACAAAGAGTGTGTTTGGATACCAAATGCGTTTTGACTTGCAAAAAGGATTTCCTCTTTTAACAACAAAACGTGTGGCATTCGGTTTAATTAAGAGCGAATTATTATGGTTCTTGCACGGCGATACAAATATCAAATACTTATTAGAACATAATAACCACATCTGGGACGAATGGGCGTTTGAGCGTTATGTTTCTTCTCCAAAATATACTGGTCCTGATATGACAGACTTTGGACGCCGATGCTTAGAAGACGAAGCGTTTAACGAAGTATACCAAGAAGTGAAGAAAGACTTCTGTGAGAAAATCTTAACGGATGATGCGTTTGCGGCTGAATTCGGTGAACTTGGTAATATTTATGGTTCCCAATGGCGTCACTGGAAAACAACAAAAGGGGAAACGATTGACCAAATCGCAGACTTACTGAACTTATTGAAGAATTCTCCAGATTCACGTCGTATGATTGTTTCTGCATGGAATCCAGAAGATGTTCCAAGTATGGCGCTTCCTCCATGTCACACAATGTTTCAATTCTACGTTGCTGACGGAAAATTAAGTTGCCAATTATATCAACGTAGTGCAGATGTGTTCTTAGGAGTGCCGTTCAATATTGCAAGTTACGCCTTATTAACTCATTTAATTGCAAATGAAGTAGGCTTAGAAGTCGGTGAATTCGTTCATACATTAGGTGATGCGCACATCTACTTAAACCATATGGAACAAGTTGAAACACAATTAGCGCGTGAGGAAAGAGAATTACCAACACTCGTATTAAAACATCCTGAAAAATCAATGTTTGAAATCGATGTTGATGATGTGATTGTAGAAGGATATAATCCACACCCAACGATTAAAGCACCGATTGCCGTGTAATATTGGAGGAAACAGATGTTAATTTATATTTGGGCTCAAGATGAACAAGGGCTTGTTGGAAAAGACAATACGCTTCCTTGGCGATTACCGAATGATTTGAAATTCTTTAAAGAAGTGACAATGGGACAAACCATCCTCATGGGACGTAAGACGTTTGAAGGGATGGGAAGTCGCTTGCTTCCAGGGCGCCAAACCATTCTTTTAACAAGAAGCAACGATTATGAAGTACCAGGTGCTGAAGTCGTTACTGATATTGATGCGATTATCGAAGATTCCAAACACGAGGATATTTATGTGTGTGGTGGTGCAGAAGTCTACCGTCTTCTAAAAGACCATGTGGAGCTTTTATATTGCACACGAATCCATCATACATTTGAAGGGGATACGTATTTTCCTACCGATTTTCCGTGGGGAGATTTTATTAAGGTAAAATCACACGAAGGAGAAGTGGACGAGAAAAACGTCTATCCACATACGTTTGAAATCTACGAGAGAAAAGAGGAAACTCTATGACAACATGGCATGATGTCATTGGCGGAGAAAAGGAAAAAGAGTATTTCCATGCAGTACGTTCCTTTGAACAAAACGAACGAAATCATCATAAAGTGTTTCCAGCTGCGGAAAATGTCTTCAAGGCCTTGGAACTGACACCATTTGATAACGTGAAAGTGGTGATTCTTGGTCAAGATCCATATCATGGTGATAACCAAGCACATGGGCTTAGCTTCTCGGTTCAAAAAGGAATCGCCTTGCCACCTTCATTACTAAATATTTATAAGGAACTTGAAAGCGACTTAGGTATTCCCGTTGCCAAGAGTGGGGATTTAACAGCGTGGGCAAAACAAGGAGTGTTACTTTTGAACACGGTATTGACGGTTCGTGCACACGAGGCGAATAGCCATCGTGGTCAAGGTTGGGAGACGTTTACCGATGCTGTTATTTCTTCTCTAAATCAAATTGACCATCCAATCGTCTTTGTATTGTGGGGGAAACCAGCACAATCGAAAGAAAAGCTGATTACTAATCCAAATCATTTGATTTTAAAGGCTCCACATCCAAGTCCATTATCCTCATACCGCGGATTTTTTGGAAGTAAACCTTTTAGCAAAGTAAATGCATTTCTAGAGGAAACGGGTCAAACACCGATTGATTGGAGACTCTAATTGATTCAAAATTGAAAAGACCATGAAGTTTATATTTCTTTAGAATAAAAGCTTTTTATAGGATCGAATTGACTAAAGAAAAGGATACTATCTTATTATAGAAAAGAAGTGAGAAATAGGGGGATGAAAATGAAATTTAAAACTAAATTATTTTATATTGTTTCACTTAGTTTATTCCTTTTAGGATTTTATCTAAGGAATGCTGTCGTTGAAGCAGCTGAAATTCAACATGGATTTTTAATTAGTGAGTTCGTTACGAAGAAAGAATCACTAGAATTAGTAATGACCGGATTGAACGGAAATGATATTTATCACATCTTTGGGATTTGTTGTTCGGTTCTGACTATTGGTTTTATCATCTATGTGAAAATCAACGAAAAGAATAATAAAAATAAATAGATATTATAAAAGCTAAACGATTTGGTTTAGCTTTTTTTCTTTTTAATGAATTTTTAGAAAAACAGGTCAAACGCCAATTGATTGGCGAGTATAGTAAGTGGAATTCTTCCTACTTGCTCTATTTTTTTGCCTTTAGTATGAAGTTTGTGGTACGATAGTGAAAACGGTTAAAAGGAAGAAGGTTTTTTATGAAGAAAAAGAGTAAATGGTTTGGTTTATTCGCAACTTTATTGGTGATTTTATCATTGGTGTTTTTAGGAAACACTTCAGCAAAAGCAGCTGAAGGAAAAGAACTTCAAAACGTAATTTCAGGGTTAGAACTTCTTGATCAATCGGATACAAAATTAAGTCCAGATGCAAATGGAGTCTATCAAATCCTTACAAATAGAGCCTATAAATTAAGAGCTGTATTTGACTTAGAACATTACAATGGAGATATTCAAAATGGTGATTTCTTCAAATTAGAAGTTCCTGCTGAGATTACTTTCTATGATAACCACGATGTTGAATTAGTGGACTTAGCAACGAATGTACCAATTGCGGATGCGCATTTTGAAGGCCATGGAGATAACCAAGGTGGAACAATTACAGTAACATTGAAGAACCTTGACCAATATTTAGCAGCAAAAGGTGCGGATACAGTAAAAGAGGTCAAAGGAACTTTGGCGCTTAACTTCTTATATAAGAAGAATGTTTCGAACCAACCAGTAACATTTGATTCACCTTCAATGCAAACAACGATTACACAAACGTATAATGTTCAAACACTTTCAGATGAAACAGATCCAATTGGCAAAGAAAACTTCGCGAAAATTGGTGGACAAGCAGCTAATAAAGCTTGGACATCAGCAAAATTAGAAGCTGCTGGGTCAAAAGGTTCTGGACAATATGTTTCTGAATGGAAAGTGCGTGTGAATACGAGCGGAGAAAACTTAGGGGACAACTTAGTTTTAACAGATAAATTACCAAGTGACCCAACAACTGCTTCCATTCAATATATTCCTGAATCATTAGTAGTGTACAATGCACCTTTAATGAACGAGACAACATCTGGTAAAGAAGATGATTTCGTACAATTAGTAGAAGGAACTGACTACACAGTAAACTGGAATGAAAACTATACAAACTTTACAATCACATTCAAAGATGGAACTAAAAAATACTATGTCACTTATAACACAACAACTCCAAATGATGGAAGTAAAGTTCAAAATATGGTTTCTGTAACAAAAGCAGATGGTACACCAGTCACTCGT
>ERZ1699238.509-NODE-509-length-10370-cov-2.143317_pt1 | contig 10370 bp, 10 predicted proteins | sample MGYA00581518_ERZ1699238 | MGnify/ENA primary metagenome ERZ1699238 (study PRJEB42319, sample SAMD00040325) | human oral metagenome | material: saliva | host: Homo sapiens | study: EMG produced TPA metagenomics assembly of PRJDB4115 data set (Metgenomic analysis of... | reverse complement strand
GACTTCAGGAGCGCGTTGTGTACGGCTGTATCGTGCACCCAGTTTTAAGAAGTCAAACAAATCTACGCCTAAGCCTGCATGATAGTGGTTTAAACTGTATTTCAGACGGCCTCTCTCTTCCAATCCTTTAACGGTCGAGCTGTTGCGTCCAGGTTTGTAATCGCCGATGTCGACCGAGTGACGGACTTCGCCATGTCGCCAACCCAAAGACGCATTCCAGTTTTTCCACTTGAAGTTTTCCAAAGCGAAAATGCCGTATTCTTTGCTGTCTGTATCGGGCAGGTAGGCATAGTTTCCGGTGCGTTTGCCGTTGATGCCTGAAGATTCGGTGCTGCGCTGTTTCCAATCTACGCCCAATGTACCTTTCAGCCAAGAACCTGCTTTGTGGTTGAACTCCAAACGGCTTTGGAAAGTTTTGCTGTCCAAAGTTTGCATTTTGGTGTCTCCCAAGTATTCGGATGTTGGGTTTTGCGTATAGGCGGCTTGGAATTTGATGTTTTCAATCCATGGCGTCAATGGACGGTACATGGCTTCTGCCTGCCAACGGGTTTGTTGAGCGCGTACGGAAGCGTATTCTCGTGCCGGTGCTTTGTGGGTACCGCCGTGGTGGTGGCCTGATTCGGCAAAATTGTAATAGCCAAAGCCTGCAATACCGGATTTGCTCAAGAAGCGGCTGACGGATACGCCTGCATAGCTGCGTTCACCGATATGGCTTAGGCCGAAAGCAAAGTTTTGATTGCTCAGATGGCTGTTTTTCAGACGACCTTTTTCAACAGGCATATCATCTTTCATGGCATTGATGACTTTATTTCTAAAGTTTGGACTGCCGTCATAAAGCGGATTTTCTACCCAATCGCCCCAAAACGGTTTGTTTAATTTGTACAATTCAGATTCGTCAGGTTCCGAGCCGTCGTTATAGCGTTTCCATAGTTCAATGAAAGCCGGAATGTCTTTTGCGACATAACGGTAATAGCCTTTGTTTAAGGTTTCGGTAATGTCGGGCGTAACCTGACATGCCCACATCAGGCGAGAGCTATAAATATTGGCATGATCGTAGCAGGCAGCAGGTTTGGAATCTCCCGGAATACGGTAATCATTGGCATTAGTGTCCGCCCCCGACAAATGCCAAGCTACATTGCCGACCTTGCCGTTTAATTTGAACGCTGTGACACGCGGCGTATTGTAGCCGCCGCTGACTTCGACTTTGCCGTTTAAATCTTTTTCAGGCACTTCTGTGGCGATCACGCCGGTATCGACATCAACTGCGCCGCCAATCGCATTGCCGCCATACAAGACTGCTGCCGATGATTTTAAAACGGTAATCTTTTCCGCCATAAACGGATTAACCATCAGCGGTAAATCGGGGCTGACAGAAGCAGCATCCGAAATACCCAAACCATTTTCACTGACATATACGCGCGAGCCGCTCAAACTGCGGATTTGCGGTACGCCGGTATTGGGGCCGTAAGCATTGTTTTGAACGCCGGAGACTTGTTCCACAGTCTGTCCGAGCGATACGGCGCGTTTTGTTTTTAAATCGTTTGTAGTTAAAACTTCTCCATCTGTTAGATAGTCTTTTGCGCCAGGCTGCAAACGCCAGTTACTTGAAGGCGCATTGCCGACAACTTTGACTTCAGGTATATCTACTTGAGGAAGCTCTTCCGCAAATGACTGGCCTGAGAAAACAGCCAAAATGGCGCATAACATTTTATTTTTGTTACATAAAAATTGTTGTTTCACCGCTTATCCTTTATTGATATCACATTACGAAAGGTGTCATGATATATCTTTTCTACGGTAATTATTATGAATAAACATGTCTATTTTAATTAGTTTTGATTATTATCAATAATTATAAATACTGGTAAAATTTAGTATAGACTAATTATTAATAATTAGTTATAAAATATTAAAAAGGCCGTCTGAAACAATCCAATGTTTCAGACGGCCTTTTTATGAAATCAAAAATTGTTAGAGCTAAGACAGAGGTCTTTATTCACAGCTCAAGTTTTTTGTTTTTTCGGCGAATGTATCCATGGCAATTTGGCACATGCGTTCACGTTGGCCTACGTCGGCGGCAGGCAGGATTTGGCGCAGGTATTTTGTGTTGTCGCGTTGGAACGATGCTTTATCGCCTGCTTTTTGGTAACACGCATCTGCACGGGTAAAGTATTGCTGGCAGATTTACGGCAATTCTTCAAAGGATCAGGGTTTGCTTTTGTGCATGCCGTGCGCGGAGACGGATAGGGAGGAAAGAGTACACAGTGCAATGATTAAGGTTTTTGAAATGGTTTTCATGGTAAGCCTATTTATGGAAGTTGTTTAAATCAATTGTTCGCCCCAATGCAGCTTTTGGCGCAGGGTTTTGAAGTATTGGTAATCGGTAGGATGGAGGACGCGCAAGGGATTGTGATAGCGGCGGATGAGGATGCGGTCGAAGTTTTGCACGTCGATATGGTATTGTCCGTCAAAATGTGCGCGTGCGTCGCCGCTTTTGGTGATGAGGATTTCAATCACGCTGGTGTCGGGGATGGCAATCGGACGGTTGGTCATGGATTGTGGGCAGATAGGTACAAGTGTGAAGGCGTTCAGGCCGGCCTGCATGATAGGGCCGCCGGCGGCAAGCGCGTAGGCGGTCGAACCTGTCGGCGTGGAAATAATCAGGCCGTCCGAACGTTGGGTATAGACAAATTCTTGATTGATAAATACTTCAAATTCAATCATCTGGCCTGCGCCGCCACGAGACAGTACGGTGTCGTTGAGGGCGAGGGCGCGTTCGATGGTTTCGCCGTCACGAATGATGCTGGCTTCAATGAGGATGCGCTCTTCGGGCAGATATTTGCCTTCTAGTACGGGGCAGATGCCCTCAACCATGGTGTCGCGTGAGATTTGGGTAAGAAAGCCCAAGTGGCCTTGATTGATGCCGATGATGGGGACGGCGCGCGGGGCGACTTCGCGGGCGGCGGAGAGGAAGGTACCGTCGCCGCCGAGTACAACGACGAGGTCGCAATATTTGCCCAGCTGGGCTTTGTTTACGGTTTCGCAGTAGGCGGAATCTTGGATATAGACGCAGTGTTCTTCTACGCTCAATTCATCCAGATAGATGGTGAAGCCGTTTTCGCGCAGAAAAGAAACCAATGTGTGGACGGTATCTTGAATCTCGGGCGTATTGGGACGTGTAACGATACCGATGTTTTTAAATGGGCTTTTCATGATAGTAGGCCGTCTGAAATTAAGTGTCTAATCTATCCAGATATCGCGCTCGAGCCGGTCGAGGCGTTCGTTTAGGCGGGCAACGTCGTCACGCAGTTTGTCCACTTCTTCCAGCCATGCGGCAAGCGTGGCTTGGTCGATAACAGGGGATTCGGGTTCGCGTGAAAAGTCGCTAATTTGTTCGGCAATGCTTTTGCCGATTTTTTTCATGGTGCGGCCGATGTCGCCGGCGCGCGAGCTGATGCTTTCTGCGGCCACATGACCGAATACACGCGCCAGATCTTCGCTCGGATAATAGCGCAGTCCACCCAAAATAGGAAGGACGGACATGCCCAATACCAAGTCACCTTCGAGGCTGATGTCGCCCACGCCGGGCTGGCCGCCTTGGAGGATTTTTTGGATGGCGCTGTTGTGGAATGTGATGTTGGTGTCGGCGGTTTCGTTTGCGGTTTCAAGAAAACCTTGTTCGCTGATGCGTCCGGTCAGTCTGAAACCGGTCAGGCTGATGCAGATGATGCTGCCTGCAAATTCAGACAGCTCGCGCTGTTGCTCTGGATTTTGCTGTATCAGGTGGTTGATAACGGGAAATAGGGCGGACATGGTTTACTCTAAATGCCGTCTGAAACGGATGAATGGATTGAGTCGCAATTTTACAGGCTTAGCCCGTCTGCGCAAACGGTATTTACAATTTTGCCGTTGCTTTTGTCATCAACGATGAAATCAGGAGCCGGTAGGCCGAGTTTGGCCGCTTCGGCAGTATAAAATTCGGCCCGGCTTGGGTGGTGGGGTTCGACAATATTGCGGATACGTTTGCCGTTAGCTTGGCAGGCCGTCTGAAAGAGAACTTGGATTGCAAGATCCTTATGAAGAATATTGACGGGTTGATTGCCGCCTTGAATGCGTATTTTTTGAACCAGCTTGGTAACGGGATGACGGTCGGCAGAATAAAGTCCGCCCAGTCGCAGTATGTCGATATGGGGGATGGCACTTTCATGCAGGGCTTGCTCGACTGCGAGGATTTGACAGGCGGATTCGGTTTGCGGATCGGGCGGCGTGGTTTCATCGCATATGCGTGCTTGGTCGCCATACACGCTGGTGCTGCTGGTTAAGATGATGTGTTGTACTTTGGACTGCTCGGCAAGTTGAATCCATTTTTTCAGGGTATCGGCGTAATGGTTTAATGACGAAGGCGGAAGCAGGCAAAACCATGTCGGCTTGTTGATATGGTTTTGCCACAAGGTCGAACTGTGAAAAATATCGTCTTGATTCAAATCGATGATATCGAGTTCAATCGGCAGATTGATGTCGTCAGAGGTCAGATTGCGTTTGACGGCGGCTACCTGACTGCCTTGTTCATAACATTTTTGCGCCAGCGGCAGGCCGAGATAGCCTAAGCCGAGAATGGAAATATCGGGAAGGTGCATAAATAAAGCATCCGAAAATTAACAGGCCGTCTGAAAATAGCTTTAACTTGGTTAAAGCCACGTTTTCAGACGGCCTTTGTATGGAAAATTAATGGTTGCTGCCGATTTTTTGGTCGAATTCGGCACGGTGTTCCGGCAGGAGGTAAGGGCGCAACAGACTGAGTGTGCGGCTGATGCCCCGTACTTTAGAATCTTCGGTCAATTTGGCGCGACCGCGCAGGGAGCTGTCGAAGTCGAACCAGTATTTAGTTACCATCCACATATTGACGGCAAGGTCGTTCATGGCGGTTTGGTCTGCGCTGATGATGTTTAGGCCGTTGAGCTGGGTCAGCAGGTTGACCAACAGCGGGGATACTTTGGCTTGGGTAAAGGTATTGTGTTCGCCCAATAATTCGGCACTGCGGGCAAGCAGGGTATTCACATCGCTGAAAAGGAAACGGTATTCCCACATCACATCATAAATACCGGCCATGTAGTTAATGGAGTCTTCGACATTAGACGGCAACACGGCTTCGTTAAGGTAGGCAAGCAGGGCCTCGCTGTAACGTTTGAACAATTGGACAATGATTTCGTCTTTGTTGCGGAAATGGTAGTAGAGGTTGCCCGGGCTGATGCCCAAGTGGGCGGCAATGTGGTTGGTGCTGATATTACGCTCGCCTTCTTCGTTGAACAAGGCGAGGCTGGCATTGATGATTCGTGTGTAAGTGTTGACTTTAGCAATGCGCGGCATGGGATACACTCCTTTGTTTTATAGGCTGTATGAAGTCGGCAGCCAGTTGGGTTCTGCGTGTAATTCTACCTGAAATTGAGTAAATACTGTATTACAAACATATTGTGCCAGCTGGTGGACATCTTGCGCGGACGCGTTGTTTTTATTCACCAAAACCAAAGCCTGCCTGTCATGCACGGCCGCACCGCCGATCTGATGGCCTTTCAGACGGCATTGATCAATCAGCCAGCCGGCCGCGAGTTTGACCGAACCGTCAGGTTGCGGATAGCGTGGCATATCGGGGTATTGTTGCAACAAATCGGCTGCTTTTTCAGCGCTGACAACAGGGTTTTTAAAGAAACTGCCGACATTACCAAGTACGTTAGGATTAGGCAGTTTACTGTTGCGGATTGCACACACTGCATAGGAAACATCTTTGGTCGTTGCTTCCCGGCCTTGGCTCAATTCGGCAACCGCGGCCGCCAAATCGCCATAGCCCAAGTTCGGCACAAAATGCTCTTTCAACGCAAATACAACCGAAACAATCACATAACGCCCCTTGCCTTCCTGTTTGAACAGGCTTTCACGATAAGCAAAATCGCAATCGGCATTGGAAAGCTCGACAAAGGTTTCCGTATTCAAATCAAAGCAGCGTACGCTATGGATAACATCTTTGACTTCAACGCCGTATGCGCCGATGTTTTGTACCGGAGACGCACCGACCGTACCCGGAATCAGGCTGAGGTTTTCCAGCCCGCTTAAACCCAGTCCAACCGTATGCAAAACAAAATCATGCCAAATTTCCCCGGCCTGCGCTTCGATATAAACCAGGCCGTCTGAACGCTCAATTTCACGAATTCCCTTGTTTTCCATATGCACAACCAGACCGGCATAGTCTTCCATCAAAAGGATATTGCTGCCGCCGCCGAGCCATAAAACAGTATCTTGGTTGAACTCGGGCAGTCGGACGATGTCGCGCAACTCGTCGGCATGTTTGAGTGCAACAAATGCTTGGGCTTGGGCTTTGAGGCCGAAAGTGTTGTAAGGGGTAAGGTCGGTTTGGTATTGGATGGGTTGCATGGGTTTAACTTTAAAATAGGAATTCGTTGATTAAATGGCGTAGTCAGTGGAGAAAGACTGCTTGTATTTTTTCAGACGGCCTTATGCGATTTGACCATCTCTTTACTGCAAAGCTCCAGGCACCATACCAATGCGATGGCGGCAATCGTCAGTGAAACGGTCAGCGCGGTCCAGAAGCCGTAAATGCCCATATCGACATGATAGGCAAGCAGGTAGCCGGGCAACAGGCCGCAACCCCAGAAAGCCACGGCATGGATGAACATCGGCATTTTGGTTACTTTATAGCCGCGTAGCGCATATGAAGCGATACATTGGGTAGCGTCTGCCAGTTGGAATAGGGAGGCGAAAAATAAAACGGTTGCGGCAATGCCTAATACGGCCGCATCGTTGGTGTACATACCGGCCAACTGAAAGCGAAAGATGACCAAGAGCAGCGCGGTGCAGGTAGCAAGTGCCCAACCTAACACCAGCGAAACGCCTGAAATATAACCCGCCCGCAAAAACTCGCATTGTCCGAGCGAAAAGCCTACGCGTACCGTGCTTGCCGAGCCAACGCTTTGCGGAACCATATACAAAATCCCCGACAGGCTGATGACGACTTGTTGCGCGGCGACATAATCCTCGCCAAATGGCGCCACCAAAAAGACGATAAACGAAAACGCGCTGGCTTCTAGAAAATAAGACAAGCCGATGGGTGCGCCGATTTTCCAAATCTGTTTGAAAGCCGTCAAATCGGGTTTGCCGATTTTTGCCGTCAAACCAAACGGACGGAAGAATTTTTCTTTGGCGATATAAAGCCACAAAGCCAATGCGCTGAACCAAAATACCGCCGCCGTTGCCACGCCGCAACCTGCGCCGCCCAAAGCAGGCATACCGAATTTACCGTAAACGAACACATAGTTCAGCGGCACATTCAACACAAATGCCGCGAAGCTGACCAACATAATCACGCGCGGACGGTTCAAGCTGGAAGCATAGGCGTGCAGGGCGCGGTGTATCATGGCGGCCGGCATTGCCAAGCTGGTAAAGAACATATATTGCGCCATCGTGTCTTCGACATAATCGTTCAATGTCAGCCAATGACGGAAAGGCATAATCATCGTCCACATCAACAGCATGCCGAATAGACCCAAACACAAGCCAAACCAAATGCCCTGCATTCCTGTTTTGCCGACTTCTTCGGTTTTACCTGCGCCGTACAACTGGGCAATCATCGGGTTCAACGCCGCCATCACGCCCATAAAGGTAATGTAAATTGTCGAGAAGGCGCTACTGCCCAAAGCTACCGCGGCCAAATCTTCCTTGCCTGCGCCGCCGGCCATTACCGTATCGACAAAACCAATGCCCACTTGCGCCACTTGCGCCAACAGCATAGGCAGGGCGAGGGCGGTCAGCAGGCGGGTTTCTTTTAAGAAAACAGGAAAGGCAAAGCGGTTGAGGTTCAGTAGCATAATGTGTGCGGTTTGAGGACAAAGGCCGTCTGAAAACGGAAATTTAAAATTATAAAGGGTAATGTTTGTACACAGACAAAGATTGGTTTAATCGCTAAATTTTTCAGACGGCCTTAAATGTCGGATGTCTTTTTACTGCTTCCAACCAGCTGTCCGGCGTTTGAAACTGCATCAGGCCGTCTGAAAGCGACACTGCGGCTTGGGTAGTCGAAGCGCGGGTCAGTTTTTCGTTGGTTTCAATATCGTAAATGGTGTAATCGATACGCAGGCAGCTTTCGATTTCGACAATGTCCATATCAACGCGGATTTTTTGGCCGAAACGGGCAGGGCGGATGTATTTGAGGTTCATCTGCACAATCGGCCAGCTGTACCCTTGCCGCCCCATTTCGTTGTAGTCGTAACCGATGGAAGACAGAAAAGCGCAACGTGCGGTTTCAAGGTATTTGACATAGTTGCCGTGCCACACGATGTGCATGGCATCTACGTCAAAAAAAGGAACTTCGGTTTCAAAGCTGTGTTGGCAGTAGATGTGTTTTTTCATGGTTTAAAAGAGTGAGTGTGATGGTTTCAGACGGCGTCTTCGCCCCAAAAATCATAAAAATTGAACCATTGTAGCGGATTTTGCGCACATTCTTGCGCCAAAATGTCGGCAAAACCCTGCATCGCGTCTTTGACGGCAGCCTCGCGGTTGCCGCGTTTCCAGCTGGAAGTATCGGTAAAGCGGCGCAGTTTCAAATGATAGCGGCCGTTTTGTTTGACGCAAAACAGCGTGTTTACCTGCGTTTTTAAAAGCGAAGCCAACAGCCACGCGCCTTGCGGCATAGGGGCGGTATGGCCTAAGAAATTAATGTCGGCGGTTTTCTCGCCGCGTACAGGCACGCGGTCGGCCGCGATGGCAATCCATTCGCCGTCTTCGATACGGCGGTTCAATTCCATCATCAGGGTGGTGTCCAAATCTGTTACCTGAATCAGACGGATATGATCTGCGCCGGCTTTTTGCAATGCCTCGTTAAATGCCTGCGCGTGTTTGCTGTGCACTAATACATTGAGTTTGAAATCTTTATGGTGCGATACCAGCGCACGGCAAACTTCGGTATTGCCCAAGTGCGAACAGGCAAAAATCTGGCCGCGTTCGTTGCGCTTGACTTGCGAATAGATGTCGTCCGGATCTTCAATCACCAAATCTTCATAACGGATTTTGCGTTGCCACACGGCAAAACGGTCGCAAACCGCTTCGCCAAATGCGACGAATTGTTTGAATACGCTGTGTTTCGGCAGGACGGTATGGGGAAAGGCCGTCTGAAGACGGGTTTGATAGCGTAAGACATGACGGCGCGGTTTGGGCGCGGTTGCATAAAAATACAGCACCACAAACCAAATGCACGGCCTCATGAAAAAAGCCGGCAGATAGCGCACCATCAATGTTGTCAGAGCGAGAAACAAGCGGCTGCCGCGTTCGGGCTGCGCCGCCCAATGGGTTTGTTTATTATCGGTCATGGTTTCAGACGGCCTTTCCGAAAACTTTACCCAATCGGTGTTTCAACATACCGAAAAACAGCCGTGTGTGCATTTTGCTGATGCGGACATTATCGGCAAAGGCATCGAAGTGGGACACGCCGTCGGCGGCGTATTGGACGGGTGTTTTAACCCAAACCGGTTTGACGTTTCGCCAGTACAGGCGGATAAGGATTTCCGTGTCGAAGTCCATGCGGTCGCCTACGGTTTCTTCGCGGACGACGGACAGCGCGGGTGCAAGCGGATAGAGGCGGAAGCCGCACATACCGTCTTTGATGTCGCATGACCAAGTGTGCAGCATATTCCAGAAATCGGTAATTTTGCGTCCGTAAAGCCGTGCTTTGGGCGCATCATCTCCGTATTGCGGCCAGCCGCAAACAACGGCTTCGGGATTTTGTTCTGCTGCGGCGAGGAGTTTGGGTGTGTCGCTCAAGCAATGCTGGCCGTCTGCATCAACCTGCAAGACGTGGGTGTAACCATGTTCTTCGGCGTATTCCAAGCCGGTTTTGACCGCTGCGCCTTTACCGCCGTTGATGGGGCGGTAAAGGACATCAATACCTTCTGAAACCAAAGCCTGCAATACCGGTTTGCATTCTTCGCGTGAACCGTCGTCCACAATTAAAACGTTTAAACCAAAGCCGCGCATGGTTTGGGCAACGTGGCTGATGGTGGTCGGATGGTTGTAATGTGGAATAAGGGCCAGGGTTTTCATAAATATTTTTTAGACGACGTTAACACAATGCAGAGTATAGCAAATAAACATGCCATGGCGTTTGAAAAGGCCGTCTGAAACGGCGAGGACAAAATCGTTTGATTTCGTTTTTCACTGTTTCAGACGGCCTTTGGCATGCCATTAATTCAGCATTGTACATGACCGACATCGAGGCATAAATCATGGAACTCATTGAGCGTGCTGCGGTGGCCGATGCTGATGATGATGCTGTCGGGCAGTTTTTGCTTCAATGCGCGGTAGAGCAT
>ERZ1699238.502-NODE-502-length-10439-cov-3.371606_pt1 | contig 10439 bp, 5 predicted proteins | sample MGYA00581518_ERZ1699238 | MGnify/ENA primary metagenome ERZ1699238 (study PRJEB42319, sample SAMD00040325) | human oral metagenome | material: saliva | host: Homo sapiens | study: EMG produced TPA metagenomics assembly of PRJDB4115 data set (Metgenomic analysis of... | reverse complement strand
ATATATAAGGAGACGCGCTCCTGGCGCTGGACGGCGCTCTCGGCGTTGCTCCCGCTTTCGCTCGGCGTGTTGGTCACGGTGCTCGTCGCCACCGTGTGGCGCTGGGTGCAATGAGCGCAGTGTCTGTTTGCCCGCGCGCGGTGTCGGCGTGAGGTGGGCCGCCGCGTGTGCCCCGCCCGCTGCTGTCGTCGGATGCTTTCCGTCGGTAGGCAGCGGGCGGGGTTTTCGATGGGTGCGCACTGCGATTTCGGCGCCTCGGGCCGTGGCGGGGTTGCCTTTTCGCCCCGTGCGGCACAGCCCTGCGCGCGTTCGCTTCGAGCGCCCGCGCACCCCCCACGACAAGGCGCGACGAACGCCCCGCGCTTTGCACAGAACAATTGGCAAATGCCGCGCATTCACACAATAAAGTCTAACACGCGAGAAAAAATTGGGGGGAAATCGTGCACAATCGGCCCGCGGCGCTTATATTTGCCGTGCAATCAACTTCTCGTGTCCCCTGCGGACACACAACTACCTCAATCCGCGTCGCTCCGGCTGCGTCCGTCTGAACCACTGTCGCCCTCATTCGAACACAGACTTTCGTGCAGTTGCTCGACGGTCACGCGCTGTTCCGGCTCGCCCACGCCTCGCGATCGGGACGCCTCCAACCGAGCACGCAAAAAAACCTACAAACGGCGTATGAAAAAACAATATCTCTCCGCATTCGCCCTTGCGCTCTTCGCCTCCACGGCCTTCGCGCAGACCAATCCTGTTCGCACTGTCGCAGAAGTGGCAGTACCCACTGAAAACACCACGGGCAAAGACGTGTACCTCGTCTTGGGCAACAACCTCGCCGCGCGCATCAACACCGACGGCGGACAAATCACCGGCCGGGCCGCAGGTTCGCCCGTGCGCATCGTGACCGTCAATGCCATCGACCACGTTTACAAGATCTACGACGTGAAGAGCGGCAAGTGGTTTGCCAACAAAGGCGGTGCCACGGCCCCGAAAGCCGACGACCAAGTGACCCTTTCGGACACCCCCTCCGAATGGTACATCTATAATAACAACAACGGCAACGACGCCACGCTGCTCGACATCGCGCCCAAGGTGGACGGCGCCGCCATCACCAACGGCACCATCGCTTCGTGGAACTTCTACCAGGGTTATGCCCCGGGCAAGCACGTGGGCTACTGGGATGCCAACGACGGCAACTCCGCTTGGCGCCTGTATGACCCCAAGGCCTTGGTGAAATCGAGCGTCGCAGCGCTCGCCGCTGTGGATTCTTCGGCTGCCACCGCCGCCAACAACGCCATCGACGCCGCGAGCGACGAAGCAGGCTACGCCGCTGCGCTCAAAGCTTTCCGCCAGGCCCTCGACGACCACCAAGTGCGCTTCGCCAACACGGGTCGCGGCGCGAAAAACTACCTCACGCTCTCGACAGATTTCAAGGCCGGCGCCACCGAAACCAAGAATGCAGAAGACGTGTTCGTGCTGAAATATCATGCTGACAACGACAATTTCTCGTTGCAACACGCCGTGACGGGCCGCAACTTGGGCAATGTGCCCAATTGGAACCAAGCCATTCCCTCCACCACGAGCGATGCCACGCGCTACGATCTGCAGTCGAACGACAAGAACAACACGATTTCGCTGCGCAACGTGAGCATCAACGCCGACAAGAACTATCTGCACCTAGCCGATTTCAAGAGCGGCGACCAGCTGACCGTGGTTCGTTGGGAAGCCGGCAGCGGAGACGCCAACAATGCTTCGACTTGGACGATCGAAAACGCCGACGACATCGACGATAGTGCACTGCTCTCCGCAGCCCAACGTCGTTTTGCTCTCCTCCCCACTCCCAACGACCTGGGTGAGCAACTCGGAGAGCGCACGTTTACTGACGAAGTCAACGAGCTCGTAGATAAACTCAATGATAACGAGGCCCTCACGCTCGAGGAATATCAGCAACTCCTCTCTGCCCACGCCGACAACCGGTTCTATGAACTGAATATGCCCAAGAAAGGCATGTTCCTCAAGATCAAATCGAACGACGGCAAGCGCTATGTCACGGCAAACGGCGCCACCGACGGCGCTGCTTGGCAGCTGAAAACCACGACCGACAGCACCGACGAAGGCACGATCTTCGGCTACGACGGCTCGCACCTCGTGTCGCTTTCCACCGGCCGCGCCGTGTACTTGAGCGGAGGCAGCCAAGCCAAGCTCGCCGACTACAGAGAAACGAATTTCGGCACCGTGGAATTTGGCACCACGCCCGACAACAAATATGCGGTCTACGTCAAACAAGGCGGACAAACGGCCACGATGTACCTCTATCAGGAGGCTTCGAAACCGGGTGTCGACGGTTTGGGCGGTAAGAACACGGGCGATGTGCTCACGCACCTGCAGCTCGAAGAAGTGGAATCCGTGCCCGTCCACCTCAACACGGCCGGTCTCGCCACCTTCACTCCCGCTTATGACATGGTAGTGCCCAACGACGTGGAAATCTACGTCGCTTCGCAATACGACACCGCCCACCAGCGCATCAATCTCACGCAGGTTCAGGGCAATGTGATCCCGGCCGACACGCCCGTGCTGCTCTATGGCCACGCTTCCACGACAATTCAGCTCACTTACTCCGATGAAGAGGACGGCGCCCCCGCGATCAGCGTCAATGCCTTCCAAGGCCGTTTCACTCCCTCGGCAGTTCCCGCCGGACAAGAGGGTCGCGTGCTCCAGGATGGTGAGTTCGTCAAGGTCGATCCTACCTTCGTTCGCGGCATGCGCGCCTTTGTGAGCGCCGCTCCCTCGGCCGGCACGCGCACCGCCCTGGCCTTCCCGGGTGTGACCGCCGTCGAAAGCGTGAAGACTGCCTCCGAAGCCGAAGCGCCCATCTATGATTTGAGCGGTCGCCGCGTGACGAAGCCCGTGGCCGGACAAATCTACGTGCAAAACGGCAAGAAGTTCTTGCAGCGCTAAGGCCCTTGCGCCCTGCGGCGCCCAACCCCACTCTATGAACCGTGAGACAAGTAAATGCCCGACCCCTTCGCGCATTTACTTGTTTCCGCGTTCATCGAAACCGCATTCAACAACGAGAATATATTCAACAACTAAACTCAATCATCAAGATGAAAAAGTACACAACTCCCGTACTCACGCAGTACAACATGGCCACAGAAGGCCTGATGACGCTCACAAGCCTCGAGACCGGTAGCAGCAGTCAGACCACTCCCGGACGTGCCCAAACCTTCGAGAAGCAGTTTTCGATCTGGGGCGACGACCAATCCGCCGACGAAAGCGACGACATGGACTTCAACAGCACCGGCATCTTCTAAAAGCTGCCGCACGGCGCCTCTCGAGGCGCCACGCTCGCTCCATTGCAGCCCGCTCTGTGCGGGAAGCCCCCACTGTGGGACTTCTCGTCGGAGCGGGCTTCGTCGTCTTTGCGCGGCAAGGTCGACGAGGCCACGCTGCCCCAATGCATCGCTCCCACTGCCGAGGAAACAGCCCGATCGCGAGCACGGCAACACCGCGCGGCAAGGCCAAAACAGCGTGCCGAGCACACAGAAAACGCGCAGACTTGGGCGGAAAGTAGGCTACTTCCGGCTCAAGTCTGCGCGTTTTTGCACACCGTCATCGCCTCATCGTGCACGGTGCAACGCGAAGGCGGCGTTTCAGTCCACCTCGTCGTCGTCGTCGCCCCAGGTCCACACGCCGTTGCGCAGTCGGGCAGCCGCGGTCGGGGACTTCGGGCGTGCCGCGGTCGGCATCTCGGTGGCCGTCGGGGGCTCGGCAGCGGCGGCGAGGGCATTCCGCGGGGAGTTGGGCCCTTCGGGTGCCGCGGCCGCACGTTCGCTCACACGGGCGGGGGCATTCCCCTCCGCATCGGGCCCTTCGGCGGCGAAGCAGGCCGTCGGGAGCGCACCGATCGGGCGCTCGTCGGCCAGATCGAGGACTGCGTCGTCGGCAGTGGCATCGCGCGTTTCCCAGTCGCCCGTAAAGCGCTGTCGGGCCGCCTCCTCGATGCGGAGGAACTCGGGCGTGTTGTGGTAGGCGGTGTGTTTGCGCAGCATCTCCTCGAAGGGCGCCACGGCATGGCGGTAGGCGGCGAGTTCGTTCTGCTGCTGCACGGCGTGGCAGGCCAGTTGGTTGATTTCGCGCTCACGTTCGCGGCGCAGGTTGTCGCACACCACCGCAAGGAGGGGGCCCAGCACCACATCCACCAGGTCGTGACCGCGCATATAGAGGTAGGTCTTGTCGGGCGTCACGCCCAGTTGCTGCAACTCGTCGCGCAGGGGCTTGTAGGTGGCGCGTGCCTGCGGAAAACGGCGTTGTAGCGTGGCGATCTGGCGGTTCACGCGGCGGCGGAGGGCTTCGATCATGCGTTCGGGGTGGTGAAGTTGCACCTCTCGCAGCTCGACGGTGCGCGCAAAGTCGGTGAGCGAAAATTGGGTGTAGGCGCCGTAGCGATAGGCCCACACGTTCCACACCAAGAGGGGGTGGACGGTGCGGGAGAAGGCTTGGAGAAAGGCGCGGAAGTCGAAGAGTTCGCGATCGTTGAGCGTGGCCATGACACACACGCGGTGCAGCACCTCGGCATGGCATTGCAAATTTTCGATGGCGTAGACCCCGGTGTGCAAAACGTGGGGCGAGCGGCACACCACGGCGCTGGTGGGGGTGGCGCCCTGCATCAAAACGTCGTAGTCGGCGTCGACACAGGCGATCATGTGCGGGCCGAGTCGGTTGGCCAAGGCGATTTTCTTGCCCCGGCCCAGGGTGACGCGCGAGGGGAGGACCACTTCGAACTGCACGTGCGGGGCCGCTCGGGTGAGCACGTCGCGCCAGAAGAGGATGTCGTCGTAGCTCTCGACGTAGGCCACGGCGCGCGGTCGGGCACGCCGGCCTTCGAGGCGGGAGGCAGCGGCGATGTAGGCAGAATTGAGTTGGGCGGAGAGGCGAGACATGGCAGTAGTTGACGAAAAAGTGCGGGACACGAGGGCAACTTGCGCGGCCGGCAGTGCGACACGGGCGGGGCGGCCGCAAAAGCAGCCGGCGGCGAGCGCCTCAGCGGGTGATGTCCTCGATTTCGGTGACGTGGTCCTCCCACCCGTCGAGGATCACGGCGGGCGAGTGGGTGGTGAGAATGATTTGCGCGCGGGGGTTGAGCGCACGCACCATCGAGATGAGTCGCTTCTGCCAATCGAAATGGAGACTCACCTCGGGTTCGTCCATGAAGAAGACGGTGGGCCGACGGTCTTGCACGAGGGCAGTGAGCAGGAGAATGAGCATTTGCTTCTCGCCCGAGGAGAGCACGTAGGGCGAGAGGGGCTCATCGTACTGTAGGAAGCGGAGCTCGTTGCTCGAACGGTCGAGGTGCTTGCCGGTTTCGCTGAAGAGGTCGTCGATCAGGTCGCGAAACTGCGTCTTGGCCGCGGCGGCTTCGGCGGCTTCCTCGCGGGCGGTGTCGCTGCCCTCGGTGAGGAGCGCGATCATGCGGTTGCCCACGTTCACTTGGTAGTCGAGATAGCGGCGTTGCAAGCGGTAGAGTTGCCAGTCGAGTTCGGTGACGATGGCCCCGTCGGCGAGGGTGGCGATGCGCTCGGCGGGGAGGATGCGGCTGTCGACGGAGCGAACGAGATCATAGCGCACGAGTTCGGCATCGTCGGGGGCGAGGGTGAGGGCCACATCGTCGTGTTGTCCGCCGCGCAGGGTGCCGGAGGGCGCGAGGTGGGCGGCGCGCTGCACGAGGCGGGCGAGGATGGTGCTCTTGCCGGCGCCGTTTTTGCCGCTGAGCACGTTGACATCGGGCCGCAGCGTCCAGTCGATGGGCTTTCGCCCGTTCCAAAGACTGCTGATCTCGATGCGTCGGATGTGAGTTGCGTAGTGAAAATCCATGTGCCTGGGAGTTTTGTGACCGCGGGGGGCGGTGTGCCGACAAATATAAGCATAAAAGCGGAGCCGATCGCCACCTTCGGTCGCCAAAAGGGTGGAAAACGTCGATTTTCGCCCCTTTTTCGTCGGGTCGTTTCGCTTTGTTATGACAGCCGTCGCGACGTAAGTGCGTGACAATGGGTAACTTTGCGGCACAGAATACGAAAATACGACGGCCTTTTCGGCTTTGTGATTGACAAAGTGCAAGCGGCCGCCCCACAGACTTAACGATTTCTCCCCATGAAGAAGGTACATTATCTCCCCCTTGCCCTACTGTTGGGCGCCGGCGTGGCGTTTGCCGCCCCTCGGCGCGTGATCACGGGCACTGTGGTCTCGCAGAAAGACGGGCGCCCCCTCGAGTTGGCCACCGCTCGCCTGGTGCTGCGCGCCGACACCACGAAGTTTTTGGCCGGTGCCGTGACCGACAGCCTCGGGCGCTTCCGCATTGTCACCGACACCACGGCCGCCCTGCGGCTGCGCGTGGGCTTCGTGGGCCTGCGCTCTGCGGGGCGCGACGTGAACTTCGCCGCGGGCGGAGCCGACAGCCTCGATGTGGGCACGCTGGCCCTGGCGGGCAACGACATGGCCCTGCGCGCCGCGGTGGTGAGCACGGCCGCCGCTCGCGTCGAACAGCAGGGCGACACCACGGTGTTCAACGCTTCGGCCTTCCGCACGGCCGAAGGCTCCACGCTCGAGGCGCTCGTCAAGCAACTGCCGGGGGCCGAGGTGAGCGACGACGGCACGGTGAAGGTGAACGGCAAGACGGTGAAGGAATTTCTCATCAACGGCAAAGACTTTTTCAAGGGCGACACGAAGGTGGCCATGAAGAATCTGCCCACCCACCTCGTCTCGCGCCTGAAAACCTACGACAAGAAGAGCGACTACGCCGAGCAAACGGGCGTGGACGACGGCGAAGAGAGTTTTGTGCTCGACATCACCACCAAACGTGAGCTCAATCAGAGCCTCATCTCCAACCTCGACCTGGCGGGCGGACGCGACGACAAGGGCGACGGCCTCTACTCGGCCAAACTCATGGGCATGCGCTTCACCGACCGCTCGCGCGTGGGCTTCATCGGCTCGCACAACAACGTGGCCGACCGCGGTTTCGGCGGTCCGCGGGGCTTCTGGGGCAACAACGCCGGGCGCACCACTTCGACCATGGCGGGCACCGACTTCTCGTGGGACAACGGCCGCGGCAAATTCGAAGCCGGCCGCCTCGAACTGGGGGGCAACGCCATCTACTTCCGCAACGACAACCGCACGGAGACCATCTCGTCGGTCGAAAACTTCGTCACCGCCACGCAAAAGGGGAGCTTCGACGCAGCCCACGCCGACAGCCACCGCCTGAACCAGGACTTCCACGCCCGTCTGCGCCTGAAGTGGAACCCCGACTCGCTCACGCAACTCTCTTTCCGCCCGAACTACGACTTCAGCACGGGCCGCACGACGCAAAACTCGCGCTCGGCCTCGTTCGACACCGATCCCTTCGCGCGCTACGGGGTGAGTGCCGTCGACGACGTGCTGGCGCGCGTCCACAAAACCCGCTTTGTCGGCGACACGGTGCACGTGGCCGACGATTTCCTCAAGAACGTCAACACGCGCTACGACCTTTCGCGCACCACCACCCACAAGGTGGAAGGCGAACTCAACCTCACGCGCCTCATCGGGGGGCGCAACGGCCGCAACCTCGCCTTCGAAGCGCGCGGCGGCTACACCACCACCACGGCCGACGCCTATTCGCGTGCCGACCTCTACAAGCGCGTGAAGGCCGACGCCGCCGGACCGCGACTGGCCGCGGGCGGCACACACCAGTTCTCCGACCGCCCCTCGACGCAGTGGAACTATCGCGTGGGCCTCTCCTACGTGCAACCGCTCGTGGGCAAACTCCTGCTCGAAACCCGCTACGGTTACGAACACAAATACACAACGGGCGACCGCACCCTCTACAACCTTCTGAGCCTCGACGGCTACAACACGCTGAGCGACTTCCTGAGTGCGCACACCGGCTTGGGCACGATCTCGCAACTCTACGTGCCGGGCTCGTCGAGCACCCTCTCGTGGCTCGATCCCGCCCAACTGCTCAGCCGCCTCAACGCCGACGACGTGCAAGCGGCCGTGCGCGATGCCCAAAACTCGCAGCACGCCACCTATCGCTACGACAACCACCGCGTGAACCTCGGCCTGCGCTACAACGTGGGCGCCGTGCGCCTCTCGGCCGGCGTGCAGTTCTCGCCCGAACGCACCCGCCTGCAATACGAGCGCGCCAGCATCGGCCGCATCGACACCGTGCGCAATGTGCTCAACTTCGCCCCCAACGTGCGACTGCGCTATGCGTTCTCGAAAACCGCCAACCTCGATTTCAACTACCGCGGACGCTCCTCGCAACCCTCCATGACGCAGCTCATCGGCGTGGTCGACAATGCCAACCCCCTCCGCATCTCGGTGGGCAACCCCGGGTTGCGCCCCGTGTGGAACCACGAGATGCACCTCTTCTATAATGCCTACAACGCCGAACGCCTGCAGGGCCTCATGGCACACGCCGACTTCACCCTCTCGACGGGCAACATCTCGCAACTCACCGTCTACGACGACGTGACGGGCCGCCGTTTCACCCGCCCCGAAAACATCGATGGCAACTGGAACGCCGCGGCCGGCCTGACTTTCAACACGCCGCTCGATCGCGCCAAGGTGTTGAACCTCGCCACCTCGACCGATGCCAACTTCACCCGCTCGGTGGGCTACGTGGCCACTTCGGGCACCGCCTCCACCCTGCCCGCCGCGCCTTCGCTGCGTGAGGTGAACGCCCTCTTCGCCGGCGTCGTGGCCGACAAGAGCCGCACCGCCGTCACCGCCCTCTCCGAGCGCCTCGATCTGTCCTACCGCCGCTCGTGGTGGGACGCCACCCTCAACGGACGCGTGGCCTACCAGCACTCCAACTCCTCGCTGCTCACCACCGGCCGGCTCGACACCTGGAGCTTCGCCTACGGGGCGGAGGCCAACTTCACCCTGCCTTGGGGCATGACTTTCTCCACCGATCTGCGCATGACCTCGCGCCGCGGTTTTTCGACCTCGGCCTTCAACACCAACGAGCTCGTGTGGAACGCCTCAGTCTCGCAGTCGCTGCTGAAAAACAAGGCCCTCACCCTGCGCCTGGAGGCTTTCGACCTCTTGGGCCGGCAGAGCGAGATCACGCGCACCCTCACCGCGCTGGCACGCACCGACTCGTGGACCAACATGCTCAACCAATACGTGATGCTCCACGCCATCTATCGGCTCAACCTCTTCGGCGGCGCCAAAATGCCCGAGCCGCCTGAGGGCCGCGGCCCCGAAGGTCGCCCCGGCAGCAAGTTCCGCCCCGTCATGCCCCCGCAGGGTGGCGGACACGGCGGCCCCGGCGGCAGAGGCCCGCGCTTCTGACCCGCGGCGCCCTTGCGCCCACTGCCACACGCACCCCGCTTGCACCGACTCACGGTGCAGGCGGGGTGTTTTGCGTGGAGGCGCTCGGGCGGGTCCGAGGAGGGCGGCGCCCCACCGCGGGGCAAGCACAAGCCGCTTCGGCACACGGCGCGAAACGACGACACCGACCGCCGACGCCGAGGGGGCACTCGGGCGGACGGGCACGACTTGCGCACCGACGGAGCTCGCGGTGCTCGCAAAAAAGCGGCGACCGGCCGACGAAAACCCGCAGCTTTTGTGCCATAACGCCCCGCTTTCTTCGTCGCGGCGGGAGCGCGGCGGCAAAAGGCCGAAAAGCAGCGCGAAACCACGGGCACAATCGCCGAAAGGACGAAAACATTAACTTCTCATCGCCGAATCATCAGCAAAAACACGTTTTCACGCCGTGCACTTCCGGGGAAATGCAGGCCGAAATTCGCACCTTTCGTCGGTTAAGAGGGAAACAAAGGGCGGAGTATTCATTTTATTTCAAGGCTTCCCGAACGAAAAACAAAAAAAGAATCGACAACGCACAGAAGGCTGCGGCGCAAATTGTGCATTTTCACGCTTCGACCCACTCACTTTGTCCACTCGTCCAACGACTGCCCGCGTCGACGCTCAAAATCAACGATTTGCTCTTTCGCTTCGTGGGGCATAATGGGCAAAGGACGGCCGCTTCGGGTGCGCAATTTCCCGTTTTTCGTGCAAGTCTGACGACAAAAACCGGTTATTTCCCCTCCGAAGGCCGTTAATTCCATTCCAAAAATTGGTCAACTTGCAGTTTATTCAGATATTTGTGGCAGCAACTTACCGAAATGTGCGGTCGCCGTCGCCGCCTCACCCCCTTTCCCTCACAAACGTCAAGATGAAACAACCCCTTCCCCCTCCCCTCCGTCTCGCCACCCCCACCCTGCTGCGCCGAAGCGCAACGGCCCTCGTTGCGCTCCTCGTGCTGCTCCTCTGCCTCCCACAGCGTGTGGCGGCCCAGGGGTGCCCGACGCTGGACACCGGCGACTTCACCGCCCCCCCCAGTGACGCCCACCTGTCTCTTATCCACAACTCCCAGCCCACGAGCCCAGGCATGGTCTCGTCTGCCG
>ERZ1699238.500-NODE-500-length-10450-cov-1.708224_pt1 | contig 10450 bp, 10 predicted proteins | sample MGYA00581518_ERZ1699238 | MGnify/ENA primary metagenome ERZ1699238 (study PRJEB42319, sample SAMD00040325) | human oral metagenome | material: saliva | host: Homo sapiens | study: EMG produced TPA metagenomics assembly of PRJDB4115 data set (Metgenomic analysis of... | reverse complement strand
CTGCTCCTTTTGTCAAATAGTATAAGCCTATGCTGCTTTCAGTAGGCAACAGTGCTGGATTATCTTGCGGTTTATATTGGCTATATATAGATTTCATAAAGGTTAGAACATCTTCACCCTTTACAGACGTATCTACAAAAATAATCTCATCGTATGTAAATAAAGGTATCTTATTAGTACCAGCAACGCGTGTCGCTTTAGATTTAGCTAGCTCCAACGCCTCCTCATGAGTGGCCATCCGCATGCCATACCGCTTAGCACTCTCCACCAAAGAAGAGTTCAAATGAACTAAATACGCCTGTGAATAAGCAAAATCTGCATCATTATCTCTCTCACCACCAGGTGCAGGCAAGGTTGGACGATGCACCACAGAATTTATGGTAAAAGAAAAACCATTGCTTTCATCATAAAAAACATATACATTGCGCTGGAATGGTTTCTCCTTCTCCACCACAGCAGATTGAAGAACTAGACGCGGATGAACAACGCTGAACTCCTTTTCCACACTAGCCTTGATATCCTCTGGCGTGGCAGGATCACCATTTTCCATCGTCCACACAAAAGAACAACCGCTCAATAAAAATGTACAAATACACACAACAACTAATGATATATACCTAATCAACTGCTTCATAGATACACCTCTCCCTGACCTATTTTCCTCGCACAGCCTGTTGTATTTCCCGATCAACAACGGTAATTATGTCTCGTTCAATCTGCTCAGAACTCTTATCTTGATAACCAACACCACTCATTAAGGTATCTCGCCAATCTTCCCGCCCTCTAATTTTAAAACTTATTAGGTACAGAGCCTTGCTCTTGTCTGTTTCACCATTTGGTAAATAGTAAAAGCTAACCTTACGTCCATACACACTACTTACTAAGGTCTCGTCACCATTAGGTTTATATAGAGAATATATGTCTCGTAACATGCCCACTACACCAGCACCATTAGATGTTTGATTAAGAAATACAAAATCTCCTTCATCAAACAAAGGCGCTGTACTATTACCATCTGGACGCATGAGTTTAGCACTGATGAGCGCCTTACGCTCCTCATCATTAGCTATGTGAAAGCGATATTTTGTAGCAAGAAGAGCTACCTCACTATTTAAATGATTTAAATATGTATCTGCATACCTATACTCAGCCTTCGTTACCCGCTGACCACCTGGAATAGGTAGCTCAGGAGTCTTCACATACACACTTGTAGTAAAGACAAAACCATTATTCTCATCTAAAAAAGTATACTCATTATGTTTATTGGGCTTTGTAGAAACAACCCTAGAAGACTGCAACACAAGACGGGGATTATAAGCCGAAAAACGCTCCTCAACCATTTCCTTCACATCATTTGGCGTATACGGATCCCCATCAAACAGCGTTATCCGAGAAGAAGTACAACCACCCAATACAACACTACAAACACACAACAAAACCAACAACACAAACCTAACAAACACAGGCATACACAACCACACCTCTCTCCTTTTCCCCATTTGTATCAAGTATTCATATCAAATATGCAGACACAATCATTGATAACATCAGCTGATTGTTGATACTCTACTTCACACCCTTTCCCCATCAGGGACCTCGCCCCATGCGAAAGGAAAAGTGCTTTTGTTGTTAATAGTTGAAGCAACTAGTTAATAGAAAACATAGGTATGGATGGGACGGACTCACATATAACGTAATAAAAAAGGGCTTCCCTTATTGATGAGCGACTTAGGTCACTATGGAGCGAAGAGATAAGGGAATCCCTTTTTTAACAATCTAGCATATTTGTATTCGGGCCCCATCCATACTATTTTCGGTTATTCGCCATTAACAACAATCACTTAACTAGCGCATCCAATTTATTCATTCGATAGTTCTCTATTACATCCATGAACGCTTTGTTATGAATAGGATTTTCCGTCATCCCAAATAGGTGGCTTTTACAGTCACAGTCGGAGGATCCAAATTTAGGCACGTCCCATTCGGCAACTCCACGGACCGCATCAGCGAGAGTGCATTCCGCATCATCTAGGCTAGTTCGAATCGGCAGACCTGCTATCATTTCGCAGTGACCGCGGAAGTAATCTAGATGCCAGTGCATTTTCTTCCGTTTTCGCTTATGGCGCTCAATGCGTTTCGTTAAATTCGCCTTCGCAGAGCCTACGTACATATAGTAACCCGCCTTGAAATGCATCATCCCTTTAGAACCGACCTCAAGATCTAAATCATGGTCAAGATGCATGACCATCACGTACACGCCGCTATCGTGAGCCTCTGTATCGAGAATGCTGCTCGGATAGGAACATTCGCGGGTTACAGTAGGCATGGTGAAAGTCTCATCCCACGCTACAGCAACGGCTTTCCAGTCTAAAGAAGGGGCTACCTCTTTAAAGGTTTTAGCAAATTCCAAATCTGTGTGGTAGTCTGGCAAGAACCACTGCGCTTGGTCCCATTGTACGAGGAATAAAACACCTGTATGGTACTCTTCGTTTTGCAATTCTTTTAAATGCAATAAATGCTTACGCCCTCGTTCTGTAATAGCATCAGGGAACATGGCTCCCGTTTTGGAGAATAACGTACAAGACTTAACCTCTAACAGGAACTCATCACCTTTATCATTGGTGAGGAGCAAGTCAAAACGTGATGATGTGCCATGTAGTTTAACCGTATACTCCCTTTTCACAACGCGCCACTCTTCCCAACCTGGGATGAGTTTCTTTTCGATCAAATGCTGCGCTACATCATTGCTGTAGTTAGTGTCAAGCATAATCACAATGCCATCGCGCTCGATGCCGACCACGCGATATTTCGTTTTTGCATCCGGCTTATCATGAGGCACGATGTACATCGTTACACCGGTGAACAAGAGCTCCCACATGCGACCAGGATTTGGCAAATGAGCGAGCACGCTTTCACCATTTAAATCTAAAGTCACCACAAAACGGTTCGGGCGACCTCTATATTTCGCTTTTAAAATTGTATCGTAAAGGACTTTCATTGTATCTCCTATATCAATAATATTCTATGTGTCTATTATACGCTATTTTGTTACAGGATGAGAGTCCTACGGATTGTACTTTGAAAGTCCTTACAAATTGCATGATGAATGCCCTAAGAAAAGTCTAAGAAGTAACACCTTACATATTTACAAAATCTGAATTAATAATTCACTACAGTTACAGGATCATTATTGCGGTATTTGCGATTACTACGTTGATAATCTCGTTCTACCAAATTCTGTAGCGCTTCGCCTAATAACGTCCAAAAAGCATCAGAATCTTCCGTTGGTATACCAAGAACAATGGAGTTTCCTTTGGAATAGGTAATACATGTAGAGGTTATGTTATCAAGAATTGGTAAATACACAATAATCACGCCACATGCTGCTAGCATATCCTTAAGAGGCTCCTTCACACCAATTAAAGGTTCGCTAGAAAGATCCTTAATTTTAGGTATAAATGTTTCTAGTAACTCTGCATTATAAGGATTGACCTCTACAAAACGAGCCTGCCCTTTCGTGATTTGTACTAGTGTATAAATCGCACTCTTTTTAACTGGTTCCATATCCTTAATATTTTCATATACTAAGGGCATAATCATTTCATCAGCTACATTTTTTAAAGAAGCTACCTCAAAAAACTTCTGTAAATTATTGACCTGCTCAGCTGCCTTTTTTGTTTCTGGCACGATGCCTAAACGTGCGAGTTTGGCATAACCAAAAGGTTTAGCAAAGTTGATTTCTTCATCAATGGAATTTTCATACTCTACTTTTAATATCTGCTCCCTATAACTAGCTTCTAAACCATTCCAAAAACTAGCCTCTACACCAAACACCCGCTCAAGACGCATTGCCACATCTTGAGTTAGTGGCACCTCTCCATTAATGAGCTTACTAATGTGTTTTTCACTCATATCCATTCGTGTAGCTAATTCTTTTTGCGTCATATGCCTATCTTCTAAAACCTCTTTTATAGTCATACCTGGTGGTATCGCTATAAAAGTATTACTTCTATAAATTTTCATACTTTTTACACTCCTTATCAATGATAATCCACAATTTCTTGGATCTCTACAATATCTACAGTATTACCATATTGAGTAAAAATTAAGCGGTATGGATGGATTAAATCCATAGCATATTGTCCTAATCGATCTCCGTATAAAGGATGGCATCTTCCTAATCGCAAAAAAATTAATGTTTCAATAGATGTAGCTCGACTAATTTGTTGTAACCGTTCATATAGTTTTACTGTCATTTTAAGATTATATTTTTTCTGTGCTACATTAATATCTGTACATACCTTACGTATCTTATTATTCTTATATCGTATATCCAATATGTCACCGACTCTCTCAAATCATAGTGAATGGTTGATACAATATAAATGGCCATTTATAATAATTTACCTAGTAGGTTAATTCTATTATACCTCTTCAAATACAAATGTAAATAAATAATTTACCAATTAGGTAAATTACTTTATAATATCTAGTATTATAAATCATATATACTATTAATAATTAATATTGGAATTTTTCATTTTTGTAGCTTAGGTTACATTATTACGTGTTAAAATAGTTTATACTAGGAACATCGGGTCAGTATTTAATACCCGTACTGATCGTTACGCCGGGTTTTGGTGAGGCATCGCCTAGTTGATCTCATCACGCTGTTCGTATACGTGCGAAGCTTTCACAAAACCCAATGGCGTATATATTTTACAAACAAAGAATCATATAGATTAACTAAGTAGTTTTAGCCACAATTCTCTGCAGAGAGGGCTCGAGAAAGGATTTAATATGGCACAAATTGCAGCAAATTTACAACGCATTAAAAACGGTCAACGCCGTTATGCAATTACACCTCGCATTCCTGGAGGTTTCATTCAACCTGAACAATTACAAAAATATATCGACGTAGCCAATGAGTTCGGCGCCGTTCTAAAATTGACTGCCAGCCAACGCATTATGATTACAAATTTGAAAGCAGAAGACGTAGATAAAGCTTGGGAGATGCTCGGCATGGAGCCAGCGTACACTGTATCTAACCGCGTGCGCAGCGTAAAAATCTGCCCTGGTACTACATTCTGTAAACGTGCTAAACAAGATAGCGTACATCTTGGCATGCAAATCGAGCGCAAATATTTGTCTCAAGAAATGCCAAACAAAATGAAAATCGGCGTGTCCGGTTGTCTTAATTCTTGTACTGAAAGTCGCCTGAAAGATGTAGGTATTATCGGTACTGTAGAGGGCTGGAATGTATACGCTGGCGGTAGCGGCGGTGCACACCCTCGCATTGGCGACCTCATCGCTGAAGTAACAACTGAAAAAGAAGCTCTTGCATTGGTAGATCGTATCATTGCATACTATAAAGAAAATGCTCAAATTGAACGCATGGGCGAATTCATTGACCGCATTGGTTTAGAGGCTTTCAAAGCAGCTGTATTGGGCGACCTTGAAGGTGCTCCAGCTGAAAGCAAATCCGAAGAACCAGCTGTGTTCTTGCCTGGTCAAGGTAACGATCCTGAAGTCGAAGCACCTCGCCTCGAAGTAGGTTCTCCTATTACTCCAGACACAATCATTCGCGACATCGTGGAAACATATCCAAATGTTGTGCCTGTATTGCAAAGCATCGGCATGGGTTGCTTAGGCTGCCCTTCTGCCACAGCTGAGCCATTATGGCAAGCCGCAGAAATTCACGGTTTTAATGTATACGATTTAGTAGAGAAGTTAGAAACAGCACGAAAAGGAGCTTAATATGTCCGCATTCTTAGGTCACATCCATTACTGGTTATATCGTAAAATTCAATTGCTCGTAGAGCGTGAAAACTTGATTTTAGAAAAAACAACTAAAGTTGTTGATGATTTAGCCGAGGAATTACACTCTATCTCCGTAGATACATACGGCGAACCAATCAATCCAAGCATTCCTCTGGAAAACATCATCGATCACGGCAATATCCACGGCTGGTTGGCTAACCAAATCAACATTGCATCCGTTCGCGAAGCAGCTTTCATCAGAGATTTGCTCGACACTAACTCCGGCGATGAAGCGGTGAACGTAGTAACAGCTATTCTCGATGCATTTGCTGTACAAGGCCAAGCATGTGGCGTTGTGGCGCAAGACAGCATTGAAGAACATACTGCTCCAGCTATTTACAATGCGTTGCAAAACTTCTACGTAAATGGCATGCCTTGTGACGGTGGTGACCAAGTTGTTTCTGAAAGCCCTGATGAATTCACATGGGTTGGGGATCACAGATTACAAGCAGGCTACTGGCGTACGGCAGGCGTTGATTCTAAGTTCATGGCACTTGCGTACCAAACATGGTTCGAAGCTTTTGTAAAAGCAGTAGATCCTAACTTTGAACTTGTAACGACTGAAGAAAACGGTACACGTTTATATACAATCAAGAAAAAATAAATAATAAATACATAATATTTTGTTTGTTTAGAGACTATAAACGAACGAAAACGAGCAAAAAAGCGAACGTAAAATTTTACGTTCGCTTTTTATCTTATTATTTATATTCTACAATTACTTAACAGTATATGTAGTACCACGTCCTATACCTTGTTTTCTTAAAAAACCTGATTTGACTAATTTATTCAAATTTTGTTCAATGACAGGTAAAATGATTCTTATCGAGTTTTCCGAATATACTATATCATAAAACGGGCGCAAAAACGAACGTAAATATTTTCGTTCGTTTTTGCATCCATTTTAAATCTATATTTAATATATATATTTTTCAAAACTGTAGCTATAGGCACAGCATTGATAAGCAATATCATTTATAATGTAAGCATAAGGTAATTACATAAGTTCATTTAATTAAGTAATAGCGTCAGCTTTCAAAATAAAAGCTAGAATTAGGAGGTCTATTATGGCAGGCACAGTTAATCAAGAATTAGGTTTATTATTCCAAGGTCCTAACTATGTAATCGTAAAAAAAGGCGGCAAAGCTGGTGAACAAGTTGAAAAACACAATCACCCAGAAGCAAACGTAATTTTTACAGTAGTTAAAGGTAAAGTACAAGTATTCCTTAACGAAACTGAAGAACATGTACTTGTACCAGGCCAAGTATTAGAATTCAACGGCGACAACTACATCCAAGCAACACTTGTTGAAGACAGCGAATTCGTAGTAAACCTTATCCACAAACCTGAATAACATACTAAAGGACAGTTGAGCTAATCAACTGTCCTTTTTATAGGCTTATAGGACAAAAAGTGTGTGTGAAAACCCTTATGACACTAGTAAATATCTAGTGTTATAAGGGTTTAATCTTTTTCTGGAGAAGTTTGAGGGTGGACAAAAAGTGTGGGTGAAAACTTCAGTTAACCCTTGTAATTACTGACTAAAATGAGGTTATATCTTCCTATATATAAACAAATATGGAGGAAGAGTTTATGCGACAAATAAAATGTCCTGATTGTAATGAAACATGTATTAAACACGGTGTTTTAAAATCTGGTTCTCAGCGTTGGTTTTGCAAACATTGTAAGGTGGCATTTACCGTTAAAATTAATAATTTAAGTAAAGAGTTAAGCCTATTCTTGAATTGGTTATTCAGCACCAATATTCAAGCTGATATGCCTGGTAAAGGTCGTACATTCAGGCGTAAAACCGCTAAATTTTGGTCCATATGGCCATTGCCACCAAAAGTGGAAGAAGTACATGATGTGGTATATCTTGATGGAATTTACTTAGCTAGGAATTTATGTGTGTTGATTTGTTGCAATGATACTCATGTTCTAGGATGGTATGTCTGTCGTTATGAGCATGCTAGAGCTTGGCAGTGTTTAATGGAACGGATTGCCGAACCTAAAGTCGTTGTGTCTGATGGTGCTAATGGTTTGCCTAAAGCATTACGTAAAGTTTGGCCTCATAGCAGTCATCAAAGATGCCTGTTTCACATTTTTTGTCAGGTTAGACGATATACGACAAGTAGACCTAAAACGTTAGCTGGGAAGGACCTTTATAGTCTTACCAAAGCTTTATTTAATGTGAAAACAATGGATCAAGCCTTTATATGGATTAATGAGCTTTCAGCGTGGCGAATGACATATTCTGATTTTTTACGAGAAATGACGATTGATGAATTCGGAAACAAACGCTCTACACATGAGCGTTTGCTTAAAGCTGAATCATCATTATGGCGTCTGATTAGGCAACAAACTTTATTTACATTTTTGGAATGTATTGATATTACAATACCTACAACAAATAATCGTATTGAAGGTGGAGTAAATGCTCAACTAAGAAGTATGTTACGGGCTCATAGGGGCCTTTCACTTGAAAGAAGACTAAAAGCGGTCTATTGGTGGTGCTATATGCACTCACCAAGACCGCTTTCTATTTCAGATATATTAAATTGTATGCCTACAGATGAATCGATTGCTGCTATCTACAAACGGTTATCTAATTATTGCCAAATAGATCGTTCAATCCCTCAATGGGGTGATGCTCCTGTTTGGAATGAGCTACATATGTCTACAGATTTTCCAACTTATTGGGATTAGTCACACACACTTTTTGTCCTATAACCCACAAAGAACTATCAAACCTATAAAACTTATACATAAGACCTCCCGATGGGAGGTCTTTTTGTTTCTAGATACTGTTTCGTTGTTACACAAAAAAGACCTTGGATTCAACGATCCAAGGTCTTTTAAAGGGAGTATAGTGTGTGTAACGTTTGGTCTGTGGTGTGTGAGCACAGACCCTTTACCTATTGTGTGAGATAGGGTTTTGGGAGAGCCCTTTATGAGTTACAGGGCTCTCTAAGTTTGTGTGTTAGTTTGTGTTAGAGAGTGTATCCATTGGGATACTGTGTGTATAGTATGTGTGTTATATATGTGTAGTGTGTCATCTTAGTGGGTTAGGATAGGGGTTCACTAGATGAAAAGAGCTTCTTAGTATTTTGTGTTTTTAACTTTAGCGCTTAAAACTTTACCGTTCATGCCATCAACTTTTACTTCAGCTTTTTTGTCGCCACCAGTTGTCATATCGAATTTGTATACAGCTCGGCCGTTTTCACGTTCAACAGTCCATTCCATAGTTTGGAAGTCAGCACCAACTTTTTCGATAGCTTTTGTTTCAGCTACTTCAGGGATGATGATGTTTTGAACGTTGATAGCTTTATTGCCTATTGTGTAGCCTTTAACTTCTTTACCAACGATTTGACCAGTTGCTTCGTCTACTTTAATTTCTACTTGACGGTGGTTGTAGTAACCTTCTACTTCATAGTAAGGGTTGTGTTTAGCGTCGTAGGAAATAGATTTTACAGATGCGCCAGGGAATTGTTGTTGGAATACTGTAACAGCGCCCATGTAATCAACAGAATAGTTAGCTTGAGCGGATGGAGCTACGCTACCAACGCCTTTCCAGTTGCTATTGTTGTTGTAAGCATGGTTGCTAGCTGCGCCAACTACGCCTGCTAATAATACTGTACTAACGCCAAATGCACATAATACCTTTGATACTTTTTTAACATTTTTCATAATGAATGCCTCCTAATATACTGTACTTTTATATACTGTTTTGTGAAAGTAGATTTTACTCAATCTACTTACGTATAATTTAATGTTGCTACATGAATATAAGATGAAATACAAAGTTTTTTGTATGAAGATGAGTATATCTTTTAGTTATTATAAATGATTAGTAATAACTATAATGTATAGTCAAAAAAATAAAATACTTGAAATTGCCATATATATAGTATTAGACTACATAGTTAACTAAAAGTCAACACACGTAGTTGACAATTAAAAATACAAGTGTTTTAATTTAGGTAGTTAGTAGTTTGTTGATGTGTTATTAATGGAGGTATACCATGAGTTCTACCGTGTCGAAACAAGGTCGCATCACTACCCGTCAGTTAACGATGACAGCACTCTTTGTCGCATTGATTGCCGTAGGTGCTTTTATACGGGTACCATTACCAAATTGTCCATTTACATTACAAATCTTATTTACTACCCTCGCAGGCATTGTATTAGGCAGTCGATTGGGGGCTGCTAGCGTTGGTATTTACATTGTCTTAGGTTTAATTGGGGTACCGATTTTTACATCCGGTGGTGGGCCTGGTTACATTTTACAACCTACCTTTGGTTATTTAATTGGTTTTATGGTAGGTGCTTATGCAGTAGGCCGTATTGCAGAGTCTATGGAGACTTTATCCTTTAAACGATTATTAGCAGGATCTATATTAAATCTATTTATCGTGTATGGCCTTGGTATGATTTATCTATACTTTATTATGAACTTATACTTAGGCAAACCAATTGGGGTTGAAGCTGTTATTATTACATGCTTCTTGATTCCCGTAGGTCCAGACATCTTCCTTTGTGCCGTTGCAGCATCTCTTGGCAAACGAATTGTTAAAGAATTACATCGATAATATAGTCTTTATATAATACTATTATATATTTATTAAAACC
>ERZ1699238.499-NODE-499-length-10461-cov-3.135765_pt1 | contig 10461 bp, 9 predicted proteins | sample MGYA00581518_ERZ1699238 | MGnify/ENA primary metagenome ERZ1699238 (study PRJEB42319, sample SAMD00040325) | human oral metagenome | material: saliva | host: Homo sapiens | study: EMG produced TPA metagenomics assembly of PRJDB4115 data set (Metgenomic analysis of... | reverse complement strand
GCCTTCAAGTGGTCGTTCCATTTACGCGTAGTCTCTTTGGAGGGACCGGTTTTGGGATTCTCTCAGGGGTCTTTGTCCTCTTTGTTATGATCCTGCCAACTGTCACCTTTATGACGACCGATAGCCTCCGAGCTGTGCCCCGTCATTATCGGGAAGCTAGTATGGCCATGGGTGCGACACGCTGGCAAACCATTTGGCATGTCACGCTCAAGGCAGCCCGCTCTGGAATCTTTACAGCGGTTGTCTTTGGTATGGCACGTGCCTTCGGGGAAGCCTTGGCTATCCAGATGGTGGTCGGAAACTCGGCAGTGGTGCCAACCTCACTCACTACACCAGCTTCCACCCTCACCTCTATTTTGACCATGGGAATCGGAAATACCGTCATGGGTACGGTCAATAACAATGTTCTTTGGTCACTCGCCTTGGTATTGCTCCTCATGAGTCTTGCCTTTAACAGTGTGATTAAACTGATTACGAAAGAAAGAGGTAAGAAGAACTATGCACGCTAAACGAATGGATAAAATTGCAACAGGAGTGCTGTATGCTATTTCAGGGATCATCGTTGCGATTCTTGCCTCATTGATCCTTTATATCTTGGTCCGTGGCTTGCCCCATGTATCTTGGCACTTCTTGACTGGGAAATCTTCTTCTTACCAAGCAGGAGGAGGGATCGGAATTCAATTGTATAATTCCTTCTTCCTCTTGGTCATTACCTTGGTGATTTCCTTCCCACTTTCTCTTGGGGCTGGGATTTACCTCTCTGAGTACGCTAAAAAAGGTCGCTTGACCAATTTGGTTCGTACCTGTATTGAGATCTTGTCTTCTTTGCCATCTGTCGTTGTAGGTCTCTTTGGTTACCTGGTCTTCGTTGTCCAGTTCAAATACGGATTTTCGATCATTTCAGGGGCCTTGGCCTTGACTGTCTTTAACCTGCCACAGATGACCCGCAATATCGAAGATAGCTTGCAGCACGTCCACCATACGCAGCGCGAAGCAGGTCTAGCTCTGGGCTTGTCTCGCTGGGAAACTGTGATCCATGTCGTGGTACCAGAAGCTCTTCCAAGTATTATCACCGGGGTCGTCTTGGCCTCTGGACGGATCTTTGGGGAAGCCGCTGCCTTGATCTATACTGCAGGTCAATCGGCTCCAGCCCTTGATTGGTCAAACTGGAATATCTTTAGTGTAACCAGTCCAATTTCGATTTTCCGTCAGGCTGAAACCTTGGCCGTCCATATCTGGAAGGTCAACAGTGAAGGAACTATTCCAGACTCGATCGAAGTCTCAGCCGGTTCTGCCGCAGTTCTTTTGATCTTTATCTTGATCTTTAACTTTGGAGCACGCAAACTCGGAAGTTACCTCCATAAAAAACTAACATCTGCTTAAAGGAGAAGAAATGTCAAAATACAATTGGGATGAGAGACACATCATTACTTTTCCTGAAGAAAAGGTGGTCCTATCGACCAAAGATTTGCATGTCTATTATGGAATAAACGAGTCCATTAAAGGCGTTGACATGCAGTTTGAAAAGAATAAGATTACAGCCTTGATCGGTCCTTCAGGATCTGGGAAATCAACCTACCTCCGTAGTTTGAACCGGATGAATGATACCATCGATATTGCGCGTGTAACGGGTGAAATTTGGTATGAAGGAATCGATGTCAATCGTCCAGATATCAATGTTTATGAAACGCGCAAGCACATTGGGATGGTTTTCCAACGGCCCAATCCTTTTGCCAAATCGATTTATAAAAACATCACCTTCCCGCATGAACGCGCTGGAGTCAAAGACAAGAAGATCTTAGACGAATTGGTCGAAACTTCTTTGAAACAGGCAGCCCTATGGGATCAGGTCAAGGATGATCTTCATAAATCAGCCCTGACACTTTCAGGTGGCCAACAGCAACGACTTTGTATCGCACGGGCCATCTCTGTGAAGCCAGATATCTTACTCATGGATGAGCCAGCATCAGCGCTTGATCCGATCGCGACAGCGCAATTAGAAGAAACTATGCTGGAGTTGAAGAAGGATTACACGATTGTCATCGTGACCCACAGTATGCAACAAGCAGCGCGTGCAAGTGATTATACCGGTTTCTTCTATCTTGGAAACCTCATCGAGTACGATAAGACTTCGAATATTTTCCAAAATGCGAAATTGCAATCGACCAATGATTATGTATCAGGTCACTTTGGATAAAGTAAAATGACAACAAAAAGGAAAATAGAATGACAGAACCAATTTTGCAAGTCAAGGACTTGTCGGTTTATTACAATAAAAAGAAGGCTTTAAATAGTGTCTCCTTGGACTTTGCTCCAAAAGAGATTACAGCCTTGATTGGTCCTTCAGGATCAGGGAAATCTACCCTTTTAAAAGCCATTAACCGCATGGGGGACCTTAACCATGAGGTTACAACCACAGGCACCATCCTCTACAACGGTCACAATATCTACGGACCACGGACCGATACGGTCGAATTGCGTAAGGAAATCGGAATGGTCTTCCAACAGCCCAATCCATTCCCAATGTCCATTTATGATAATGTGACCTATGGATTGATGATTAATGGTGTCAAGGACAAGTCTGTCTTGGATGAAGCAGTTGAAACCTCTTTGAAACGCGCTTCCATCTGGGATGAAGTCAAGGATCGCCTGCATGATTCAGCGATCGGACTTTCCGGTGGTCAGCAGCAGCGGGTCTGTGTGGCGCGGGTTCTTGCGACCAGTCCAAAGATTATTCTTTTGGATGAACCAACTTCAGCGCTGGACCCGATTTCAGCTGGGAAGATTGAAGAAACCCTGTATGGACTAAAAGACCGCTACACCATGCTCTTGGTGACACGCTCCATGCAGCAAGCGAGTCGGATTTCCGATAAAACAGCCTTTTTCTTGGATGGCGATTTGATTGAGTACAATGATACCAATGAAATGTTCTTGAACCCAGCTAAGAAAGAAACAGAAGACTATGTCTCTGGTAAATTTGGATAGGAAGAAAATAAAATGTTACGAGTTCAATTTGAAGAAGATTTAGAAAAGTTGCATAACCAGTTTTATGCAATGGGAAATGAAGTGTTGACCCAAATCAATCGTACGGTCCGTGCTTTCGTGACCCATGACCGGGAATTGGCCCGCCAAGTCATCGAAGATGATACGGAGATCAACGAGTACGAAGTGAAATTAGAGCGTAAATCCTTTGAGATTATTGCCCTTCAACAGCCCGTTTCACAAGACCTTCGTGTGGTTATGACGGTCTTAAAAGCGGTCTCAGACTTAGAGCGGATGGGTGACCATGCGGTTTCAATCGCCAAAGCAACCATTCGCATGAAAGGTGAAGTCCGCATCCAATCTGTTGAAGAAGAGATCAGCAAGATGGGCCGTGAAGTCAAAGATTTTGTCGAAGCGACACTAGATGTTTACCTCAAAGGCGATGTGGATTTGGCCTATGAAGTTGCTTCACGAGATGAAGTCATCAACCATTACTTCGATAGCATCCAAGAATTAGCAACAGAAGAAATTCGGAAAAATCCAGAGTCCATCGTGACTGGTCGTGATTATTTCCAGGTGATCAACTTCTTGGAACGCATCGGAGATTATGCAAAAAATATCTGTGAATGGGTAGTTTACTTTGAAACAGGTAAAATTATCGAAATGTAAGATCTTGGAGTCTTTTCGATCTCAGACAGGCATTGTCATGCTTGTCTTTTCTTTTATCCCAACTTTGTGATAAAATAGTTTTATTAGGGCTTTTGATTGGAAAAGCGTGAAACATTTAAAGGAGGAAATTATGCAAGCAGTTGCACATTTTGTAGAAACATTCGTTCCAGAACATTACGAAGTGTTTTTGGATTTAAGTCGTAAAACTAAGACCTTTAGCGGTCGTGTGGTAATCACAGGTCAAGCCAAGGCGGACAAGATCTCGCTTCACCAAAAGGATTTGACCATCGAAACAGTAGAGGTAGCCGGTCAAGCTCGTCCATTTACGGTTGATGATGCCAATGAAGCAGTTTATGTTGAATTGGAAGGCACAGGTCAAGTGACAGTTACTCTGACCTATTCTGGTAAGATCACTGACAATATGACTGGGATTTACCCATCTTACTACAGCATTGATGGTGTGAAGAAGGAAGTCCTTTCAACTCAGTTTGAGAGCCATTTTGCGCGTGAAGCCTTTCCAAGTGTGGACGAGCCTGAAGCCAAAGCAACGTTTGATCTTTCTTTGAAATTTGACCAAGAAGAAGGTGAAATTGCCCTATCAAACATGCCTGAAATTGATGTGGAAAACCGTAAAGAAACAGGTATTTGGAAGTTTGACACAACTCCTCGCATGTCTTCTTACCTCTTGGCCTTTGCGGCTGGAGACCTCCAAGGAGTGACAGCTAAGACTAAGAATGGAACCCTTGTCGGAGTCTACTCAACAAAAGCTCACCCATTAGAAAATTTGGACTTCTCATTAGATATTGCCGTTCGTGCTATTGAATTCTACGAAGACTACTATGGCGTTAAGTATCCAATCCCTCAATCCCTTCATATCGCTCTTCCAGACTTCTCTTCAGGAGCGATGGAAAATTGGGGCTTGGTAACCTACCGTGAAGTTTATCTCCTTGTAGATGAAAACTCGACTGCCCAAAGCCGTCAAACAGTGGCCTTGGTGGTGGCTCACGAATTGGCTCACCAATGGTTCGGAAACCTCGTGACCATGAAATGGTGGGATGACCTCTGGTTGAATGAAAGTTTTGCCAATATGATGGAATATGTCAGCTTAGATGCTATCGAACCAAGCTGGAATATCTTCGAAGACTTCCAAACAACCGGTGTGCCTGCTGCCTTGAAACGCGATGCTACAGATGGCGTTCAATCCGTCCATGTGGAAGTCAAACACCCTGATGAGATCAACACCCTCTTTGACCCAGCAATCGTTTACGCTAAGGGTAGCCGTCTCATGCACATGCTTCGCCGTTGGTTAGGCGATGACGCCTTCCGTAAAGGGTTGAAGATCTACTTTGAAAAACACCAATACGGCAATACTATCGGTCGTGACCTTTGGGATGCTCTTGGGCAAGCTTCAGGTCGTGATGTCGCAGCCTTTATGGATTCTTGGTTGGAGCAACCAGGATACCCTGTTGTTTCAGCTTCTGTGGAAAACGATACCTTGATCATCCGTCAAGAGCAGTTCTTCATCGGAGAAAGAGAAGAAAAAGGTCGCAAGTGGGTTGTTCCTTTGAACAGCAACTGGACAGGTATTCCAGATACTTTGGAAACAGAAGTCTTAGAAATTCCAAACTATAGTGCCTTGAAACAAGCTAATACCGGAGCTCTTCGCTTCAATACAGAAAATACGGCTCATTATATCAGTGATTACCGTGGGGAATTGTTGGAAGACATCCTTGCTGAACTTGCTAGCTTGGATAGCACTTCGAAATTGCAAGTGGTTCAAGAACGCCGTCTCTTAGCGGAAAGCGGTCAAATTTCTTATGCAAGCCTTTTGCCAGTGATTGAACACTTGACAGAAGAAAGTTCCTACTTGGTTGTTTCAGCTGTTTCGAGCGTCTTAGCCGGAATCAGTCTCTTTGTGGATGAGGGAACTGAAACAGAAGTGGCCTTCCATGAGTTGTTGAAACGTTTGAACCGTTACAACTTTGAACGCTTGGGTCTGGAGGCTAAGCCTGGTGAAACAGAAGAAGACGAAAAAGTTCGTCAGCTAATGATTGCTAACATGATTAAGGCCAATGATGAAGCAGCACAAGCTCAAGCGAGCGCTATCTTTGAAGCGCATGCAGATGATTTGGAAAAACTTCCAGCTGCCATCCGCTTGCAAATCTTGGTCAACCAAATCAAGCACCAGGAAACCAAGGAGCTTAGCCAACAATACCTGGATACTTATGTTAAGACAGTTGATGGAAACTTTAAACGCCAGTTGGCGGCTGCACTTTCTTATACCAAGGATGAGGAAACTTTGGAAGCTCTATTGAAGGAGTGGAAGAACAAGGATGTGGTGAAACCTCAGGATTTGGCTATGAGCTGGTACTACAACTTCTTGCATGATGACTTTACCCAAGGTAGAACTTGGACTTGGGCGCGTGAAAACTGGGATTGGATCAAGAAAGCCCTCGGTGGTGATATGAGCTTTGATAAGTTTGTCATCTACCCAGCTAACTGTTTCAAGACCCGTGAACGCTTGAATGAATACAAGGCCTTCTTTGAGCCTCAATTGGATGATATGGCGATCAGCCGAAACATCAGCATGGGTATCAAGGAGATCGCAGCACGTGTGGATTTGATCCAACGGGAAAAGGCAGCAGTAGAAGCCGCTATCCTTGCGACGAAATAAATGAAATAAATTTATAAAAGATGCTACAGAATTTATTCTGTAGCATCTTTTGTTTTTCAATGAATCATTTGTATTGGATATCAAAGGAGAAGGATCATTAGTTTATTGGACTTGGTAAGAGAATCTCCGTTCGATAGTGGCCATTTTCTTTGAAACGCTTGATAGTTCCTTGGTATTCTTGTACTAGAGCATCAACGTTTCGTAAGCCCCAACCATCTCTTTGACGTGTTTTACGAGTCTCTTGTTCTTGTTCATTAAAGGTATTGTTGATCGAAATAAATAGGTTTTGTTGAAAATAACGTATATTTAGAGCCAAGGTTCTCTCCGATTTATCAGTTAATCGAAGACAGGCTGAAATACTATTATCTAAACAATTTCCTAAAATAACAGCTAGAATATCAGGCTGAATAGATAATTCTTGAGGGACAAAGCAGTCAATTTCCAATTCAATTTCATCTTCCACATCGTGCAGTTTTTGATTTAGTAAAAAATTAATTGTTGGATTTTTGGAGTAAAAGGTTTGTTTTCCTGAAATACTATCAGTTAACGAGTGAAGATACTTTCTAGCCTCATCTGGATTTTCTTCTAGAAGTGCCAACAGAGTTAAATGTTTATTTTTTAAGTCATGCCGAAGACTTTGCAATCGTTGGTATTCCTCTTGAGACTGTTGTGTTTCTCTTAATTGGAATTGAAGCTGTTCTTTATCTAATTTATTTTGATAATAAGTGTGCTGTTGTTGAGAAAGATGTAGAGTAAAATAAAGCGAGGAAAACGACAATACAATAAGAGACAAGAGTGAAATGACAGAAAGATAATCTGGTCCAAATACTTGCCCTTGAATAGCTGATACAGTAAAGGCAAAAATAATCGATAAAATCGGCACAATAAATTGATACAGCCAATTTCTTTTAGATGTTGCCATGCCTAACTTTTGATGTGTTCGAAATAACTGTCGAAGAACAAGTGTTATGATGGTTGAAAAAAGAAAACTAATGGCAAGGTAACCACTAATCAGTCCTAAATTTTTCGATACTTTTGACAGTGGAAGAAAAAGTTGGATAGCTTGATTGAGAACAGCTCCTGCTAATAATGTCAGGCTTGTCTGTAAGAATATCCAAAAGGAAGAATCACGAAAGGGGTAGCCAAAATAGAGTCCTACAAGAGAGGATTCTACAATACTAAGAAGGAGATTGCTCACTAAAAAAACGCGACTTTCTAAAAATATAAACACAAAAGCCACATGAAGAAGAAAGCAACAACAAAGGACTAAAAGTGTCTCTTTTGAATGTTTACTTTTGGAATTTGGCCTATAAAATAAAACACTTGCCAGAAATAAGTCAAACAAGATACTAATGATCCGCAATCCTATTAGCATTAGAAATTCCTTTCACTGAGATAGTTATAGTATTTTTCTTTAAAAGAAGACTGGAACTTACGACTAATTGGAAGTGAATGCTCCTCGGTTCCATTTAGCAAAATAGTTACTGTTTTCGCATCAAAATCTTTGATATATTTGGGATTTACAATATAAGAAGCATGAATTTGAATAAAATAATCAGGTAGTTTATCTAAAATTTCTTGAGTTTTCAGTAAGGACTTATAGGTATCTGCTAGTGTGTAAATAAAAACGGAACGCTTATCTTTCTCAAAATAGGTAATGTCACTTAAAGGAATAGAGTAACTTTGTTTTCCAAATGAGAAGTTAAAGATGGTTTGTCCTAAATCTAAATAGCGTAAAATTCTGTCTACTACCTTATTTAGCCTTTGAGGTTCAATGGGTTTTACTAAGTAATCAAAAGTCTGTACTTCAAATACTTGTTCCATGTAATCACGATAGCTGGTCACAAAGATAATAGGGATAAAAGGATTGAACTGACGAATTTCACGTGCAAGGTCAATTCCAGTAATTTGTGGCATATCAATATCCAAAAAAACACAATGTGTATCCCTTGTTAACTGTTCTAGCATTTTTTGTGGATTTGTATATAGTTTTGTTTCTACAGGAACCTTGTCGTAAGAAAGTAAATACTGTTCTAACTGACTAGCATCTCTAGTTGAGTCATCACAAATAACGACGTTTAACATAAGTCCCCCTTATCAAATTGAGTTGGCTAATTATGACACTAAAATGGTAAATCATGACGTAAACCATGGAAAGTCATATGTTTATTATACAATAATCTTATCAAAAATGAAGGAAGCTGGGACAATCTTCTCAGTTTTGAGTGATAAGATGAAGACATTTGCGACACTGACTATTAGAGATTTGACAAAATCATTCGATAAGCAACATTTTGCTAATAATCATATTTCCTTAGAAATAGAAGCTGCTAAAATTACAGCTTTTTTAGGACACAATGGCGCTGGTAAGTCCACCCTCTTAAATCAAATGATTGGTTTTACCAAACCTGATCAAGGAGACGTTTGCTATGGAGATATTTCTTTTGTTCAAAATCGTAAACGAGCTCGCTCAATGATGAGCTATATGTCTCAACAGTATGCACCACTTGAAAAATTAACGGTGGAACAAAACTTAGAAATGCTTGGAAGAATGAGAGGGTTAAACACCATAGATTTACAAAAAGAAATGAATCAGCTCTTAACCGAGTTGGAAATTGAGGACTATCGGGCAAAACAAGGAAAGGATCTCTCAGGTGGTTTAAAGCGTCTGACCTCTTTTGCAATGGCTTTAATCGGATCTCCGACCATCATTCTTCTTGATGAGCCGACGAACGATGTTGATCCAATACGTCGTGAAAAACAATGGCAATTATTACAGAAGCTAGCGCATAAAGGTCATACCATTATTATCGTGACGCATAATCTCTTAGAAGTTGAAAAATATGCTGACAACTATGCCTTATTTAACCATGGGAAGTTAATCAAATCAGGACCAGTTCAGCAAATAACCTATCAAAAACAGTATCAAATCTCTTTTGAATTTAGGAATGCAGATAGCTTAGCTCTATTTCAAGATTATACCATTATCAATGGTTCGATTTGCCAGATTGAAATAGAAGAGAAGGAGTTAACGAGACTGCTACCAAAAATAACACAGGAATTGGATAGAAAGAATATTTTTAATCTGTCACTTGCTCAGAAAAACGTATCCATTTCAGATCTTTATAGAGAGGAGTTGACAAACTGATATGACTCAATTTTTTTACTTACTTCGTTGGAACTATCTTCGTCAAAAAGATCTATTTCTACTCTTTACGCTAGCTCAGGTTCTGTTATCTATTTCACTTCTTTTTGGTTATCCACTGGTGATAGGTAAAATTGATACGACAGCTGCCTACTATCTCTCTTCTGGTTCAGTTCTGATAGGAATTATTTCTATTGGCTGTACTATCTCATCACCTGTTATAGCAAATGCGAAGTCAGAAGGACATGTAGACTATGTACGAGCTCTTCCAATACCTCGAATTCTGATTTCCTTAGCAGATCTTTGGATGTGGATGATTGCTATTTTACCTGGAGTGTTCCTTTCTGTTATACTGGGCTATTTTCGTTTCTCTGTCCGCCTAAATGTATCTGTTCTGGCTGTTTTCATTCTATTTCTGATCTGTCTTACGATGATCAGTCTTGGATTTGCCATTGCTTATACTTTTTCTCCCAATATTGTCACGCTGATGTCTCAGTTGATTCTTATGATTGGTTTGATGTTTTCTCCAATCATGTACCCTGCAAGTCGTCTTCCAGATTGGATAAACCATCTCTACCATGTTCTTACATTTGTCCCTTCTGTCAACCTCCTACGAGCTTGTGTCTATAGTCATGGTCCCGTCTCATTTTTTGACTTCACTATTCTGATCATCTGGATTTTGCTAACACAGTTACTGATCTTGAGAGTTCTTTATAAGGAAAAATAAAGGAAGGAGGATCTATGTTTTTCATCATTAAAACAGTGTTCTCTTTAAAAGGAGTTCAATTGAAAAGATTTATACATGTATCCCTATAACAAAAATCAACATCTGTGTTCAGATGTTGATTTTTTTTAATATATCTGCTAAGCCCTTTGAATCTTATTTGAAATACCAGTGGTGTTTGAGGCTGGCGAAAATCGCCTTGCTGGTGATCGTGATGATGACCAGTTTGATGAGGTCGGCAAGGATAAAGGGAGCAACGACCAAAGC
>ERZ1699238.476-NODE-476-length-10769-cov-2.596974_pt1 | contig 10769 bp, 10 predicted proteins | sample MGYA00581518_ERZ1699238 | MGnify/ENA primary metagenome ERZ1699238 (study PRJEB42319, sample SAMD00040325) | human oral metagenome | material: saliva | host: Homo sapiens | study: EMG produced TPA metagenomics assembly of PRJDB4115 data set (Metgenomic analysis of... | reverse complement strand
ATGGTGTCTTGCAGGGTGCTGAGGTGCAGTTTGGGCGCATCGATGCCTTTGCCTTTTTGCCAAACCAACGGGCTGGAAAAGGTAAAGTTGGTTTGGAGGCGATCGTTTTTATGGCTGCCTTTGAGTTCAAAATTGGCGGCGGTCAAAACGGTTGCGTAGAGGTTGGCTTTGTCCAGTTTGAATGAGCCGTCCCATTGGTTGTTTTCGCTGCCGGCGGTCAATGCGCCGTTGAGTGTATTGAGGTGTAAATAGCCGTTTTTGAATTGCAATAGGGGAGAACGTGCGTTGATATGCAAGTTTTGAAAGCCGCTTTCGGCTTGCAGATTGAAGTCGCGGAGTAGGGCGGTTTGGTTTTGCCAATTAAGGTTGCCTGCGATTTGGGCATCCAGCTTGTTTTTGAGTAATACGGTTTGTAGGTTTAATTTGAGGGCTGGAACACTCCAACCGGCATTGTTGGGTACCAGATAGCCTGCACCCTGCCAACTGATGGGGTTGCCGATGTTTTGCAGTGTGCCGCTGATATCGAATGGACGGCCGTCTGAATCGGCTTGCTGCAGGGAAAATTGCAGATTGTTTAAGGCAATATTTTGCTCTTTAGTGTGATAACGGATGCTGCCGTTATTGATGATGATGCGGTTGAGCTGAAAACTTTCTTTTGACGATGGGTCTTGTTGCAGGCAGGCGGGCAGATGGTGTTTTGAGTCCAGTGTCAGTGTCGGGTTTAAAAGAATCCATTTCTCAAGAATGGGGGCATCCGACCATAGGCTGCTCCAGCCAAAGCCCATTTTTGACTCGGTGATGTTCAACGTCGGCGTGTCAGGTTCGGAAGAGGAAAGGCTGAGGTCTTTTAAAATCAGCGTAGGGCGCGGCAGCCATTTTCTGCCGATAGTGGCGTTGTATTTGATTTGGCAGCCATGGGAGGAAAAGTTTTTTTGTATGAATACGTCGATGTTTTCTGTGTTGAATATGCGGAACATTAAGGCACTCAATACCGCCGCGAGGCATAAAAGCGCGGTAATGCTGAAAACCAGGGTTTTCAACCAAAATTTTCCTGAGTGCAACATGGAATGAACAGACAATTCAGATTCTCGCTTTGATGGGAGCTTTAAGGAATGATTGGGAGTTTAAGTCTTGCTGCTTAAGCGTGTGGAAGTATAACACAGAGTGAGCCTGGTTTCAGACGGCATAGACATGTGAATAAAAACACCGCCTAAAGGCGGTGTTGATTTTAAGCATAAATTATTTACGCAGACCCAGGCGGGTAATCAGTGAACGGTAAGTATCAGGCTGAGTACGGCGCAGGTAAGACAGCAGGCGACGACGTTGGCTAACCATTTTCAACAGGCCGCGACGGCTGTGGTGGTCTTTAGGGTTGGCTTTGAAGTGAGGAGTCAGGTCGTTGATGCGGAAAGTCAACAGAGCGACTTGTACTTCAGAAGAACCGGTATCGCCTTCTTTGCGTTGGAAATCTTTAACAATTTGTGCTTTTTGTTCTACGGTCAATGCCATGATGGATAACTCCGAAAATAAAAGAACCTTTTCAGGTTCGGACAAGTTTGCCAAGCCAAACGACCTAAGCAAACTCCTAAGTGCCTTTTTATAAAGACGGGCGGATTATGCCACAATTTGTCTTTGTGTGCCACATCTTTTCAGACGGCCAAAAAAAGCGGCGATACCTTCCAGTACCGCCAAAGCTGCTTTGGTGATAAAACTAAACTTTATTTGCTTGCGCAGCGGAAGCCTAAGTTATTTAAAACATATTTGGATTGCAGGCTGGTACGGATGCCGTAGCGCAAGAAAGCCGCATAGTTGGATGGGTCGCTTGAGCCTACGGATGCGCCGCTACAGAACATTTGGGTGTTGGACGAGCCGGCTGAGAGTTGGCTGCTGTTGAAGTCTTCAGTCCATTCCCAAATCAGGCCGTGCATATCGTATACGCCCCAGTAGTTGGGTTTGTTTTTACCGATGTCGTGCAGTCCGTTGCGGCCACCGTCTGCATACCAATCCAAGATGGTGCGGTTGTAGCCGGGTTCGGCAGAGCCATCTTTTTGAGTAGCAGAAGCCAAGCCTGCAAATTCCCATTCGTCAATAGTCGGCAGGCGTTTGCCTTTGGAAACGCAGTAGGCATTGGCGGCAAACCATGAAACATTGGTTACCGGATGTTTGAGTTCGCTGGCTTTAGGCGCATAACTGTTGCTGCCATTTTTTACCCAATGTTTCAGGTAAGCTTTTTCAGCTTGTTTAGAGCTGATTTTGTCTTTTTGCCATTGTGGATGTGTTTTCACAAATTCGGCAAATTCGGCATTAGTCACCGGATATTTGTCAATCTGGAAAGGTTTGACTTTAATAAGGGAAGTTTCTTTTTTGAGATAGAGAGGACGGTAGCTACCTCCTTCGATTTTTACCATTTCGGCAGCAAATGTATTGCCGCAGATTAAGGCACTGCCTAAGAGGAGGAGTCGTATGAGTTTCATGGTACGCCCTTATTATCGATTGAAACAGGAAATTTATTTTTTAGATAGCCTAATCATAACAAGGCCGTCTGAAAAATCAATCTGTCTGATTGAACAGGAAGACTAATCGTGATGGAAGCCACTGCGGCTCTAAAGAGTAGGGCAGCAGTGGCTTGGCGTATTAAACCGAGAGATTATTTAGCGGCTTCAGAAGCACCAGACGCAGCTGCTGGAGCAGAAGCGGCAGCACCGGCAGGTTGGTAAACGGTGTCGCTCAGTTTTTTGGTCATGATTTCAGGGTTTTCATCACCCTCAACTTTCAATTGACCCAAAGCACCTTTGTTGAACGCACGGAAGATAGAGTGGTCAACCAAAGTGTAGCTGCCTGGAATATCGACTTTGAATTCGATAATAGCTGCGCCACCTGCAGGGATCAGGGTGCTTTGTACGTTTTCGTTAATCAGTTTACCACCTTCAACATATACTTTGTCGAAGATTTCGCCGATAACGTGGAAAGAAGATACCAAGTTAGGACCACCGTTACCAACGTACATACGAACAGTTTCACCAGCTTTAGCTTTCAGAGCGTTGTCGCCGGCGATAGAGCCTACGTGACCGTTGAATACAACGTATTCAGGTTGTTCAGCAATCGCTTTATCCATATCGAAAGGTTGCAGGCCTTGAGCACCTTTTTTACCTTTAGTATAGAAGTCACCTTGTACGATGTAGAACTCTTTGTCCACTTTAGGCAGACCTTCTTTAGGTTCAACCAAGATCAAACCGTACATACCGTTGGCGATGTGCATACCGACAGGAGCAACGGCACAGTGGTAAATGTACAAACCAGCTTGCAGAGCTTTAAAGCTGAAAGTAGAAGTGTGGCCTGGGGCAGTGAAGGAAGCTTCTGCACCACCGCCTTGACCGGTAGCAGCGTGGAAGTCAACGTTATGAGGAACGGTAGAAGAAGGATTGTTAGAGAATTCTACTTCTACGGTATCGCCTTCGCGTACACGGATCATTTGACCCGGAACGTCGCCGTTGAATGTCCAGTAGTGGTATTCAACACCGTCTTCCATGGTCATGGTTTTTTCAACGGTTTCCATTTTAACGCGTACTTTAGCCGGATGATCGCGATCAGTTGGAGGTGGAACTTCCGGAGCGTGAGTCATGATAGCATCGATTACAGGCAGTTCTGAAGAAGGAGTCTCGGCAGCAGCTTGTGAGTCGGAAGCAGCAGGAGCTTCAGCAGAAGCGGTAGCAGCTGGAGTTTCAGCAGGTTTAGCAGCTTGCTCGCCGCATGCGGCCAGTGCAAATACAGAAGCGATAAGTGCGGCTAAGGTTTGGCGTTTCATGTTTAAAGTTTCCTTATAGTAAGAAAAGTAAGATCCTGATAGGATGGTTTGAAATTTTGTATGATTATGTAGGCGCTTGTTTGGTCATATTTTGATGTAAATCAAATTGTTCAGGGAATATGAATCTTTTAATCCCTAAATACTCCTTTAGAAGTATAAAAAAATACATCGAAAAGTTTATTTTTGTGTGAAAATGTTAGCGAAAACTTAACACAAAATACGATAAAGGAGGGTTTGTATAAGAAAATGGGAATCAATATCATATAAGTTAATGGTTTTAAAGGAATATTATTGACAAAATATTTCTTTACTTGTTAAACCGTGATACAATCTTTAACATTCATATTTGATGAATTAATACCACCCAACCACTTTTTACCAAAATTAAGGAGTACTTAAAATGGGACAGTACAAGAAGCTTTGGTACTTGCTGTTTGCCGTGCTGGCAGTATGCTTTACCATTCTTGGTTATATGGGCAGCGAAGTCTATAAAAAGGCTCCGCCATACCCTGAACAAGTCGTTTCTGCATCCGGCAAAGTCCTGATGACCAAAGACGATATTTTGGCAGGTCAATCTGCATGGCAAACTACCGGCGGTATGGAAGTTGGCTCTGTATTGGGTCACGGTGCATACCAAGCTCCGGACTGGACTGCCGACTGGCTGCACCGCGAGCTGGTTGCATGGTTGGATCTGACTGCGCAAGAAACTTACGGCAAAAAATTTGACGAAGTTTCTCCTGAGGAACAAGCTGTTCTGAAAACCCGTTTGGCTGACGAATACCGCAACCAAAGCCGTATTAAGGAAGACGGTTCTGTCGTTATCAGCGATACCCGCGTGAAAGCGATTGAAAGCATTCTGCCTTACTACCACGGTGTGTACAGCGACGATCCTAAGTTCCAAACCACTCGCGAGCACTTTGCAATGAAAAACAACACATTGCCAAGTCAAGAAGCGCGTGAAAAACTGTTCAACTTCTTCTTCTGGACTTCTTGGTCTGCTTCGACCAACCGTCCTAACGAGAACTTCACTTACACCAACAACTGGCCGCACGAGCCTTTGATCAACAACGTACCGACTACTGAAAACTACATGTGGTCTTTCACCAGCGTGGTATTGTTGCTGATGGGTATCGGCTTGCTGATGTGGGGTTACTCTTTCTTGACCAAACACGAAGAGGTTGAAGTACCTACTGAGGATCCTATTTCCAAAGTACAACTGACTCCTTCTCAAAAAGCGTTGGGCAAATATGTATTCCTGACTGTTGCGCTGTTTGTCGTACAAGTACTGTTGGGTGGTTTGACTGCTCACTATACTGTCGAAGGTCAAGGCTTCTACGGTATCGATACCGCACTGGGCTTTGAAATGGCCGACTGGTTCCCATATGCGTTGACCCGTACTTGGCACATCCAATCCGCTATTTTCTGGATTGCAACCGGCTTCCTGACAGCAGGTCTGTTCTTGGCTCCGATTGTGAACGGCGGTAAAGATCCTAAATTCCAACGTGCCGGTGTGAACTTCCTGTACATCGCCCTGTTCATCGTAGTCGGCGGTTCTTACGCAGGTAACTTCTTTGCTTTGACTCACATCATTCCGCCTGAGCTGAACTTCTGGTTCGGTCACCAAGGTTACGAATACTTGGATTTGGGTCGCTTCTGGCAACTTCTGCTGATGGTCGGCTTGCTGTTGTGGCTGTTCCTGATGTTGCGTTGCACCGTCTCTGCCTTTAAAGAAAAAGGTACAGACAAAAACCTGTTGGCTATCTTCGTAGCTTCTATGGTCGGTGTGGGTGTGTTCTATGCTCCTGGCCTGTTCTACGGTGAGAAATCTCCAATCGCTGTGATGGAATACTGGCGTTGGTGGGTGGTTCACCTGTGGGTAGAAGGCTTCTTCGAAGTGTTCGCTACTGCCGCCTTCGCATTCATCTTCTACAACATGGGCTTTGTCCGCCGTAGTACCGCTACTGCTTCTACTCTGGCGGCTGCCGCCATCTTCATGTTGGGCGGTATCCCCGGTACATTGCACCACTTGTACTTCTCCGGCTCTACCTCTGCTTCTATGGCAATCGGTGCATGTTTCTCCGCTTTGGAAGTTGTGCCTTTGGTTCTGCTGGGTCGTGAAGCTTACGAACACTGGTCTTACCAACACTTGTCCGACTGGGCGAAACGTCTGCGTTGGCCTCTAATGTGCTTCGTAGCAGTTGCCTTCTGGAACATGATCGGTGCCGGCGTATTCGGCTTCCTGATTAACCCGCCGATTTCCCTGTTCTACATCCAAGGTCTGAACACTACTGCAGTTCACGCTCACGCGGCTCTGTTCGGTGTGTATGGTTTCTTGGCTCTGGGCTTCGTATTGCTGGTTGCACGCTACCTGAAACCTAATGTTCAATTTGACGACAAACTGATGACTTGGGGCTTCTGGCTGCTGAACGGCGGTCTGGTCGGTATGATTGCCATCAGCCTGTTGCCGGTCGGTGTGATTCAAGCTTACGCTTCTATCACTCATGGTCTGTGGTATGCGCGTAGCGAAGAATTCCTGCAAATGGAAATCTTGGATACCCTGCGTTGGGTTCGTACCGCTGCTGACTTGATCTTCATCGGTGGTGCTGTCTGCATTGCTATCCAAGCTACCAAAATCGTATTCAGCCGCGATAAATAATCTTAAGCTGAATTAAATCGAAGGCCGTCTGAAAAGTTTTCAGACGGCCTTTCTGTTATAATTTCAATATTCTTAAATCGACAAGACAAAACATTATGTTTAAGCAAGCTGCTCAAGAGCTGACCACTGTTCGCGATTTGTTGCGTTTCGCCGTCAGCCGTTTTAACGATGCCGGACTGTTTTTCGGACACGGAAGCGATAATGCCCATGATGAGGCAGCCTATCTGATTTTGCACACTTTGAATCTGCCTTTGGATACGTTGGAGCCTTATTTGGATGCCAAATTGTTGCAAAGTGAGAAGGAAGAAGTATTGTCGATTATCGAACGCCGCGCAGTTGAGCATATTCCTGCCGCGTATCTGACGCATCAGGCACGGCAGGGTGAGTTTGATTTTTATGTCGATGAGCGCGTTATTGTGCCTCGTTCTTTTATTTACGAATTGCTTGGCGACGGTATCCGTCCTTGGATTGAACACGATGAGTTGGTGCATCGAGCTTTGGATTTGTGTACCGGTAGCGGCTGTTTGGCCATACAAATGGCGCATCACTATCCCGATGCACAAATCGATGCCGTTGATTTGAGCTTAGATGCTTTGGAAGTAGCGGCCATCAATATCGAAGATTATGGCTTGGAAGACCGCATCAGCTTGGTGCATACCGATTTGTTTGAAGGTTTGGATGAAACATACGACTTAATTGTTTCCAATCCTCCTTATGTCGATGCGGAATCTGTGGAAGCATTGCCTGACGAATACCTGCACGAGCCGGAAATGGCTTTGGGCAGTGGCGAAGATGGTTTGGACGCTACACGTCAAATCATTCTGCAAGCGGCGAAATATTTAAATCCGAAAGGTGTATTGCTGGTTGAAATCGGTCACAACCGTGAGGTATTGGAAGCTGCTTATCCCGAATTACCGTTTACTTGGTTGGAAACCAGCGGTGGCGATGGGTTTGTATTCTTGTTGACCCGCGAGCAATTATTAGGTGAAGAATAGTTTATTTTGATATAAATAAAACAAAGGCCGTCTGAAAAAAGTTTCAGACGGCCTTTGTTTTATAAGATTTTTAATATTTAAAGAAAATACAAATGTCTATGGTATGCCGAATATGAAATCCAAGCAGGCTTTGAAACTATGGCTTATAATATTAGTCATAGTTTCTAATGTCAGTGAATTTTTATTACTGACTTTTTGTAGAACATATACTGCCAAACTCCATATTATGAATAATTATTTAAAATCAGGCCTGTTGGCTGCTGCCTTGTTCAGTATGCCCGTTGCCGCCTTTGCCCAGCAACATACCGTTTATTTCAATCAAAACGGTAAACTGACGGCGACCATGCCTTCGGTTGCTTATGTTCGCCAATACAAGATTGAGGCAGGCAAGGCGCAGGTTCAGGATTTTTACTATCCATCAATGAAAAAATATTCTGATCCGTACGAGATACCTGCTGGTCAGATTAAGGTTTTTGTGCCGGCTCTGGACAATGGCACGCTGACCCTGTGGCATTTTAACGGGCAGAAAAAGATGGTTGGCAGCTATCGCAACGGCAAGCCGCACGGCGAGTGGATTAACTGGTATCCAAACGGCAAAAAATCCGCAGTAATGCCTTATCAAAACGGCTTGAGTGAGGGGGTAGGCTCTCGTTATTACCGCAACGGCGTCAAAGAAAGCGAAATCCAATTCAAGCACGATAAGGCCAACGGTCATTGGAAACAATGGTATTCAGACGGCAGCCCGAAAACCGAAATGATGATGAGCAATGATAAACCGACGGAAATTATCAGTTGGGATGAAAATGGCCGCATCGTGTCTGAATTGAGTATTCGCAACGGTAAACGCAGCGGCATTATTTTGGATTGGTATGATGATGGTGCGAAGAAATCCGAGTTGGTTTATAAAGACGACCAGTTGGTGAAAAAAACCTTTTGGGATACAGACGGATACGTTCTCGAATAATTTTGACAATAAAAAACCGCAGGCTGATTGGCTTGCGGTTTTTTTATTACATACAGCCTTTGTTTTGGCACAGGGTAAATAACGGCGCGCCGCTTTCGCGGATTTTTTTGCCGCCATCCAAGTCGGTAAACTCCAAAATAGCAGCCGTTTCGATTACTTCGCCGCCCAGTTTGCGGATCAGCTCGACGCCTGCCAGCATGGTGCCGCCGGTCGCCACCAAATCATCTACCAATAAAACGCGTGCGCCCGGCTTGATGGCATCGGTATGGATTTCTACCGTTGCTTCGCCATATTCCAAAGCGTAACTTTGAGAAACCGTATCAAACGGCAGTTTGCCTTTTTTGCGGATGGGGACAAAGCCGACGTTCAGCTGATAGGCCAAAGCCGCGCCAATAATGAAGCCGCGCGCATCCAAGCCCGCAACGACATCAACTTTTTGCCCCATATAGCGGTAAACCAGTAAATCGACCAGCAGGCGGAAATATTCTGCGCTTTGCAAAACGGGAGTAATGTCATGAAACAAAATCCCTTTTTGCGGCCAGTTTTCAATTTTACGGATTTTGTCCGCCAAAGCTTCTACGCCCATTACTTCAGGATGAATCAACATCTCGACATTCCGAAATCAAAAAGTTTTTAACACGCCATTGTAGCGGTCATATGCAAACTTGCCAAATTAATCGATACAATAGCCAGATTTTGCAACAGGCCGTCTGAAATTCCGAGAAACATTGTGTTGTGTTATAATTTACAGATACATACCATCGGCTGAATTACCATGCAAAATCACAAAAAAGGCAATATTTTCATCATTTCTGCCGCTTCGGGCACAGGCAAAACGACTTTGGTGTCGCGCCTGTTGAAAAATCATGACGATATCCGTGTTTCCGTTTCTCACACCACGCGCCAGCCGCGCGAAGGAGAGGTGCATGGCGTGCATTACCATTTTGTCCCCAAAGACGAATTTGAATCACTGATTGAGCAAAGGGCCTTTTTGGAACACGCCAATGTGTTCGGCAATTATTACGGCACCAGCATCGCCGGCGTAAATTCGTTGAGCGAAGAGGGCTATGATGTGATTTTGGAAATTGATGTGCAAGGTGCAGCGCAAGTGCGTAAATCGTTGCCTGAAGCCAGCAGCATTTTCATTCTGCCGCCTTCCTTTGAAGTTTTGGCACAACGTTTGATCGGCCGTGGTACAGACAGCGAAGAAGTCATTCAAACACGCCTTTCAAAAGCCCGTCATGAGATTGAACAATCTGTTTTGTTCGATTACGTCGTCGTGAATGACGATTTGGATCGTGCCGAAGCCGATTTGTTCCACATTATTAAAGCAGGCCGTCTGAAAAAATCCTCTCAACAGGGATTTATCTCAAACCTGTTGGAAAATTCCTAAAAAACAGCGAAAATAACCGTTTATTTGAAACATAGAAAGAAAGCAAGCAAACATGGCCCGTATTACTACTGAAGACTGCACAGGTAAAATCCCTAACCACTTCGACCTTACCCTCGTTGCCGCCCGTCGCGCACGCCAACTGGAAAACGGCAATACGCCTTTGGTTGACGACATCCGCAACAACAAACCAACCGTAACCGCCCTGCGCGAAATCGCAGCCGGACAAATCGGAACCGAGCTTTTGACACGCAACAAATAAACCAACCGGCAAACCGATAAAACCGCCGTGCGGACTGTATCGGTGCAATATAACAACCGATACAGTCTGACGGCTCAAAAAAATAGCCATAAAAGGCCGTCTGAAAATGCCAGCCCCACTGCCTACCGCCCCCTATGATCCGTTGACAGCAGAAGCGCGCGAGCTTCTGTTTCGCACCGCATCCTATCTCAATACCAATGAGCAGGCCGAGCTTGAAAGAGCCGTTGCCTATGCTTTCCACGCCCATGACGGACAAACCCGTAAAAGCGGCGAACCCTACATCACCCATCCCCTTGCCGTTGCCACGCAGCTTGCGATTTGGCACATGGATGTTCAAGGCCTCTGTGCGGGCGTTATGCATGATGTATTGGAAGATACGGGCGTGACCAAAGTCGAAATGGCGGCAGAATTCGGCGATACCATTGCCGAAATGGTAGACGGCCTCTCCAAGCTGGAAAAACTCAAATTTGAAGATCATGCCGAGCATCAGGCGGAAAGTTTCCGCAAGCTTATCCTCGCCATGACTAAAGACGTGCGCGTCATCGTCGTCAAACTTGCCGACCGATTGCACAATATGCGCACCCTTGGCTCTATGCGTCCGGAAAAACGCCGTCGCATCGCCAAAGAAACCCTCGAAATCTATGCTCAAATCGCCAATCGCATTGGCCTGAACAATGCGTATCAAGAGCTTCAAGAC
>ERZ1699238.470-NODE-470-length-10783-cov-2.948292_pt1 | contig 10783 bp, 7 predicted proteins | sample MGYA00581518_ERZ1699238 | MGnify/ENA primary metagenome ERZ1699238 (study PRJEB42319, sample SAMD00040325) | human oral metagenome | material: saliva | host: Homo sapiens | study: EMG produced TPA metagenomics assembly of PRJDB4115 data set (Metgenomic analysis of... | reverse complement strand
CCTGTACCAATTGTGTAATAAACCAAGTTTTCGATACGACCGCCGGCATTGTTACGAGCTACCACTTCACCGTAAGCAGAACTGTTTACGTCTGTTGTGAAATACATAGGTACGTTTAGAGAGCGACGAAGGGCACCAAGTAAATCTACATTTGCCCAGTTAGGTTTTGGAGTTGTTGTGATAAATCCGTAAGTTTTTGAGTTTTTATCGATATCAATAGGACCAAATGAACCAATGGCAAGTCCTGCAAGATTATCAAATTTTGAAAAGAATTCGATCGTTTTATCGATTGTTTCAATAGGAGTCGTTGTTGGAAATTGTACTTTTTCTACAACGTTAAAGTTTTCATCACCGACAGCACAGACAAATTTTGTACCGCCCGCTTCCAAGCTTCCATATAATTTTGTCATGATAAACCTCTAGTTTTTATTTTCTCTATTATAGCATATTTCCAGAAGGAAAGTTGCTCAATATTTTAGTTTTTCCTCTGTAAATTTTACGATTCAATCAAAAACGAACAAACATGACATTTGTTCGTTTTTTTGATTTATTAATTCGACAGTAGTAAACTCAATGAAAATCAAAGAACAAACTAGGAATCGAGCTGTGGATTGCTCAAAGCACGGCTTTGAGGTTGTAAATAGAACTGACGAAGTCAGTAACACATACATACGGCAAAGCGAGTATGACGCAGTTTGAATTTGATTTTTGAAGAGTATTAAGCTTTAACTTCGATGATTGCATCACCCTTAGCAACCGATCCAGAAGCAACTGGATTTACTGAAGCAAAGTCTGCAGTGTTTGTTACGATAACCATAGTTGTGTTATCAAGACCTGCAGCAGCAATCTTAGCTGAGTCAAATGTTCCAAGAACATCTCCAGCTTTAACCTTGTCACCTTGAGCAACTTTATGGTTGAATCCTTCACCGTTCATTGAAACAGTGTCGATACCAACGTGGATCAAGATTTCAGCTCCGTTAGCTGTTCTTAGGCCATAAGCATGTCCTGTTGGGAAGACAATTGTCACTTCAGCATCAGCTGGTGCGTAAACGACATCTTCACTTGGTTTTACAGCGATACCTTGTCCCATAGCTCCGCTTGAGAAGACTGGGTCATTTACATTTGAAAGAGCAACAACATCACCAACGATTGGTGTTTGGATTGTTTCGTTTTGAAGGGCTGCTGGAATTTCCTCATTTACCTCTGTAGCTTCTTCAGAAGTTGTTTCTTCTGCCACTTCTGTTTCTTCTTTGTAGCCAAAAGCATAAGTCAATCCGAAACCAAGAGCAGTTGTTACTAGAACCATAAAGATATACTTGAGAAGTTGACCATTTATGTAGAGAAGTGTTCCAGGAATGATAGTAATGCCAAAACTAGTACCTGCCAAACCTAGGATGTTCGCTAACCAACCACCAGCAGCACCAGCGATAAGTCCCATGATAAACGGTTTACCATAGCGAAGATTGATACCAAAAATAGCTGGTTCAGTGATACCAAGTCCAGCAGAAAGTGCAGCTGGGAAGGCAAGAGCTTTAATTTTGGGATTCTTTGTTTTTACACCAACAGCAAGCGTTGCTCCAAGTTGAGCAGTCATAGCTGCTGTAATAATAGCATTAAGAGGATCTGAACCTGTAGAAGTAACAAGGTTAGCCTCCAAGAGATTGAAGATATGGTGAACACCTGTAACAACGATGACCTGATGAACACCACCAAGGATTAATCCACCTAGACCCATTGGAAGACTGAGCAACCAAACAGTAGCGACTTTGACATAGCTTTCAACTTCGTGGAATACAGGTCCAATGACAAACAAGGCCAAAATAGACATTACTAAGAAAGTCAAGAATGGTACAAGGAGTAAATCTAATACATCTGGAATACGCTTACGGAGCCACTTTTCTAGTTTAGCACCAGTCAAACCAACGAAGAAGGCTGGTAAAACTGAGTTTTGATAGCCGACAACTTTGATAAAACCAAAGAAGAGGATTGGTTGAGCGTCACCAGAGGCCACAGCCCAGGCATTTGGTAAGGATGAGTTTACCATCATCAATCCTAGAACCAAACCAAGCAATGGATTTCCACCGAAGACTCGAAAGGCTGACCAACAGATTAAGGCTGGGAAGAAGGCAAAAGCTGTATCTGTCAAAACAACTGAATAGGTATAGAAGTTTGTTGCTTTAAAAGCTTCTGCAGTTGTTCCAAACAAAGCCAAAACTTGATCTTGAACAATAGCCCCACGAATTCCCATAAACAAACCAGTAGCAACGATTGCTGGCAAAAGAGGTACAAAGACGTCACCGAAAGTACGGATGGCACGTTGGAACCAATTTCCTTGTTTGCCTGCTTCTTCTTTCATCTCATCTTTAGATGAAGTTGGCAAACCAAGAGCTACGACTTCATCGTACATCTTGTTTACTGTACCAGTACCAAAGATGATTTGGTATTGACCTGAGTTAAAGAAAGCACCTTGAACTTTTTCCAAGTTCTCGATAGCATCCTTATTGATTTTCGCTTCATCTTTCACCATCACACGGAGGCGAGTCGCACAGTGAGCTACACTGTTGACGTTCTCACGTCCACCCAAGGCTTCGATGACTTTTTTTGCAATTTCTGTATTGGTCATTTGCAAAAATCTCCTTATAAAAAAATTTGTTCTTGTTTGAAAGCGATTTTACTCACCCTACGAGTATTATTTTATCATCTTTCAAAAATATGTCAAGCGTTTTGCAGAAAAAGTTTTTTGATTGTTAAAATTTTTGATAGTTTTTGCTTCTTTCTTGATAAATTCGTCTCAAAAACGCCTGTTTCTACGTGATTTTATGTGAATATTTTCAAAAACTTTCATATTTTCATTAATTTTCATAAAAATAGGCTTCTAATTATCTGTCAATCGTTTGACATTTTTTTCTTAAATTCGATATAAAAGACTTGCTTTTTTATAAGGAAACGTTTACTATAAAGATAGTAGAATTTATGGAGGGAATATAAATGGAATGGACTACCGAGCGTCGTTATAGACGCTATGAAGATTGGACACAAGAAGAAAGAAAAGAAATCCAAGAAAAGATGGCACAATCCCCATGGCACGTCAGCTATCACATTGAGCCAAAAGAAGGACTCCTTAATGATCCAAATGGCTTTTCTTATTTTGATGGCAAATGGGTTGTTTTTTACCAAAATTTCCCCTTTGGTGCAGCTCACGGTTTGAAATCTTGGGTTCAGCTTGAAAGCGACGACTTGGTTCACTTTACTGAAACAGGTGTAAAAATCTTACCTGATACTCCACTTGATAGCCACGGCGCTTACTCTGGATCTGCTATGCAGTTTGGTGATCAATTGTTCCTATTCTATACAGGAAATGTCCGTGATGAAAACTGGGTGCGTCACCCTTATCAAATCGGTGCCTTGATGGATAAGGATGGAAATATTAAAAAGATTGATAAGATCTTGATTGATCAGCCTGCTGATGCTACTGACCACTTCCGCGATCCACAGATTTTTAACTTTAAAGGACAATACTATGCTATCGTCGGCGGTCAGGACTTGGAGAAAAAAGGATTTGTCCGTCTCTACAAAGCGGTCGATAACGATTATACAAACTGGCAAGAAGTTGGTGATTTGGACTTCAACAATGACCGTACTGCCTATATGATGGAGTGCCCAAACCTAGTCTTTGTTGGGGAACAGCCAGTTCTTCTCTACTGTCCACAAGGTTTGGATAAAAAGGTTCTTGACTATGACAATATCTATCCAAATATGTATAAAATCGGTGCTTCCTTTGACCCAGAAAATGCTCGTATGATAGATGTTTCTGAACTTCACAATCTTGATCATGGTTTTGAAGCCTATGCTACTCAAGCTTTTAACGCTCCTGATGGACGTGCCTTAGCAGTAAGTTGGCTTGGTTTACCAGATGTTTCTTATCCATCTGATCGCTTTGATCACCAAGGAACTTTCTCATTGGTCAAAGAATTAACCATTAAAGATGGCAAACTCTATCAGTATCCTGTAGCAGCCATCAAGGAACTCCGTGCTTCAAAAGAGGAATTTTCAAATCGTTCTGAAACTAAGAACACCTACGAACTTGAACTGAACTTAGAGGCTAATAGTCAAAGTGAAATCATCCTTCTTGCTGATAAAGACGGCAAGGGGCTCTCTATCAATTTCGATCTTGTCAATGGCCAAGTAACCGTTGACCGCAGTCAGGCAGGTGAGCAATACGCTCAAGAATTTGGAACTACTCGCTCATGTCCAATTGATAATCAAGCTACTACCGTAAATATCTTCATCGATAATTCAGTCTTTGAAATTTTCATTAATAAAGGAGAAAAAGTATTTTCTGGTCGTGTCTTCCCACATGAGAACCAAAATGGAATCGTGATTAAATCTGGAAACCCAACTGGAACTTACTACGAATTAGAATATGGTCGCAAAACTAACTGATGTCGCAAAATTAGCTGGCGTCAGCCCTACTACTGTTTCACGTGTCATCAACAAAAAGGGTTATCTTTCAGAAAAAACCATTCAAAAGGTTAATGATGCTATGCGTGAGCTGGGCTATAAACCCAATAACTTAGCTCGAAGTCTTCAAGGAAAATCAGCCAAGTTAATCGGTTTGATTTTCCCTAAAATCAGCCATGTTTTCTATGCTGAATTGATTGATAAATTGGAACACGAACTCTTCAAAAAAGGCTACAAGACTATTATTTGTAATAGCGAGCACGATTCGGAAAAAGAACGCGAATACATCGAAATGTTAGAAGCCAACCAGGTGGATGGCATCATTTCGGGAAGTCACAACCTTGGGATTGAGGATTACAATCGCGTAACCGCTCCAATCATTTCATTTGACCGTAACCTATCACCAGACATACCTGTCGTTTCTTCTGATAACTATGCTGGCGGTGTCCTAGCTGCTCAGACCTTGGCTAAAACCGGAGCCAAGTCTATCATTATGATTACAGGTAATGACAACTCCAATTCACCAACTGGACTTCGTCATGCTGGTTTTGCTTCAATCTTGCCAAAGGCTCCTATTATCAATGTTTCCAGTGACTTTTCACCCCTTCGTAAGGAAATGGAAATTAAAAATATCCTGACCAAACAAAAACCAGATGCGATTTTCGCATCGGATGATTTGACAGCCATCTTGGTGATGAAGATCGCTCAGGAACTTGGTATTTCTGTTCCAGAACAACTTAAGGTTATTGGCTACGATGGAACTTATTTTATCGAGAATTTCTATCCTCACCTCACTACCATTAAACAACCCTTGGAAGAAATTGCTCGCCTGACAGTCGATTTACTACTTCAAAAAATCGAGGGCAAAGAGGTTGCCACAACTGGTTATTTCTTACCAGTTAGTCTCTTACCAGGTAAAAGTATTTAATACTCTTCGAAAATCTCTTCAAACCACGTCAGCTTCCATCTACAACCTCAAAACAGTGTTTTGAGCAACCTGCGGCTAGCTTCCTAGTTTGTTCATTGATTTTCATTGAGTATAAACAAAAAACTCAGACTAGTTTCGTCTGAGTTTTTCTTATGATCTTAATTTTTTCAAAAGAGTCTGTGCTTTTTCTAGATTAAAAGTTTTTTCAGCAATCAAGCTTTCTACCAACTTAGGCACTTCTGCCTCAGTCGCACCTGCTAAAAGCGCTAACGATTTTGCCTGAAGTTTCATGTGTCCATGCTGAATCCCTGTGCTGACAAGAGCTTTAAGAGCTGCAAAGTTTTGTGCAAGACCAATTGACACGATAATTTGAGCCAATTCCTTAGCTGATGGATAACCTAGCAGCTCATGACTGAGAACTACACGAGGATTAAGACCAATTGATCCACCCTTGGTAGCAACTGGCATCGGCATAGTCAGCTCTCCTATTAGCTCTTCGGTTTCCAAATCCATCGTCCAACGACTGAGACCTCGATAGGAACCATCATGACTCGCATAGGCATGTGCTCCCGCTTCAATGGCACGCCAATCATTTCCAGTAGCAATCAAGAGAGCATCGATTCCATTAAAGATTCCCTTATTGTGAGTAGCTGCTCGATAAGGATCTGCTTGAGCAAACTGGCTGGCTAAAACCATTTTTTCAGCTAGTTCACGCGCTTCATCCTTCTGGCGACTCAAATAACGAAAGGCAATCCGACAAGTTGCAGTTACTAGAGAATCTGTTGCGTAGTTGGATAAAATGCCCATTAAACTTTGCCCTTGACTTAGAGCCTCTAAGCTAGGTTTTAAAGCCTCAAGCATGGTATTGAGCATATTGGCTCCCATGGCTTCCTGAGTATCCACATGGAGATAAACCACTAAAAAGTCAGCCTCACCAGAAATTTTCTCAACTGTTAGCTCTCTGGCTCCACCACCACGTTTGACAATAGATGGATAGGCTTGGTTTGCTTGTTCGAGTAGCTCTGCCTTCTGACTCAAAATAGCCTGACATGCTTTATCCCTATCTGGAACCTGATAAAGAGCTACCTGACCAATCATTTGGCGTTGATGAACCTGAGCAGTAAAACCACCCGCACGTTTGATAATCTTGCTTGCAAAACTAGCTGCAGCAACAACAGATGGCTCTTCGGTCACATAAGGAACGGTGTATTCTTGACCGTTTACCAGTACTTCTGGCACCACTGAGTATGGAAGTGAGAAGGTCCCCACTACATTTTCACTCAGTTGGTCCGCAACTGCTATACTAAGATTTTCATTTTGCTCAAGACTTTCTTGGGCTTCCATAGAAGTAAGCGCCTGAGACTTAACGAACTCAAGGCGCTCTTGAATTGATTTTTTAGCAAATCCATTCCAATTTTTTTTCATTATTTTTCAACCTTGCTGTAGCGACGTTGGTGTTCTACAATCTCAACCAGAGCATAGTCCTGTCCTTCATAGCCTGACATGGTTGCAGAACCTGACTCATCCAAGTTTGCTTCCTCAAAGAAGATTCGTTCATAATCAGCTACGCTCAATGCTTGACGCTGGTCTAGCAATTCTAAGCGATTTTTCTGCAATTGCTGTTCATAGCCTTCAACCAATTCCACACTGAAGAACTCAGATACAGCACCACTTCCGTAGCTATAGAGAGCTAGCTTGTCCCCTGCTTTGAGACTATCAGAATTTTCAAGAAGAGACAAGAGTCCTAAAAAGAGTGAACCTGTATAGATATTCCCAACCTTTTGGCTATAAATGATGGATTCGTCAAAGTGTTTTTGGAGTAAATCCTTTTTCTCTTGAGGTAGAGATTTATCGAGGATTTTTTTCAAACCCTTGAGAGCTAGCTTTGGATATGGCAAATGGAAACAAATAGCTTCAAAATCATTCAAGTCGCAATCATAACGCTTTTGGTACTCTTCCCAAGTCGTTTTTAAGCTATCAAGATACTGCTGTGTTGAGTAGACTCCATTTACAAATGGTGTCGTTGAATAATTTGGACGCCAAAAGTCCATAATATCACGAGTCTGCGCAACGTTATCGTTGTTGAAGACCATAACACGTGGATTTTGACTAATCAACATGGCAACACAACCTGCTCCTTGAGTTGGTTCCCCAGGAGTTTCGACACCATATTTTGCAATATCACTAGCTAGTACCAAAACTTTTGATTTAGGAGAATTTTCTACGTGTAACTTAGCATAGTGAAGGGCCGCAGTTGCACCATAGCAAGCTTCCTTGATTTCAAAACTACGAGCAAAAGGTTGAATTCCAAGTAGACCGTGTACAAAAACCGCAGCCGCCTTACTTTGATCGACTCCAGATTCTGTCGCTACGATAACCATATCAATCTCTTGCTTCTCTTCTTCAGTCAGGATAGAATTTCCTGCACTAGCAGCCAAGGTAACAATATCCTCTGTTAAAGGAGCGATACTCAATTCTTTTAAAAGGAGTCCTTTACTCAATTTTTCAGAATCAATTCCTCGGGTTTCTGCTAAATCTTGTAATTTCAAAACGTATTGACTGGTCGCAAAACCAATCTTATCAATACCGATTGTCATATTTACCTCTATTTTTATCATTCATTGTAAAAATTCGTCCACCTCTATTCTATCACAATTGAGGTCAAATGAGCGAAAAAAGACTTGATTCCCCAAATCAAGTTCATTTTTAAATGTTTATCTCATTTTTAGGCTAGTCCAACAAACAGAACTTTAGGGCTACAAAAAATCGAGTCTTAGCTAGCTCGATTCTTTTTGAGATAATGATACAATTTCAACAAAACTGTTCCACTGGCCATTCCTATAGAGATAACAAGGGCCAACATCATCACCAACATGGCACTAGAAATGGCATGGCCGTAGTCACCTGTAACGAAGAAGGAAGTGGTTCGATAGGACAGATAACCTGGCACTAGTGGTGCCAGAATAGCTAGGGCAAAAACCACTGCTGGAGTTTTGTAGAGAATACTCATAATCTGGCTAACACAAGAACCAATCACCGCAGCAATAAAGGTTGCCAAAATGACATTAGTTGGCTCCTTGAGTATTAGATAGAGGAGCCAGATTGACATTCCCAAAACTCCACCCGGTATCAGCATGGAACGTTGGACGTTTAAAACGATTAAAAAAGTGATAATAGCAAGCAGACTTGCCAGAGCTTGCAATAAAAATGTTGTTAGAGTCATATTAGTTCATGAGTACGAGGGCGACAGAGGTGCCTGCCCCTAAGGCAAGGGTAACCAGCAAAGATTCAAACATCTTGCTCATACCAGAGTTAATGTGATTAGTCATAATATCTCGGACAGCATTGGTCAGGGCAATTCCAGGTACAAAAGGCATAACCGCACCTGCAATGACCAAATCGGCTGTAGAAGGCAATCCAGAATAGCGCGCCCAAAATTGCGCAATCAAGCCAAAAACAAGAGCACCTGCAAAAGCTGTCATAAAGGGAATACGAATAAATTTTTCTACATAGAGAGAGAAAGTAAAGGCAAATAAGGTCGCCACTCCTGCTCCGATGGCATCGTAGACATTCCCACCAAACATAATAGAGAAGAAAGGAGCACTGAGAGTCGCTGCAGCAGTCAGTTGAACATTGGTGTAGGGAGACGGCTTGGCATTTAATTCCTTTAGTTGGATAAAGGCTGTTTCCAAATCAAGTTGTCCTGATACGAGTCGCCGTGAAATCTGATTGACATCACACACCTTCTCAATATTATAAGCAGAGGAGGTCACTCGCTTCATACGAGAGATATTTGTATTTTCAATGGAGAAAAAAATAGCTGCAGGCATGGCCAAAACATTACAATCCATGATGCCTTGTGAATGAGCAATTCGAATCATGGTGTCTTCGACACGATAGATTTCAGATCCATTTCGAAGCAGAATTGTTCCTGCTAACATAATGACATCAATGACTGCATTCAGTTTTTTTGATTCGTCCATGTTCCCCTCCTTTTTAAACTCCTTACTATTTTATCATAAATTTGAAGGAAAAAAAATCTTTGTCACAAAAACTGCGACAAAGATTGACTAGTTATCCCCCTCAATGCAAATCTGACGTTGTAGCGTTTTGATTAGCCTGTGGTTCTCTAATCTGTGGAGATGTTTCTGCACGACTAGGATTGCTTACTGTAGGATTTGTTGTTGTTATTTTCGGTTTATAGATAGAAATCTTGATACGAGTTGTATTCAAATCTACACTTTCACCTGGTTTTGGACTTTGACTAACCACAGTATCCTCAATAGTCCCTTCTGGTGCTGTAGAGACCTCTACCACTTCAATATTCGCCTCTTTAACACCGACTATCTGAATCAAATTATTTTTGGTAAATTCAAGGCTTGATCCAATATAACTTGGCATAGGAACGCTAGTTACCTTCTTGGCTACTGTCAAGGTAATCTCTGTCGCCTTACTAAGATCATAAGTGGTTCCTTCTGGCAGACTCTGTCTCATAACAAGTCCTGCCTCTGTTTCACTTGATTCTTCTTCTACAACCTTGATGAGATTTTCAGGAACTTTTTTCCCTTTCAACTCTGCAATGACGTCTGTAGAATTGCGTCCAATATAATTTCCAATCTTAAATGATTGCTGACCTGAAGAGATAATGAGATTGACTTTAATACCTTCTTTACGAGACGAACCAGCATCTGGATCCGTTCGAATCACTCGGCCTTCTTCTACCGTATCACTAGCTTCAGACTTTTCCTCGCCAATTTCAAAATTAGCTTTTTTAAGTTTTTCCTTAGCTTCTGCTACAGTTTGTCCTGCAACATTTGGAATTTCAACAGTTGCTGGTGTTTTGGATACTATCCAAAAGAGAGAAGCCAAAACAAGTATAAAGCTAGCTAAAAGCACCAAATACCTCGCTTTAAAACGACGCTTCTTGACTGGTTTTGCAACAGTTTCTTTACTAGTTGCCTTTTGGGTCGGCTTTTGGCTCTGAGGACTTTCTTCCTTTGGTTGCACTTTAGGAATCGCTGTTAAAGTAGATTGTGAAATTTTCGGTAAGGTTTTTGTGTCAACTTTACTTGTATCTTCAAATACCAGCTTTGGTTCATTTCGACGGTTATAAGAAAGACTGCTCAATAAGTCAACATACATCTCTGAGACAGTTTGATAACGGTCTGTCAACTTTTTAGCTGTCGCTTTTATAACTACGTTTTCCAGGGATTGTGGCACTGATGGGTTTTCTGCAATGACAGAAGGAAGTGGTTTTTGGAAATGCTAAGTGCAATCGTAACAGCACTATCTCCATCATATGGAATATGACCTGTCAACATTTCGAAAAAGATAATTCCCATTGCATAAATATCACTCTGTATGGTCGCCTTAGAACCACGCGCCTGCTCAGGT
>ERZ1699238.464-NODE-464-length-10857-cov-3.546598_pt1 | contig 10857 bp, 5 predicted proteins | sample MGYA00581518_ERZ1699238 | MGnify/ENA primary metagenome ERZ1699238 (study PRJEB42319, sample SAMD00040325) | human oral metagenome | material: saliva | host: Homo sapiens | study: EMG produced TPA metagenomics assembly of PRJDB4115 data set (Metgenomic analysis of... | reverse complement strand
GCGCTACACCCAATATGGTGGTACTCACCTTCTACTTCGAATGATCTGAAATTTTCATCTCTCTATTTTTTAGTTTATCTCTCACTTTCCTATCATGAAACAGTTCACCAACTCTCGACACAGGCGGCTTTGGTCAGTCTTGTTGCTCTGGTGTATGAGTGCTGTCCTTGCACTCGCACAACCGGTGGCCAATAAGCACTATACCATCACGGCTGTGGCGCACAATCTCAATTTGAGCAATGGAGATTCGCCCTCCAACAACAGCAACTACGAAGGTGCGAAACCGGATCCCACGGCGCCCTCGCAAGTGTTCCAACTCCTCGACGCAGGCGACGGAGCTTTCTTGATCTACAACAGCAATTACAAGAAAGCCATGGACTTGGCTCTCAACGGGCCCCGCAAACCTTTGCAATGGGATTCCAACAAGAACAACCCCAACCAGCGTTTCGTGTTCGAACCTGTGCAGGGAAAGAATGGTGTGTACCGCATCATTTCTGAGGCCTACGGTTTCTATTTACTCAGTATGAACGAAAAAGGCGAGATCTATGTGGGCTATAGCACTGACGACAACTCGGAGTTCCGCTTCACCGAGGTGAAGGATTGGCAAGACAAGCGCGTGGAGCAACCCAAAACGGAGTGGCAAAACGAAGCGATCTTCGCCATCAACAAGGAAAACGGACATGCCACGTTCATGCCCTACGCCACCACGGCCGCTTTGAAGGCCGATGCGCGTTTCAAACAGGCATGGCTCAACCCGAACTCCACCGAAGTGCAGTCGCTCAACGGAACTTGGAAATTCCACTACGCACCCGATGCCGCAAAACGCGACACCGCTTTTGTCAAGAACGACTACAACACTGCAGCATGGGACAACATCGACGTGCCCTCTTGCTGGGAAATGAAGGGATATGACAAACCGGTCTACGTAAATGTGGACTACATTTTCGAAGATGACCCTCCCTACATTAAGTTGCGCAAGGAATATCGCGGAAAAGTAGACCCCAATCCCGTGGGAAGCTACCGCCGCGACTTCGATCTTCCCGCCAACTGGGACGGCAAGCGCGTGTTCCTCCACTTCGATGGTATTTATAGTGGTGCCTACGTGTGGGTCAACGGAAAATACATCGGTTACACGCAAGGCGCCAACAACGATGCCGAATTTGACGTCACTTCCGCGCTCCACGCCGGCAAGAACAATGTCAGCGTGCAAGTGATCCGTTGGACAGACGGCTCATATCTCGAAGGACAAGACGTGTTCCACATGAGCGGTATCCACCGCGACGTCTATTTGGTGGCCACTCCCCGCACCTTTGTGCGCGACCACTACATCACCTCCAACCTCAATGCGACCAAACGCTACAAGAGCGGTTCGCTCAATGTGCAGCTCGAGCTCGACAACCGCGACAAAACGGCGGCCGAAAAGCGCGTAGAAGTCACCCTGCTCGATCCCGACGGTCAACAAGTGGCGCAGAGCGAAAAAACTGTCGACTTTGCTGCCGGCGAAACGAGCAAGAAGGTGGACATCACTTTCGACAATCTCAATGACCTCCGCCTCTGGACGGCCGAAACTCCCGAACTCTATTCCGTCATTGTCAGTCAAAAAGACGCCAGTGGCAAGGAGGAAATGGCCTTCAACACCCAGTACGGATTCCGCAACATCGAGATGCGCAACGGACAAGTGCTCATCAACGGCACACGCGTCTTCTTCAAAGGGGTGAACACCCAAGACACGCATCCCGAAACCGGCCGCACCATCGACGTGCCCACCATGTTGCACGACATTACCCTCATGAAGCAGGCCAATGTCAACACGGTGCGCACCTCACACTACCCCCGTCAGGCCAAAATGAACGCCATGTTCGACTACTATGGCCTCTACGTCATGGACGAAGCTGACCTCGAATGTCACAAGAACTGGAACGATCACGGTGCAAACGGCGGCTACAACACGGCTGTTATCTCCGGACAAGAATCTTGGAAACCCGCCATGATCGACCGTACGGTGCGCATGGTGCAGCGCGATCGCAACCACCCCTCCATCATTTTCTGGTCGCTCGGTAACGAATCGGGCGCAGGCGACAACTTCATTGCCACGCACAACGCAGCACGTGCCCTCGACCCCCGTCCCATTCACTACGAGGGAGCCACCAATGCAGGCCGTCACCTCGACGGCATCACGGACCTCCACTCCAAAATGTACCCTGACCTGAACTACGTGCAGAGATTCGCCAACAACAACGCTGGCGACCAACCCTTCTTCATGTGCGAATATGACCACGCCATGGGCAACAGTGTGGGTTACCTCCGCGAATACTGGGACATCATCGAAAAATCGAGACTCGGCATCGGCGGTTGCATTTGGGACTGGGTGGATCAAGGCATCTACAACCCCCAGAAGCTCAAACAGGGCATCAAGCAATTGACCACCGGCTACGACTACCCCGGACCTCACCAGGGTAACTTTGTCAACAACGGCGTGATCACTTCCGAACGCGAGTGGACTCCCAAACTCGACATCGTCAAGAAGGTGTACCAATACGTGACCTTTGGGCTCAACAACGGCAAGAACAACAAGAGCCTGATCGTGCGCAACAACTATGCCTTCATCAATCTCGCTGACTTCACCCTCGATTTCGAGGTATTGAAGAACGGTGTCGTCGTCGAAAAGGGCAACATCGAATTGCCGCCCCTCACAGCCGCATCGCGTCGCGTGCTTCCCTTCACCATGACCACCAATGTGCCCGAGAACGGTGCCGACGACTACCACCTCAACGTCTACCTCCGTCTCAAGAGCGACAAGCCTTGGGCAAAAGCCGGCTATGTCATGGCAGCAGAGCAGTTTGAACTCGCCCAGCGCACCGCCTTGCCCGCCCTCACGCCCAAGGCCGACGTGCCCGCCCTCAAGTTGAAGAAAGTAGGCAACCTGGCTACGATCTCCAACAGCCTCGTTTCGATGACCTTCAACACGACGACTTCGCAACTCGTCGAATGGAAGTACAACGATCAGCCCGTTATTGCCTACGGCAAGGGCCCCGTTTACGACAACTTCCGCTGGATCGAGAACGAAGCACCCTACACCAGCAAGCCTTACAACACCCTTGAATGGCGCTATCGCATAGCCGACAGCAACAACCAGGACGCTGTGCCCACGATCAAGACGACCGACGGCGGACGCACCTACACGGTGACGGCCACACGCCAAGCCCTTGTGCCCAACACGCTCACCTATACCATCCACGCCGACGGTAATGTGGTGCTCAACGTGTCGCTCGATCCCACACAAGCACAGAATAAGGGTCAACTGCGCCGCCTCGGCATAAGCATGGGCTTCGACAATCGCTTCGCGCTCATGGATTATACGGCGCGCGGTCCCCGCGAAAACTACTCCGATCGCTGCGAAGGTTCGTTCTTCGGCCACTACGTGCAGCGCGTCGACAGCAATCTCACCCACTACGCCCGCACCCAAACTTGCGGCAACCGCATGGGGCTCCGCGATCTCCGTCTGACCGATGCAGAAGGCAACGGCGTACTCGTTTCCACCGAAGGACAGGTTGAATTCTCCGTGCTGCCCTACGACGATCACGATCTCGTGAACGTGGAACACGATTGGGAACTCGCTCCTTCGAAGTTCAACACCGCCCACTTCGACTTCTTCCAGCAGGGTGTCGGCAGTGGTAGCTGCGGTCCGGCTTTGACTTTGGACAAATATAAGGTACCCACCGACAAAGTGGCCAACTATACGCTCCGCTTCTCGGGATTGGGAAAACTCTATACCGGAATCGCCAACCGCCCTTTCGCGCAACAGCCGGTGCTTCGCGTCACCAGCGTGCCCGGCGCTGAAACTGCTACACTCAGTGGCGCACTCACCGCTTATCGCTCCGCCTCGGTGGTCGATTTGCGCGGTGCCCACCTCTTCGATCTCCCGCTCAACGGATCCAACCGCGTGGTCTTCTCCACCGCCACGCTGCAAAAAGGTACCTACCTCGTGCAGCTTGTGCGCAACGATGGGAAAAACGAAGCGGTGAAATGGTTCAAAAACTAATGGCAGGCGGAGAAGCCGCACACACGCGACGGCGTAATTAGCCTTGCTCCGCGGCTCGCGCGGTTTCGCACCGCACTGCACTGCACATCTTCGCGCCGGCAGACGTAAACCTTGCGTCTGCCGGCTTTTTTTGTGTACCGGCGCGACGCTACGGGCACTCGCTCGGCAAACTGCATCCTTACCCTGCACCACCTCTGCGCAGCAGGACGTCGGCTGCCCTCGCTCGCACCGCCGTGCTCGCTCGGAAGGAGCCCGACACTCCGGCTGCCATTTGTCACCCCCTCCGAGCGCACTCGCCAAACCGGTCGGCGGCCGGCCCGCTCAGCACACGTCGCAGCGGCGATCGGCTACACCTTTCCGTCATCTGCGGAGGGAGTGTCCGCTCGCAAGAGAGAAGCCGGCGGAAAACGGGCAGGAAGGAGTAAAAAGCAGGGGGCTTTCATCGGAAAATGCGGAGAAAATAACGGAAAACGCGGAGCTTTCTCCAGATTGTGTGGCATACATAGTGCGTACAAGCCGACACCCGTGCGACGATCGCGCAGGCAAGAAAAAACGGTCTGCTCTCTTCCTTCAGAGGAAGAGGGCGGACCGATCTTTATCGGGACCCTGCGCACGACGGCGGCGGATACTCGTGAGCGATGAGGTGACGACTGCGCAAAGACTGGGGAAAACAAGCCGATTCGTCACTCCACATTGTCCCCTGCTCGGGCCCAACGGGATGCAACGCGGCAATGCCGACCGCACACGGCGGACAGACGGGAATTAGGCGGCCTCAGCGCACCACCTTCTCCACAGCTCCTTCCAGCCGATCGGGATCGATGTCGCGCGCCACCACCGTACCCGTGGCGTCAATGAGCAGACAGCCCGGCACATAGCGCACGCCCAACTTGCGGGCCAGGGCGCTTTCATATTCGCCCGCCGCGTAAATGGCATTGCTGAGTGAATCACGCTGCGCGCGGTCGCGGGCTTGCCCTGCGTTGGTGTCCAGCAGCACATTCACCACCGAGAGTCGTGCACCGAAACGGCGGCGCAGGCGGTTGAGCGTGGGCACATAGCGGAAGTTATTGCCGTCCCACGAACCGCTGAACACGATGAGCGCGGCGCGTCCCTTGAGCATTTCGCTCGTGATGTTGCCGCCACTGAGCGTGCGCTCCGAGAACTTCGGCAGCGGGGCGCCTTCGGCAACGGCGAACACCGGTCGCAGATTCGACGCAATCTGCTTCAATTGCGCATTGTCGGGCTGCGACTTGACGAGCAGTTCGAGCAATTCACCGTCGGGACGGTAGCGCGGATGCTCTGACGCGGCGAAAATGTCGAGAAACACGGCAACGGCTGCCAACCGCGTGGGGTGCGAACGGATGAAGGCTTCGGCCTTGCGGCGGATGTCGGCTTCCGAACGACCGTGGTTGCCGTCACGGAAACCCTGCAAGAGTTCGTTTTCCTCGCCGCCGGAGATTTCCACCTCTTTCAACCGATTGGCCTCGCCCGACAGGTGCACTTCCTCACCGGGCACCGCAATAAGCGTGAGCGTGGAGTAGTTGGGATAGACCAAAGTGAGGAGCAACGGCGCTTGGGTGGGACGATCGTAGCTGAAGGCGCCACGCGACAGATGAATGCTGTCGGTCGCGCCCCCGTCGGCGGGGCTTTCCGCAGGAGCGTAGGCGATGATCGCGGCCTGGTCCACACCTTTGATTTGCCCCGACAGGCGAGCCGTGTGTTTGTCGGGGCCGCACGAGAGCAGCAAGGCTGGCGGAAGGAGGAACGTGAGGAGTAAACGGAAATTCATGTGGGAAATGGGCTAAAAAAACGACAGGAACGCAGACAATGCGGCGTTCCTGTCGTGCTTAGGGGGAGAAGTATCGAAAAGTCGGCGCCGAGTTTATTTCACCAGCTCGGGATGTGCCGCAAGCACCTTGGCCAATTCGAGATCTGTCTGGGCCAGTCCGGCAAGAGAGCGGTCGGCGGCAATGGCTCCGGCCAGTGCTTGCGCTGCGCCCTTGACATCGCCGGTGCGGGCGCTGACAATGGCAGCCAAATAGGCGGTCATCGCATCGCGATGCGGAACGGCCATGAGGGTCTGGAGGGCTGAAACATAGTCCTTGGTGAGGATCTGAGCGAGGGCGGCGGTATTGGTGTTGACTCCCTTAAGTGTCTGCGCAGCCTGTACGAAATTGCCGCGAGCCACCTGGAGATTGCCGAGCACTTCGTTGTAATTAGACGCCGTCAGGGCCTTTCCGAGCAGTGATTCGGCTTGATCGAGATGATGTTCGCGCACGGCGATGAGTGCGGCGTTGGCATTTGCTTCGGGAAGCTCGGCGGCTTGGGCCAATTCAGCCTTGGCAGTCTCCATGTCGCCCTTGGCGTAGGCGATTTGCGCCAGACCGTTGTGCGCACGCTTGTCGTTCGGATAGAGACGCACGGCCTTTTCGAAAATGGCCTTGCGTTCGTCGGGATTCTGGGTGAGCGTGGAGGCATACAGCACTTCTTCGATCGAAAGCTTGGAGGGGTCGTTCATATACTGCTCGCGAATCTCGTCGTCGGTGCGACCCACCACCCGATAATTGATGGCCAAACGCGCGCGGCGCAGTTCGGGCAGCACTTCATTGGCCAGTTCGGTGAAGGCTGTCGAGATGTTGCGAATCTGTTGCTCGCGTTCTTCGGGATCTTGGTAGAGCGAAAGCACACGAATGATGGCTTCTTTGTCCTGAATGTTGCTTTGTTGCACCAGTTCTTTGAAGCCTTCCCAGTCTTCTGCGGTGTATTTCGTGTCGACGTTGGTGCCGAGTTTATTTTTGCGCAGTTGTCCGTTCACATATTGCTCGGCCGTGTTGCGACGGTGCTCAGCCAGTTCCTTATTGAAGCCCAGAGAGCCGTCGGGCGAGGCGTAAGCTGCCACTTCGATGTTGTCGAGCGCCAGATTCTTGCGGTCGGCTTTGATCTCGCGCAGCATTTTCACGAAGTCTTGCACCGAGGTGCGGTTGATTTCGCTGGTGCGCACTTTGGCTTGGTTGATGAGATATTTGATTTGTGCGTCTTGTCGGCGGCTGATCTGCTGCTGATAGCCGTCAGCTGCCGTGGCGGTCGAGGCGGATGCGAGGGTGCGGTAGACCAGTTGCGAGGTGGCGAGCACACCGTCGGCCACTTTCACCTCGGGAATGGCGACACGCTTGTTGCCGATGCGGGCATCGAAGGTCAGATAGAGCTCGCTGCGATCCATGGCGGGAGTGTATGGGAAATTCGTGCGCATCACATAGTTGCCACCCACCTTGTAGGCGATGGTTTGGTCGTTGCCCACCACGTTTTCTCCCTGGAAAGTGGCACTTTGTCCCACCGTGCGCGTGCCGGCATAGCGCAATTCGGGCACAACGGTGACGATGGCCTTTTTCTTCATGTACTTTTCAGGGAAACGGCCGTTGATAGTGGCCGGAACGGCGTCGCCTACCACTTCGAGAGGCGCGGGGGTAACGGTGAAATTGTCGGCAGAAAGCGATCCAAGCTTCCCGCTGCACGAACTCAGCACGAGGAGGCCGAGGGCTGCCACGGAGACAGTGAGGGTTTGTTTCATGAGTGATAGAAAAATATGGGGAGTTTGTTGGGAAAGGTTCATTTAATGGTCGTTGCATTCTCGTCTTCGTAGTAACGGCCGCTGCGATCGTACCAAGACGCGGGGAGTTTGCAACCAAACATGCAATAAAGCCCGATCAAAATGAAGGGAACGGAAAGCAACTGCCCTTGATTGATGCCAATCAAGCCTTGCATGTGGAGTTCCCAGGGCTCTTGCACCTCTTTGAAGAACTCTACGCCGAAACGGAAGGCGAAAATGAACGTGAGACAGAGACCAAAAAAGAAACCGGTCCCGACTTTCTCGCGATGACGGCGATAAATGAGCCAACCGATGAACAGAAGCACGAAATAAGCGATGGCTTCGTAGAGTTGGGCGGGGTGTCTGGGCTGCGTCTCGCCAAGACGGGCGAAAACGAAGCCGAAATCGCTGTGCGTGTAGGTACCTACGATCTCAGAGTTCATGAGATTGCCCAAACGGATGCAGCCTGCGGTGACAGGAGTGGCAATGGCGATGTTGTCCAACACGCGAAATAACCGAACCTTGGTGCTGCGCACATAAAGCCAGAGGGCTATCATCAGGCCGGCCGTACCTCCGTGCGAAGCCAAGCCCGCATAGCCCGTGAAATGCCAATGTCCCAGACCGTCCTGGCGCATGGGCAAAATCATCTCGAGGGGGTGCGACAAAAAGTAGCCGGGTTCGTAGAGCAAACAGTGGCCGAGGCGCGCACCGATGAGGATGCCTAAGAAACAATAGATGAAAAGTGGATCGAACTTGGCTTGCGGAATGCGCTGCTCACGGTAGAGGCGCCAAACAATGACGTAGGCCGCGGCCAAACCAATGGTCCAGAACAAGGAATACCAGCGAATCGCGAGACTTCCTATTTGAAATGCGATCAAATCGGGGTTCCAGATGATCATGGGAGGAGGAATTGGAGTTCATCGCGCCCCGACGGCCGACGAAAACGCGGGGCCGTCGAAACGCGATGGGCTTTTATTAAACGTTGAAGAGGAAGTGCATGATGTCGCCGTCCTGCACTACATATTCTTTGCCCTCGATGTGGAGCAAACCGGCCTCGCGCACGGCGCTTTCGCTGCCATACTTGATGAAGTCTTCGTATTTGATGACTTGGGCGCGGATGAATCCTTTCTCGAAGTCCGTGTGAATCACACCGGCGCACTGGGGCGCTTTCCAACCGCGCTTGTAAGTCCACGCACGTACCTCGATTTCGCCGGCCGTAATGAAGGTTTCCAGATCAAGCAGCTTATATGCGGCCTTAATCAAGCGGTTTACGCCGCTCTCCTCGAGGCCTACGTCCTTCAAAAACTCCTGACGTTCTTCGAATGTCTCGAGTTCTGCGATGTCGGCCTCGGTTTGTGCAGCCACAACCAGGATTTCTGCTCCTTCGGGAGCCACGGCTTCGCGCACGCGCTCCACATATTCATTGCCCGACACGGCCGATCCTTCGTCGACATTGCAGACATAGAGCACCGGCTTGGAGGTTAAGAGGAAAAGGTTGCGCGCCGCCGCTTGTTCGTCCTTCGATTCGAAAACGACACTGCGGGCGTTCTTTCCCTCAAGCAGCGCTTCGCGAATGGCAGTGAGCACGGTGTATTCCAACTTCGCGTTCTTGTCGTTGCCCACCTGGGCGATTTTCTCCACACGCTTGATGCGATTCTCCACCGTCTCGAGGTCTTTGAGCTGCAACTCGGTGTCGATGATTTCTTTGTCGCGAACCGGATCCACACTTCCGTCGACATGCACCACATTGCCGTCGTCGAAACAGCGCAACACGTGGATAATAGCGTCGGTCTCGCGGATATTGCCGAGAAACTGGTTGCCGAGCCCCTCACCCTTCGAGGCGCCCTTCACCAAACCGGCGATGTCTACGATTTCTACTGTGGTGGGAATGATTTTATTGGTTTTCACCAGCGCGGCCAACGCCGAAAGGCGCTCATCGGGCACAGTTATGACGCCCACATTGGGTTCGATGGTGCAAAAGGGGAAGTTGGCACTCTGTGCCTTGGCGTTGCTCAGACAGTTGAAGAGCGTCGATTTGCCCACATTGGGCAGGCCGACGATGCCGCATTGTAAACTCATGTATGATGTTTTGCTGATTTGGAGCAAAGTTACGACTATTTTTCGAGATGCGCCCCCTTATTTATTGAGATGACGCCTATATATATAATGAGTGCTCCGAACCTTCGATTCGGAGCACCCATCGGTTGTGGTGAGACGCGGCACTTTTTATTTGCGCGTGGCAAAGGTTTGCAGTCCCGTCTCCAAGAATTTCACATATTCGCCCACGTTCTCGTTGTAACTGCGGCTGGCCGTGAGCGGATTGCCCTTGCCGTCGAGCAGAACGTAGAACGGCTGGGCGTTGGCGCCGAACTTCGTGCGCTGCAAGTAGCTCCAACGATCGCCCACCGTGCGGAGCTTCGTGGTTTTGCCGTTCTCTTGCACCTCAATGGGCGTGGGAAGCGGTGTCTTGTCGTCCACATAGAGCGAAATCAGCACATAATCTTTGTCGATCAAGCTGCGCACTTTGCTGTCGGTCCACACTGCGGCTTCCATCTTGCGGCAGTTCACACAACCGAAGCCCGTGAAATCGATCATCACCGGCTTGCCCACGCTGCGGGCGTAGGCCATTCCGGCTTCGAAGTCCTTAAATTTCGGTTCCACCGCGGTGTGCGGATTGAGATTAAAGTCTTGTGTGTGCATCGGCGGGGCGAAAGCACTCACCGCTTTCACAGGTGCGCCCCACAACCCCGGCACCATGTAGATGGCAAAGGCCAGAGAAGCAATGCCCACGAAGAAAGCCGGCACAGAAGTGCTGCGTTCGTCCGCATCGTCGTGGGGGAATTTCACCCAACCGAACAGATACGACGCGAGCAAGGCGAAGAGGGCAATCCACAAGGCCAAGAACACCTCGCGATCCAGCAGGTGCCAGCCATAAGCCAGGTCGGCCACGGAGAAGAACTTCAGCGCGAAGGCCAATTCTACGAAACCGAGCGTGACTTTCACCTTGTTCATCCACGAACCGCCGCGGGTAGTTTTCTTCAGCAGCGAGGGGAAGAGGGCAAAGAGCGTGAAAGGCAGAGCCAAAGCGACGGCAAAGCCCAGCATTCCCACGGTGGGCGCCAGATGACCACCGCCAGAAGTGGAAACTTCCACCAGCAAGAAACCAATGATGGGGCCGGTGCAAGAGAAGCTCACCAGCGCGAGCGTGAAGGCCATGAGGAAGATGCTCAAC
>ERZ1699238.438-NODE-438-length-11340-cov-2.500669_pt1 | contig 11340 bp, 11 predicted proteins | sample MGYA00581518_ERZ1699238 | MGnify/ENA primary metagenome ERZ1699238 (study PRJEB42319, sample SAMD00040325) | human oral metagenome | material: saliva | host: Homo sapiens | study: EMG produced TPA metagenomics assembly of PRJDB4115 data set (Metgenomic analysis of... | reverse complement strand
CTATTATATTAGCCTATGGCACGCAGGGGCAATACGAAATTGCCCGAAGGGGCTGATTTCCTGCGGATTTGATTTAAACAGGACATTTTGAAACCTGTCAGATTGAATCTGCGGTCAATCCATACGGGTGAATAAGGAAAGGCAATCGCTTTCACAAGCGAAGTTGAGCGCGTTGTTTTTATGCAATTAATTTATATGAATATTATGCTTATATTTTAAATATTCATTCAAAATATAATAAAATATGAAATATTTACATTAATTGCTTGATAAGCATTTCGTTGTAAAAAGTGTAATAACAAGCAGATTTTCAAACAAATTTTTTTCGTGAATGTTCACGCAAGGGGTAAAACATGAGTATCAAACAATGGCCTGAAGGCGAGCGGCCGCGCGAGAAATTGTTGGCGCATGGCGCAGGCGCGTTGAGCGATGCGGAGTTGCTGGCGATTTTGCTGCGGGTAGGTACGTGCGGGATGAGCGCGGCGGACTTGGCGCGTTATCTGCTGAACGAGTTTGGTAGTTTGGGCAAGCTGATGAGCGCCGACGCTAAAACGCTTTCCGCATACAAGGGCATGGGTTTGGCGAGCTATACTCAGTTTGCCGTAGTCAAAGAAATCGGACGGCGGATTTTGTGTGAGGATTTGCAGGAGCAGATGGTTTTGTCAAACCCGAAATCGGTTACGGATTATCTGCGCCTGCATCTGGGGCATGAAAAAATCGAAGTCAGCGTTGCGTTGCTGCTCAACCGTCAAAATCAATTGATTGCGGTACGGGAATTGTCGCGTGGTACGGTGGCGGAAAACACGGTTTATATTCGTGAAATCGTCAAATTGGCATTGGATGAATATGCCGACAGTTTGATTTTGGCACACAATCATCCGGGTGGTTCGGCAAGGCCGTCTGAATCTGATGTGCAGTTTACAGAGCGTTTGAAACAGGCTTTAAGTTTGGTCGATATTACGCTGTTGGACCATTTTATCGTAACGGCAAAAGAAACCTGTTCTTTGCGCGAACAGGGCTATATGTAAGGATGAATGTTCAGACGGCCTCAGTAAGATGGGTTACCTTACCAAGGCTGTCTGAAGGATTATTGCGTTACTTCATCGGAGGACTCTTCCTTATAGATGATTTCTTCCGATTTTGGCTTTTCTTTGCTCTTTTCTTTTTCTTTTTTGCCGTCAGGAATGGCGGCATCAATCACTGCCCCCGTTCCTTTGACAACCAATTTTCCGGCAGTCAGGACGGTCGTGGCAGCCAAATCGACAGCTGCGCCTACAACGCAGCCGTTAAGCGTCAGGCAAAGGGCAAGTGTCGGAAGCAGGCGTTTTGTACATCTCAATGGCTGCATCCGCAGTGTCCTTCGTGATGATGGCCGCATCCGAGTGCTTCTTGCCAAGCATCATCATCGCCGTCAAATTCTTCGACTTCGTCAAATTCGCCGTTTTCTACCATGCTTACCAACTCTTCCAAGCTTTCTGCGCCTTCTACCCAAAAGCAGGGAATATCGGGTGGTGTGTCGGGGGCAAGCAGGGCGGCTTGTTGGTCGTGCCAAGCAATCCAATAGCCGTTTTGCGTTTGTACGAATACGGCATCGGGATGGATGGTTTCGTTTTCGGTATTGACCAGCATTCTGGCGGCGATATCGGTTTGAAAAGGTAAGGTTTGCATGATGGTTTGAGAATGTGGGAAAAGAAAGTATTGTAACATGGTAAAAACAAACGCACCGTCTGAGTCAGGCGGTGCGTTTGTATCTCGGCAACTTGGATGCGGACGGTTTAGGGTGTCGGCCGCACCGGAAATATCATTCCGTTTAGATCATTTGTTGTCGTTGTTTGCCAAAACAAAGCGGTAAATAGCCGCGCCAACTGCTGCGCCGGCAATAGGGGCCAACCAGAACAACCACAGTTGTTCAACAGCCCAGCCGCCTTGGAACAAGGCAACGCCGGTAGAGCGTGCAGGGTTGACGGAAGTATTGGTCACAGGAATGCTGATCAAGTGAATCAGGGTCAGACCCAGGCCGATGGCGATAGGGGCGAAGCCGGCCGGAGCCAGTTTGTCGGTAGAGCCCATGATGATGATCAGGAAGAATGCAGTCAGTACGAATTCGATCAGCAACGCGGCCATCATGTCGTAACCGTTAGGAGAGTGCTCGCCGAAACCATTGCTGGCAAAGCCGGAAGCAACAGCATCAAAACCGGTTTTACCGGAAGCAATCAGATACAGAACGCCTGCAGCGGCAATCGCACCAATGACTTGGGATACGATGTAAGGCAACAAGTCTTTACCGTTGAAACGGCCGCCGATGAAAAGGCCGACGGAAACGGCAGGGTTGAAGTGGCCGCCGGAAATATGGCCGACGGCGTAAGCCATGGTCAGTACGGTCAAGCCGAACGCCAAGGCGACACCGGCAAAGCCAATGCCGAGTTCAGGGTAGGCTGCTGCCAATACTGCGCTGCCGCAGCCGCCGAATACCAGCCAGAAAGTGCCGAAAAATTCTGCAAAATATTTTTTCATTTGTTTTTCCTCGTAAAGGTTGGGGTGTTGCCGAGGGCATGAATCATAATAATATTGTTTCTAATCGAAAAACGGATTTACCTGTTTTTTCCGGTCTTGACAAAAGGCCGTCTGAAAATGGTGACAAACGGGTAGAAATATGCATTTTGCAGGTCGAGTTTGGTTGATTGAACCTTGTTTTTTTGTGAAGCAAATGCCGTTAATGCAAAAGCATTTAGATTTGTAAGAAATGTTGTTTATAGATTACTTATTTGCTTGTTTATTTGATTGGAATCTCTGAACACATTATCTGATTTAAAAAGGCCGTCTGAAAGTTTCAGACGGCCTTGATTTAAGCGAGGATAAATTAATCCAGATGGTCGCTGCTTTGTGCCAAGATGGTGCGGTTGCCGTTGTTTTCCGCCGGGGAAACAATACCGTCGGCTTCCATTTGGTCAATCAAGCGGGCGGCGCGGTTGTAGCCGATGCGCAGTTGGCGTTGGATATTGGAAATGCTGGCCTTACGCGATTTTAAGACAACGGAAACGGCTTCGTCATACATGGGGTCGAGGTCGCTGTCGTTGCTGCGGCTGGTGCCGGTAAAGTCCTCGGTCGAACCGCTGCTTAAAATATCATCAATATAGTCAGGCGCACCGAATTGTTTCAGGTATTCCACTACGCGGTGTACTTCGTTGTCGGAAGCGAATGCGCCGTGTACACGTTGCGGATAGCCGGTGCCGGGCGGAAGGAACAGCATATCGCCTTGGCCGAGCAGGTTTTCCGCACCCATTTGATCAAGAATCGTGCGGCTGTCGATTTTGCTGGACACTTGGAAGGCAATGCGTGTCGGAATATTGGCTTTAATCAGGCCGGTGATGACATCCACGCTGGGGCGTTGGGTGGCAAGAATCAAATGTATGCCGGCTGCGCGTGCTTTTTGGGCAAGACGGGCAATCAGTTCTTCAATTTTCTTACCGGCGGTCATCATCAGGTCGGCAAATTCATCTACGACGACCACGATAAACGGCAGTTTTTCCAATGGCTCAGGGTCTTCAGGCGTTAGGCTGAACGGGCTGCCGATTTTTTCGCCACGCGTGGCGGCTTCGGCAATTTTTTGGTTGAAGCCGGCAAGGTTGCGCACGCCCATAAAGCTCATCAGGCGGTAGCGTTTTTCCATTTCGTTGACGCACCAGTTCAGCGCGTTTGCGGCCAGCTTCATATCGGTTACGACAGGGGCGAGCAGGTGCGGAATGCCTTCGTAAATGCTCAGCTCCAGCATTTTCGGGTCAATCATAATCATGCGCACGTCTTCCGGCGTTGCTTTGAAGAGCATGGACAGAATCATGGCGTTCACGCCCACGGATTTACCCGAACCGGTCGTACCGGCAACCAGCAGATGCGGCGCTTTGGCCAAGTCGGTGACGACAGGCTGGCCGGTGATGTCTTGGCCGAGTGCGAGGGTCAGTTTGGATTTGGACTCGGTAAATGCAGGCGAATTGAAGATTTCGCTCAGGCGGATCATTTGGCGTTTCGGATTAGGCAATTCCAAGCCCATGCAGGTTTTGCCTGGGATGGTTTCCACCACGCGGATGGAAGCCACGCCAAGCGAGCGCGCCAAGTCTTTTTCAAGGTTCAAAACGGCACTGCCGCGTACACCGACATCAGGCTCAATCTCATAACGCGTAATGACCGGGCCGGAATAGGAGTCCATCACTTTGACTTTAACTTTGAACTCGGCCAGTTTTTCTTCGATGGTAATGCTGTTTTCCAACAACTGTTCTTCAGTTTGCGATGCGCTTGGATCAAACTGCGGCGGCAGAAGCAGGGCGGTAGTCGGCAGGTATGCCTCGGTCAGTGTTGCCGAAGCTGGAATAGCTACACTTGGCGTACTCTCTTGAACGCTTGGTTCTACGCTTTGAACAGGTGTTTCAACGACTGTCTGCGTATATTCAGACGGCCTTGCGATTGTTTCAACAGATTCAATGGGTTCAATGGTTTCAACCGCTTGAATAGCTTCTGCTTCCGCTTGTACAGGAGCTTCCGGCTCAGCATCGAATTCTGTTTCTTCGACGGCAGATTCACTGATTAAATAATCGCGGATACTGCGTTCAGGTTGGTTGCTGACATGCGCATTGACTTGCGAATCAAAAATCGGCACTTGGATTTTATGTTCAAAAGCAGGCGGCTCGGGGATATCAATCGGTGCAATCGAGGTTTGGAAAACGGGCGGCTCGGGAATATCGGTTTTCGCCATAGGGACGACCGGTACGGCAGGGGGCTCGACTACGGTTGCGTTTGGCGCAGCAGGTCGGGAAATATAAGGGGATTTTTTAACAGGCGCAGCCGGTTTCGGACGGGATGGCGTTGCCGGTGCGGCAGGTTGTGGTGCAACAGCTTCCGTGGCAGCTTGTTTGCGCGCCCATCTTTCGGCGGCCGCTTCGGTATGGCGGACTTGGCGGCGCAGGCTGGCAGGACGGCTGATTTGTCCCAAGTTGGCCAGAATTTCGTCACTTTCGATGGTGCGCGGAGAGTAGTCGCGCAATGGGGCGACGGCCGCGGCCAGTTTGTGGCGTGCGGCGGTACGGCGGGCAAGGTTGTCGTGAATATCTTCCGCTTGGATTTCAGAAGGGAATGCCTGCATGGAAGTATAGGGGAGGATGGCTTCTTTTTCGGCAGTTCTTAAGGCCGTCTGAACGGTTTCGATATGCGGCGCATGGGCTTCTGCCACGCGGACATTATTGGCGCGCGCCAAGGCACGTTCGCGTGTGCGGCGCAAGATAGGGTCGTTGTAGTCGATGATTTCCATGCCTGTCATCGGCAGGGATGAAGCGCGCAACAATGGGGTTTCGACTTCGTCTTTGTAAATCGGCGCATTTTTTTCGGCCAAATGCTCGTTCCATTCTTCAACCGCTGCTTCGTGCAGGGAACGGGTGGCTTCTTCTAATGTGATTTCTTCAAAATTGCTGTTTTGCACCAAAGACGGGCTGTATTCGGGCGTTTCCATTTGTGCAAACGGCGTGATTTGGGGAATACGTTCCGGTTTGGCAGATTTACGGGTTTTAGGCGCAGCTTTGATTTCTTCTTCGGTAGCTGCGATGTGTTCCGGCTCTTCGGCAACTGGATCTGCTGCGTGTTCTTCTGTTTCGGCGCGTTGCATTTTATTGTGTTCGATCGCGGAAAGCAGGCGGATGCGGGCGATTTTATGGTTGTCGGCAGTGCGCTTGTTCATGCTGAACAAACGTTTCAGGCTGTCCAGTTGGCCGGAAAAACCGACCGAGCTGTCTTCTTCGTTTATTTCTTGTTCGTCGCCACTGAGTCGGGCCAATTCTTGGCGCCACTTTTGCTCTTGTTTCTGGCGCCACCAGAACAAGCCGGCTATGACAGCTAGAAGAATTAAAGCCAATATTTTCCAAAGCATGCGTCCATCCCCTTAATTAAACGGCAAAGTCCGTTATTCTAACGCTTTTTTCGGGTAAACAAAACCAGCCGAAACAAGCTTTAACGGCAAAGGCAGGCAGGATTGTCAAAGCTATGGCTTGAGACGCGTATAATAGGCCGTCTGAACATTTTGCGGATGAGATGATGATTTTTCAAAACGGATGGTTTCCCGTTGGTGTCGTGATGGTGGCATGGCCTGTGTTGCTGGTGATTTTTGCTTTGTGTGCAAAGCAGGCATGGGTGTCGGTATCGCAGCATCGTTCCGCATTCTTGGTGGCTGCCGTGATGTTGCCGCTGGCTTGGAGTTTGAATGCCTCCCCGGAAAGCGGACAACTGGCCGGCATGAGCTATCATTTGCTTGCCTTAAACTTGACGGCTTTAATGCTGGGCACCTCTGCCGCATTCTGCCTTGGCGTATTGCTGTTTTTTCCGTATTTGTGGCTTTGGGGCGATTGGCATATGTTCCCCATCAATGCCTTGTCCGTATTGCTTCCGCCTTTGTTGGTGAACTTGGGTTTCCGCCATTGGGTGTCGCGTTTGCCTGCCAATATCTTTATCTTTATTTTTCTGAATGGTTTCTGGGCCGCGGCGGTCGGCATGGTGTTTACCGGCTTAATTTTGGTCGGTTTGTTGGACTGGGCGGATGTATTTGATACGACGGTATTATGGAAAACCGCTTTTCCTGTTTTCTTCTTAATCGCTTGGGCGGAGGCATTTTTGAGCGGTATTTCAACAGCTATTTTCATCGCGCTCAAGCCGCAATGGATTTGTACTTTTGATGACGACAGGTATTTGAAATCCACGCCTAAGATTTGGCAATAAGATATGAAGGCATCCTTGCTTGGTTTTCAGACGGCCTAATGACCGGATGGCCTGTTTTTTGAATTGAATGTTTAACTTGTTATGTTTGCTTATATTTTTCCCATTGTTTGCGGTGCCGCTGTCGGGGCTGTATTGCGTTGGTTGTTTGGCTTGGTGCTGGTGTCTTCTGCGCCTTTTTCTATCGGTACATTGGCGGCAAACTGGCTGGGTGCGTTGCTGATCGGTGTATTGGCGGAACTCTTAACCGATCCGCAATGGCGTTTGCTTTGGATTACCGGCTTTCTCGGCAGCTTGACCACATTTTCAGGTTTTTCAGTAGAAATGGTGGGTTTGATGCAGGCGCAACGTTGGGGCATGGCTTTGATGGCAACCTGTCTGCATGTTTTCGGTTCGTTTGGTTTGACGGCGCTGGGGATCAAATTGGCGCAGATTTGGAAGTAAGCAAAAGTCACAGGGTGCAAAATTGCACCCTGTTATTTTTTATAGGTATTCAATCAATGCCAATAGGTAAACAGACGGTTTCTTGGCAATAGGTTTTGCCGGACTCGCTTAAATGCGCCGGTTTGTAGGCGGCAAAGGTGTAGGTCAGGTCTGCACGGAATGTATCGAGATCGGCTTCGGCGGTGTCGCAGTTGAGGCCGGTGGGAATATCGAGGGCGACTTTCAGGCCGTCTGAATGATTGAGTTGGCGGCAGAGGGCGGCGATTTCGGTTGGAAGTGCGCCGCTGAAGCCTGTGCCGAATATGCCTTCGATAATGATGTCGTAACCGTTTTTCAGACGGCCTTCCAGTTCTTGGACGGATATCAATTCAATATGGGGCAAACCGTTGAGTCGTTCGCGATTGGTTTGAGCCAAAGGGGAGAGGTTTTCTCCGAGTGAAAACAGAATATCGATATGCCAACCTTGCGCCTGCATATATCTTGCCATGACTAAGCCGTCGCCGCCGTTGTTGCCTTTGCCACAAACGATCAGTGCGCGTCCGGCTTGAGGATGACGCTGCATAAGGTCTTGGGCGGCAGAGCTGCCGGCGTTTTCCATCAGTTGGTCGAAGCTTGTGCCTTTATCGACGGCTGCTTGTTCGCGTTCGCGCATTTGGGCGGCGGTATAGACTTTCATGATTGGCTCTCTTTGCAGGAAGTTATTGGTCGGCGGTATTCATCAGGCGCAAGGCTTTCAGACGGCCTATTTCTTTTTGATATTCCACCAGCCCGATAAATGTGCCGTCTCGGCTGTATACGCGGATGGGCTGCTCGGCGGAAATGTCTTCGGTAAACTGGGGGCGTTGGCCGTGTTTGAGCATGGTAACGGCGTAGTCGTTTAACTCAAGTTTGGGGAAATGTTGCACCAAAACATCGCAAGGCAGCAGCAGGGCATCGCGTTCGGCTTCGTCCAATTCTGCCAAGGCTTCGAGCGTGTGGCTTTGGGTAATGGTAAATCCGGCGGTTTCAGTACGGCGCAGGGCGGTCAGGTGGGCGAATGTGCCGATGTGTTTGGCGATGTCTTCGCTGAGGGTGCGGATGTAAGTACCCTTGCTGCAACGTACGTCTATCACGGCTTTGGGTGCATCAAACTCAGTAATATCAATGGAATAAATCGTAATATCACGCGCTTTGCGTTCGATAACAATGCCTTTGCGCGCGTATTCGTACAGCGGTTTGCCTTCGTGCTTGAGGGCGGAAAACATCGGCGGCACTTGGCGGATATCGCCCGTTAAGGCTTGGCAGGCCGTCTGAAATTCGGACAATGAAATATCGGCGCGTGCGGTGGCAACGATTTCGCCTTCGGCATCGCCTGTGCTGCTGGCTTCGCCCAGTTTCAGCGTGGCCGTATAGGCTTTGTCGGCATCAATCAGGTATTGGGCGAACTTGGTCGCTTCACCGAAGCAAACAGGCAAAAGCCCTGTGGCCAAAGGATCGAGTACGCCGGTATGTCCGGCTTTTTCGGCATGGAACAAGCGCCGCGCTTTTTGCAGGGCGGTGTTGCTGGAAAGGCCTTCAGGTTTGTCGAGGAGAAGAACGCCGTTGACCGGGCGTTTGGTGGGTTTATTGGTCATATTAATTAGGAAATATTAATGTTCAGGCCGTCTGAAAGGGTTCAGACGGCCTGCGTGTTTTAATCAATCAGTCTTCAACCGGTTTTTCCGCCGCTACTTGGTCGATCAGGCTGGAAATGCTCATGCCGCGTTCGAGTGATTCGTCGTATTTGAAATGCAGCTCGGGCGTTTTGAAGAGTTTGATGCGTTTGGCCAATTCGCTGCGTAAATGGCCTTTGGCGTGTTCTAAAGCTTCTTCGGTAATATCGCGTGTGCTGTCGTCGAGGACGGTGTAGAACACGGTTGCGTGGCTGTAATCGCGGGTGACTTCGACTTCGTTGATGGTGATGAAGCCTGCGCGCGGGTCTTTCAGGCCGGTGCGGACGAGTTCGGCAAGCTCGCGCATGATTTGTTCTTTGACACGGTCTTGGCGGGCGTAGCCGCGTTGGGGTTTTCTCATGGTTTTCCTTGATGTATGGCAGGCTGTCGTTTTCAGACGGCCTGCGGTTTGGATTTTGAAAAGCTGCCTATTATAACGGAGCGCGGTTTATTGTGCTTGAACCGAGAAAGGCATATCGATTTTTTGCCATTGCGCGCTTTCGTAGTCCAGCGCATCGGCAATGAGGGGGTGTTGCTCCAGCCATTGGGCGTTGATGCGCAAGATGAAGCTGTGGTTGTTTTCGTCGACGCGAAGCTGGGTTTGCGGTGGCAAATCAAGCGGCAGGCGCGAACGGCAGAAGAGGGCGGCCAGGCGCAGGGACAACACGGCACACCACATGATTTCGTTGTTGCCGATAATGTCCGCCATTTTCTTAAGGTCGCCGCGATGGCCGATAACCAGTTGCGCCAAAATGGTTTGCTCTTTGCGTGAGAAGCCCGGCATATCGGCGTTTTCGAGAATGTAGGCGGAGTGTTTGTGATAGCCGGTATGGGCAATATCCAAGCCGATTTCATGCAGACGGCCTGCACGGCCGAGGTATTGGTTCCACAGGGCAAGCTCTTGAACGGTTACGTTTTTGGCGTGGCACAGGCTGTTCATGAAGGCTTGCGCGGTATCGGCAACGCGTTTGGCTTGGTTGAGGCTGACGTGGTAGCGTTTTTGGAACTCTGCCGTTGTCTGTTCGCGCATATCAACATTGAGGCTGCGGCCGATTAAGTCGTAGAACACGCCGTCGCGGAGGGCGGCTTCGGTAACGGTCATTTTGGTCAGCGAGAGTTCTTCAAAAGCGGCCATCATCACGGCCAATCCACCTGCAAAAACTTCGACGCGTTCGGGTTTGAGGTTTTCAAATTTGGCTTTTTTAACCGAACCGGCTTCGATAATCCTATCGGCAAGATAACGCATGCCTTGGGCGGTAATGTCGGCTTCTTGCGGCAATTCGGCTGCCAAAACGTCGCGTATGGATTTTGCCGAACCGGACGTGCCGATGGCGAAATCCCAACCGGTGCGCTTCATCAGTTTGCTGATGCGTTGGATTTCGATACGCGCGGCGGAAACGGCGGCTTGGAAATCTTTGGCGGTCACTTTGTTTTGGAAGAAGCGCATGCTGTACGTTACGCAGCCTAAAGGCAGGCTTTCTGTGGTCAGCGGTTGCAAATCCGAGCCGATGACAAATTCGGTCGAACCGCCGCCAATGTCGATAACCAGCATTTTGTCGCCTTTGGGCGGCAGGGTATGCACTACGCCGGTGTAAATCAGACGCGCTTCTTCGCGGCCGGCAATGACTTCGATGGGAAAACCCAGCGCCGCTTCGGCACGGGGCAGGAATTGGGCGATGTTTTTGGCGACGCGGAAAGTGTTGGTGGCCACCACGCGCACGTTTTCAGGTTGGAATCCGCGCAGGCGTTCGCCAAATTTTGCCAAACATTCCAAGGCTTGTTCTTGAGAGGCTTCGCTCAGGTTTTTTTGTTCGTCCAAGCCGGCGGCAAAGCGAACCATTTGTTTGAAGGAGTCGATGACTTTCAGCTGGCCGTTGTTGTTTTCACAAATTTGCAGGCGGAAACTGTTGGAACCCAAGTCGACGGAGGCTAAAACGTTGGCGGGAGTGGTGGTCATAAAAAATACCGCTTGATTAGAAAAACCTAAATGTTACTTGAGGCGGTATCACTTGACAATAAAAGGAATACAGCTCTTTGATTCTGCTCATAGATGTATTTTATAATGCCGATTTTAAGCCAATATATCAAAGGCCGTCTGAACTTTTCAGACGACCTAAAAAGAGAAAACACATGAAATCGGAAAACCAAGATTCCTTATTTTTATCGCGCCGCCGTTTATTGCAAGTCGGAGGAGCCATGCTTTTGACGCCTGCGACCGCATGGGCGGGGGCGCAGCGTGAAGAAACGCTGGCGGATGATGTGGCTTCCGTGATGCGCAGTTCGATCAATAGCGCCAGCCCTGCGCGGCTGGTGTTTGCCGATTCGAGGGAAGGGGAGCGTTGGTTGGCGGCGATGTCTTCCCGATTGGCACGCTTTATCCCAGATGAGGGCGAGCGCCGCCGCCTGTTGATTAATATTCAATATGAAAGCAGTCGTGCCGGACTCAACACTCAAG
>ERZ1699238.429-NODE-429-length-11455-cov-3.515802_pt1 | contig 11455 bp, 7 predicted proteins | sample MGYA00581518_ERZ1699238 | MGnify/ENA primary metagenome ERZ1699238 (study PRJEB42319, sample SAMD00040325) | human oral metagenome | material: saliva | host: Homo sapiens | study: EMG produced TPA metagenomics assembly of PRJDB4115 data set (Metgenomic analysis of... | reverse complement strand
ATGGAAGTTTGAAAGCATCTTTTTGAATCGCTTCACGTTCTGCAAATGCTGGCAAACGAGTGTAATCAGCTTCAGTCAAGCCTGCAATACGGGCACGAAGTTCAGCATTTTCACCAACACGCTCAGTCGCAAAGAGTTCTTTGTTGGCTGCAAGGGCTTCTGCACCTTGACCATTGCGGATAGCATCCAAATCACGCAATTCGTCCAATTTTTCAACCGCAAAAGCAAAGTGGTTCAAGATAGCTGGTTCAAATTCTTCGTTAGCAGTTGTAAATGGTACATGAAGAAGTGAACAAGATGTTGTCAAAACAACATTTTCAGCTGGCACTTGTTCAAGAATTGCAAGACTCTTCTCGTAGTTGTTACGCCAGATGTTTTTACCATTGACGATACCGGCATAGAGAGTCTTATCAGCTGGGAAACCACCTTTAACCAATTCAAGTGTTTTCTTACCTTCAACAAAGTCAAGACCAATACCATCAACTGGCAAGTTCACAAGATCGTTGTAGACATCACGAACATCACCAAAGTAAGTTTGAATCAAGACTTCAAGACCTTTTTTATCAGCCAAGAGTTTGTTGTAGAGATTCAAGAAGAGAGCTTTTTCTTCAGCTGTCAAATCTTTAACAAGGGCTGGCTCATCGAGTTGAATACGAGTCGCACCAAGCTCAGCCAATTTTGCGAAGACTTCTTGGTAAGCTGCCACAAAGCTGTCTACAAAGTCTTCTGCTTTCACACCATCTTCAAAGTCAGATAATTGAAGGAAAGTGAATGGTCCAACCACAACTGGGCGTGTGTTAAGTCCCAATTCTTTAGCTTCTTGGTACTCATCAAAAATCTTGTGACCAGCAAGTTTAACTTCTGTTGTTTTTTCAAATTTAGGAACGATGTAATGGTAGTTAGTGTTAAACCATTTTTTCATAGGAAGGGCACGTACATCCCCTTTTTCACCTTGGTAACCACGCGCCAAAGCAAAGTAACGTTCAAGATCTGTCAAATCCAAGTTTTGAACAGATTCAGGTACGACGTTGAAAAGGAAAGCTGCATCAAGGAAGTTATCGTAATGTGAAAAATCATTTGAAGGAATTTCACTGATACCCTTCTCTTTAACAATATTCCAGTGTTTTGCACGTAAGTCTTTGGCTGTTGCTAAGAGTTCATCTGCAGTAATTTCATTTCTAAAGTATTTTTCTGTTGTAAATTTTAATTCGCGGAATTCACCCAAACGTGGGAAACCAATGATAGTAGTTGACATCTTGTGTCCTCCTCTTTGTTGTTGAACTTATCTTACCAAAGAAATGGGTGGCTGTATAATTGCTATTAGTTTTCTCTATATATAGTTTTTGACTATAACCTATAAAATAAAGGGTTTCTAGCTACCGTTATCTCCTTTTGTTTAGATATTGTTATAGCTAATAACTATATATCAACCAGATAAATCCTTTTTTATAACAAAAAAGCCCTAGACTTTTGTCTAGAGACTCTATTATTTACTAGGATTAGGACACTAAGCTCTATAAGTGCTCAGTACTTTCTCTTGAAGCCAAGATGATGTATAAGACATATTCTCACTATTGTAACTTTTCCAAATATAATAACCAAAAACTACCAATACCAATAAGAAACAAATTCCTAATACGGCTAACCAAATGATTTGTTTCTTTAAGCTATCATACTCACTCATATAGCCATTATGAATTTTAATTAGTTCATTTCTTTTTTTGTTACTTGACTCTTTAGCAATGGCAATTTCTAGCTCATACATTTGATGCTTCCATGAATTCTTAGAAGTGCCTTTTTTCATTTTATGGTTTGAAAGACTGCTGTTGCCCTTCTTTAAATTGTTTTTTTTTGTCATACTTCCCTCTGAAATCTTCTTTTAGTCACCACTATTATAACATATGTAAAACTGTCAAAAAAGTTCATTTTTAGTTAAAATTTTGAGAAAGAGAATTAAAACATGAAAAAGAACCAGAGGGAAACTTCTTATGTTATACTCTAAGTATGCATAAGAAAACTGTTATTGATTTTAAAGAACTTGGTGTCAGACAAATCTTTACAGACGCCATTAAAGAACTAAAAACAAAGGACATTAAGGAAGTTAAGCATCTCTTAACTGAAGTCGAAGCCTATCAAAATAAGGGCTATTATGCAGTAGGTTATGTTTCCTATGAAGCAGCCCCTGCCTTCGAGACAAAATTTCAGGTTATTGCTGGTCCATTAATGTCAGAGTATCTCCTCTACTTCACTATTCATGAAACTGTTCAAATAGAGCCTATTCCACTTGCTTATGAGCCAATTGCCTTACCAAAATCTTGGCAAGAGCTAACTTCTGCAGAGGAATACAAGGCTGCTATTGAGCAAATACACCACCATATTCGACAAGGTGATACTTATCAAGTCAATTATACTGTTCAACTTCAACAGAACCTGACAGCTGATCCCTTTGCCATCTATAACCGATTGGTTGTTGAGCAAAATGCACATTACAATGCCTTTATTCAGCACGATGATGTCTCTATCATTTCCATAAGCCCAGAACTCTTTTTTAAAAAAGATGGTGATAGATTGACCACTCGTCCTATGAAAGGTACTACTAATCGTGGTTTGACAAGTGAATCTGACCTCAAACAAGCCCAGTGGCTAGCTCAGGATCAGAAAAATCGCTCTGAAAATATGATGATTGTCGATCTTCTTAGAAATGACATGAATCGTATTTCAAAAATAGGAAGTGAGGATGTCAAGAGCCTTTGCCAAGTTGAACAATACTCTACGGTTTGGCAAATGACTTCGACTATTGAGACGCAACTCCTACCAAATAGTAGTTTAAGCGATGTCTTCCAAGCCCTTTTTCCATGCGGCTCGATTACAGGTGCCCCAAAAATAGCAACCATGGAGATTATTAAGAAGGTTGAAAAACAGCCTCGAGGTGTCTATTGTGGAGCTATTGGTATCTTGATGCCACAGGGACCTAGTATTTTCAACGTGGCCATTCGAACACTACAAATGGAAGGAACCAAGGCTATCTATGGTGTCGGAGGAGGTATTACCTGGGACAGCAACTGGGAAGCTGAATATGAAGAAACAAAGCAAAAAGCTGCTGTTCTATACCGTCAGAACCCCAAATTCGATCTCATTTCAACTGCTCGTGTCCACCAAGGAAAACTGCTATTTCTTGAGGAGCATATGAAACGCTTGCAAGAGAGTAGTCGCTACTTTGACTATCCTTTCAATGCAGAAAAAGCACACTATCAAGTCGAAGCTCTGTGCCAATCACTAAACCTTGACAAAGACTACCGTCTTAAAATGTCACTTGCAAAAGATGGTGAACTGAAGTTTGAACATACCCAATTAACAAACTTATCCAATGACTTCTGCCAAGCAAGGTTAGTTGAGCAAAGGCATCCGTTGGATAGCCCCTATACCTTCTTCAAAACAAGTTACCGTCCTCACCTTAGTATCGAACCTCACGAACAAATCTATTATAATCATGAGGGGCAACTCCTAGAAACCTCTATCGGTAACATTGTGCTTAAAATCGAGGACCAACTCTACACACCACCCGTTCACCTCGGCCTCTTAAATGGCATCTACAGACAAAGCCTAATTGCTGATAATAAGCTTAAAGAAAAAGTCTTGACCGTAAAAGATATGGAACAGGCTCAGGCCATCTACGGATGCAATGCGGTGAGAGGCTTGTATGAATTGAAGGTGGAAGGATATAATTATATTTAACGAAAAAATACAAGTTTTTTGTTCTCCCCTACTCTTGCTAAAGACAAAAGAAACTTCAATATTCTATTGGTAAAAAATCAACAATTTAATAGTAAAATAAAGTATAATACTTACTGATAGTTATTCAGTTATCGTGACTGTAATGATAAGCTTTTTGGCTTATAATTTACTAGCCTTAAAATTCAGTAATAATTTAGAAAGGATACAAACCTTAAATGAAAAAATTTAAAGGCTTGACTTCTGCTGAAGTTCAAGCAAGTAAAAACGCCCATGGCGATAATAGGCTCTCTAGTAAAGAGGCTAACTCGCTCCTCTCAATCTTTATCGAAGCCTTCCAAGATCAATGGATTCTTATCCTCTTGGCTGCCTTAGGATTAAAAATCATCTTCAACTTTGTTGGAATGATTTTCCCTGCTATTGGTGAAGCCAACTGGTATGAGGCTATCTCACTAATTTTCGCCATTTTGATGTCTACAGGATTCTCAGCAGTCTCACAATACCGAAATGAGCAAAAATTCAACACTCTTCAAGAAGAGGCTTCAAAAACTAATGCTAAGGTTTATCGTGATGGTAAACTTAAAGAGGTTCTCGTTGATGATATTGTGAAAGGTGATCAGATTCTCCTTCAATCAGGGGACAAGATCCCAGTTGATGGTATCATCTTGGAAGGTGAATTAAAAGTAAACCAAGCTGTCCTTAATGGTGAAAGTGAAGATGCTAAAAAACTTCCTCTTGGTGATCAAGCAGAGCCAGACTCTTCCGACCTCTTTACAGAGCTCAAAGTCTTCCGTGGTACAGTTGTTACTTCAGGCGAAGCCGTTATGGAAGCTACACAAATTGGTGATAATACCGTTCTAGGAAGCATCAATACTTCTCTTCAAGAAGATAGTAAAGATTCACCATCCAAAGAAAAACTCAACAAGCTTGCTGGAAACATCGGTGTCCTCGGTTATAGTGCAGGTGCTGCATATTCAGTAATCAACCTTGTTTTAGGCTTTATTGCCCTTAATAAGGCTAATAACCTCAATGGTGGTTCAATCTTCCTTCTTATCATTGAAACGATTCTCTTTGCGGTTACAATCATCATCATGGCCGTTCCAGAAGGTCTTCCAATGATGTTGGCACTCGTTTCTTCAATGAACTCAGGACGACTTTTAGCTCAAAATATCTTGGTTCGCCATCCTGATACCATTGAAACAGCCGGATACATGAATATCCTCTTCAGTGATAAGACTGGTACTATCACTGAAGGTAAACTATCTGTAGTTGACTTCTTCCTTGCTGATGGAACACTTTATGCAGCTACTGGTGAAACTGAGGCTCCTGATTTTGACACTATGTCAGATAGCCTTAAAGCTGAAATGATTAATGGTATCGGTCTTAATAACGACGCCATGGTAGCTGATGGCAGTGCTGTTGGTAGTAACGCCACTGACCGTGCACTTCTTGATTTCCTTATTGGTCGTTCTCAACTTGATTTTGATACAAATACAATTACTGAGAAGCAACAATTCAACTCAGCAACAAAATTCGCAAGTGTAACGACTAAGGACGGAAAAACTTACATCAAGGGTGCTCCAGAATTCATCCTAAATGACTGCTACTACTATCTTGATAAAGATGGTAATAAACAAAACTTTACAGATGATATTAAAGCTCGTTTCCAAGAATTATCATTGGAACAAGCTAACCGTTCAATGCGTTTACTTGCTATCCTCAATACAGATGGTAATGATAAAGTTTTAATTGGTATCGTATGTATCCGTGATAACGTTCGTTCTTCAATTAAACAAACTGTTGAAACAATGAACCGTGCAGGTGTTCAAGTAGTTATGGTAACTGGTGACCGTAAAGAAACCGCTGTTGCTATCGCTAAAGAAGCCGGTATCGTTACTGGTCAAAATGACCTTGTCCTTACTCACGATGAACTCTCTGCCCTCTCAGATCAAGAACTTAAACAACAATTGCCTCACTTAAAAGTGGTCAGTCGTGCCCTTCCAATGGATAAAAAACGTCTTATTGAGGCAGCTCAAGACCTCGATATGGTCGCTGGTATGACAGGTGATGGGGTCAATGACTCACCTGCCCTCAAATCAGCTGATGTCGGATTCTCAATGGGTGATGGTACTGAAGTCGCACGTGAAGCCTCAGATATCGTTATCTTGAATAACTCATTGACTTCGATTGAAAAAGCCGTCCTCTATGGACGTACTATGAGTAAGTCAGTAAGTAAATTCATTATCTTCCAATTAACCGTTAACGTGACTACAATTGCTATGTCACTTCTCTCACCACTTTTGGGCCTCAAAGAACCATTTACAATTATCCAAATTCTCTGGATTAACCTTATCATGGACACACTTGCTGCCCTTGCCTTTGGTGAAGAGCCTACCCTAGATCGTTACATGAATGAAAAGCCAGTTGCTAAGAAGGCAAATATTCTTACTGGCTATATGAAATCTGCTATTGGTGTAGCTAGCGTCTTCATTACTCTTGTATGTTTAGCTATTCTTAAAAATGTTGGTGGTATCCAAGGCTTTATCACAAATGGAACTGGCAACTTTGAAATGGTAACAACATTCACCTTTACAGTATTTATCTATGCTGTCATTTTCAACTCACTTAATACACGTAGTAATGGATTCAATGTTTTTGAACATATCGGCGAAAACAAGAAATTCTCAATTGTAATGATTTCTATTGCTGTCGTTCAAACCTTGATTATTCAATTCGGTGGTAAAGTATTTAGTACCGTTCCAATGGACGTTCAACACTATATCGTTGCACTTCTTATCGCGGTTTTGATCATCCCTGCAGATTTAATTCGAAAAGCTCTAACTAAAAACAAATAACTATCTGTTTAACGTATTATAAAACTTAAAAGGATAAAAAGGATTGGCGTAATTCCCAATCCTTTTTATAATTTATGAAGGTGATACCGTGGAAAGATCATAACATAAAAAGGCTTTAACAAGCCTTTTTGATTTATTAAGTAATGCTACTTAAACTGACTAGGAGCCCCTGTATAACCTGCCCAATCCTTACTATAAAAGCGGTCGTTCAAGTTATAGCTAGGTGCAGGTGTTGGATTACTTACAAATGGATCAACAGCCTTGTCAAAGGCTACCCATCCTTTCCATCCCATATGAATGGTATCTTGCATGAAGTAAGGTTGATCTCCATCTTTTGAAAAATCGGCAATATTGGTAAAGCCTTGACTTTCTAATTGATAACAGATTTTAGAAACCGTAGCATCATACATTTCTTGACTTAATCCCGTATAAGCCATCCACTTGCTATTAACAGGTGGGATGACAAAGATGACGTTAGTATTTGACTTAGCAAATTGATTTAACACCAACTGTAGGTCACCGTATTCTTGTGAAACTTCATACGAAAGATTCTTTTGGAAACCTTTAAGTTTACCAATCTTTTTAGCCAAACGTTTCTTATAGAAACGGTCATCGATACCAAAGTCGTTTGACTTGGTATGGGCTTCTGCATCTCTTACGGCAACCTGGTCAAGTGCCTCGTAAGAGAGCTTGTCTGGCAACTCTTTAAGATAAGGAAGAACCTTCTTGTCGTAATTTGCATTATTTGATGCTGCAAAAGGACTGAACAAGGCATCTTCTCGCTTATTAAGCTCTGCCATAATTTGAATATAAGTCTTATCAAGAGAATTTAAATCTTGCCCATTAGCCACTTTAGAAAGTTGAGATTTCATAGTAATCTCAGGTTTCATCTCTAAGATACGCTGAGCAGCATATTGAGAATTTGCATCCGTCTGATTTTGACTTAAGAAACTACTAAGTTGGTCGTTATTATAGAACTGCTGGAAAGCCGCAGAATTGTAACCTTTTTTAGTAAACCACTGTGGTGACAAGACGTAGACTGCTGTCCCATTTTTCAATTCAGGAAGCATTTGTTGCATTCCCAAATATTGGTTTAGAGAGGCAGCCCCACGTTGTCCAATAAAATATGGGCGATAGTTACGGTCATATTTTTCAGCTAAAACAGCTGGATGAAGGGCATCAAAACGCAACCACTCACTAGACCCAAAGAAAGGGACAAATCGATGATTCTTATCAGAAAGAGCTGTCGTCTTATTAATACGGCTCTTAAAGTTCTCAGTTGTCAAGGTTACTGCGTTACGTTTTTCAACCTCATAATTATGTTTTCTGCCTTGAGGGTAGGAAAAAATAACTACTACTACCAAGACTAAAGCACAGATTATAGGGCCAAAAATTTGCCATAAACGCTTAAGCATTGCGAAGCTCCGTTACCCCTTCAACAATCTTATTAGCTGTGTTCCAGTCATCACGACCAAATTCTGAAACTGGCACACGAATATCGAAACGTGATTCCAATTCAACGATAAGCTCAACTGTTCCCATAGAATCAAGAACACCAGCATCGAAAAGGTCTTCATCCATCATGTCTGAAACATCTTCCATGAAGAGTTCATCAATAATTTCAATAACTTCTGATTTTACATCCATTTTTTATAATTCCTTTACTTATTTTTTAGTGAACCAGAGGTCATTCAAGAATCCAGAGAAAATCAAGAATGACAACATAACAGTGTTAAATGTAATAAAGATTCCCAAAGCCTTCGTCCATTTATTTTCAGGAAGTGGCTCAAGACCAGCTTTCTTACGTTCTTTATTAATGGTCTTCTTCTTACGTAACCAGGCATCATTAATTCCTAGACCAATACCATGGAAAATACCATAAGCAATGTAGTACCAGGTAACTCCATGCCAGAATCCCATAACCATCATATTAATGACATAGGCCACATTTGATGTCGTGTTACGATTTTTGAAAACCTTGTTTCGCATCAAAACCATAACCAAACGCATAAAGACAAAGTCACGGAACCAGAAAGACAAACTCATATGCCAACGATTCCAAAATTCTTTCAAGTCTCGTGAGATGAAAGGTTTGTCAAAGTTGATTGGGCTCTTTATCCCCATAAGGTATGATGCTGCCAAGGCAAACATCGAGTAACCCGCAAAGTCAAAGAAGAGATCAAAACCGAAAACATACATGACACCAAGTGTTGGTAAATTAAAGATACCACCCTGAGCCAAAGCTTGTGCTTTCAGTGAAGGCAAGAGCATACTTCCGAAAATCTGAGCCAAAACAAACTTATAGAGGAAACCAAGCATGATATATTTGACAGCTTGCTCCAACATATTCATCAGCTCATCTCGCTCAGGAATCGCTTTGTAATCTTCGTTAAAGCGTTTGAAACGATCAATAGGACCACTCGTAAAGGTTGGCATAAAGAGCATGAATCGGAGGAATTCTCCAAGTGTAAACTCTTTAAGGACACCATCCCGCATCTCGATAATCATACCAACTGATCGGAAGGTCAAGTAAGAAATACCAAGAAAGTTTAAGAGTGACTGAGTACCATTTATCGCAGGCTCTACCTTAACAAAAATCAAGGGAAGGACTACAAGAAATGAGTGTAAATAGAAAACCCATTTATTGTCCTTTTTACTGCGGTAATGTTTGTAGGAATAAACCCAGATGATTTGCCAAACAATATAGAAGAGTAAGGCTAGTAATTGGCTAGCATGTGTTCCTGTCAGAGCGAGAACAATAAAGGCTAGACTTACCAAACACTCATAAATCGCAAAACGCTTTTTAAAGAAGAGACCCACAAAGATTGGCAATAGAGCTAATCCAAGATAGATAAAATAGAAGGGATTACCGTAGGCTTCTAAATGGGGGAGCTGTTTCAAGAAGTCAATCATCGGTTGTTAACCTCACTGATAAGACCCTTGATATCGATTTTCCCATTTGGTGTTAAAGGCAAGCTCTCACGATAGAGGAACTTAGTAGGCATCATGTAAGACATCATGATATCTTCTAAGTCAGCCTTAATCGCCTTGGTGATATCAATTTCACGTTCAAACTGCTCACGAACACCATCCTTAAGAATCACATAAGCCAAGAGGTTCTGAACCTTATGGTCTTTATTGTAACGTGGCACAGCTACTGCTGAATCAATATACTTAGACTTATTAAGGTTTTGTGAAACATCCTCTAACTCAATACGGAAACCATTAAATTTAATCTGGAAGTCCATACGACCACCGTAAAGAAGGAGACCTTCATCAGTCATCGTTCCTACATCACCAGTATGGTAAGCAGGAAGGCCATTAAACTCGAAGAAGGCTTCCGCAGTCTTTTCAGGATTGTTCATATATCCTTTTGAAACTGCTGGTCCTGAGACGATGATTTCACCTTGTTGACCATTTGGAAGGATATTGCCATCCTCATCGATAATATAAGTCGGTGAATCTTCCTTGGTATAACCAATCGGCAAACGCTTAAGGTTAGCCAGCATCTCATCAGTTACTGCTACTGCTGATAAGGCTACAGTTGCTTCAGTTGGTCCGTAAGCATTGATAATACGTGCTTCTGGGAAACGTTGGCGAAGCTTTTGAGCAGTCTTGACAGTCAACTCTTCTCCGTCAAAATAGAAATGCGTAATTTCTGGCATCTTCTCTGAATTGAAGTCTTCAGACAACATTGCCATATCTGCAAAAGATGGTGTTGATGTCCAAATGGCAATTGGAAGTGAGAAGATCGTTTCAAAGAGCTTCTTGAAGTCCTGTGTAATGGCTGAAGGAAGCGCATAGAGTGTTCCTCCAAGCGCCAATGTTGGTGCCCAGTACATTACCGATAGGTCAAATGAATAAGGCGGTTGAGCCAGCATTTGAGGACGTTTTGGAGTTGCAAATTCCTTGTCCGTAATCATCCAGTTAGTGAAACTAAGGAGATTATTGTGTGAAATTTGTACCCCTTTAGGCTTACCTGTAGTTCCTGAGGTAAAGATGATGTAATAAGTATCATCCCCCTTAACAGGATGAGTCACTTCGTAGCTAGTCTTGCTTTCAAAAGCTGTTGTCACTTGATCCAATGTTAAGATTGGTGCTTGGACATCCTCAAGTGGGAAGTCATTGATAGCAATAATCAGACTAGGCTCTGCCACTTCAACAATTGCCGTCACGCGCTCAAGAGCTGAGTGACTGTCAATTGGAATATAAGCGTGACCAGATTTAGTCAAAGCGACAAAAGTTGCCAACATTTCATACTCTTGACCGCCATAAACCACAACAGGTGATTTTTCTGGAATATCAAGACTATCAATCTTGGCTGCCAAGCTATCTGAGTCAGCCTTCAAGTCGCCGTAAGTGTGAACTTCCCCTAAAATATTGTAAACAGGAAAGTCAGGTTGTGATTGAGCAAACTGCTCAATCGTTTCAATCATATCTTTAATTTTTGTATTCGTCATTATTCTTCCTAAAATTCGTTATAGATAAAATTACCTTGACCTTGTCCTAGGTAATTGTAGAGATAAATTAGGGCCATAAAAATGGCGAAATAAAGCAAGGTTTGTCCTAAAAACACTAGGACGTTTTTATGTTTTAACATTCTAATTTTCGATACCTTTTTTTTATATAATATCCTCTCTAGTTTACCATCTTATCGCCATTTTTTCCAATAAAAAAGAAAAAATAACTAAATTTCATTTCTTTTTTATCAATAGGTTTTAGCGATAAATGATTAGCTAAAATAATCATAACCACCCGTCTAACGGGTGGTTTGATCAAGGGCTATAAGCCCATATTACCAGCCAGCGCCTAAAGACGCTGGCTTTCACTTTGTTCAAGCCTTATTGCTTTTGACTCGTCACAAGCCT
>ERZ1699238.420-NODE-420-length-11675-cov-2.253897_pt1 | contig 11675 bp, 9 predicted proteins | sample MGYA00581518_ERZ1699238 | MGnify/ENA primary metagenome ERZ1699238 (study PRJEB42319, sample SAMD00040325) | human oral metagenome | material: saliva | host: Homo sapiens | study: EMG produced TPA metagenomics assembly of PRJDB4115 data set (Metgenomic analysis of... | reverse complement strand
AAACAAACCGATTCCCCTCAAAATCGGCGGAACCGTACAAAACCCTTCCATTACCCTTGATTACAGTCGCTGAACCAATGGTATGAATACGCCTGCAGAAAAACAAAAAGCCCTGCAAGAAACCATACAAGAACAATGGAAGTGGCTCAAACCGCGCTAGGTTTTCAAATCAAAGGCCGTCTGAAACCCAAAAAATTTCAGACGGCCTTTTAACAGATACATTGTCAGAATAAGATGTTTACTTAGGAATGACTATATACGCAATCAGTGCAACAATGATGACAAACCATAATGATGACAAACCATATAGCCAACATTAATCAAGCCTTTTTTGGAGAGTTTTCTTTCTCTCCAATCGAACCTCACTATTTCTACCGTACCCTCAAACATAGACCCAATTATTTCCATCAATATTTGAAGTAGAAATTCCAATAAATCCGACATCTACAAACCCAAACTCTCCCAAATCTCATCGATTTTGGCCGTAACGGCAGGGTCTTTTTTGATCACACGACCCCATTCGCGGTCGGTTTCGCCCGGCCACTTGTTAGTCGCATCCAAACCCATTTTGCCGCCGAGTCCGCTGACAGGGCTGGCGAAGTCGAGATAGTCGATGGGTGTGTTTTCCATCAAAACAGTATCGCGTACAGGATCCATGCGCGTGGTTACCGCCCAGATAACTTCTTTCCAGTCGCGCACGTTCACATCGTCATCGACCACGATGATGAATTTGGTGTACATAAACTGGCGCAGGAACGACCAGCAGCCCATCATCACGCGCTTGGCGTGTCCGGCGTATTGTTTTTTCATGCTGACCACCGCCATGCGGTAGGAGCAGCCTTCGGGCGGCAGGTAGAAATCGGTGATTTCGGGGAACTGCTTTTGCAAAAGCGGCACGAACACTTCATTCAACGCCACGCCCAAAACGGCAGGTTCATCGGGCGGTTTGCCTGTGTAGGTGGAGTGGTAAATCGGGTTTTCACGCATGGTAATGCGCTCAACCGTAAACACAGGGAAATGATCCTGCTCGTTGTAATAGCCCGTGTGGTCGCCGTATGGTCCTTCCAGCGCGGTTTCGTTCGGATGAATCACGCCTTCCAATACGATTTCAGCACGGGCAGGCACTTGCAAATCATTGCCGATACATTTCACCAGCTCCGTCCGCGAACCACGCAGCAGTCCGGCAAACTGGTATTCGCTCAAGGTATCGGGAACAGGCGTTACCGCGCCCAAAATGGTGGCAGGGTCGCAACCGAGGACAACGGCGACGGGATACGGCGTATCAGGATTGAGTTTGCGGAATTCCTGATAATCCAGCGCACCGCCGCGATGCGACAGCCAGCGCATAATCAGCTTGTTTTTGCCGATTAATTGCTGGCGGTAAATGCCGAGATTTTGGCGTTTTTTGTGCGGTCCGCGCGTTACGGTCAAGCCCCACGTTACCAGCGGCGCAACGTCTTCCGGCCAGCAATGCTGAATCGGAAGTTTATACAAATCAACGTCTTCGCCTTCCCACACGATTTCCTGACACGGCGCGTTTTTCACCACGTTCGGCGCCATGCTCCAAATGTCTTTCAGCAGCGGCAGTTTGGAAAACGCGTCTTTGATGCCTTTGGGCGGTTCAGGTTCTTTCAGATACGCCAACGTCTGCCCGATTTCACGCAGCTTGGACACACTGTCCGCACCCATGCCCAACGCCACGCGTTCGGGCGTACCAAACAGATTCGCCAAGACAGGATAATCATAACGCGTACCGTCAGGCTTAATCGGGTTTTCAAACAACAACGCAGGCCCCTCGGCGCGCAGCACGCGGTCAGCGATTTCGGTCATTTCCAAATGCGGCGACACCGGATGCTGAATGCGCTTGAGTTTGCCATCAGCTTCCAATCCGGCGATAAATTCTCGCAAATCTCTGTATTTCATGATTTCATTTTCCTGAACAGGCCGTCTGAAAACAGACTGCCATTTCGGGTTTGAAAGATAAACCAGCGGCTATTGTACCTGCCAAATCTGTTCAAATCCCAACTTTCCACGTCCGAATTTCGAGATTTTTTGCAAACTACCGTCAAATTTAAACAATATCTGCTTGTGATTGCTTTCAGACGGCCTTATCTTTGGTAAAATTCCAAATTAATCCAGTCATCAATCAATATCTATCGTGGGACAGCGGCCATGTTTGCATTTTTAGAATCTTTTTTCGTTGAATACGGCTATGCGGCCGTGTTTTTCGTTTTGGTTATTTGCGGCTTCGGCGTGCCGATTCCTGAAGATTTGACGCTGGTAACCGGCGGTGTAATTTCCGGCCTGGGTTATACCAACTCGCATATTATGTTTGCCGTCGGCATGCTCGGCGTATTGGTAGGCGATGGCTTTATGTTTGCGGCCGGCCGGATTTGGGGACAAAAAATCCTTAAATTCAAACCGATTGCGCGCGTGATGACGCCCAAACGCTATGCCCAAGTACAGGAAAAATTCGACAAATACGGCAACTGGGTTTTATTCGTTGCACGTTTCCTGCCCGGCCTGCGTACCGCCGTTTTCGTGACCGCAGGCATCAGCCGCAAGGTTTCCTACCTGCGCTTTATCCTGATGGACGGTTTGGCCGCGCTGATTTCCGTTCCGGTTTGGATTTATTTGGGCGAATACGGCGCACGCAATACCGACTGGCTGATGAAAAAAATGCACAGCCTGCAATCAGGTATCTTTATCGCACTGGGCATCGGCGCAGTCATTGTCGGTTGGATTTGGTGGAAAAAACACCGCCGCCACACCTTCTTCCGCGAGAAACTGCACGAAAAACGCGCAGCAAAAGCCAAAAAACAAACCAATCAATAAATCATTCCAGGCCGTCTGAAACACTTCCCCGCTTTCAGACGGCCTCAATCATTCATCAGAAACACCATGAAACAAAAAATCTTTGTCCTCTACACAGGCGGCACCATTGGCATGACCCAAAGCAGCGCCGGCCTGCGTCCCGATACCGCTCTCGTCGATAAAGCCCTTGCCCCCTTTTCAGACGGCCTTGATTTCGAATGGCACGTTTGCCAGCCGCTCATCGATTCTTCCGCAGTAACGCTGCAAAACCAACGCGACTGGTTGGAGCTTATTATCGCCAAACTGCCTGACTATGACGGCATTTTGGTGCTGCACGGCACGGATACCATGGCATACACCGCCAACCTCTTCGCCCTCTCGCTGCAAGGTTTGGACAAACCCGTTATCCTGACCGGCTCGCAATGGCCTTACGACGCCGCCAGCAGCGATGCGCCGCGCAACCTTGCCACCGCCGTTTCAGCTTTCTCGCTCAAACTCAAACAAGTGGCGATTGCCTTTGACGGCAAGCTCTTCCCAGCCGTCGGCAGCAGCAAGGTCAGCACCGAAACCGCCGCAGGTTTTGACAACCTGCATTTTGGCGCACTCGCCGAATGGGAGGAAAACAAAGGTTGGCACAATATCCGTACCGCCCCGACCCAACATTCAGACGGTCTCAAACCGCATTTTCCAAATCCTGAAGCAAAAGTTTCCGTCCGCACGCTGATTCCTGGTTATGCCGCGCAAGAACTTTCAGACGGCCTGCCCAACCTTTCCGCCCAAGCCCTAATCCTGCAAAGCTACGGCCACGGCAATGCGCCAAGCAACGATGCGTTTGTCCGAGCCGTCCAAGCCTTTACGCAACAAGGCAAATTGCTGCTCAACATCAGCCAAGTGCCGCAAGGTTGCGCCGCCGCCGTCTATGCCCAAGGCGATGCTTTGCGTCAGGCAGGTATCATCAACGGCGGCAAATGCAACCTTGAAACCGCCACTGCGCTGATGACCCTTGCCGTATCGCATGACTGGAATGCGGATAAGGTGCAACAAGAATTGCAACAATTCAATCTGCTGTAAACCGCCATTTAATATGACTTTTACCGACACCCACTGCCATCTTGCCGATCCCAAACTTGCCGATTCGTTGCCTGCCGTGCTTGCCGAAGCGCAAGCCACCGGCGTGGCGCGTTTTATCGTACCGGCTACATCTCCCAAGGATTGGCACTCCGTTGTGCAGTTGGAAAGGCCGTCTGAAAATATCCATGTCGCTTTGGGCATTCATCCGTGGTTTTCAGACGGCCTCAACGAAGCGACATTCCAAGAGTTAGAGAAAGAATTAATCCGGCATCCGCAAGCATGGGTTGGCGAAATCGGCTTGGATTTTTATGGCAAAGAGCAAACCAAAGCGCAACGCGACACACAAACCGACGTCTTTATCCGCCAACTCATCCTTGCCCAACACCTCAACCGCCGCGTCATCATCCATAATCTGAAAGCCACCGCCGCCATTGCCGCCGCCGTTAAAACCGCCGGTTTCACGCAAGGCGGTATCGTCCACGCTTTCTCCGGCAGCGTAGAAGAAGCGCGGATTTTGGTGAAACTCGGCTTCAAAATCGGCATAGGTTCGCTGCTGCTCAATCCCAATGCCAAAAAAGTCCGTACCGCCTTACAAGCCTTAGATGACACGGATTTTGTTCTCGAAACCGACAGCCCCTTTATGCTCGGCCACGAAACCAATACCCCGGCCAACATCCGCCGTATCGCCGAAATTGCCGCCGAACTGCGCGGCGTACCGCTGGCACAACTGGCCGAGATAACCGAGCAAAACGTGGATTCCCTGCTCCATACTTCCCCTTAATATGCCGACCTCAAGGCATCAAAAAGCCTTGCCCTGCCATTTCGTTTCCAAACCGACACACTCTGCCCTTCCTACCCCATATTCATGAATAAAAAGCGATACAAGGCCGTCTGAAAAAATGTTTTTGGCACAAAATATCGTTCATTGCACCATTTCAGCTTTTTCAAGCCGTATTTTCCACTTGATTGATAAAAAGTATTACGCATATTATTGGGCAAACTTTTTATTTACGTTAAAATATGCTTTTTTTTGATAATAAGGCCGTCTGAAACAGGCGGAAAATACTTATGGCAGAACAACATACACACTCCTCTACTTGGAAAAGCAAAATTAATGCCCTCGGCCCGGGTATCATGATGGCTTCGGCGGCAGTCGGCGGCTCGCACCTGATTGCCTCCACGCAGGCAGGTGCGCTTTACGGCTGGCAGCTTGCGCTGATTATTATTTTGACCAACCTGTTCAAATACCCGTTTTTCCGCTTCAGCGCACATTACACATTGGATACGGGCAAAAGCCTGATTGAAGGCTATGCCGAAAAAAGCCGCGTTTATTTGTGGGTATTTTTGATTTTGTGTATTGCATCGGCAACGATTAATGCCGGTGCGGTCGCCATCGTTACCGCCGCCATCGTCAAAATGGCGATCCCGTCGCTGACTTTCGATGCCGGCATGGTGTCCGTCATGATTATGGTTTCCTGCCTGCTGATTTTGGCAAGCGGCCGCTATAAAGCATTGGACAACGTTTCCAAAATCATCATCGTCAGCCTGACCATCGCCACCGTCGCCGCAGCCGCCGTGGCCATGTCTCGCGGCATGCAGATGAAACCCGACTTTATCGAGCCCACCCCGTGGACACTGGCAGGCTTGGGCTTCCTCATCGCATTGATGGGCTGGATGCCTGCGCCGATTGAAATTTCCGCCATCAACTCTTTGTGGGTTACCGAAAAACAACGCATCAACCCTTCCAGCTACCGCGACGGTATTTTCGACTTCAACGTCGGCTACATCACCAGCGCGATTTTGGCGGTCGTCTTCCTCGCCTTGGGTGCATATGTCCAATACGGCAACGGCGAAGAAGTGCAAATGGCGGGCGGCAAATATGTCGGCCAACTGATTAATATGTACGCCGTGACCATCGGCGACTGGTCGCGTCCGCTGGTGGCATTTATCGCCTTTGCCTGTATGTACGGCACGACGATTACCGTAGTGGACGGCTACGCGCGCGCGATTGCCGAACCGGTACGCCTGCTGCGCGGCAAAGACAAAACCGGCAATGCCGAATTGTTTGCATGGAACATTTGGGTCGCAGGCTCAGGCTTGGCCGTGATTTTCTGGTTCAACAGCGCAATGGCCGAGCTGCTCAAATTCGCCATGATTACCGCTTTCGTTGCCGCCCCAGTGTTCGCTTGGTTGAACTACCGCCTCGTCAAAGGCGACAAACGCCACAAACTGACCATGGGCATGAACTTCCTCGCCATTATCGGTTTGATTTATTTGACCGGCTTTACCGTTTTGTTCCTGCTGAACCAAACAGGCATCTTGGCTGCACCTAAATAAGCACATATGAAAAAAGGCCGTCTGAAACTTCAAAACAGGTTTCAGACGGCCTTTCTAATCCATCATATCTTTTTGAATTTTCATTCAAACCCATTATAATGACTCCTTATTTCGCCGTTGCAGACCACTCGACGGCATCCGTATTTTGGAAAATTTATGAAGCCGTCTATTTTAGAAAAACTACAACAACTCAGCGACCGACTGGAAGAAGTCACGCATTTGCTCGGACAGCCCGAAGCCACGTCCGATATGGACAACTACCGCAAACTCACGCGCGAACACGCCGAATTGACGCCCGTGGTCGAAGTGTTCCAAAACTATCAGCTGGCGCAAAGCGACTTGGCGGATGCCGAAGAAATGCTGTCCGACCCTGAAATGAAAGACTTTGCCGCCGAAGAAATCGAAGCGGCGAAAGCCAAAATCGACAAGCTCGATACCGAATTGCAAAAACTGCTGCTGCCCAAAGATGCCGACGACGACAAAAACATCTTCATCGAGGTGCGCGCCGGAACGGGCGGCGACGAAGCCGCGCTGTTTGCAGGCGATTTGCTGCGTATGTACAGTCGCTACGCCGAGCGCAACCGCTGGCAGGTTGAAATCGTCTCCGCCAACGAAAGCGAGTTGGGCGGCTATAAAGAAGTCATCGCCCGCATTATCGGACTCGGGGCGTACAGCCGTCTGAAATTTGAATCAGGCGGCCACCGCGTACAGCGCGTTCCCGCTACCGAAAGCCAAGGCCGTATCCATACCTCCGCCTGCACCGTCGCCGTCATGCCTGAAGCGGACGAACTGGAAGACATCGAGTTGAACCCTGTCGATCTGCGCATCGACACCTTCCGCGCATCCGGCGCGGGCGGTCAGCACATCAACAAAACCGACTCCGCCGTCCGCATCACCCACCTGCCCACCGGCATGGTGGTCGAATGCCAAGACGGCCGCAGCCAACACGCCAACAAGGCGCAGGCGATGAAAGTCCTCGCTGCCCGCTTAAACGACGCGCAAAAACGCGAAGCCCAAGCCAAAGAAGCCGCCGAACGCAAATCCCTGATCGGCAGCGGCGACCGCAGCGAGCGCATCCGCACCTACAACTACCCCCAAGGCCGCGTGACCGACCACCGCATCAACCTTACCCTGCACAAACTGGATTTTGTGATGGACGGCGACTTGGAAGAAATCACCAACGCTCTGATTGCCGAACATCAAGCCGAGCTTTTGGCGGCAATGGGGGATTGATGGATTTAGTCCGTTACGTTTATACTTTTCAGACGGCCTGATGGCATATATCAGCATGACCGTATATATGTTAATCCCAAAGTGATAAAATGCAGCACCAGCTGCGCCCCAGCAACACCCTTCTACAATTAACGAAAGAGAGGACACAAAATGGCAAAAATCCTGATCGCACCGGTATCTACCGGCCTGAGCGCCGATGCAGCGGCAAAAGCATTTGCAGCGGCATTGAATGCGCAAGTTTTCCAAGCCGTTGACTCCACTACAGAAGCCCTGTTGGCTCAAGGCAAGAGCGACGACTGGTTTGACGCACTTGTCGGTAAAGTTGCAGCATTGAACGCAGATAACCTCGTTATCGAAGGCATCACTCCTGATGCGGACAAATTGTTCTTGGCAGGCAAAAACGTCGAATTGGCGCTGTCTTTGGATGCAGGCGTTGTATTGGCGCTGAAATCCGACAACACCGACGCAGCCGCCGTTGCCCAACAATTAAACCTCGCCAAACAGCTCTACACCAACTCCCCGGGCTTATTGGAAGGCTTTATCATTGACGGCGCAGCCGCTGCTTTAGGCGCACAAGTTGCCGAGCAAACCGGCCTGACTTTCTTCGGCTCCAGCGACAAACTGCAAGATGTATCCGCTTTGGCTAAACGCGAAGCCAAACGCCTGTCTCCAGCCCAATTCCGTTATAACCTGATCGATTTCGCACAAAAAGCCAATATGCGCATCGTTCTGCCTGAAGGCGCCGAACCGCGCACCGTCGCCGCTGCCGCTATCTGTCACGAAAAAGGCATCGCCCGTTGCGTACTGTTGGCTACCCGCGAAGAAGTTGAAGCCGTTGCTAAAGAACGCGGCATTTCCCTGCCTGATTCTTTGGAAATCATTGATCCTGCTACTTTGGTTGAGCAATACGTTGAGCCAATGTGCGAATTGCGCAAATCCAAAGGCCTGACTCCTGAAGATGCCCGCAAACAACTGCAAGACACCGTCGTCCTCGGCACCATGATGATGGCGCAAAACGACGTGGACGGCTTGGTATCCGGTGCCGTTCATACGACCGCCAACACCATCCGCCCTGCCTTGCAGCTGATTAAAACCGCACCGGGCGCCAGCCTCGTGTCCAGCGTATTCTTCATGTTGCTGCCCAACCAAGTTTTGGCGTTCGGCGACTGCGCGGTTAACCCGAACCCAACTCCGGAACAACTGGCCGACATCGCCATCCAATCTGCCGACAGCGCCAAAGCCTTCGGTATCGATCCAAAAGTAGCCATGATTTCCTACTCTACCATCAACTCAGGCAGCGGCCCTGATGTCGATGCTGTGATCGAAGCCACCAAACTGGCGAAAGAGAAACGCCCTGATTTGGCTATCGAAGGTCCGTTGCAATACGATGCAGCTACCGTTCCATCTATCGGCAAATCCAAAGCTCCGGGCAGCGCTGTTGCCGGTCAAGCAACCGTTTTGGTTTTCCCAGACCTCAATACCGGCAACTGTACTTACAAAGCCGTACAACGCAGCGCCAACGTCCTGAGCGTAGGCCCGTTGTTGCAAGGTTTGCGTAAACCGGTTAACGACTTGTCACGCGGCGCATTGATTGAAGACATCGTCTTCACCATCGCCCTGACTGCCGTTCAAGCCAAACAAATGCAAGGCTGATTGATAAGCTGATGCTTTGAAATCAAAGGCCGTCTGAAACCGATGTTTCAGACGGCCTTTCGTATCTTTGCGCCAACTATATTATAATTCGCCATTATTTTCTGAAAGACTGCCCCGATGACTGCCTACCAGCAACAACTAGCCGACAAAAAGCAATATCTTCAGCAACTTTTCCAAGGACTGGATTTCCCTGAAATCGAAGTCTTTGAATCTCCGGAACAGCATTACAGGATGCGTGCCGAGTTCCGTATCTGGCATGAGGGCGGCGAAATGTTTTACGCCATGTTTGAGCGCGGGCAAAAGGCAAGCGGGGCAAGCCTGATCCGTTGCGACCAATTTCCTGCTGCGTCCGAATTCATCAATGCCTTGATGCCGAAATTGATTGAAGCCGCATCCAATCATCCCGAGCTGAAAAACCGCTGGTACGCCGTCGAATTTTTGTCTACTTTAAGCGGCGAAATGCTGGTTACCATGATTTACCACAAGAAGCTGAACGAAGCATGGCAACAAGCCGCGCAAGAGCTGGCGCACAATTTGGGCATTCATATCATCGGCCGCAGCCGCGGACAAAAAATCGTATTAAGCCAAGATTTTGTGACCGAAGCATTGACAGTCAACGGCAAAACCTTCCGCTATCGTCAAATCGAGGGCAGCTTTACCCAACCCAATGCCCAAGTATGCCAAAAAATGCTGACGTGGGCGTGTGATGCTGCGCAAAACTTAGGCAAAGACATGCTTGAGTTGTACTGCGGTAACGGCAATTTCACCCTGCCGCTTTCGCAACATTTCAATCAGGTACTGGCAACCGAAGTTTCCAAAACTTCCGTCAATGCCGCCCAATGGAATATTGAAGCCAACCAAATTACCAACCTCAAAATCGCCCGCCTGTCTGCGGAAGAGTTTACCGAGGCCTACACGCAAAACCGTGAATTCCGCCGCCTGCAAGAACAAAGCATCGACTTGAAAAACTATGATTTTTCAACTATTTTCGTTGATCCTCCACGCGCCGGTGTTGATGATGAGACGCTCAAATTGGTTGCCCGATTCGACAACGTCCTCTATATTTCCTGCAACCCTGAGACCCTGCGTGCCAACCTCGATACGCTCTGTCAAACCCATACCATAGAACGCGCCGCCCTGTTCGACCAATTCCCATTTACCCACCATATCGAAAGCGGCGTTTGTTTGAAGAAAAAATAAAATCATACAAAAAGGCCGTCTGAATGTTCAGACGGCCTTTAATTAACGGCATATTAAGCGATTTTCAAATCAATCCGCTTCCAAAACCACTTTCATGGCTTGGTTTTCAGCAGCGTGTTTGAATACATCGTAAGCTTTTTCCAATTCGCTGAATTTGAAATGGTGGGTCATCATTTTGGTGTAATCCACTGAGCTGCTGGAAATGGCTTTCATCAGCATTTCGGTGGTATTGGCGTTTACCAGGCCGGTAGTGATGGCAAGGTTTTTAATCCACAGTTTTTCCAGTTTGAAATCAACGGATTGGCCATGCACACCAACCACAGCGATATGGCCGCCGGGTTTCACGATATCTTGGCACATATTCCAAGTTGCAGGGATACCGACCGCTTCGATGGCGCAATCTACGCCGTCTTCGCCAACGATGGCGGCAACTTGCTTGCTCACATCACCGGAAGCAGGGTTGATGGTATGGGTTGCACCCAATTCTTTCGCCAGTTTCAAGCGGTTTTCGTCCATATCGCAAACGATGATGGCGGCAGGACTATACAGTTGCGCAGTCAGCAACGCAGACATACCGACAGGGCCGGCACCTGCAATAAACACGGTATCGCCAGGTTTCACATCACCATATTGCACGCCGATTTCATGGGCGGTCGGCAAGGCGTCGCTCAACAGCAGGGCAACTTCTTCGTTGACGTTGTCAGGCAGCGGAACCAAGCTGTTGTCGGCATAAGGCGTACGGACGTATTCGGCCTGAGTACCGTCAATCATATAGCCCAAGATCCAACCGCCGTTGCGGCAGTGTGAATAAAGTTGGATTTTACAGTTGTCGCAAGTACAGCATTTGCTGACACATGAAATAATGACTTTATCACCGACTTTGATGTTTTTTACAGCATCGCCGACTTCTTCTACAATACCGATGCCCTCATGACCGAGGATACGACCGTCGGCAACTTCAGGGTTTTTCCCCTTCCAAATACCCAAGTCAGTACCGCAAATCGTGGTTTTAACGATTTTGACGACTGCATCGGTCGGATCGATAATTTGAGGGCGAGGTTTTTCTTCGAAACGGATGTCGTTTGCGCCATGATAAACCATTGCTTTCATGTGAATCTCCTTGAGCGGTTAATAAACTTTAACAATACAGCGTAAATCCACATTAACTATATTTATATACCCCTCCACCAGATAAGTCAATTCTGATTATTATTTATAATATTATGATATAACGTATTGTTTTAAAAATAAATAATTAAAAGGTAAATATTAATGAACACACCCACATCATTCGCACGCCGACTCATTGATTGGCAACGGCAACACGGCCGTCACGACTTGCCTTGGCAGGTCAAAGATCCTTATTT
>ERZ1699238.409-NODE-409-length-11827-cov-5.678120_pt1 | contig 11827 bp, 8 predicted proteins | sample MGYA00581518_ERZ1699238 | MGnify/ENA primary metagenome ERZ1699238 (study PRJEB42319, sample SAMD00040325) | human oral metagenome | material: saliva | host: Homo sapiens | study: EMG produced TPA metagenomics assembly of PRJDB4115 data set (Metgenomic analysis of... | reverse complement strand
CACGAGGATCTTCTTTTACAATTTCTTTTTCAATTCGGCGACTGCCATCATGACTTCCATCGGAGTCATATTGTAGAGATCCAGATTCTTCAATTCTGTGATCACTGTATTTTCTGGCTCTTCCTCAAAGAGGGACATTTGTTCAGCAACCTGCGAAGACCCTTCCTTTTTAGGAGTTACATCCGCAAGCGGTACTTGCTGGGCTTGTCCTTCGAGCTTGGTCAAAATCGCATCCGCCCGCTTCAGCAATTCTTCTGGTAAACCAGCGATCTTGGCCACGTGAATCCCATAGGACTTATCCGCTGGGCCGGGTTCAATCTTGTGCAAGAAGGTAACCTGACCATCTCGCTCCAAGGTCGCAACATGGACATTTTCCAAGCGAGACAAGGTTTCTGAAAGAGCCGTCAATTCATGGTAATGGGTCGCAAACAAGGTTTTGGCGCCAGTACGATCGTGAATGTATTCGATGATGGATTGGGCGAGGGCCATCCCATCATAGGTCGCCGTTCCCCGTCCCAACTCATCAAACAAAATCAAGGACTGGGTCGTTGCCTTGCGAATGGCGTGATTGGCCTCCATCATTTCCACCATGAAGGTAGACTGACCCGATACCAGGTCATCAGCAGCTCCGATTCGAGTATAAATCGCATCAAAGATTGGCAACTCGGCCTTTTGCGCTGGAACATAGGAGCCAATTTGGGCAAGAATCACAATGATCGCCAATTGGCGCATATAGGTAGACTTCCCGCTCATATTTGGCCCCGTAATCAGCTGAATATCCCGTTCTTCATCCATAAAGATGCTATTAGGAATATAGGACTGGGCTCCCATGACTTTCTCAACAACTGGATGGCGACCTTTGTCGATTTCAATTCGTCGCTCTTCATGAAAAAGGGGGCGATTCAACTGTTGCGACTCAGCAACACTGGCCAAACTTTGTAAAACATCAACCGTTGCAATCGCCTGAGCCAACTGTTGCAAACGCTGGATATATTTGCCAACTTCTTCACGAATCCGCATAAAAATCGTATATTCAAGATTAGCAGACTTCTCACGCGCCTCAAGCATATCTCCTTCGATACGTGCCAATTCCTCCGTACCAAAGCGTTCTGAATTTTTCAAGGTCGCCTTGCGGAAAAAGTGAGCAGGAACGTGACTCAATTGAGAATTGGTGACATGGAAATAGTAGCCATCCTTCTTGTTGTAATCGATTTTTAGACCTGTAATGCCGCTGGCTTCGCGCTCCTTGGCCTCAATCTCAGCAATCCAACCAGTACCATCCCGAAGAACGACACGGTACTGGTCCAATTGCTCGTCAAACCCAGTTCGGATGATATTTCCCTCCGTAATAACAGCAGACGCTTCCGGAGCAATAGCTGAGGTAATCAAGCGGTGCAACTCAGGAAGTTCATCCAAGCGTGCAATCAAGACATCTAAGACTGGATCACCAATCCCCAGTAGAATCGACTTGATCGTCGGCACATGCCCCAGAGTATCTCCTAGCTGCAAGAGATCCTTAGGGTTGATCTTGCCAAAGGAAACCCGACTCGCTAAGCGTTCAATGTCATAGACCCCTTTGAGGCTGTCGGTCAAATCGCTCCGTTCAAAGAAATGATCCATAAAGACCTGAATGATGTCCTGGCGCTCTCGAATCCGTTTCAAATCGACTAAGGGCTTCTGAATCCAGGACCGCAACAAACGACCGCCCATGGCCGTCTTGGTTTCATCCAAATACCAATACAAGCTACCATGTTTCTTCCCAGTTCGCGCATTCTCTGTCAAATCAAGACTAGCCTTGGTCGCAAAGTCCATCTGCAAGAAATCGCAAATCTCATAATGATGGGCTTTTTTGAGGTGGCTCAATTCCCGCATTTGTGTCTGGTGGACATACTGGAGAAGTTTTCCAGCCGTTTTCTTTTCTAGCTCACTCAACTGATCCCCTAAGAGTTGAACATCGTCGAGCGCCGTCTCTACATGTGACAACAAGAGATTCATCTGGCTAACAAACACACGCTCTTCCTGTTCTGGCAGCTCGTAACCCAGGACCACCTCACGCGCACGTAAATTGCGGATTTCTCCACAAACCATGCTAAAGTCATTGAGAGTCGTCACCTGAAACTCCCCTGTCACCAGATCCATATAGGCTAGCCCATACTCATTTCCTGAACGATCCAAAGCAACCAGGAAGTTGTTCTCACTATCTGGCTTGGTCGAATCCACCACTGTACCCGGCGTAATCACCTGTACGACTTCACGCTTAACGACCCCCTTGGCTTCTTTGGGGTCTTCCATTTGTTCTGCAATCGCGACCTTATAGCCCTGTTCAATGAGAACATCAATATACTGCTGGGCCGAGTGGTAGGGAACACCCGCCATGGGAATCGGATTCTCTGCATTTTTATTCCGTGAGGTTAAGGAAATCTCTAAAATTTGAGCTGCATTCACTGCATCTTCATAAAATAATTCGTAAAAATCTCCCATTCGAAACAGCAAAAAGGCATCCGGATAGTCTTTTTTGATATCTAGATACTGCTGCATTCCAGGGGATATTTTTTCTACTGTCATACTTCTTTATTCCTTACTGTTGCGTCGTTTCCTGACACAAGCTCCATAGATGAAAACAGGAGTAGATAGCTCACTATCTTCCTCCTTTTGACATCTCTCTTTCTCTCCAACGGGGCTTGACTACTGCATCATCCCTAAAATTTCATTTTGAATTTCAATAGCCGCCTCTTGGTCACGGCAGACAATCAAGAGGGTATTGGCCCCTGCTACTGTTCCCAAAATACGCTCATCTGACATTTCATCTACACCATTGGCCAAGAGAGCTGCTTCTCCTAGTTCTGTCCGCAAAACCAAAGTGAATTCTGCTCGTGAGACCGACTTGGCATGGCTGGACAACATAATATAAATCTCTGCCACCTCAGGCTCATTTGGCAAAATATAATACAACTGGTCTTTTCGTTTCACCTTGACTAGACCCAGATCGCGCAAATCTCGTGACAGAGTTGTTTGCGTTACAGCAATTCCTTTTGCTTCTAATCGATCCTGAATCTCTTTTTGAGTCGACAATTTTTCATTTCGAATCATTTGTTGAATCAAAAGGTGACGTTCTGTCTTTTTCATTGGACCTCCACTTTTGAATAAATATACTTTAAATTATACCAAAAAAATTGAAAATTCGCTCAGAATTGTGTTAAAATAATAGTTAAAAGGACTAAGGAGCTAATATGAACAATAAAGAACTCATTGCTAGTGAATTGGCCAAAGTGATTGACTCTCTTGACCAAGATGCTATTTTAAATTTGCTTGAACAACCAAAATCATCTGATCTTGGTGACATTGCTTTTCCAGCCTTCTCACTTGCAAAAGTGGAACGCAAGGCTCCTCAAGCAATCGCTGCAGATATTGCTGAAAAGATCAACCAAAGCGCCTTCGAAAAAGTTGTTGCAACTGGACCTTACGTGAACTTCTTCTTAGACAAATCTAAGATCTCTGATCAGGTGATCAAATCCGTCATCGAAGCAGGGGCAGACTACGGTAAACAAGACGAAGGTCATGGCCAAAACATTACCATCGACCTTTCAAGTCCAAATATCGCAAAACCATTCTCAGTTGGTCACTTGCGCTCAACCGTTATCGGGGATGCTCTTTCAAACATCTTCCGCAAAATGGGCTACAACACGATTAAAATCAACCACTTGGGAGACTGGGGTAAACAGTTCGGTCTCTTGATGGTAGCCTACAAAAAATGGGGTAGTAAGGAAGCTGTCGAAGCCAACCCAATCGATGAATTGCTAAAACTTTACGTTCGGATCAACGCTGAAATCGAAAACGATCCTGAGCTTGATGATGAAGGACGTCTCTGGTTCAAGAAACTGGAAGATGGAGATCCAGAAGCGACTGAGTTGTGGCAATGGTTCCGTGACGAAAGCTTGGTAGAATTCAACCGTATCTACAAACTCCTCGGTGTTGAATTTGACAGCTTAAACGGAGAAGCTTTCTACAATGACAAGATGGATGAAGCTGTCCAAATCCTTGAAGAAAAAGGCTTGTTGAAAGAGTCTAAGGGAGCTAGCATCGTTGAGTTGGATGATGTCAACCTTCCACCAGCTATGATTAAGAAATCAGACGGTGCCACTCTTTATATCACTCGTGATATCGCAACCGCTATCTACCGTGCACGGACTTACAACTTTGTGAAAAACATCTATGCTGTAGGTCAAGAACAATCCAACCACTTCCGTCAGTTGAAAGCTGTTTTGAAGAAAATGGGATTTGACTGGAGCGACGATATGGTTCACGTTGACTTTGGTTTGGTGACAAAAAACCGCCAAAAATTGTCAACTCGTAAAGGAAATATCATCCTGCTCGAACCAACTCTTCAAGAAGCCATCTCTCGTGCCAAAGCTCAGATCGAAGAAAAGAATCCTGAACTTGAAAACAAGGAAGAAGTGGCACATGCAGTCGGTGTTGGTGCGGTTAAATTCTACGACTTGAAGACAGACCGCCGCAATGGGTATGACTTCGACCTCGAAGCCATGGTATCCTTCGAAGGAGAAACTGGACCTTACGTTCAATACGCTTACGCTCGTATCCAATCAATCCTTCGTAAAGCCAACTTCACACCATCTACAGATGCGACTTACAGCTTGAGCGACCCAGAAAGCTGGGAAATCATCAAGCTTCTCCAAGACTTCTCTCGTGTTGTCAAACGTGCCGCTGAAAACTATGATCCATCCTTGATCGCAAAATATGCTATCAACTTGGCTCAAGCCTTCAACAAATACTATGCACACACTCGTATCTTGGATGAAAGCCCAGAACGCGAAAGCCGTCTTGCTCTTAGCTACTCAACAGCAGTAGTCTTAAAAGAAGCCCTTCGCTTACTTGGTGTCGATGCACCTGAGAAAATGTAATTTCTTATCTATGATGGATAAGTAGAACATCTCTTATGGGAGTGAGAGGAGAAACTAAATGCGATTTAATTTAGTTCTTTCTCACTCCTTTTCTCATGTCCAATGCCCTTCATTCTCTACATTTTCAGATCCTTTATATACAGGAGAAATCTATGAATCAAACCGTTTACATCTTAATCCTCATCAGTTTAGTGGTTCTCTTTTTATTTAACAAGTACGAAAGAGAAAAACTACAACGGCTCTTACAAGAGCAACTCTTGAAAGATCAAGCTTTCAAAGATAGCATCAAGGAAAAAATCCAAGAGACCGACAATATCAACGATGTCATCCATGCCATCAATAAAGACTATCGATTGGGGCTCCTACTTGCTAAAGAAATCACTGAAAAATTAAAATAAGCCATAGAAGAGGAGTCATATAAAATGTGACTCCTCTTCTATTCAGTCGCAACAAATAAGAGGCTGGGACAAAAGTCCTAGCCTCTCAATTATTTTTGGATTGTCGAGCAAGACGCAGTGGTTGAGTGGCCTCTACTACGCTGATTTCATCAGCTTTTACAGCCCTACTCAACTGTGCGGAGGTGGGACGACGAAATCGAATTCTAACGAATTACCGATTTCTGTCCCACTCTCTTTATTTTAAAGATGATACAAATCTTCTACAATGGCGGCTACTTTTTTAATATCTCCCAACATCCCCCGCATTTCAAAATCGGCTAACATGGGGAAACCAAAGCGTTGGCTGTATTGCTTAGCGGTTAAACAATATTGATTGTTAAAATTCCGATTGCCTGATCCAACCACTCCTAAGCACTTGCTGGCATTGTCTCCATAAGCAATAAAATCCGCAACATCTGTCGTCAAAATTTCCACATCGCCATTGTCAACACCATTTCCACCCTCCAAATAGGTAGGCAAAAAAGTGATAAAAGGATTGGTCATTTCAAAGAAGGACTGGCCCTCTTTGACCATGTCTTTCACATGCACTTTCTCGATTTCAAGTCCGGGATGGGCTTCCAGCAAATAGTCACTTAAGCGGCGGACAAAACTCTCTGTATTCCCACTCAGACTAATATAAACAAAGGATACTTTCATCTTTTTTCTCCAATCAAGAAGCTCTCTTATCCTCTAAGAGAGCTCCATTTAAATTTAACTATTATGCCGTAGCTTGAGCTTTTCTCAAACGCAAGGTTTTATACAAAACAATTCCAAGGAAGAGAAGAGATAAAGCAGTCAAGAGCAACAAAGCAATGGACGAAGATGCCAGATATCGTTGGCGAAGCGCTGAGTTTGAAAAACTAGCTAATAGTGGACGCCCTGCAAAATAATTATAGCAAGAGAAGGCTTGACTTAACAAAATCTGCCCCATATAAGTATAATGTGCTATTAACAGATCCTGCTTCATAAAGAGGAAATAGAAAGTTGCCAGTAAGGCAATCAGAATCAGGGAAACAAATAAAAAGGTTAGTGGAGACTGATTGAGTTGGGCTGATTTCTCATAATATGTCACATAGTCCGCCTTGTCTTGAGCCGTTGTTAAACCAAGTTGTTTCGCAAAATCATCTGTCAGCTCAAAACTCTTTGAAGCTCCAAAGGTTGAGACAGCTGAAGTCAGGGTTCCAACCGTAGAGAAAAATAACAGGATGTAAAGATAGATAGGTTTCTTTTTCATACAAACTCCTTTTCATTTCTTACACCCTATTATATCGCGATACAGATAGAAAGGCAAGCGCCTCAAAACCGTGGAAGCACTTGCCTGATCACTGATACGTTCAAATGAAATTCATTTGGAAAAGTAATGTGTGCAAAAGATGAAAAGCCATCGCAACTGTATCATTGGAATGATTAGAGATATAACGGAGTCCTATAAACTTTCATTCGAACACCACCAGTATACCTCATTCTCTTCTTCTTGTGTCATCCATTTCTATTCTGCTTCATTTCGACACGATTTGGTCTATAAAAGCCATTTCCTCTCCTTATCCAAAAACTATTCTGTTCTATTTCTCAACTATTTGGTCATCACTCCATCAAAAAAGCCAGAAGAACTTGCCTTCTGACTTTCTTTATTTAGATGAATGAACGACAGAAATAAGAATTAATCTTCTTTTTTCTTGCGTGCAAGACCCAATCCAAGCAATCCAGCCATCGCACCTGCAAGAACAGCTGCAGTTGAGCTTTCTGTACCTGTATTTGGAAGCGCAGGTGTTTGTGGTTGCGCAGGTTGTACAGGCTGTTCCGGAACTTCAGGAGTTGGTTCGGTTGGAACCTCTGGAGTTGGTGGAACGATTGGTGTAGGTGGAACAATTGGTGTTGGTGGGTTGTATGGAGTTGGTGGAGTTGGAGGAACTGGTGTTGGTGGGGTTGGAATATCTGTTTCCGTTACCACTTTATTCTTATGCCATTTCACTTCAGCTTCCGGTTTCACCGGATTCGTATTTGGAACGACTTCAGGAGTCGGTGGGGTTGGCTCTGTTGGTGGAGTTGGAACCTTTGGTTCCTTCACATCGACCGTAATCACAGTGTAGTTAGGTGCTGTTGGCGGAGTTGGTGATTTAGGTTCTTCTGGTTTCGTTGGCTCTGCAGGTAGATTTTCCACTGTAATCGTTGGTGGCGTTGGAGCCTTTGGTTCTGTTGGTTTTGTTGGCTCTTTCGGTTCTTCTCCTGGCTCTTTAGGAAGACCTACATTTGAGTTGATGGCAAACCAATAAACCGTTGGTTGACCAGCCGCATTGGCACCATTAGCCGTAAAGACTAAGTGTCCATCTGACATCTTCAAGCCTGCTCCACCATAATAGAGGTATGGAGAAGATGGATTATCCCAACCTTCAAGAGTTGTTGAAGATTCACCGTTAAAGACAGATCCATGTTCAATATATTGGTTATCTTTAAAGGAAGTTACTTCTTTAGTAGCAGCATCATAAGAAACACTTGAGTTTGGAATTGGAATAAATTTATTATTTCCAACATTTACAGACTCTTGGTGTTCCACGTTTTCAAATTTCTTCTTAGGCGTGAACGTAATTTGACCTGTAGTTGCATCTACTTTGTATGATCCGATAACATCATCCTTACCTTCAAAGGTAAATTCTTCTGTACCAATAGAATGAACACTTCCTGAACCCGAAGCATTTACAGTTAAGGCATCTGTTACTTCTTCCTTCTCAGGTGTCGTACCAGGAACCCATTTACCTGTGTCATCTTTAACATAACCATATTTCTGAGTCACAATTTTGAGAGGGTTGTCTGCTGAAATGGAAACAGTTGCAGTACCAAAGTCTGCTTTTCCTGTTTTAACCTTCACTTCATTGTTTTCAATGCTCATGGATGAACCATCTGCATATGGATCCCAAGTTCCACGAACAGTGTTGCCATTTTTATCTTTGGCTTCTACTGTAAGGGCACGAGGTTTGTCTCCACTATCGACATAGGAAGCACCTGTCCAGTGGTTGAGCGAGTTCAAAGCGACAATGGCATTGCGTTGAGTCAAATCAAATTTATTGCCATCACCATCATAGAATTCAACATCGACAGCAACCTTAACAGGTTTGTCTTGGTCTGTTGAAGCACCCACTGTCATGGTTACCGTTGGATCTGCGTTGACTGCTGCAATCCCTTTGCCATCATTTGATGGAAGACTTAAAATCTCATAACGGTAAATCACACGTTTGATTGGATGCATATCCGTATTTTCACGCATGCTGGACTGATTCAAGTTATCATAAGTAACGACAAATTTATCGCCTTCTTTCACTTGAATGTACTCAGTTTCATTATTGGCCCAAGGACTAGTTGCTACAATATCTGAAGCTTCCAATTTATTGGAATCATATTGATGGACATTGCTTGTATTTAAACGAGCTTGAGCATCACGAGTAAGATAAGTGCTGATGCCGTCAATGGTGTGAGTTGCACCACCTTCACGTTGGAAGGTCAAATCTTGAACAGTTGAAACATTTTTAAGGTCAGCATACGCATTGTCTGTCATATATTTGTCGTATGCTTGTTTCGCGTCCGTATATTGTTTTTTGGCAACTTCGTATTCAGCTAATTTCTTTTGATAAGCAATATAATCATTTTCGTACTGTACTTTTTCTACATTGTATTTTGCAAGATCAGCTTCGTATTGAGCCTTAGCAGCATCTTCTTCTGCCTTCTTCGCTACCAATTGATCATAAGCTGCTTTATCTTTATCGTATTGCGCTTTCTTAGTTTGGTATTCTTGTAAATCTTTATCGTATTGCGCTTTCGCTGTATTGTAAACAGCCATTTCTGCTTCATACTTAGCTTTTGCTTCTGCATTGGCCTTATCTGCTGCTGCTTTTTCTGCTACTTTAGCATCGTAGGCTGCCTTTTTAGCATTGTACTCTTCTAAAGCTTTATCATAAGCTGCTTGTTGGGTTTTGTAGTCTTCTACTTGTTTCTTGTAAGCCGCTTCTGCTTCTGCATTTCTCTTTTCAATCAATGTGATTTCTTGAGATTTTGCTTCATACTCCGCTTTTGCCTTTTTGTAGTTATCAACTACTGTGTTGATTTCAGCTGTTTGAGCTTTATTATCTGCTTCTGCTGCTGCGATAGATGGTTGGACTTTTTCAGCTTCTTCTGTAACGGTCACACCTTCTGTAGCCGCATCAGCTTTTGCTTTTTCAAGTTCTGGTGATTCTACATAAGTCGTCGTAACTGTTTTATTTCCTTCTGTCACAGTTGTAGATGTCAACTTAGAACTTGTTGCAACAGCTGCATCGCTTGTTGCTGTATCCGTAGTAGTCGCTTCAGTTGCAGGCGCTGTTGCTTCATCTGCTTTCACTTCTGCTCCGTAGGTATTAACAGTAGCCAATCCAGCGATGGCCAATGAAACAACACCGACTGATAACTTACGAATTGAAAATTTTTCCTGCTTCGAAACATGTTCACGATAGCTTTTCATTTTCAAAACTCTCCTTTTTTGTTTAAAAAAATCTCACTGTAGAGGCAAAAATATGCTACTTCCAGTTAACTTCATTGTATCACAATCAACCATTTTTATATATTTGTCAATTTAATTTTTTATTTTACTTTAAATATATAACAACTTGAATCCCCAAACTTTCCTTGCCTTCCCCATCTTTAGTTGAAAATATATGCAAAAGCCTGTGAAAAAATCCTTTATTTTCAAGGGTTTTTAAGACACTTTCTCTTTTTATAAATTTCACCGAAAGGCTTTTTAAAGGGAAGTATTTTTTTATACCAATAAATTAGATTTGAAGACTGAAATAAAAATTATGTAATTTTTTCCCTTTAGGGGTTGCAAAATTCAAAAAAACAACACTTTTTGCAGAGTGTCCATTCCCTAAACTAGCTCCATTTCTTCTCCCAAATGAGAAGTAATGAAAAAGACCAAGGTCTTATGGACCTTGGTCTAACAACTAATGATTAGTTTAAGTGCCAGATATCTTCATTGTACTGAGCGATCGTACGGTCAGATGAGAAGAATCCTGCTTTAGCAATGTTTACGATAACTTGATCCAACCATGCATCACGGTCTTCGTAATCAGCCAACATGCGTTCTTTGGTTACAATGTAGTCTTCCAAGTCAAGAAGAGTCATGAACCAGTCTTTGTTGATCAATTCCTTGTGAAGACGAGTCAAGCGTTCCTTGTTACCAACTGCAAGAACGGCATCGCTGATAATGAAGTCTACCAATGGTTTGATAGCTTCACGTTCATAGAAGTCCGCTGATTTGTATGCTGATTTCTCATATAGATCGATTACAGTTTCTGAATCTTCACCGAAGATGTAGATGTTGTCACGTCCAACCAATTCAGCGATTTCCACGTTTGCTCCATCCATAGTACCAAGTGTTAACGCACCATTCAACATGAATTTCATGTTACCAGTACCTGAAGCTTCCTTAGAAGCAAGGGAGATTTGCTCAGAAATATCGCTAGCTGGAATCAAGTAGCTTGCAGCAGTCACGTTGTAGTTTTCTACCATAACGACTTGCAAGTGTGGAGCTACTGCTGGATCGTTTGCAATCACTTCAGACAAGCAAAGGATCAAGTGGATAATATCTTGTGCAATGGTGTAGGCAGGAGCTGCTTTACCACCAAAGAGAACAGTGATTGGGCGAGCAGGGATATTTCCAGCTTTGATGTCCAAGTATTTGTGGATCACATACAAAGCGTTCATTTGTTGACGTTTGTATTCGTGGAGACGTTTGATTTGGGTATCAAAGATAGAGTTAGGATTGATTTCCACACCTTGATGGTCTTTCAAGAAACGAGCCAATTTCCGTTTGTTGTGAGACTTGATGTTTTCCAATTTTGCTTTGACTGCATCTTTATCTTCATAAGAAAGAAGGTCTTCCAATTTAGATGCGTCATGGTGCCAGTCACGTCCGAGGATATCATCCAAGTAGTGTGACAAGGTTGGGTTGGCATGCATGAGCCAACGACGGAATGTGATACCGTTTGTTTTGTTGTTGAATTTTTCAGGGTAAATGTCGTAGAAGGCTTTCAACTCAGAATTCTTCAAGATTTCTGTGTGAAGTGCTGCTACCCCGTTTACGCTAAATCCATAGTTGATATCCATGTGCGCCATGTGTACGCGATCATTCTCATCGATGATTTGAACAGCTGGATCTTTGTATTCAGCGCGAACACGGCGGTCCAATTCTTCAATGATTGGAACCAAGTGAGGAACCACTTCTTGCAAGAATTCAAGAGGCCATTTTTCAAGGGCTTCAGCAAGGATTGTGTGGTTAGTGTAAGCCGTCATGCTACGAACGATAGAGATGGCTTCATCCATTCCAATACCACGTTCTGTCACAAGCCGGATCAATTCAGGGATGACCATTGATGGGTGGGTATCGTTGATTTGGACAACAGCATAGTCAGCAAGGTCATGCAAGATGCTTCCTTTTTCGATGGC
>ERZ1699238.406-NODE-406-length-11895-cov-2.188477_pt1 | contig 11895 bp, 12 predicted proteins | sample MGYA00581518_ERZ1699238 | MGnify/ENA primary metagenome ERZ1699238 (study PRJEB42319, sample SAMD00040325) | human oral metagenome | material: saliva | host: Homo sapiens | study: EMG produced TPA metagenomics assembly of PRJDB4115 data set (Metgenomic analysis of... | reverse complement strand
GGCCGATGCCTGGGTAGTCCAAGCCTGCGGAAACGGAGTGCGTACCCAAGACTTGACCGTTTTCGTCCTGCATCAAATAACTGCGGAAACCGTGCAATACGCCGATAGGGGCTTTGCTGGTAATCGGTGCGGCGTGGTCAGGCGTATCTACACCCAAACCGCCGGCTTCTACGCCGACCAAACGTACGTTTTCTTCTTCGATATAGGGGTAGAACAAACCGATGGCGTTCGAGCCGCCGCCGACGCAGGCAACGGCAACATCAGGTTGGCGGCCGATGGCTTCCAGCATTTGTTCTTTGGCTTCATTACCAATCACGCATTGGAAATCGCGTACCATTTCAGGATACGGCGCAGGGCCTGCGGCAGTACCGATAATGTAGAACGTATCGTCCACACGCGCTACCCATTCGCGCATGGCTTCGTTCATCGCGTCTTTCAATGTACGGCTGCCGCTGTCGACGCTGACCACGTTCGCACCCAATAATTTCATGCGGAACACGTTGGGCATTTGACGTTGGATGTCGTCCGCGCCCATGTACACGTCGCAAGTCATGCCGAAGCGTGCGGCAACGGTGGCGGAGGCCACACCGTGCTGACCCGCGCCGGTTTCGGCAATCACGCGTTTTTTGCCCATGCGGCGGGCGAGCAATGCCTGACCGATGGTGTTGTTGACTTTGTGTGCGCCGGTGTGGTTCAAATCTTCACGCTTCAGCCAAATTTGTGCGCCGCCCAAATGCTCGGACAATCGTGCAGCATGGTAAACAGGGCTGGGACGGCCGACATAGTGTTTCAAATCATGGCGGAACTCTTCCCAAAATGAAGGATCTTCTTTCGCTGCTTTATAGGCTTCTGCCAATTCTTGCAAAGCAGGAATCAGAGTTTCGGAAACGTACAGGCCGCCGTGTTCGCCGAAAAAGCCTTTCTCGTCGGGAGCGTAATAATTTTTCATGGGATTTTTCCTTGTTCGTTTTATGGTTTCAGACGGCCTGATTCAGTACAAGGCCGTCTGAAAGTAAAATTGTCAGCAATTATAGCCGTTTTCCATTCATCTTGTCGGCAACTAATTGAATAATAATATCAGCAGACAAAATAGGAACAACAGCGTACAGCTCGATGTTGCAACCAATGCCGTACCCAACGGCGGCGCAATATATTTTTCTTTGTTTTTGTTTCTCAGGCATAGTTTTAATACCAACATCCCCAGCCACAGCGCCAGCAACCACCAACCCAAAAAGTTAAGCACAAGCAAAGCAATAATCAACTCATTGGTATTTATAGTGCTTACGTTCAAAAATATCCAATTAAGGCCGTTAACAGACATAATGACTGCAGATATTTGTATCACATACAAAAGCGTTCCGCCCAACAATACCCTGATGTGCCATTGTTTGGCCTTCAGCCATACTGAGACGACATTAACAAGCCACCACAACGCCATAAACGTCATTAAAGAAATTTCATAACGGTCCATCGCCCTACTCCTGAAAAACAGTCAATCCAGCCATTTCAAAAAAAGCCCGATACGCCGCCGCTTTTTTCGCCAAACTCAAAGGATAGGCACGCGAAGTCGAAGGTAGACGCGTCAGAGTCAAATCACGCCTCGCATAGGGGAACGGTACTGTTTCGCCGGTCTTCGGCATTTTCATACCGCTGCCTTGAATCTCCAACAAAACTTCGGTTGCCTTGCCGCCGGTAGTACAAAGATGGCGGCACTCGGGCATTTGCGCCAATACTGCTGCCAAATCGACGGTTTCTATCACTTTTAAAAACTTATCCGAAGCATTGCCATGTTCGCGTATTGCCTTCAACACGGTCGGACAGGATGCAATCCCCTTCTCACTTAAAAACGCTTTGATTTTATCGGCATCAAACGCTTTTTCGCCCTGCTTTTGAAAATGCGCCGCATCGCCGAAAAACACCAGCCCGTACACACGCCACATATCGTTTTGAAAATTCGGATAATGAAACTGCATCGCGTGTTTTTCTTCTTTAGGCGGAAACGTCCCCATCATCATAACCGTTGCCTGCGGCGGCAACAAGGCTGCGAAAGGGTGGGATTCGATGATTGGCTCTTGCATATCTGTATTCCGGTTACTTTTCATTCAAACAAATTTTCAGACGGCCTTTACTGCCTGAATAAACGCCGCCATTTTCTCCCTGCTCTTAATCCCGCCGGAGATTTCCACGCCGCCGGACACATCCACCGCCGCCGCGCCACTGATTTTTACCGCTTCGGCAACGTTTTCCGCAGTCAATCCGCCGGCAAGTATCCACGGTTTGCCGATATTGCCGTGCAACATGGTCCAATCGAAACTTTGTCCCGTACCGCCATATTCGGTCGGATGATAGGCATCAAACAGCAAGGCGCGGGCATTCGGGAATTTGGCACAGGCCGTCTGAATATCGGCAGCGGACTGTACGCGCACGGCCTTCAAATACGGACGGTCAAACCGACGGCAAAAATCATCGTCTTCATCGCCGTGAAACTGAATCACATCTATCGGCACCTGACGCAAAATCTCGCGAATGGTTTGCTCGTTTTCATTCACAAACAAGGCCACCACCGATACAAACGGCGGCAGGTTTTTCACAACCGCCTGCGCCTGCTCAATATTCACTGCCCGTTTACTCTTGGCGTAAAACACCAGCCCGATGGCATCCGCGCCTAATTCGGCTGCGGCCAGCGCGTCTTCAGGTCGGGTAATGCCGCAAATTTTGGTGCGTATGGTGTTCATGGGGATTGCCTTTTTAAACAGATGGGTCGGATATTATATAAGTTTAAGGCCGTCTGAACATGAAATATCATGTTCAGACGGCCTTAAACTTTGAATCAACCATCAGCCGATAATTGCTAATAACTTTGTAATTATTACCCTATTTTTATACTGCCTATTTTTTCATCACAATTAATTTATTCTTTATTATCAAATATCAAACCAAACTATCCACAATTGGATTCACACAAAATTTGGATAATGCCCGTCAATGAAAAATATTAAGGCCGTCTGAAAAGTCTTTCAGACGGCCTTTTATCCTTTTACTCAAACGGTTTCTTCTGCCAATAAAACTTATCCTTTTTCAGACGGCCTCGGAACACATCGTCTTGCCCTAAAACAAACACCAATGCGCCTGACAAATCTGTTCTCAACAAAGTAATACCGTGCGCGCGGACACGATTTTGTACGGCAACGGTCGGATGTTTGTAGGCATTGGCATAGCCGCTGGATGCCACGGCATATTGCGGCGAAACCGTATGCAGAAAGCTGCCTGACGAAGCCGTGCTGCTGCCGTGATGTCCCAATACCAACACTTGGCTATACAGCGCATTGCCGTATTTCTCAATCAAACCGGCCTCGCCCTTCACGCCCAAATCGCCGGTTATCAACAAGGCTTTGCCGTTTGCCACGACACGCAATACGCAGCTTCGGTCATTATCTTCCTTGCCCGCATTTTCAGACGGCCTGAGCAACTCGAAATCTACGCCGTCCCATTGCCATTTGTCTTCTTGGCAAAACTCTGCATTCGGATAAAACTCAGGTTGTCCGGCAAGCAATTTATCGGTACCGACAGCCGCTACACTTTGAAAACCGCCGTCATGGTCAATATCATGGTGCGACAAAATCAGGCTGTCCAAACGGCGCACGCCCATAGCGTTCAAACTCGGCACAATACCTGTTTGCGCCACTTGCTCCGTTCCTGTATCAAACAAAAGATTGCGGTTACGCGTTTGCACCAACACCGACAAACCTTGCCCTGCATCCATCACCGTAACCCTTGCCACCCCCTCCTCCAGCTTGGCAGGACGGTAAAACACAAAACCCAATAAAACCAAACATGCCCAAGGTTTCAAGCCCATTCCTTTAGGCAACAATAACAGCAAAGACGCCATCATCGCCAACACCAGCAAAGGCACAGGCGCCGCTGCGACGGCAAATTCAGGCGATACCGTAGCCAGCCATACCAAACCACGCAAAGTATATTCCGCCAAAAATGCCGCTACCAACTGGACAAGTTCAAACGGAAAAACCGAACCCAGCAAAGCCAACGGCGTCAACACCCAAGAAAACCAAGGAATAGCCAGCGCATTGACCAACGGACTGAGCAAAGGTAACGAAGCAAACAAATAGCCCAGCAATACCACCGACAATACCGTCGCCGCCCATTGCCCCCGTACAGCCAAACGCCAACCCGACTCTTTCAGACGGCCTGATGAAGCCCAAATCAAAGCAGCAACCAAACCGAAAGACAACCACGTTCCCACGCCCAATACTGCCAACGGGTCCAACAGCAAAACAACGGCCAAGGCCTGCCACCACGCCGTCCAGCCCGAGCCGCCACTGCCGCGCCACCATGCCCACGCAAACGCAGCCAACATCAACACACTGCGTTGCGTCGGCACGGAAAAACCGGCCAAAAGCGCATAAAACAAAGCCCCGGCAACACCGCCGGCCAATATCCACACACGCGGTTTTGCCGGAATCCACGGCGAATAATGAAAAACTCGCTTGATTATCCAGGAAAACAATACCGCCACCATCGTTACATGCAAGCCCGAAATACTAACCAAGTGCGTCAGCCCCAAAGGCCGGAATGCCTGCCACAAAGGCGGTCGCAACGCAGATTGCTCGCCAATACTCAAAGCACGCATCAGCCCTATGCCGTCTGAAAACTCAGGATATTTGTCCACCGTTCCCTGCCAACTTCGGCTTACCGCATCACGCATATTAGCCAAACCGAAACCGCCGCCTTGACGCACGAGTTTCCTGTCGCGCCCCAAAGTACCCATGCCATCGATACCATTGGCCAAAGCCCATGTTTCACGGTTCAAACCGCGCACATTCACTTCACCGATCACCGGCCTTACCCGCGCCGATACAGACCACCGACTGCCCACCGCCCAATCACGCCGCTGATAATCCGATAACATCAAATCAAAAGCCTGCCCACGCTCATCCCAAGCCCTTGCCGCAAACTGCACGCGCCGACCATCATCACGCGGCATATCCGCCACTTCAACCGTCAAAACTTTAGCCGCCACCTCCCCTACAGGCCATTGACCGGCCAAAACCAGCCCGGTCCGCCACACACCAAACGCCATGCCCATGCAGACGGCCAGCACCAACCAAGCCACAGCAAATCTTCGACACAACGCAAGCGCGCCAATAATTACAGACAACCAAGCCCACCATGGCGGCACAAACGGCAGCGCAAAAGAAAGCACTACACCCACCACCCAAGCAGGCAACACAAACCGCCACGCCATGAACGTTTTCCCTTAATTATGATTATTAGATATATAATAATAAATGCTTTTAGTAGATTATGACAAATGCCAACCTGCATGAGCAGATAAAAAGAGAGGTTCAAATCATTTCAAAACCAACAGACGCAAAAAAGCGCAATCTGAAACAGATTGCGCTTTTTTATAAACTGGCACGCCCACGGGGAATCGAACCCCGGTTACCGCCGTGAAAGGGCGATGTCCTAACCGCTAGACGATGGGCGCGGAGATTTTCTGTGGCGCACCCGGAGCGATTCGAACGCCCGACCCTCTGGTTCGTAGCCAGATACTCTATCCAACTGAGCTACGGGTGCATCAAGAAAGATTTGAATTATAGAGAGTGGACTGTTTCCTGTCAAGCGTTTTATTTGGAAAACTTGCAGACAGCGTGTAAAATGTGCATTTGCTATTGAATTTACAGAGAATAAAATGTCAGATTTCGCACGCTGGCCGCTCTTATCCGAAGCATTTTCCCGTTTGGGACGGCCTGTGGTCGTGGTAGATTTGGAGACGACCGGTGGAAATTTCTATCAAGACAGGATAACGGAAGTCGCCCTTGTTCGTTTTGAGCAAGGCCGCGCCACACATTACGAGCAATTGGTCAATCCTTGCCGCAGCATTCCCGAATTTGTAGCCAGGCTGACCGGAATTCATGATGAAACGGTGAAAAACGCGCCTGTCTTTACCGATATTGCAGCTGATTTGTTGCCGCTATTGCAAGGTGCAGTGGTTGTTGCCCACAACAGCCGCTTTGACTACACCTTCCTACGCCACGAGTTTGCCCGTATCCATACTGACTTTGCCGCACCCTCGCTCTGTACAGTTCAACTGTCTCGCCGCCTGTATCCTGAGTTTTACAAACACAGCCTCGACAGCATTATCGAACGCACCGGCATTCAGACGGCCAACCGCCACCGCGCCATGACCGATGTTGCCGCATTGTGTGATTATCTCGAATTAAGTTTGGCAGAAAAAAATCATCAACAATGGGACGAACACGTCCGTGTGTTGATGAATCCGAAAATGTTGCCCACTTGGCTGCCTGATTCGCTCGCCCAACAGCTCTATGCCCTGCCCGACAGTTACGGCGTATTGGTTTGGTTTGACCATTTCAGCAAAGCCCAAGCCATTGAAGCACACGAACGCGCATACAGTGAAACCGCCACCCTTCTGCACAGCAAAAAACTGCCGCCGCATATCAAAGCCGCAACCTCCATCCGTTTTATTCCGGCAGTCGGACAGCTTCATACATTATGGCTCAAAGCCCAGACCATGCAGGAATACCAACGGATGCCGTCTGAAAAATCCACATCGTTTTCTACCGTCCGCTTTATCGCTGACGAACACGGCAGCCTTCAAGCACGCATTGTCTTGTTAAACAGCGGCACTAGAAACTGGCGTCCATACGGTTTGTTTGCCCACAAAAAAGCAGCCAAACGCGCTTTGGCACAATGGTCGCAAGAACACAGGCTCTGCCCGGATTCGCTCAATATTTTGCCGACCGGCTACGCAAAGGGCGAACCCTGCCCTGTTGAGGCCGTCGGAAAATGCAATGGCAACTGCCGCCAGCCAAACGGCATCAAACATCAAAACCAACGCATTACCGAGCTTGCCGCCCTACTCCCCGTAACCGATTGGGGCAAAGCGCACGAAATTGAAATTACCGAAACCGACCCCCTGACCGGAAACAGCATTACCCTGCTCTGCGCCGGCGGCGCGTTGGCATTGCCTGACGGCAGCTGGTATTTCGACAGCAGCCTGCCTCTCGTGATTAAAAACAAATTCAGGCAAGACAAAGAAAATATCCGTTTGATTGCTTAAAACAAGGCCGTCTGAAAACCAAATTTTCAGACGGCCTGATGTGGATAACTTTCCGCTTTATTCTCAACACAAAAACTGCCTAAATTTTAATCAGAACTTATTTTTATAATAGCAATCAAATACTAAACCAATTTATACACAAGCTGTTCACACAATTTTCAATGAAAGCTGTGTATACCCAGCCCAACGAGTAAACCATGAACAACCCTGAAATCATCTTCTTTGACATCGACGACACCCTCTACCGCAAATACACGGATACCCTGCGCCCTTCGGTTGCCCAAGCCATGCGCGCATTGAAAGCCAAAGGCATTTTGACTGCCATTGCCACCGGTCGTCCGGAGGCTGCCATTCCCGCCAAAGTCAAAGCATTGATTCAAGAATGCGGCATCGACATGCTCGTTACCATCAACGGCCAATATATTTCCTTTCGCGGCGAGCCCCTGCAAAGCTACCCCTTGGATATTGCCGACATCGAAACCGCCATCAACCTGCTTGAGCAACACAAAATAGACTACGCATTCGTCAACAACCAAGAAATTGCCGTCTCCTCCAACTCTCCGCGTGTTGTCGAAGGTTTATCGCATATCCTGCCTAACTTTTTAACCGACAAAGAATATTTCCGCAAACAACCCGTCTATCAAATGTTGGTCTTTGTGGATGAGGAGGAAGAAAAAATCCTGCAACCGCTGATTCAACAACACGGCTTCAAATCCGTCCGCTGGCACAAACATGCCATGGACCTACTCAAACAAGAAGGTTCAAAAGCACGGGGCATCACCCACGCAGTGGAAAAACTGGGCATTGATATGAGCAAAGTGATGGCATTCGGCGACAGCTTCAACGACTTGGAAATGCTGTCAACCGTCGGCTTCGGCGTTGCCATGGGCAATGGCGAAGAAGCGGCCAAAGCTGCCGCACAATTCGTCTGCCCAAGCGTCGATGAAGACGGCGTATTGCGCGGCTTGCAAGAATTGGGCGTAATTTAATTATCAAATCAAAAGGCCGTCTGAAAAAATGTTCAGACGGCCTTGTTCTATCTATAAACTTCCTGCTTATTTCGGCAATACCAAAAAGCTAATCAGCAATTCTTTGAATACAAATCCAAACACGCCCAAGCCCAAAACCAAGAAGAGCATGGCAATGCCGAATTTGCCGGCCTTGGATTCTTTACCTAAGTTCCAAACGATAAAGCCCAAAAAGATAATCAGGCCGGTGAGGAGGATTTTCATTGCCCACGAGGCGAATTCTGCTTCAGACATTATTTTTTTCCTTTTATTCTTAAGATGTGTGTTTGATTGCTTTCAGACGGCCTATTAAATTTTAAGGCCGTCTGAAATTTGTTTTTAGATTATTTGTTCAATGCTTGTTGCAAATCATCAATCAAATCGTCGATGTGTTCCAAACCAACAGAGAGGCGTATCAAGCCCGGGCGGATATTGGCGGCGAGTTTTTCTTCAGGCTGCATCCGGCCGTGCGTGGTTGTCCACGGATGGGTGATGGTCGAGCGCACATCGCCGAGGTTGGCAGTACGGGAAAAGAGTTCTACGCCGTCCACGATTTTCCATGCTTCTTCTTGGTCTGCAACTTCAAAACCCACGACGATACCGCCGCCATTTTGCTGTTTGCGGATCAGTTCGGCTTGCGGATGGTCGGGCAAACCGGTGTAGTACACGGCTTGGACTTGCGGTTGCTCTTTCAACCATTGCGCGATTTTCAGCGCATTGTCGTATTGTTTTTCCATACGCAGCGACAGAGTTTCCACGCCGCTTAACAGCTGCCATGCGTTAAACGGCGACATCGCCAAACCGCAAGAGTTGCAATATATGGCAACTTGCGTCATCAGCTCTTCCGAACCGGCCAATACGCCGCCCATCACGCGGCCGTGACCATCAATCGCTTTGGTTGCGGAAGAAACAGAAATATCCGCACCGTGTTTCAAAGGCTGCGAGCCGACTGGCGACAAGAGGCTGTTGTCCACCACCAAAAGCGCGCCGATGCTGTGCGCCAGTTCAGCCAGCGCTTCCAAATCGGCAACTTCGCCCAATGGGTTGGACGGAGTTTCCAAGAAAAACAGTTTGGTATTGGGCTTGATGGCCGCTTTCCATTCATCTACATCAACCGGCGATACATGGCTGACTTCGATGCCGAACTTGGTAACGATGTTGTTGATGAAACCGACGGTCGTGCCGAACAGGCTGCGACTGGAAACAACGTGGTCGCCTGCTTGCAAGAAGGTAAAAAACGCTGCCTGAATTGCGGACATACCGGTCGAAGTGGCTACCGCGCGCTCTGCGCCTTCCAATGCGGCAATGCGTTTTTCAAAAGCGGCAGTAGTCGGATTGGCTGTACGGGTATAGGTAAAGCCTTTAATTTTTTTGGAAAACAAATCTGCCGCATGTTGCGCGCTTTCCCACATGAAGCTGCTGGTCAAAAACAGCGCCTGATTGTGTTCGCGATATTCGGTCTGCTCTTTGCCGCCCCGGATGGCCAGCGTTTGCGGATGAAGTTTTTTGTTCATTTATTCTCCAATCTACTGTGTATTCCAATGGACGGAATAATATTTTTCCGTCTGTTTAACTTGTTAACATTTTGCGCCGATTTCTACCATCTTTCAAGCCGAAGGCCGTGTTTCAGGCCGTCTGAAAAAACAGGAAAACCGTTTTTACTGATAAAGGCGGCCGTCGTGTTTCAACCAGCCGTCAGTATGCCGGCCTGACGGGTCATGGTGCGTCCAATGGATAACGCCGCCCTGATCCGACCATTCGTATTCGCCGTAAAACGCTACTTTATCGCCTTTTTTCAAGCCTTTAATCTTATCGGCAAGGTCGATATTGTGTGCCACCAAAAGCGTCTGGCCGCTGGAGAGCTTCAAGATAAAGCGTTGGTGGCGCGTGCCTTTGTTGTCATCCGGCAGGGTTTTCCATACCGTGCCCTCGCCCTCAACCTGAATATCGCTTTGCTCATTTTCAAACGCCTGTTTCAAAACCGCTTCGGCTGATTCTTTGCCTGAACCGATTTGCTGCTGAGCCGTATCGGCGTTTTTTCTGCTCACATTATTTTGTTTTTGAACAGCTTCTATTTTCTGCTGATTCTGCGATTGTACCGGCTGCTTGTTTTGCATTTTGTTATAGGCAAATACGGCAACCAAAGCAATCAGCAATACAATGATTTTATTTTTATTCATAACAATCTCAAAAAAAATGCCCGATTCTGCATCGGGCATATCAACTATTTAGAAAGGATATTTATCACGAAAACGTGAGCCGCCATTATACACGCTTCGCAAAATTTTAAGGGAAATTTACGCCGAAGGCCGTCTGAAACTTTTCAGACGGCCCGGATACTCAGCGGCGGTATTTCATTTCAACCTTCATATCGTCCAGAATACGTTTGACGTTGTGTTCCAATACATCTTCCACTAAACCCGGTGCCTGCTCGTTGAGCATTTGCTGCAACTGGTAAGTGAACACGGCCATTTGTTTTTGCACGGCAATCCGAATCATGCCGTTGACCGCATCGGCCACATGGGGGCGTAAACGCTTAATCAGACGCTCGGTCAAATCTTTTTCAGAAACGCAGAATACTTCCCGACGGCCAATCGCCTGCGGGTTCAAAACATTGATATGGACATTGACGGCCGGTTCTTTTTCAGGTTCAAGGCCGTCTGAAACCGCCCCTTCAGCCGCTTGCGTATCATCATTTTCCGATTTTTCAGTTTCTTCTGCTTCAGCCACATCAAAATCTACGGCACCCGATTTCGGATTCAGTCTGACGGTGCGCGTCGATTCGATATAGCGGTCTGAAGCCGCAGCCTGCAATGCCGATTGCGCGCTCAACCAGTTGTCCTGCAAGACCACCATCGCATCGGTTTCCACTGCTTCGCCATCTTCGGCAAGGGCGGTATTGTGTTCCAGCTGCCAGCGGTACAAATACTCCTGCAGCACTTTTTCGCGATTGTCGGCATCCAGTTTATATTCTTTTTTAGGCGCGGTTTTAGGCGCGACATCGACAGCCTCTTCCGATTTTTTGACCAATGGCGCATGGGTTGGCGCGGTATTGAATTGTCGTGCCTGACGCAATCTTTCCAAGCGTTTTTCCCAATTCAGGTCTTCTTCCTCGAGGGCTGTGGGGTCAAGACGGTTGTTTTCCATAATAATCTCGTTTTTTCATTTTTATTGTGAACCGTATTCAAACAAAAAACGCTTGAACTGCGGCCGATGGTTGGACATATCCGGCAAGCCGGCGCAAGCGTAACATTTTAATATTAATTCACTATATAATCACTATTTTATTTAATAAACCCTCAAGGATACATCATGAGCAGCATCGAACAACGCCTCGAATACTTGGAAGAAGCCAACGACGTTTTGCGTATGCAAAACCATGTCCTCGCCACCGCCCTTAAAGGCCTCATCCGCTCCCTGCCCTCCGACATGGCCAACGATGCCGTAGAATCCATCCAGCTTGCCTTTGAAGACGCGTTGGCGGAATTGAGCTACGAAGACAGCCCGCACACCGACCTCTTCCATGACGTAACCTACGCATTTTTCCGAGAAAAAGACCACTGATTTCGGCTAGTTTGTTCACAAAATTATGCTAAACTAAGATTTTATCCGTTAACATTTTATTAAGAAAGCACATATCATGAACATGAAAAAATGGCTGGCCACTGCCCTCGCTTGCTCCGCCCTTGCCCTGACTGCCTGCGGCGGTCAAAGCAACAATGCCTCTGCTCCTGCCGATAAAGTGTACCGTGTCGGCTCCAACGCCGAGTTTGCCCCATTCGAATC
>ERZ1699238.404-NODE-404-length-11966-cov-2.321311_pt1 | contig 11966 bp, 10 predicted proteins | sample MGYA00581518_ERZ1699238 | MGnify/ENA primary metagenome ERZ1699238 (study PRJEB42319, sample SAMD00040325) | human oral metagenome | material: saliva | host: Homo sapiens | study: EMG produced TPA metagenomics assembly of PRJDB4115 data set (Metgenomic analysis of... | reverse complement strand
AGATTGGGATGCCGCCTTGAGAAAAGCCTATGAGGTTTTTAACGGTAATAAAATGAACAAAGCGCAGAAAGAATATACCGAAGTGAAGCTGGTGTTTGGTCATTCGGACGAAGCGCCGCTTGATGAGCCGCTATTTGAAAACCTCGTCGTCAATCTGCTTGTTCCGCTTTTGACCAGCGTGGCAGGTAAAACCAATACAACAGAACAGGAGTAAAGCATGGCTACTTATGCAGAATATTTGGATTTTGATACTGAAGAAGACAAATTGAAACAGCAGCAACTCTATCAGGCGACCGAGCTGTCGGCGCAAACGGTAGCGGCGGTTAAAAAGTTCAGCCGTCCGCAAAACTGGCTGCTTGCCGCTGCGCCATACTGCCCCGATTGCCGCGTGTTTGTGCCGTTTATTCAGAAAATGGCGGAGTTGAACCCCAATATCCGCGTCAACTATATTGCCCGAAACGATTTTGACGACAGCAGCCGTTTTGAGAATCCGCGCCAACAGGAAATCGTCCGCGCCAATCAAAAAATTCCTGCGCTGTTTTTGATGGGTCATGAAGAGGAAGGGCCTGTGTTTAACGAGTTTCCGAAAGTGGTGTTAAACCAAATTGCGGCAGATGAAACCCGTCGCACAGAATTGCGCGATGCGTACCGAGCAGGCGAATTTAATGCCGATATTGAGGCGCAGATTGTAGCGGCGTTGGCATGGGCAGAGCAGCGTTGTTGAGCAAATATTGTTGGTGTGTAAGACTATATTTTGAGCCACTTTGATATTTGTGTTGTCATAAAAAGGCCGTCTGAAAAGATTTCAGACGGCCTTTTTTAATGCTTAACGCTTGATTAAATTTCGATTTTATTCGGCGTAAAGGTTTGCCATTTGTTGCAGGCTGGGCAGTGCCAGAAGAAGACTTGGGATTTGAAGTGGCAGTTGCGGCAGCGGTACATGACGCTTTTTTGCAGCTGGCGGCCGATAATGGAACGAATCATATCGGTATCGGCTTTCCACTCCGGATTCATACTGCTGAGTTTCAAGCCAAGCAGGCGGTACACGCCGTTGAGGTCGGGTTTTTGGCGGACAAGTTCGACAGCGATTTGCGCCGCTTCAGTTTCGCCTTTGAGCAGCAGGGCTTTCTCGTAAATGATGTTGATCAGGTCAAGATCGGGGAAGGTCTGCATATAGCCGATGAGGCGGTTGAGGCCTTCTTCCTGTTTGCCTTGCGCGGCATAGGCTTCATAGAGTTTCTCGCCGACCATGCTCAAATAGGCGTGGTTTTGCTGCTCAATGGCGGAATACGCTTCCACGGCGGCAGGAAAGTTGCCCTGACGGTATTCGATGTCGCCGAGAATGATGTTGGCGCGCGTACATTTTTTGTTGGCTTCGAGCGCTTTGCCGATGTTGTAGCGGGCGGCGTCAAAGTTGGATTTAAATAGCGCGGCTTGGGCGATTTCGCAATAGAACTGGGCGATTTCAAACTGGTAGGTTTGTTCGTCATGGCTCAAGAGTTGCGCCATTTCGATGGCTTTTTCCCAGTCGCGGTCTTGTTGGTAGATGCTCAAAAGGTGTTGGCGGGCTTCGCGTGCCATATCGCCTTTTTGCAAACCGAGGAAGATTTGTTCGGCACGATCAACCAAGCCTGCGCTTTGGTAGTTTTGCGCCAATTCAAAAAGCACGCGTGCGCGTTTTTCGTTGACTGTGTCGGGCGAATCGAGCAGGGCGCGGTGCATATTGATGGCTTTGTCGTTTTCGCCGCGTTGGCGGTAGAGCTTGCCTAGGGTCAGGTTTAGGTCGTATGACTGCGGCTGTTGGTCAATCACTTCCGCCAATTCGCGCGCGGCACGGCCGCTGTTGCGGTCAACGAGGGCATCAAGGCTTTTGTAAAAGCCGGCCGGTATGCTTTTGGCCTGTTTCAGAACGGTCTTCATATCGACGCGCGCGGCAAACCAGCCCATAGCGAAGAAAACGGGGAGGAGGACGATGGGCAGTAAGATGACCCACAATTCGTTGTCCATGGTATTCCTTTATTGATTGGTGGCGTTACGCTTTGGGAGTGGTTTCGGAAGTCGTTGCCGGTGTTTCGGTTTTGACCGGGGTCAGGTCTTTTTCGGAAAGGTGGGCGTGTTTTTTCACTTCGGCGCGCAGACGGTTGTTTTCGCTGCGCAGGGACAGCAGACGGCCGAAGAGGGCAAACATACCGAACACGATGCCGATAATAAAGGCGCCGAAAAGCACGACAATCAGCGGCAGATTGATGTTTTGGCCGGGCAGGTAGAAGAAGGATACGGTGTGGGTATTGGTAATGGCCAGCAGGAGGAAAACAAGAAGAATCAGGATTTTGATGATGGTATAGATGAGTTTCATGGGTTGCTCCGGGTGGGCCGCGGTTGGGGCAGGCCGTCTGAAAAATGGTATCAGTTTAAACGATTTGCCGGATTTCGGATAGGACGGTATGTTTCAGACGGCACGGGAAGGGTATCTTTAATGCTGACGGGTACTTGTCAAACCCATATTGAAAGGCGTATTGTTCAGTCTTTAATTAATTTATTTTGCACATCAGAATAAGAAAGGCAATCATCATGAGCAGACCAGTTCCAGCCGTATTCGGCAGCGTTTTTCACGCTGAAATGCCCGTTATCGCTTATCGTGAAGGTAAATGGCAGCCGGTAGAATGGCAATCTTCCAAAGACCTGACAATCGCCCCCGGCGCGCACGCCTTGCATTACGGCAGCGAATGTTTTGAGGGTTTGAAGGCATTCCGTCAGGCAAACGGCAAAATCGTGATGTTCCGCCCGACCGCCAATATCGCGCGCATGCAGCAAAGCGCAGATATTCTGCACCTGCCGCGTCCTGAAACGGAAGCTTATTTGAATGCTTTGATCGAATTGGTCAAACGTTCCGCCGAGGAAATTCCTGATGCGCCTGCCGCTTTGTACCTGCGTCCGACTTTGATCGGTACCGACCCTGTGATCGGTAAGGCCGGTTCTCCTTCCGAAACTGCTTTGCTGTACATTCTGGCTTCTCCTGTCGGCGACTATTTCAAAGCCGGTTCGCCCGTTAAAATCTTGGTGGAAACCGAACACATCCGTTGCGCCCCGCACATGGGTCGTGTGAAATGCGGCGGCAACTACGCTTCCGCCATGCCTTGGGTATTGAAAGCCAAAGCAGAGCACGGTGCAAACCAAGTATTGTTCTGCCCGAATGGCGACGTTCAGGAAACCGGTGCGTCTAACTTTATCCTGATTAACGGCGATGAAATCATTACCAAACCGTTGACCGACGAATTCTTGCACGGCGTTACCCGCGATTCCGTACTGACTGTTGCCAAAGATTTGGGCTACACCGTTACCGAGCGCAACTTTACTGTCGACGAGCTGAAAGCCGCGATTGAGAATGGTGCGGAAGCGATTCTGACCGGTACGGCTGCGGTTATTTCTCCGGTAACTTCTTTCGTGATTGATGGCAAAGAAATCGAAGTGAAGAGCCAAGAGCGCGGTTATGCAATCCGTAAGGCGATTACCGACATTCAATACGGTTTGACAGAAGACAAACACGGCTGGTTGGTCGAAGTTTGTTAAGTAGAACGCAGTGAATATAAAAGGCCGTCTGAAATATTTTTTCAGACGGCCTTTTTTTATTGGTTTTTTGATGGGGAAAGCGATAATAAAATGCTAAATTTTTTAAACAAACGGTAGTATTTTTAGATAATCGGTATATAATGCGCATTCATGTTGTAAAAATACATATTGGAAATATCGAATTTTATTGATTTTTAGAAGAAGTTAAAAACAGTTGTAGATATTTATTCTGTATATTTTGTAAATTTAGTTAAATAGGGAATGCTAAAAACATATCGTGTTAGAATTTCCCTCCTTTTGGGCTTCGCGGGATTCACTCTGTCAAGCTAAAAAGGAAAACGATGCAAGATAAAACTATTTTTATTTTGCTATAAAAATCAAAAATAACTTAACTTTGGATGAACTAATCAATTAAAAAGGGACTCTGATACATTTCCGTCAAAAATAACCGGACACATGGTACGCGGACAGATTGCCTATATAAAGTCATCCAAGGGTTCTGTCTGACACCATGACCGTTTCCAATCAGAAAACCGGCAGAAGGGGAAACGCTGCCGAGTTTCTCAAAGCGGCCAACTTCAGTTTGGCCTTTATACAGGTAATTGCTGTTACGACAGAATCCGTCTTACCTCTTTAATCAATCGACTTTTTTGTCGCACGCTTGTGCGGTGGGAAAGGCGATATTAGATACAAGGAAATACGCTGATTATGTCACATAAACTTGCTCCTCTTGGCCGTACCCACATTCGTCACGGCTCATCCACACCTGAAGCAAATTCCAAATCATCTTCTCCTCTAAAAGAATGGATACACACCCACAATTTGGGGGATATGCCGTCGGTTTCTCCTGAGCTTAAGCAATTAAGCGGTAAAAATACGGTAACGAGAGAAGTAGTGCATGTGGCGGAGGCAGCAAGATTTGACAGTTCTTCATCATCTTCAGACGGCCTTGTGACCAAAATGCATGTTGCACGGGCCAACGTTGCTTCTGTAAGCAGCGTTTCCAGTAAACATACCATTGCGCCTAAAGTGGCGAGCAAACACGTTGTTTCAAAAGAACCGGTTAATCAATCGATGGAAAAAGTCCTGGCTGAAAGGCAAAAAATTTACGAAGAGGCTAAAGCAAAAAAAATAGCCGAGGCTGCCGCCGCCAAAGCAAAGGCGGTCGAGCGCGCAAAAGAAGCGCATAAAGCGGCAGTCGAAAAAGCGGCTGCAGAGCGTAAAGCCAAACTCGAAGCCGCACGCAAAGAAAAAGAGGCGGAAGACAGAGTTGCCGAAGAAAAAGAAACCGTTGAGATTGTCCATAAAAAGAATCTGAAGGATTCAGACGGCCATGACAAAATAGCGGGCGTTTCTTCCGGTAAAAAAGCAATCAATAGCCACGACGGCCACCTCAGTTCAGGCAAAGCAAACAAAATTGACGACCATGCCGAAGGCAGGGAAGGTCTATCCGGAAAATACCGCGTGTATGAATCCAAAGAGTATGGCAATTACGTTCGCGTGAATGATTTTGGTGCCGATGCACAGGGTAAAAAAGACAGCCTTCAGGCATTTAAAGCAGCTTTAGAGGCGGCGCATAAAGAAAAAGCCATGGTCTTCTTGGATGGTACTTACTATATTTCCAATCAGATTGTGATGGATAAAACCGTCTCCGGCGCGCGCGGCTTGTTTGGTTCGGGCATGGGCAAAACCAAAGTAACGTTTGATAAAGCACAAACAGGCGAATTCAATCCGGACACCAACCATGACGATATCCGAGAATTTGCCGGTATCTTGATCGATGGGCAAAACAATAAAACCATTGCCGATTTGTCGGTTCAATATACCAACCCTGATTTTTACCGCAAAGGCTTAAGCTATTTTGGCAAGGTAAACGGCATTTTGGTGAACGATGCGGACAATACTTTAATCAGCAAAGTAGAGGTTTCCGGTGCCAATCGTGCTGGTGTGATGTTCACGTCGACTGCTTCTTTGGAAAAGGAAAAAGGTCAAAAGCTGACCTTTAAAGAGCGCGTACAAAGCGGCGAAATTGATGAAAAATATGAAGCGCTGCCTTTGGGTGAAAACAACCGTATTGTTGATTCGTATCTGCACCACAACCGCGTTGCCGGTGCGCTGATCGGTTTCCAACAAAACTTTATCGGCGAGGGCAACCGTTTGGATTGGAACGGCCACGAAGCGGATGGCGGAACAGGGTACGGTATGGCCGTGGCTGCCGGTAGCTACAATTACGGCATCACATACCGTAAAAACACGACCGACCACAACTACCGCAAGGGTTTGGATGTGCATGATGGTACAGGCATTGTCATTGAAAACAATGTGTTAACGGGTGACCGGCTATATGGTATTGTTGCCTACAACCGCCAGTTTTCTATGGATAAAGTCAAAATTACCGGCAATACCATTATTCAAGATCCGAGCTTCCGTTTGAATGTTGATGATGACTTGGACAAGTACTACCACATGTATTCAGGTATTCAGGTGCAAACCAATACCCAATACAGAGATTTGCACTCGGCTGACAAAGGTTATTTCGATATCAGCGATAATGTCATTAAAAATCTGACGGTTTATCAAAACAATATTCAGACTTACGCGATTGAGTTCCGTAACCATGAAAGCAAAATGGATTACACGCTCAATATGGCAAATAACAAGATCAGCGGCGAATCCACCAAATATCTGATTGCCGTCATCAACGATACCTACGACCGCGTTTTATCTAAAAACGGCATTGGCAGCGGTACCATTACCATCAGCGGCAACGATGCCGATATTGGCAAGATTATGAAAGGCGCGGTACCGGTTTATGTGGAAGAACACCATGGCAATGTCGCGATGCATGGTGCGGTGACGATTCACGACAACAAAATTTCCGTACGTGAAAAATCGGACGGCTATGTCGAATTTGCTTATTTGAAAAGCAATGCCAAAGAGTACAACATCACCAATAACACATTGAAACTTGGCGGTGATTTGAATGATGCTTTGATAGACGTACACAGTACCAACCCTAAGGGCAAGGCATCTTTAAATGTAGCCAACAATAAAATCATGACGGACATCAAAGACGAACTGTATGATTCATGGCTGCGCTTTGAAAATAACATCAAAACGTATTCAGAAGGCAATAGCCATAATGGTGCAGCACTGACAAAGGTGAATACGACCGGCAGTAAAGTTGCCTTGAGCGATATCTTGTCAGAAGCCAACTATATTGTCGCAACAACTAAAGATGCTGTGTATCACCATACTAAGAATGTGTATACATCAGGAGTGGAAGAACATCATACAACGACTGGGATTTTGTAAGCTGTTGAAGCCGTAATCTTTATGGTCTAAATATCGATAAATAAAAAAAGGCCGTCTGAAAATTTTCAGACGGCCTTTTCATCTAACTCACATTATTTAGCCAGTTCGGCACGCAGTTTGTGGGTTACGTTCATCATCACTTGGAGTTGTTCCAGAGTTTCTTTCCAGCCACGGGTTTTCAGGCCGCAGTCTGGGTTAACCCACAGACGTTCAACCGGTACAACCTCGATGGCTTTGCGCAACAGGTGCTCAACTTCAGCTTCAGTCGGTACGCGTGGGCTGTGGATGTCGTAAACGCCCGGGCCGATGTCGTTCGGGTATTTGAATTCGCCGAACGCGGTCAAGAGTTCCATGTCGGAACGTGAAGTTTCGATGGTGATCACGTCAGCATCCATAGCGGCGATGGCAGGCAGGATGTCGTTGAACTCAGAGTAGCACATATGAGTGTGGATTTGAGTGCTGTCTTCGCAACCGGTAGAGGACAGGCGGAAAGATTCGCCGGCCCAGTTCAGGTAAGCATCCCAATCGGCACGTTTCAAAGGCAGACCTTCGCGGATGGCAGGTTCGTCAATTTGGATGACTTTGATGCCTGCTTTTTCCAGATCCAATACTTCGTCGTTCAGAGCCAGTGCGATTTGTTTGCACACGGTAGCGCGTGGAATGTCGTTGCGGACGAAAGACCATTGCAGAATGGTTACAGGGCCGGTCAACATACCTTTCATCGGGCGTTTGGTCAGGCTTTGTGCGTAAGTAGACCAAGCGACAGTCATGGCTTCAGGACGGCTTACGTCACCGAAGATAATCGGTGGTTTAACGCAGCGTGAGCCGTAGCTTTGTACCCAGCCGTATTGGGTGAATGCAAAACCGCTCAACAATTCGCCGAAGTATTCAACCATGTCGTTACGCTCGGCTTCGCCGTGTACCAGTACGTCCAAGTCCAGTTTTTCTTGCTCTTCAACTACCAAGGCGATTTCTTTTTTCATCGCGGCTTCGTAATCGGCGGCAGACAGTTCGCCTTTTTTGAAGGCTGCGCGTGCTTGGCGGATTTCGGTGGTTTGTGGGAAAGAACCGATGTTGGTAGTCGGCAGCAGAGGCAGGTTCAACCATGCTTGTTGCGCTTTGATACGGTCGGCAAATGGAGATTTGCGTTGGTCTGCGTTGGCAGGCAAATCGGCCAGGCGTTTGGCAACGTCTGCACGGTGGATTTCGCTGCTGTTGGCGCGTGAGTCGGCGGCAGCTTGGCTGGCAGCCAGTTCTTCGGCAACAGAATCACGGCCTTCGTTCAATGCGGCTTTCAGAACGCGCAATTCTTGGGTTTTTTGCAGGGTGAATGCCAACCAAGAGTACAGGTCAGGTTTGTTGGCTTTCAGTTTTTCTTCAACTGACAAGTCAAATGGAGTGTGCAGCAGAGAGCAAGAGCTGGAGATCCACAAACGGTCGCCCAGTTTGGCTTGCAGAGGCTCGACAGTTTCCAAAACTTTGTTCAGGTTGGCGCGCCAAATATTGCGGCCGTCGATAACGCCGGCAGACAGAACTTTGTCGTAGTCGGCAAATGCGTCCAGTTGCTCTGGCGCGCGTACCAAGTCGATGTGCAGGCCGTCAACAGGCAGGGATTTCAGCAAAGCAGCGTGTTCGGCAACAGAACCGAAGTAAGTGCTCAACAGGATTTTGGCGCTTACTTTGCTCAAAGTAGCGTAAACGTCTTTGTATGCTTCTACCCATTCTTTAGGCAGGTCAACAGCCAAAGCTGGCTCGTCGATTTGAATCCACTCGGCACCGGCTTCAACCAAAGCAGTCAGGATTTCAACGTAAACAGGCAACAGTTTAGGCAACAGGCTCAGACGGTCGAATTCAACGGCGCCTTTTTCTTTACCCACCCACAGGAAAGTCAACGGACCAACAATGGTCGGTTTGGCTTTCAGGCCCAAAGCTTGGGCTTCTTGCAGTTGTTGAACGTAGTGTTTGGCGTTGGCTTTGAATTCGGTATCGGCGTGGAATTCAGGCACCAAGTAGTGGTAGTTGGTGTCGAACCATTTGGTCATTTCGATAGCGAATTGGTCTTTGTTACCACGGGCCAGTTGGAAGAATTGTTCCAAAGACAGGTTTTGGCTGTCGAAGCCGAAGCGGGCAGGGATGGCACCGGTAGCAACTTGCAGGTCGAGGATGTGGTCGTAGAAAGTGAAATCGCCTGCGGCAACGTAATCAGCGTTGGCGGCAGCTTGGTGTTTCCAGTTTTTCTCGCGCAAGTCTTTAGCAACAGCCAGCAATTCTTGCTCGCTGATTTCTTTGCGCCAGTATTTTTCTTGTGCGAATTTCAATTCGCGGAAGGCACCGACGCGCGGGAAGCCTGAAAAATGTAATGTTGTCATGTTAACTCTCCTAGTTGGAATTTTGAATCAGGCCGGTATGGCCTGAATGTTCGATATTGTAAATCAGAATGGTGAGGCCGTCTGTTTTATTAACGGGGGCGTACACCCAAAATATGGCAGATGGCGTAAGTCAGTTCGCTGCGGTTGAGGGTGTAGAAGTGGAAGTCTTTGACACCTTCGCGCGAGAGGACTTTGACCATGTCGATGGCGATGCTGGCGGCAACAAGGTTGCGCGTGCCTTGGTCGTCATCCAAACCTTCGTACATTTTAGACAGCCAGCTTGGGATTTTGACGTTGGTCACTTGGGCCATTTTGGTCAATTGTTTGAAATTGGTTACAGGCAGGATGCCGGGAACGATTTCAACGTCGATGCCCATCATCACGCAACGGTCGCGGAAGCGCAGATAGCTTTCCACGTCGAAGAAGAATTGGGTGATAACGTGGTTTGCACCCGCATCGATTTTGCGTTTCAGATTGATCAAGTCGGCTTGTGCGGATTTGGCTTCCGGGTGCACCTCTGGATAGGCCGCTACGGAAATGTCAAAGTCGGCAACGGAGCGCAACAGCTTGACCAAATCTTCGGCATAGAAAGGTTTTTTCTCGTAGCCGGGCGGCTCGTCGCCACGCAGGGCGACAATGCGGCGGATACCGCTATCCCAATAATCTTTGGCGATTTGGCGCAACTCGTCAGGGCTGGCGTCGATACCGGTCAGGTGGGGGGCTGCGTCAAGGCCGGTTTCTTGTTTGATGCGTTTAACGATACTGTGTGTGCGGTCGCGTTCGCCGGAGTTTGCGCCGTAGGTTACGGAAACGAATTTCGGATGCAAGGTTTGCAGGCGATGGATGGAATCCCACAGCATGGTTTCCATTTGTTCGTTTTTCGGCGGGAAAAATTCGAACGAAACATTGATGTCGCCTTTCAAATCAGAAAGGCTGTTGTTTAAAGCGGCGATTTCTCGAGCGTGATTCATGGTTATGCACCTTCTGCATATCTTTTATTTGTTGTCAGACTGCATAATAAATTTGAGGTTGGTATGAGTCAATTTCGAAATTTTCCGAAATTGTATGAATAGATTTAATAAAGACCTCAGGCCGTCTGAAAAACAGTCTGAGGTCTTGTTTGATGAAAAGGGAAAAGGTTATTCCGCTTCATCTATCCAGGCTTGTTGTACAGCTTCGAGAATGCGTTCGCCGCAACGCGCCGGATCATCGTCAAATTCAGGCAGAGCCATAATCAAATCACGCAGTTGGGTAAAACGCACGGTTTTCGGGTCGATGCTGTCGCCGTGTAAATCGTAGAGTTCTTCGGCGATGCGTTGAGTATCTGTCCATTTCATGATGTGTTCCTTTATTGGGTTTCGACTATTGCCAATTATTTTAATCAAGAAGAAGTCGGACTGCCAGATTGTTTTACGGAAGATGGGCAGATAAATGATGGCGCTATTTTTTAACAAAATAGCATAGTTGCGTTAAAATACGGCAAGACACTTAAAACTTACGGCAATCTGCCGTTTTATACTTTCTATTCCGTTTTGAATGATTTGGTTTCCATGCAAAATTTACATTTCGCTATGCAACCAAATTTTTTGGAACGGCTCTTAAGACAATCCATCGCTTAAAAATAAAAGGAAAAAAAGATGAATAACGCACTCAACGCCAAGCTGTCCAAGCTGATTTACGCGCTCGCTTCCGATGATCCGGAGTATCTGTCCAAAGCAGGCGCATTCGACCGTTTGCTGTTGTTGGTTCGCGAACTTTATCGGATGCTGGACGAAACAGAAGGTTTGAAGCAGCTGGTGTTCCGTCTGTATTACGGCAAGCACTATGGCTTAATTAAACTGGATGCCGCTTCACCCAATGACGATGCAGGCGCATTGAGGTTGAAGCGTTGGATGGTTTATTCGCGTATCGCAGAGCGTATCGAAAATTGCGGCAAGCATTTATCGGTCGTGCTTGAGGATGCGGTGTTGGTAAATGGCGCGGACAAATCTCATTATATAGATGAAGCCAATGCCATCATCGAGCGTTTTGGTTTGGTAAGGGATGAGGCTGTACTTCTGGCCATTGAAGCGGCAGAAGCGTTGAAAACAGAGCAAGAGTTGCAGGCGACAAGCGAGCCTCAAAAATCTGCTCCTAAGCATAACGGCAATCTGCATCAAATCAGAATTCAAGAAAAAATCGAAAATTATTCTGCTACTCAAAAAGTGGCTGCCATGCAGATTTCGCGTATGCGTTTTATTTTCCCTCATATCGAATAGTTTGGGATGTAACGATAACGAAAAGGCCGTCTGAAACCATAACCACATGGTTTCAGACGGCCTTTTTCATTAAACCTTGTTTTAATGGTCTTCACGCGCGTGGTTGATCGTATATTTGGGGATTTCTACGACCAAATCTTCATCGGCAACGACTGCCTGACAGCTCAAGCGTGAATCAGCTTCCAAGCCCCATGCTTGGTCGAGCAGGTCTTCTTCCAATTCGGTCGGTTCTTCCAGGCTGTCAAAACCTTTGCGGATAATCACGTGGCAGGTGGTGCAGGCGCAGGATTTTTCGCAGGCATGATCGACTTCGATGTCATGGTCGAGCAGTACGTCAAGGACGGTTTGGCCTTCCGGCGCGTCTTCGATAACCGCGCCTTCAGGGCATAATGTCGCGTGTGGGAGTACGGTAATTTTTGGCATTTTTATTGTCTCGGTTGTTTAAGAGTGGTTG
>ERZ1699238.398-NODE-398-length-12058-cov-3.971419_pt1 | contig 12058 bp, 10 predicted proteins | sample MGYA00581518_ERZ1699238 | MGnify/ENA primary metagenome ERZ1699238 (study PRJEB42319, sample SAMD00040325) | human oral metagenome | material: saliva | host: Homo sapiens | study: EMG produced TPA metagenomics assembly of PRJDB4115 data set (Metgenomic analysis of... | reverse complement strand
AAACCTCAAGTTCTCTCTACTATTGTCATCATCACTGTTCTATGATAGGATGGAAGATAATTGATAAAGAGAAGAGGAAAATTATGCGAAAGCTGTCAGAAGCAGAATGGATAAGTCGTTTTGAGCAAGTTCAAGGGCGTAAACCGAAACCTGATGAACTACAATTAGCTTATCAGTCTGGCCTTATTGGAATCTCGAAAAATTATAATTATATCTATATTCTTCTGGGGGCTCTAGTAGCGATCGTCGTTGGTATTGGCTTGACTCTAGTCTCTAGTTCAATGAAGAACGTCAAACAGACTAGGTCGTCTGCCACAGTGGCTAGCTCGATATTCTCATCGACAGATAAGGCTAATGCCAAGCCAAGTACGTCATCAATCGAAAATGCGAAGACGAGTGAATCTAGCAGTGCAAGTATTGATACACCTGACGCTAACCATGCTAAGGAAGCCTATACTGAAAATCCACGTTGGACCAATGACAAAGCTAGTCGACTTGCTAGTTTGATGGTTTCTTGGGGCAATCAGATGAATCAGCCAGGATACAAAGAAATTACCAATGAAGCTTCTTCCTTGCCTATCCGTTGGATGTCGGACCATAACCAGACTGTGGATGCTACTTATGCTGCAAATGGTAATAGCAATTCGGAGTATACCATTGTTTCGGTATACGAGAGATGGGAAAATGTATCTGTTCACCGTTATTTCTTTACCATTAAAAAAGATGGGACTCCCTTTGTTCTTTATTCACCAACTACCAATGGTGGTGTCTATTATGTCAAAGAAACAGAAAATGCAGACCTTAAATCAGGATATGCAGATATTGTAAACAATTAAAAACTAGGATTCCAGTTGGAATCCTAGTTTTTAATTTGAAGATAAGTCAAGCTGTGCTCAACTCTTTTACAGCCATTCGCTCTTATTTAACCTTCTTAGCTAACATGGTTGCAAATTGAAGGGCGATTGGATTGCCATGCTCATCTAAACGGTGAAGGTGACCAAGATTTTCGTTATACTTGACTAACTCCCAGTCGCTATAGTAGTTTTTCAACTCACCCTCTTCAAAAGTAAATGGGAAAGGCATGGTACAAGGGTGCTCCTCAGTGTCCATGGCACAAACAATCAGATTGTAACCACCGACAACAGTACGCTCTTGCATATTCTTGATAATAGCTGGAATTTGATCGGGATCAAGGAACATAAAGACGACTGTTGAGAGGATGAAATCAAAGGTCTCAGACTCAGGAAGAGCAGCAGCATTGATATCGTAGTAACCAGCTCTAACATTGTAATTTTCCTCATCTGCAATCATTTGGATGCGTTGTGTAGCTTCGTTATTAACATCAACGGCTGTAACATCATGCCCAAGAGATGCCAAATAAAGAGCGTTACGACCGTGACCACAGCCTAGGTCAAGGGTGCGACCAGGTTTGATATGGCCAGATTGGACTGCTTCAAGAACCTCAGAGTGGGCTTTAGTATCATACTTTTTAGCCATGTAGTCCTCAGGTTTACAGTAAAAAGAAAGATAGCATTCCAAATCATCTGATGCAGCAGCGATGCGATGCCAAGCTTGTGGTTCAACAAAAGGAATCTCTGTCTCGGGGGTAAAGAGGTGCTCGGCAGTAACCTCTCCCTGTTCGTCTAATTCGTAGAAGTGAAGAGATCCCGATAGAATGGTCAATTTAGCCCAAGTTCCCACCTTAGTATTGTGTTTTTGCGTCACCATTTCCGGAAGTGTTGTAGCTGTCCAGTTTGGTAAACGTTTGTAGCAAAGAAGTTGCTGATCTATAGTCATTTTATGAGTTCCTTTCAAACGGTATGGCTCTATTATAGCAAAAGTATGGAAAAAGAAAAAAAGCCTAGCCGGGTGAGCTAGACGCTTTTCTTGTGAGAGATCTGATAATCTAGGAATGGGAAAAGTGTTTGGGGAAGATAGGTATAAATGTTAAGAAGGGTTCCTAGACTATTTAGAAAATGTTTATGAGAATAATAAATTTTAAATGATAAAACGCTTATCTACAGCTCATTATATCTCTCTTTACATTATCTATTGTACCAAAAAAAACCAGAGAAAACTTACATATATCAAAAATATGTAAGAAATAATCATGAACAGTCATTTTCTGGTCTTGAATGGTAATTTTGTGAGAATTATTTTGAACGATTACTAATCTAGTGAGCTAATACCAACGACTATGTGCTTTAATAGACTAAAAAACGCCTAGCTGCTGTTGCTAGACGTTCTTTATTAGGAGAGATCTGGAAATCTAGGAATGGGGGAAAAGTGTTTGGGGAAGATAGGTATAAATGTTAAGAAGGGTTCCTAGACTATGTTATTCTGTTTATGAGAATAATGAGCAAAAACTAACAAAGTTGAGTTCTATAACTCATCCGGTCTCTCTTTACATTTTCTATTTTACCAAAAAAAATGGAGAAAACTTTACATATTTTTAAAATATGTAAGAAAAAATCATGAACAGTCATTTTCTGGTCTTGAATGGTCATCTCACTTGTATAAAAAAAGCAGAACCTGATAGGTCTGCTTATATTTGTAGTGATGGTGTAAGAACTTAAATCTTGCTATAGAGTTTCTTAACATTGTTAATATCAACAGGTTGGATACTTGTCTTACCACCTTTAGGTTCCATTACAGAGGCAACGGCACTGTTGTGTTCAAGTCCAATTGAGTGTCCTAATTCGTGTTGCGCAGTGTTAAGGAGTTTCCCACCGTTCTTTTGGTAATAATTGTTTTGAACATGGAAGGTGTTCAAGTAAACAGTAGCATTACTATATTGCTTTGTTGGGAGGTAGTAAGTAGAGTAGGTAACCCCAAGAGGAGCTGCTACATTACCTTCATAACGTTCATCAGCAATGATGTTAGCTTTTTGTTTATCGTTAGTGAGCAAGAAATTAAAGGCACCAGTGTTATTCCAAGAAGTGATAGCCTGTTTGTAGGCATTCACGATTTCAGGATTCTTAGCATTGATGAAGACTGTTGCTTCCTTACTTGACCAGTGAGGAGTGTCGTAATTCTCTTTTACCAGTTCGTTATTCTTTTGCCATACTTGAGCAACTCGGTCCACTGGTTTAGCAGGTTGGATAGGAGTAGCTTTAGGAGCTGTAGGTTTAGTGACAGTCGTTGTTGGTTTCTTAGGCTGAGTTGTAGGTGTTTTAGGTTTGTTAGCGACTGTGGCCACTTTTTTAGGTTGACTAACAGCAGGAGTTGATTGTTTAGGTTTCGGTGTAGCTGTTGTCGTTGGTTTTGTAGAAGGTGTTAATGGTTTTGGAATATAAGTAGATAGAATCTTATGAACGTTACCATTATTAATTTCTGTTGACACCCATGTAGCACCATCTTTTGACCAGGTTTGTGCTTGAGCAACAGTTTCGGTCTTTGGTTCAGCTTGATTTTCTACAGCCTTCTGATTGCTATCTGTATTTGTCGGAATTCTAGTCTCATAGGTTTTGCTGCCAGTCTGGCTGTCGACAGTACTATTAGCTGTTTGACTATCTTGTTTCAATTCCTCAAAAGTCGTAGTATTTGCGGGAGTTTGTTCATAGTCATTTTCATGTGTATGAAGACCATCCACAGAGGTATGTGACACAGTAGTCACAGTAGTAGGTGTTTCACTAGATACACCTGTTTGAGCGATGATATTTGTATTTGTAGCTGTTTCAAGTTCGGAAAATGTCAGAGCCTGATTAGGATCTGAAACATAGGTTTGATCCGCAGAGGCATGCTGAGGACTTCCCACAAGAAAAGCACTAATGATACCGACAGTTGCAAGGGTCAAGATGGTCTTTGTCTTAGTCCCTTGTGTTTTAAATGAACGTAACATAACTTTCTCCTTTTTAATATCAAACAAAAACAGTTCTCATGATAACACCTAAAAATGAAGATGAAATGACAAGGAGATAACAATTGTTTTATAAATGAAATGAGGTAAGTTAAAAAGACTTTATGCTGTAAAAAAAGGAATATTATCCGATTAATTATGATAAAATGTTAAATAGGTATATTAAAGTATATTAGAAAGAAAGAGGGAAATAAGATGCTTTCTATTATCGTCCTTGAAGATGATGCCTTGCAGCGTCATCGTGTTAGTCGTTTATTGGACGAAGCAGTTGAGGAGTCGAAGGCCGTTGTTGATGGGATTACCTTTTATGAGCAGGGTCAGGAATTGTTAGATACTGACAGGGATTCAGGTAAATCCATGGTTTATCTTTTGGATATTGACCTCAAGAATCAGACCAAGCAGGGACTAGATATTGGCTTGGAGATTCGAAAAGAAGATTTAAAGGCACAAATTGCTTTTGTAACGGCCTATTCCGAATTTATGCCTTTGACCTTTCGTTATAAGATTCAAGCCCTTGATTTTGTAGATAAATCCATGGACGATGTGGATCTTAAGAGAGCCCTAGTAGAACTATTAGATTTTGCTCAGTCACAGGTTGAACAAGAAACTAAGGCTCAGAGCCTAACTGTCAAAACAGATAAAAATGATGTCAATCTTCCTTATGAAGATATTTTATATATTGAGACAGCTCCGGTACCCCATAAGTTGATTGCCCACACCAAGTTAAACTTGGTAGAATTCTATGGAAAGATTGCAGAGGTAGCAAAGTTGGATGACATTTTCTTCCAAACGCATCGCTCCTTTGTTGTCAATATTAGCAATGTCGCCAGCGTTGATCGTACAGCTAATATGGTATTTTTTGAGGGTGATGAGTCTTGTCTGCTCTCGCGCACACGTAAAAAGGAATTTTTGGAACGGTTGAAAAACCGTTAAAGTTTTAGCTCTCCTTTTTTCTTTAATTGTTATTGAAATTTTTCTGAAATTAGGGATAACTATTCAACTTTATCTCATTTATTATCAGGAATTATGATAGAATAGCAGTATGACCTTTTGTTGTTTATTTAGAATCTTTAGAAGGAAGTTGCTAACCATTAAATGATACTCAATTTACAAATTGCATTAGAGTTTCTTTTGCATTTCATCGTTATACAGTGGATTTACGAAAAGACTAGCCTGGTTAGGATACCACGTATGATTCTTCCTATTGCGTTCCTAGTTGAATGTATAGGGGGAATACTGGGGATGTCATATAATGTCGGTTTGTCCTTTATGACACCGTTCTACCTTCTTTTCTATGCATATTTCTATGGCAAGGAAAGAACCACCAATATGTTGGCATTTTATGCCTTCTATCCTCTTGTTCTTTATCTTTTGATTTTTAATGGTTATGCCTACTTTTTGATGCCGGGATTTGGTATCACATCGGATTTCCTTAACAAAAGTTATCTTTATTTCATTTTCTTTGACCTTTTAATTATTCCAACATTTGTCGCTCTTTCCAAACTTCTTAATATTGATTTTAAATATTTGAGGGTCTTGGAGCGAGATCGCAAATTTGGTCGGATTATGTTCTTCACTAACTTTGTTTTGATTAGTTATGTGATTCTGAACTATTCCGTAGTTGTGGCTTCGCGTTTCTTTGATTTGTACTATGCTGGCCATATTATAACCTTGATTGGCTATATAGCGATTCTTTATGCTGTTTACAGTGTCAATAGATACGCAGATGAGTACTTTGAAAATGAGCGAAGAAAAGAAAATCGTCGTCACTTGGATGACCTAGAGAAGTATTCTGAACAAGTCGAAAGTCTTTACGAAACGTTACGCAGTTTCCGTCACGACTATACTAATGTTATGATTTCGCTTAATGAAGCCATTCAGATGAAAGACATCGACCAAATCAAGATGATTTATGATAGTGTCTTGAAAGATTCGGCATCAGATTTGAAGCAGCAAAAGTTTGATTTGGCAAAATTAACTCGTGTGACCAACATGCCGCTTAAGAGTCTGTTATCATCTAAAGTAGCCGAAGCTTTTGATAAAGGTATTCAATGTCATGTTGAGGTTGAAGAGGGCGTCTTCTTCACAGATATGCGTCCACTCGACTTGATTACAATCATATCTATTCTGTGTGATAATGCTATAGAAGCTACTGTATTAGCAGATGAACCAAAATTATCTATCGCTATCTTTAAGATGGAAAATCAATCTGTTATTGTTGTTGAGAATTCAACTAAGGAAGCTTCTATTGATGTGGCTCCTTTGAAACAAAGAGGATTTTCAACAAAAGGAACAGGTCGAGGATTGGGCTTGGCAAATATCGAAGAGATTCTCTTTAGATATGATAATGTCACGCTTGAAACGGAATCAGCACAACACCGTTTTGTCCAATTATTGTCTATTACACCAAAAGAAGATTAATGGGGGATTAATAAGAATTTTTAGAATTCTTGTTAATCCCTATTTTTATGTTAAAAAGTATGGTAAAATAGGGAAGTTAATCATGTGTTTTTTAATTCAGGGGGATTTATTATGTTGAAAGACGAATGGTTAGAGTACTTTGAGGCTGTGAATGGCCGAAAACCAAGACCAATCGACTTTAAAGAAGCCTTGGAACGAGGAGAGTTTGTTCTCTCTGAAGGTGCAGAGGCTAACCAAGTAGCTGATCAAGGAGAAACATCAGCTGACCAACAGTTTGAAGAAGAAACCGCAACTGCCAGAGCGCTAGCCCAGTCTCAGAAAGAGCGTGACAACGCGCAAGAGGCTATGGCAAATGCGGCCCAAGAAAAGAGGAAGGCCCTATCTCAAGAGACTGTTGGTCAAGTAAGAACCATTCAGTCGGGCCGTCAGGCTGAGGATATTCAAAAAGAAGAGGAACAACGCAAACGCGTCGCAGAGGCTAAGGAGCGCTTGGCAAGTTATGCGCCAACCCGTCCAGATGGAAATCATTCTGTTAATACCTCGAGTGAGCCTAATCAATCTATTCCAGTTTTCAGTAACCAAGCACAGCATCTTGGATTGTCTGAGGATTTTACAAAACTTGATCATAAGGAAGAAAAAGCAGCTAAGAAGATTGCTCGTCAAGCTGCTCGTGATAAGAAAAAGGCTGAAAAATTAGCTGCTAAAGCTAAATCTAAGGAAGAACAGACAGTTGCCAAACTAGAAAAGAGATTGGAAAGTCAGGTTCGTCTTCTAGAAACGATTCAAAACGCTAATCAAAAATCGCAAAAGGCCAAAAATTGGGGTAAAGGAACCTTGATTTCTAGTCTTGTTGCTGTTGTTTTGATGTTGCTTGTCGGTGGTGTCTACGGTTTTTGGCGTAATGCTTCGGGGAACATTGAGGGGACTTGGGAATTAAAATCGTCTAAGGTCTTGGATGAAAATTCTGGAAAGTTAACCAATGCTCTGAAAGAACATGAAGATAAAGATGAAATTTACGTCTCTTTCCTTAAAGTTGATCAGTCTAATAATTTACAAACACATTCTTACTTTTATAAAAAAGGTGAGGAGGATCAGCCTACTTTTACAGCTTCAGATTATTTGAAGGAATATCAAGTTGTTGATCAGTGGAATAAATCGATTACCTATACTAAGGAAGTTTCAGAATTTAAGCGTGAGTTGACTAAAGTTGTCTCGCAACTTTATCCAAATGCAGATAAGAATCTAGTAGATTACTATATTTCGGATAACGTAGATAACTACCGACTCTACCGTAAAGGGAAACGCACCAAGTCCTATACTGTAAATAAAGATACCTTGGTTGTTTCTACCTACAACGAGGATGGCAAGTTGACCAGTCGTGATACTTACGAGAAAGTGTCGAAGGCAGCGGCTAAGGGTTTAGAAGCTGAATATGCTGAAGCAAAGGTAGCTTATGAAAAAAATCATAAGACTACGACTAAGAAATAGTCGAAAAGGAAGTTGGAGTTTGACTCTAACTTTTTTTTTGTAGAAATTTTAAGTCTGTCAAGTTTTTTTCTTGACACATAAAAATGATATGGTATACTAGTTAAGGTCGAGGGGCGATAAGTGCCCCCACCATAATAAAAAACTAAAGAAAAGAGATATTAAAAATGGCAGTAAAAATCCGTTTGACTCGTATGGGTTCTAAGAAAAAACCTTTCTACCGTATTAACGTTGCAGATTCACGTGCTCCACGTGATGGACGTTTCATCGAAACAGTTGGTACTTACAACCCACTCGTTGAAGAAAACCAAGTAACACTTAAAGAAGAACGTGTTCTTGAGTGGTTGTCTAAAGGTGCACAACCTTCAGATACAGTTCGTAACATCCTTTCAAAAGAAGGCGTTATGAAGAAATTCCACGAATCAAAATTCTCAAAATAATTTTTTAGCCTATGGATACCATTGAAAATCTTATTATCGCTATCGTTAAACCTTTAATTGCTTCACCAGATCAGTTGACCATCAAAATTATTGACGGTCCTGAGTTTTTGGAGTACCATCTTGATCTTGCCCCAGCCGATATTGGGCGTGTTATCGGGAAAAAAGGACGTACTATTACGGCGATAAGAGCGATTGTCTATTCGGTACCTACTCAAGGTAAAAAAGTTCGTCTTGTTATTGACGAAAAAGAGAAAGCTTAAGAGGTGACCCTAGGGTTGCCTTTTTTGCATATTTTGGTTATACCTAGGAGTCTTTGGTATAATAAGAGCGTCAAAGCATTAAGCTCAAGGAAAAACTAGAAATCTAGTTTAGAGGTCAGCTTAATGACTAAGTTGAAGCATTAGCCAAAAAAGGAGTAATTATGACTTATCAGGAAGCGTTGGATTGGATTCATGGACAATTAAAATTTGGCATCAAGCCTGGCTTGGAGCGTATGGCTTGGATGCTTAAAGAGTTGGGAAATCCACAAGATAATCTCAAGGCTGTGCATATCGTGGGAACAAACGGCAAAGGGTCTACAGTCAATGCCCTCCAAACCATTTTCACCCAAGCGGGTTATGAGGTTGGAACCTTTACTTCACCCTATATTATTGACTTCAAGGAACGAATCTCTCTTAATGGTCAGATGATTTCAGAAGAGGACTTACTTGACCTGGTTAATCGTGTGAAGCCTGTGGTTGAACGTTTACCAAAAGAGACAGAGCATGAAAATGCGACAGAGTTTGAAATTATCACAGTTTTGATGTTCCTCTATTTTGGTCAGGTCCATCCTGTGGATATCGCATTCATTGAAGCTGGAATGGGTGGTCTTCATGATTCGACTAATCTCTTTAAGCCCTTGGCAGTCCTATGTCCTTCGATTGGTTTGGACCATCAGGCTATTTTGGGAAATACCCATGCTGAAATTGCAGCTGAGAAGGCTGGTGTTTTGAAGAATGGGGCTCCCTTTATTTACGCGACTGATCGTACTGATGTTCGAGATGTTTTCGAGAAGAAGGCGCGTGAAGAAGGGTCTAAGACCTATGAGCTGGGGAGAGATTTCACAGCTGAAGGGTCAAGCCATTCCTTTGATTTTACCTATGGAGAGCAAAGGTTAGATGATATAGCCTTGGCTATGGCCGGTCAACACCAAGTAGCAAATGCTAGCTTGGCTATCATGGCTTCTTTATTGCTTCAAAAAGATTATCCTAAAGTAACGCCTGAACTCATAAAGGATGCCCTGGCTCATGCCAATTGGCGAGGTCGAACAGAATTTTTAAGACCTAATCTCATGATTGATGGTGCTCATAATAATGAGAGTGTTAAAGTTTTGATTGACTTGTTGCAATCAGAATATGCAGATAAGGAGATTGAACTTCTCTTTGCGGCTATTGACACCAAGCCTATTGATGGCATGCTTGCCCAACTAAAATCGGTTGGTGACTTGACTGTAACGAGTTTTGACTATCCAAACAGTGTTAAATTAGATAAATACCCAGAGGCTTATAAGCAGGTACCAGATTTCAAAACATGGATTAAAGAACATGTGACGACTGACCATAAGAAACTTTATGTGATTACGGGATCTCTATACTTCATTTCTCAGGTCAGAAAATGGATTTTAGAGCAGTCAAGTGATGTTCAAGACTTGAAAGATAGCATTTAGGGGCGTATAATAGCCCTGGTATGTTTTAAAAGTAAGGAGATGACAATGTTTCAACGTCTGAAAAACATTTTAATCGGTGAACCTTTAACTCATGATGATAGTGGTGATGGACACTTATTGTCCAAGATTCAGGCCTTGGCCATGTTGTCGAGTGATGCACTTTCATCTATCGCCTATGGTCCAGAGCAGGTCGTCTTGGTTCTGACAGCTGTATCTAGTGCGGCTATTTGGTGGTCAATCCCTATTGGACTTTTGGTTCTCGTCCTTTTGGCCAGTCTTACCATTTCTTATAGACAGGTTATCAAAGCCTATCCTCAAGGTGGTGGCGCCTATATGGTAACGACGGAAAATCTGTCTCCTAAGTTTGGCTTGATAGCTGGTGGTAGTCTTTTGGTCGATTACATGTTGACGGTTGCTGTTTCAGTGGCCTCAGGTGCAGATGCCATTACTTCAGCCCTTCCCTTCCTGCATCCTTTCAATCTTGAAATATCAATGATTTTGGTGCTTGTTTTGATGGTTATGAACCTTAGGGGAATGCGTGAATCGGCAAAATCTTTGATGATACCGGTTTATCTCTTCATTGTTTCGACGCTCTTCCTATTGGGATTTGGTTTCTTTCAAATTTTAACTGGTCATATGCCTTACGCAGCCACAGCACATTTAGGACAACCAATTACAGGTGTGTCTTTGATTCTTATTTTAAGGGCCTTTACTTCAGGTTCTGCCTCATTGACAGGGGTAGAAGCTATCTCTAACGCGGTGCCTTTCTTTAAGAAACCTAAGGCCAAAAATGCAGCTTCAACCCTCTTTATCATGTCTAGCATTTTGGGGGCTATGTTTGCGGGAATCACCTTCCTCAACTGGTGGACAGGTATTACACCTCATGCAGGAGTAACCATCTTGTCACAAATGGCTAGAGAAATTCTCGGTCAGTCATGGATTGGTAGTATTCTATTTTACGTTTTCCAATTCTCTACTGCCATGATTCTTGCAGTAGCGGCTAACACAGGTTTTTCAGCCTTTCCGATGTTGTCCTTTAATATGGCGAAAAATAAATACATGCCTCACATGTACCTTGAAAAAGGGGCACGTATGGGATACTCTAATGGGATCTTGACACTTGCAATTGGTGCCATTACCCTTTTGTTTATTTTCCGAGGAAATACGGAACGTTTGATTCCACTTTATACCATCGGTGTATTTATTCCATTTGCTCTTTCTCAAACGGGGATGGTTATCCATTGGATTCGTGAATATGGTAAGGGATTCTGGAAACACTCTTTAGCTAATATCTTGGGTGCCCTCATTTGTTATGCTATTGTTCTCATTCTCTTCCTTTTCCGTTTAGGAGATATCTGGCCATTCTTCCCAATTATTGCAATCTTGATGTGGATGTTCCTTAAGATTAAAAAACACTATAATGGTGTTGCTCAACAGTTGCGTATTGATGGAGCGGTAGAAGAACACCATTATCAAGGAAATATTGTTCTTATCCTCGTTGGGAATGTTACCAAGGCTAATATCGGAGCTATTTCCTATGCACGTTCTATTGGTGACAAGGTTATCGCCATGCATGTATCTACTAAGGATACTGAGAACAAGGACAAGGAAACTGAACAAGAGTTTAAAAAATATTTCCCTGAAATTGAGATGGTTCATATCCAATCACCGTACAGCTCAATCACTCAGTCAACCATTCAGTATGTGGACGAGGTCGCCACTCAAGCTGAGAAGGATAATGCGACTTTGACAGTCATGATTCCTCAGTTTGTACCTAAAAAATCATGGCAAACCATGCTTCACAACCAAATGAGTTTACGATTGAAATATTATCTCAAATGGCGTGAGAATATTGTGGTTTCATCCTATTCTTACCACTTGAAAGACTAAAAAATATAAGCGAAGATAACCTCTATATGAAAGGTGGTCTTCGCTTTTTTTTTTGTGACTTTAAGTCCGTTTCGCTCCGAAGGTGCGAAACAAATAAACCACCCGCTATGCGGGTGCGCATCGAAGGTTAAACCGTCATAACAAAAACACTCCAAACGAGTTACAATATGGGTGTTCAAGCCAATTGTAAAACGAAAGGAGTTAAGACTATGGCGCAAAAAGCTCACAGTTTATCACATACAAAATGGATGTGTAAGT
>ERZ1699238.394-NODE-394-length-12181-cov-4.507052_pt1 | contig 12181 bp, 9 predicted proteins | sample MGYA00581518_ERZ1699238 | MGnify/ENA primary metagenome ERZ1699238 (study PRJEB42319, sample SAMD00040325) | human oral metagenome | material: saliva | host: Homo sapiens | study: EMG produced TPA metagenomics assembly of PRJDB4115 data set (Metgenomic analysis of... | reverse complement strand
GATTTCCTGTTGGCTCATCTGCTAGAATAACTGGAGCTTCTGAGACCAAACTACGAGCAATGGCAACACGTTGCTGTTGACCACCTGATAACTGGAGAACATTCCGCTTGATCTGACTTTCATCCAAACCAAGTTCAAGCAGTGTATCCTTGCTTGCCTTTTTATTGACCAAGCGGATATTTTCCAGTGGAGAAAGATAATCTATCAAGTTATAATTTTGAAAGACCAGGGAAATATGGTGCATGCGATGGTAGGAATAGCCCTTCTTACGAATGTCTTCTCCTTGAAAAAGGATAGAACCTTCAACAGGACTATCTAGACCAGCAAGCAGGGACAAGAGAGTGGATTTTCCTGCTCCTGATTCCCCAATAATACTGTAAAATTTCCCGGGTTCAAAATTATAATTGATCTGATATAGGACTGCTTCAGCAGTGTTCTTATAACGGTAGGTAACATCTTGTAATTGTAATAAAGTCATGATTTCTCCTTCTTAACTAATAGATGATAAAATTTCCTTAGGTGATTTTCTAAATAAGAATAGGAAACAAAGGGCTACAGATAGGCAACTAATCAACAACAGAAAGATATAGGATTCTGTAAAAGATAGAATGCTGGCTGATAAACCGCTTGCTTTGGCTAGCGTATCTTGTAAGGTTGCCTGATCTCCACTTGCTAGTAGTGTTTGGAGTAGGTAAGATGTGATGGCGTTTCCTGCAACAAATGCTGGAAGCAAAGCGCCGAGAGATACCAAAACAACCTCTAAACAGAATTGTAGGAAAATCGAGCTCTTGCCTTTTCCAAGTGCAAGCAAAATTCCCACTTCGTAGACCCGTTCTCTCAACCAGAGAGACAAAACCAGAATTAAGGCTCCTGCTCCTGCTATCATAATCCCATAAAGGAAAATAGTCAGGAAGGTTTGGAAGGTTGCAACTGAGTCTTTGATTTGTTCAAAGGCCTTGTTTTCCTTCTCGACTTGGTAGCCTTGACTTTCCAAGGTCAAGTTTTCCACCTGCTTCATGAGCCCGTCCATTTCCTTAGGATTTTCTACATAGAAGCGAGCTGCAGTGACTTGAGCTTCACTATTTCCTAAAAGAGTTTGGCTACTTTCATAGTCTGTAAAGACCTGGTTTTCACTGAAGTCGGAAGACAAGCCTGTAAATTTCTCTTGTTTTTTACCAGAAAAGACTCCAACAATCTCAAACTCCACTGTTTGCCCTTTGCCAGATTCTGACTGTCCAGCATCGAAGCGAATCTTGTCATGAAGCGAAAGACCATTCTTCTTAGCCAACTCTTCGTGGATCAGGATTTTCTTGGAATCCCCTTTTTGAAGGTGTCGCCCTTCTTTTAGATTGAAAGCCGAGCTGGTAAAAGCCACATCCTTGGATGAATCCTCAAGAGCCGTTAAGCTAACCAAGTTCTTGTCCGCAGCTGACAAATCATCACGTTCAACGCTTTGCTCACCACTGACTGCTTCCTTGTCTTTTAGTTTTGCAATCGTCTCCAGTTCAGGAGAGACATTTTCCAGTCCCTTAATCTTGCTTACAGATACTAGGTCTGACAACTTGAAGGTCTGACCATTTTCTATCTTCTTAATAGAAAAAGATGTGTTGAGTGATTTGTAAAGATTGGTTTCCACTGTTTTGTTGGACTTCATCAGAGTCAAACAGGCTGAAATTCCAGCCAATAGGACCAATAAAATCAGAAATAAAATAAAACTTCTCAGTCGTTTTCTACTGACATAAGCCCAAGCTCTTTGGATTGGATTCATTTGTCACCTCCATATTTGTAAGACTATTATAAAATCCAAATATGAAATGTTTATGAAATCCAAAAAAAGAGCAAAAATTTTTTGCTCTACTTGAATTATATGAAAAAAAGGCTCTATAATATTTGTAGTGGGTAAATCCCCTATGAATCTTATGGAGCCTATTTTTGTGTAGAAAAAAAGTCCCATAAGATCTATAATGAAAAGTGACCAAACAACTCATTAGAAAGATTCATATGGAACAATTACATTTTATCACAAAACTACTCGATATCAAAGACCCAAATATCCAAATTATAGATATCATCAATAGGGATACACACAAGGAAATCATCGCTAAACTGGATTATGAGGCTCCATCTTGTCCTGATTGCGGAAGTCAAATGAAAAAATATGACTTTCAAAAACCGTCTAAGGTTCCTTACTTTGAAACTACTGGTATGCCTACTAGAATCCTCCTTAGAAAACGTCGTTTTAAGTGCTATCAGTGCTCAAAAATGATGGTTGCTGAGACTCCTCTAGTAAAGAAAAATCATCAAATCCCTCGTATCATCAACCAAAAAATTGCTCAGAAGCTGATTGAAAAAACTTCTATGACCGATATTGCTCATCAGCTTGGCATTTCAACTTCAACTGTTATTCGCAAGCTCAATGATTTTCACTTTAAGCATGATTTTTCTCGGCTTCCAAAGACTATGTCTTGGGATGAGTACTCCTTTACCAAGGGAAAGATGAGTTTCATTGCGCAAGATTTTGACAATCTCAATATCATCACTGTTCTTGAGGGTAGAACACAAGCTATTATTCGAAATCACTTTCTTAAATATGATAGAGTCGTCCGATGTCGAGTGAAAATCATTACTATGGATATGTTTAGCCCTTACTATGACTTGGTTAAACAGCTTTTTCCAAACGCTAAAATCGTGTTGGATCGTTTCCATATTGTCCAACATCTCAGCCGTGCTATGAGTCGTGTGCGTGTCCAAATCATGAATCAGTTTCATCGAAAATCCCATGAATACAAGGCTATCAAGCGTTACTGGAAACTCATTCAACAGGATAGTCGTAAACTCAGCGATAAACGTTTTTATCGCCCTACTTTTCGTATGCACTTAACCAATAAAGAAATTCTAGACAAGCTTTTGAGCTATTCAGAAGACTTGAAATATCACTATCATCTCTATCAGCTCTTGCTTTTCCACTTTCAGAATAAGGAACCGAATAAATTTTTCGGGCTCATTGAGGACAATCTAAAGCAGGTTCATCCTCTTTTTCAGACTGTCTTTAAAACCTTCCTCAAGGATAAAGAGAAAATTGCCAACGCCCTTCAACTACCCTATTCCAACGCCAAACTAGAAGCCACCAATAATCTCATCAAACTTATCAAGCGCAATGCCTTTGGATTTCGGAACTTTGAAAACTTCAAAAAAAGGATTTTTATCTCTCTGAACATCAAAAAAGAAAGGACGAAATTTGTCCTTTCTCGAGCTTAGCTTTTCATCAACCCACTACAGTTGACAAAGAGCCGAAAAAAAGAGCTAGCTTAAGCTAACTCTTATCCTATGCGGAGAGAGGGACTTGAACCCTCACGACCTAAAGCGGTCACAGGATCCTTAGTCCTGCGCGTCTGCCAATTCCGCCATCCCCGCGTCGATTACTTTACTAGTATATCAACTTTTGAGATGCTTGTCAATACTTTTTTCAATTTTTTTCAGATAAATTACTCTGAAAGTTCATTTAAATTTTCATCTACTAACTTAGCTCCAAGTGTATTTTTGAAATGGCCTAGAGCAAATTGATGATTTTCAGGCCAGATAGAAGCAACAGCTGGTTGAACAATCTCAATGTCATAGCCTAGATTATAGGCATCTATAGCTGTATGCAGGACACAGATATCCGTCAAGACTCCTGTTAAGATAACGGTAGATACTTGACGCTCTCTCAAACGGATATCCAAATCAGTCCCTGAAAATGCTGAGTAATGGCGTTTATCCATCCAAAAGACTCGACTGTCTGAGCCATGCTCTTGATAAAAGGTCCCCAAATCTCCATATAAATTGCGTCCACTAGTCCCAATCAAATTGTGAGGAGGAAATAGCTTGCTTTCTGGATGAAAACAATCGTTTTCTTCGTGAGCATCGATGGTAAAGAAGATATAATCTCCGCGTTCAAAAGCTAATCGAGTCACCTTGCTAATAGCATCCGAAATAGCTTGAGCTGGAGCGCCTGCTGTCAATTTTCCACTATCCGCCACAAAATCTTCTGTATAGTCAATCGAAATCAAAGCTTTAGTCATTAGTAATCTCTTTTCTTCACTTCTTCAAAAATATCTGAAATCAAGACCTTAAGGTAGGTTCCCTTCATTCCAAGTGAGCGACTTTCAATAATTCCTGCAGACTCAAGTTTACGAAGAGCATTGACAATCACAGAACGGGTGATTCCGATACGGTCTGCAATCACAGACGCAGTCAACTGCCCTTCATTTCCATTTAATTCCCCTAAAATCGCTGAAACAGCACGGAGTTCTGAATAAGAAAGGGTGTTGACTGCCATGGTGACGGCAGTACGGCGACGGATATTTTTCTCATCTTCTTCACGTTGGAAGTTAAGAAGCTGAATCCCAACAACGGTACTGGCAATCTCAACAAGAATTAAGTCCTCGTCTTCGAATTTTTTATCATTACGCCAAATAATCAAAGAACCAAGGCGAATTCCTGATACATGAATCGGTGCAATGGTTGTCAAGCCATCTGGAAAATCAGAGCGACTCTCTACAGGAAAAATACTCAAATCATGATCAACTGTCAGATTGGCTTCTGTATCGTAAATCATGTTTGCACCTTGAATGTAGTCATCCGGGAAAATCTTAGTTTGGAAGAACTGCTCTACACGATCTGTATTGGTTTTATAACGCATAAAATAGCCAAGGAGACGTCCCTTGCTATTGACAATACAAGCATTACAATCAATAATATCTGCCAGTTGACGCGTAATCGCATTATAGGGAAGCTCTTCCTGCAACTGCTCCTCCGAGCGCTTCAGGATAGAAGTAATTTTTCTTGTTTTTTCTAATAAATGTGCCATTTTTCACCTCGAATTTAATCGCTATCATTATAACATAAAAAGCTTGAATTTTCAATTATTATCTGAAAATTGCTTATTTAATTGCAATTTAGACTAGCTGAAATATTTTAGAAAATTAGGTTTTCTTGTTGACAACCTAATTTATTTTTGATATTATATTATCATAAGAAGATGGATGGATAATACCTTTCCATTTCACCTATCCTTTGCTATCACCATCTTCTTTCACCCTTGGTCTCCTTATATAAAAAAGCGATTCATTTTGAACCGCTTTTTCTTATTTGTCGCCCTTATTACGAATCACAAAGCCTGTTTTCTTTTCGCTTGAAGTAGTGCGTGATTTTTTATTGTCTTTATTACGGTAACGTCTGTCTTTATCAAAACGATCATTGCCACGACTTCCTTTTTTGAAATCATCACGACGACCATTGCCACGGCGATCACGGTCTCGACGGTCGTCCCCACGACGGCCTCCACGACCTCCCTGGGCTTTAGCACCAAAACCATTACCTGATGGTTTAAATGGTAGTGGTTTTTCACGCGCAATCTCCACTTCAGGAAGGCTGTCTGGATCTTGAACAGTCAGACTCAAGATATACATTGCCAATTCTTCTGGAGTAAATTCGGCAGCCAGCTTACGAGCATCCTTGCCAAACTTCTCAAAGTTGCTACGAATCTCCTCATTAGCAAAATCACGTTCTATTTTCTTAAGAGCTACTTGCTTCTTAGCTTGGAATGCTTCTTCTGCACTTGCAGGTTTGAGACCTTTCATGCGTTTCTTTGTCAAGTTCTCGATGATTTGGAGGTAACCCATTTCATTAGGTGAAACAAAGGTAATAGACTGACCTGACTTACCAGCACGACCTGTACGACCGATACGGTGAACATAACTTTCAGGATCTTGTGGAATATCATAGTTGTAGACATGGGTCACACCTGAAATATCCAAACCACGCGCTGCCACATCTGTCGCAACCAAAACATCAAGATTGCCATTTTTAAAGTCACGAAGGACACGAAGACGTTTGTTTTGGTCCAAATCTCCATGAATTCCTTCGGCACGGAAGCCACGGATTTTAAGTCCACGAGTCAATTCATCCACACGGCGTTTGGTACGACCAAATACAATAGCAAGTTCTGGTTGTTCCACATCCATAAGACGAGTCATAGTATCAAATTTTTCTTGCTCTTTGACACGGAGATAGTATTGGTCAACCAATTCTGTCGTCAATTCCTTGGCAGCAATCTTCACATGCTCAGGTTCTTTCATAAACTGAACACCGATACGTTTGATAGCATCTGGCATAGTTGCTGAGAAAAGCAAAGTTTGACGGCTTTCAGGGACACGAGAAATGATCACTTCGATGTCTTCAAGGAATCCCATGTTGAGCATTTCATCCGCTTCGTCAAGGATAAGAGTTTCAATATCTTGTAATTTCAAGGCCTTGCGTTTGATCAAGTCTAAGAGACGACCAGGTGTTCCTACCACGATATGGGCACCAGATTTAAGAGCCTTAATTTGTTTTTCAATGCTTGATCCACCGTATACTGAGCGGACTTTCACTCCCTTACTACGACCAAAGCGGAAGAGTTCCTCCTGACTTTGAACAGCGAGTTCACGAGTTGGAGCAATCACCAAGGCTTGGATAGTTGCTTCTTCTGTACGAATTTTTTCAAGGGTTGGCAAGCCAAAGGCTGCAGTTTTCCCTGTACCAGTCTGTGCTTGACCGATAACATCCTTGCCTTCAAGGGCCAAAGGAATGGTTTGTTCTTGGATCGGACTGGCTTCTACAAAACCAGCTTTTTCAATCTCTGCTAGCAAATCAGCAGACAAGTTTAATTCATTAAATTTCACGTTATTCTTCTTTCTAAAGGTGGTGCGAAGCCACCCTATAGGGCTTAGTTTATACTTTTCTTTTTATGACGTATTTTCATATACTGGATATAAAATCGTGTTGCTTCTTTTCCACAAAAGAAAAGTACTGTTTTCTTTGCAACCTATCTAGTATAACACAAGAGAGAAGCAAAAGATAGCCCAATCCATCGATAAAGTCATGTAAACGATTTTTCTGAGAAAATAAAGTTAAACTTTCCACTATTTCATAAACTTTTTTAAAGCGTAGCAGAATTGTGCAAAAGTTTTTTTCTTGTGCTAGAATGAAAATCGAATAGGAGGAACTCTAAATGTTAACTTATGATTTAATCGTTATCGGATTTGGTAAAGCTGGTAAAACACTAGCTGGTAAATTGGCTTCAGCTGGCAAAAAAGTTGCCCTCATTGAACGTAGCAAAGCTATGTACGGTGGAACTTGTATCAACATCGGATGTATCCCAACTAAAACTTTGCTAGTTGCTGCTGAGAAAGACTTGTCTTTTGAAGAAGTGATTGCTACCAAAAATACTATCACTGGTCGCCTCAATGGTAAAAACTATGCTACTGTTGCAGGTACAGGCGTAGATATCTTTGATGCAGAAGCTCACTTCCTTTCAAATAAAGTCATCGAAATCCAAGCTGGTGATGAAAAGAAAGAACTGACCGCTGAAACAATCGTCATCAACACTGGTGCTGTTTCAAACGTCTTGCCAATCCCTGGACTTGCTACAAGCAAGAACGTCTTTGACTCAACAGGTATCCAAAACTTGGACAAATTGCCTGAAAAACTTGGAGTTCTTGGTGGAGGAAATATCGGTCTTGAATTTGCTGGTCTTTACAACAAACTTGGAAGCAAGGTTACAGTTCTAGATGCCTTGGATACTTTCCTACCTCGTGCAGAACCTTCCATCGCAGCTCTTGCTAAGCAATACATGGAAGAAGACGGTATTGAATTACTTCAAAATATCCGCACTACTGAAATCAAAAACGATGGTGACCAAGTGCTCCTTGTAACTGAAAACGAAACTTACCGTTTCGACGCCCTTCTCTACTCAACTGGACGCAAACCAAATGTAGAACCACTTCAACTTGAAAATACAGATATTGAACTAACTGAACGTGGTGCTATTAAAGTAGACAAACATTGTCAAACAAACGTTCCTGGTGTCTTTGCAGTTGGAGATGTCAACGGTGGCCCTCAATTTACTTACATTTCACTTGATGACTTCCGTGTTGTTTACAGCTACCTTGCTGGAGATGGCAGCTACACACTTGAAGACCGTCTCAATGTACCAAACACTATGTTCATCACACCTGCACTTTCACAAGTTGGTTTGACTGAAAGCCAAGCAGCTGATTTGAAACTTCCATACGCCGTTAAGGAAATTCCTGTTGCAGCAATGCCTCGTGGTCACGTAAATGGAGACCTTCGCGGAGCTTTCAAAGCTGTTGTTAATACTGAAACAAAAGAAATTCTTGGAGCAAGCATCTTCTCAGAAGGTTCTCAAGAAATCATCAACATCATCACTGTTGCTATGGACAACAAGATTCCTTACACTTACTTCACAAAACAAATCTTTACTCATCCAACCTTGGCTGAGAACTTGAATGACTTGTTTGCGATTTAAGTTGAGATTTAATCGTATCGAACAGCCCTCTGAGGGCTGTTTTCATTTCTGCGAAATCTCATACTCTTCGAAAATCAAATTCAAACTACGTCAGCTTCACCTTGCCGTATATATGTTACTGACTTCGTCAGTTCTATCTACAACCTCAAAGCAGTGCTTTTAGCAACCTGCGGCTAGCTTCCTAGTTTGTTCTTTGATTTTCATTGAGTATCAAATCTGTCTTTTCCCTCTTTTATGATATAATGTCCACACCTCACCCAGCAGTCCAATAACTAACCAACTCTAGCCCCTTAACCCCAGCGATTTCAAGTCGTTGGGGTTTTCGTGAAAAAGTGCTTGACTCTTCCCCTATAGAGAGTTATGATGGACACACCAATAAGGCAAAGGAGATTTTATGGAAAATTAAACCAGAGCAACGAAAGCAGTCAAAATTTCAAAGCTGAACCCAAACTCCCTCAAATTGAAATAGTTTACCTTACAACTTTTGAAGAATTACACGATTACATGGTGGGTGATGTGTTTTTATGCCCTATTTTCGAAGTGAAAATCTCCAATTTTAGTTATTTTAACGCTTTTTTCAACAAAACTGTTGACACAATAATTTTAAGTCTGTATAATAGATTAAGTTATCTCAGATAGCTATAAAATATATGCTTTTGAGATAAAGAAAATCCCAACGATATTCGTACTACCGTTGGGGAGAAGATTTCTTATTTTTAGTTATCAGCCTTATAGTTAACCAACAAGAGAACGATAAGACTGATTTGCATTAGCTTCACCACTATTAGTGGTGATTTTTTCTTTTATTTGGTGAAGCTTTATTCCTAGGTTCAAAGCAATTATTTCTCTTTCCAACACAAGAGGCTATAATCCCATCTAAGTTTCTGGATTTTTTGTCAGAATTAAGAATGGCGTGTATGCTATATGAAATAATAGAAATAGCTATAATAATCCCTACAACTATCACAACAAGATTCCAAAAAGGCATTGGCTGAATGAAGCCATACACACTCCCAGTTCCTCCAGCACCTATAAGCATTGAAATAAAATTTGTTTTTTTATCTGTCCCATCCTCACTTTCATTAAAAATGTGTTGGTTAGACAAAACAAGAAATCTTCGGTGTTACTAATATAACGATATCCTTACACTTTGTCAATAGTAGTATATTATTTATAACTGTTTTTAATTTTTCTGACATTTTTACACTGTATTATAAAATTTTCTATATATTTTCAATTCGAAACAAACGCCCCAGTCGCAAAACTGGGGTAATTTTGTTGTTAATTCTGGCTAACAAACAGCCTCATCGATATAAGTTACTGGTGTTGCCAAAATGTATAGCAAAATTTCGCACATCTCGCCTCTACTTTGGCAAGTGAGCAACTTTTTGATTTTCGCAATAAACTTTTCTTTGCTTTCGTTAATGGCAAAAACTGTTATTTTGCGTTTAAAAACATTATTTTCAGCATAATCGAAGGCAAAACCTTTTTCAAAAACTCGTAGTTTCGTTAAAAAAGCAGGCAAAGATATCGGGTCGTTAAGATAAAATCCTAATTGGTCTGGTTGCCATTCAATTGGCATTTCTGACACTACGCCCCAATATAGCTGACTACGAATGTCACCTTCTAATTTTTGTAGATACATTTCGGTTTCTAAATCGATATACATATCACTCCTATCTGTTAAATTTCTTTTACATGTCCATCATAACTCTCTGTAGCAATGAAGTCCAGCCTATTTTTGAGTTTAATTTACATCAGTATTTGGGCTAAAAATTAAGATTTTTTACTGGTATTTTTGTGAAAATATGGAGTTGTAAAAAGCTCAACTGCTGGAGATTTTCGAAAGGCAATCCATCACAACAGAAGCAAAAAAAGGAAATAAAAAGCTTAGAATATTTTCTTGAAGATTCCTCCGCCCTCCTCTACACAGACTAATATTGTGCAAAAATACAATAAGTCGTGTGCCAAAATTAGGCAGAAACAGCGGTGTTAGTGCAAAGTTAAGCAACCCGAACCGAAAGGCGAAGCGAACGCAAGAAGCTATCGATTTACCTTAAATATAGTTAAACGAAATAAAAACTGAACAATTTAATTGCAAAATTCAAACCAGTTCCTAATAATATTTTAGAAAAGTCCGTGGACTATTCCAGATTCAATCTATTATATTTTACCTTTCTCTACTGTGTAAAAGCATTCACCCAACCAAAAAGCCCGAGTCTCCTCGAGCTAAATGTGTGTGTTAGACTTTAACACAAAAATAACTATTCTTGTTATTTTGCAGATATAAATTATTGTTAACGGTTGATACTGTATTTTTTCTCCCTCCTCATAAATGCATCTTCTCCACCTTCCAAAATATCACATACATGTTCCCTGATGTTGTATTTTTGAAGTATGAATTCAGATTTAGAATTATTATTACGATTCTCTAAAGCACCATTTATATAATCAAACTTCTTACCATTTTGATTTGGAGAATTATCAGATTGCTGATTAGCTACAATAATATTTTCCGCGTCACCAGATACAACTATATTAGGATTGTGAGTAACTATGATTATTTGTCGATCCTCTTTAGTTTCTTTGATGTATTTTGTCAATTCAGTATATATTGCCCTATTATCCAAACTATCTTCAGGCTGGTCAATTAATACTGGGATTTTACTATCTGAAAACTCTAATATTAATTTTAATACAATAAACGCTTTTTTACCAGGAGACATTTGTTCAAATTTATCACCTTGATATTCAATCACAAAACTATATTTGTAAAAATTAGTAGTGAGGAAATGCTCAATGTGACTAAATTTATCTTTATTTCCATTAAACGCAAGACTATCCTCGTCAAATATTGAATCAACAACTTCCTCAAAAGAACCTATCATTTTTTCTATAAAATCTTGTTTTGAACGACCTCGAGCATTAATATAATAAAATTCATCCTCTAAATCAATTAATGAGAACTTGACTGAAATCTTTAAATCATCATCTTCAATCTTGAAATCATTCAATAATTCAGTTCTAATATTAGAGTATTCCTTATATTTCGAAATAATCTCTTTTTGAATTTCTTCTGTTGCTTTATCTAATTCATCCCTTCGTTTTTCAAACGCTTCAATTTTAGCCAAAATATCAACTTCATTCTTAATTAAAGAATTTAACCTCGCTATCTCTGAATTATTTTTCATTGCTTCAACACATTTCTTGTATATGTCATCATTTTCTATATCCGCAATTTTATTTTCACTATCTTTAATCAGACTTTCTTTCTCCAATTTTATTACCTTAATTTCATGTTTCTGCTGAGCTCTAACAGAATCATGCAATCGAGCTATTATTTGACCAATTCTGACTCTTAAATCTGGAGATGGAGAATTTATTCTATCAAAACTTTGAAATTCAAATGTAATTGGAGGAATACCCAATACATATCGCAAGTCAGATTCATGAATTTCTTTTTGTTTTTTCAATAACTGCAATTCTTTATTTTGATTTTCAAATAAATCTCTTTCTTGTTCCGTTATCTCACTAGCATTTAATAATTCTTTTTTCTTTGATTCATATATATCTATTCGATTTTGAGTAGCTTGTTTTTCTGCTTCTGGCTTAATTAGCTCATGAATATTTTTTTGGTTCTCTTTATAACTATCAAGTAACCCTCTAATTTCAAGACGTAAAGCAGTGCAATTTTGTTCATATTTCTTTAACTCAGAGTCCATTGCCTTGGATTGAATAATATTTCCTACCAAATCTTTAAGTTTCTTATTGTCTCTGGCTAAAGCAAACATATACTCTTGAGGTATATACTCTATCTGTCTGGAATTATCT
>ERZ1699238.392-NODE-392-length-12207-cov-5.164570_pt1 | contig 12207 bp, 6 predicted proteins | sample MGYA00581518_ERZ1699238 | MGnify/ENA primary metagenome ERZ1699238 (study PRJEB42319, sample SAMD00040325) | human oral metagenome | material: saliva | host: Homo sapiens | study: EMG produced TPA metagenomics assembly of PRJDB4115 data set (Metgenomic analysis of... | reverse complement strand
ACACTAAGTACTCAACACCATTGGTGTTTACCATCCGCACATGACGTATTGAGCATCAGCACACTATGTGTTGAGCATTAACACATCAGTAAAAGATGAATTAAAAGTCCCTTGTCATCATCATAATATGTATCAAGACACGCATGGTTCATTTATACATAATAGTGCTTAGCAAACAGCATAGTTCTTTTATCAGCGCCTATTACAGGTTCTCGATAAACCATTCAGTAACCTGTCTCAGAAGATGATTACGTGTGTTACCACCATAAATACCATGGTTACGATTGGTATAAAGATTCTCTTTGAAGTCCTTATCAGCTTGAACCAAAGCCTCAGAATACTCAAAGGCATTCTGCGGATGTACGTTATCGTCCGTTAGGCCATGACATATTAAGAGTTTACCATGAAGCTTCTCTGCTCGATTGATTGGATTAATAGCATAACCAGCAGCATTCTCCTGTGGTGTACGCATATAACGCTCAGTATAAACAGAGTCATAATAGCGCCAGTTCGTTGGTGGAGCAATTGCTACACCTGCCTTGAACGCATTGCGTCCCTCGCTCATACTCATCAATGTATTGAAACCTCCAAAGCTCCAACCCCATATTCCAATACGCGAAGCATCGACATAGCTTTGCTTGCCCAACCACAATGCAGCTTCTGCCTGATCCTTTGACTCCAAGTCGCCAAGCTTCAAATAAGTACACTTCTCAAACTCTGCACCACGCGCACCAGTACCACGACCATCTACAGTAACAACGATATAACCTTTTTGTGTTAAGTAATAGTCAAACATTGCACCACTACCCATAGAGCCAACGCTCCAGTTGTCGACAACCTGCTGACTACCCGGACCACTATACTGGTGCATAATAACAGGATACTTCTTTGTTGCATCGAAGTTAGCAGGCTTCACCATCCAACCATTAAGTTTCACACCTTCAGAGGTTGTAAATGTAAAGAACTCAACACCAGTGTTGCCATACTTTGCCAACTTTGCCTGCAGTTCATTATTATTAAGCACCTCACGTATCTCCTTTCCCTTATTGTCATAGATAGCAAATACGTATGGATGATTGCTATCGCTCCATGTATTGAGGAAATACTTATAATCGCCTGAGAACGAAGCAACATTCCATCCCGAACGAGCAGAAAGACAAGTCAACTTACCCGACTTATCTGCAACATATATTTCACGCTGCATTGGCTTACGTGCTGCTGCTTGGAAGTAGGTATTTCCAGTTTTCTCATCATATCCATAGATTTCTGTTACGTCATAGTTTCCCTTATCAATCTGACGTAAAAGCTTACCATCCTTATTATATAAGTAAAGATGCATATAGCCATCACGGTCAGAAGGAACAAGAATATAATCTTTCATGATGCTGATTCCCTCCATAGCTTCTTCCTTTACATACTTTGGTACACTCTCCTTTATCAGTAGTTTACAAGTACCTGTGAGAGGATTAGCAGCATAAAGGTTCAACTCGTCCTGATGACGATTCATTGTATAGAGGATAATTCTATTGGCATCAAAGGTAGACTTTATGCGTGGAATATAGCCATCTGCAGCTAATGGTAAATCATATTTACGCACAGCACCATCACTCAAGCTATAAGACCATGCACTAACCTTTGAATTTGCTTCGCCAGCCTTTGGATATTTGTAGCTGTAATCACCAGGATAGATATCAAACATATCATATGCAGGGTGAGAACCTTTGTAAAACTGTAGGGTATAACTCTTTACCTCACTCTCGTCATATCTAATCCAACTTAGCGTCTTACTATCTGCACTCCAAGCAAGTGCATTATTAAAGCCGAACTCCTCTTCGTTAACCCAGTCAGGCAAACCATTGATTACCTTATTGAACTCACCATCCGTTGTAACCTGCTTTACGCTCTCTCCATCTGTAATATAGATATTATTCTGATGAACATAAGCAATCTGACGACCATCTGGAGAGAAGGTCGGAATCTGCTCAGAGCCATCTTTTGACAGTTTCTTCAACTGTTTTGTCTTTACATCATAGAGATAGAAGTTTGCTGTAAACGAACGGCGATAGATACGATTTGTATTTGTTTGTAATAGCAGTCGACTTCCATCAGACGAAATCTGATAATCATCAAAGGACTTTAATTGTTCACCCTTGGCATCAGCGAGGTCAAAGATAACCCCTGTAGAGCTACCAGTTTTAAAAGAATACTTAACTACCTGACGACCATCAGACGAGATTTGTGCATACTCAGAAGTTCCTTTTAAAGGATTAACACCCGAGATACGCTTAGTTGCAAAAGCACCATTAGTAATGTCTTTCAAAGAGATAGGTTCTCCAGCCATCAACTGAAGTGCGGTTAGCATTGTTGCACACAGAAGTAATATACGTTTCATAAATTCAAGTTTTAACAGCACAAAAATATAAAATATTCCGTATATTTGCAAAAGAATGGAACAATATTATTGCGATTTCGGGAACTGGTTGCGCTCTCAGTTCCCTTATAAAGTACAGAAGATATCGGTTAATGCTGGCTTTACTTGCCCTAACCGAGACGGAAGGATTGGCCGTGGTGGTTGTTTCTATTGTAACAACCAGACGTTCAACCCAGCCTATTGCGATAATGGAAAGAGTGTGACCCAACAACTTGAAGACGGCAAACGATTCTTTTCTGGTAAGTATCCTGAAATGAAATATCTTGCTTATTTCCAGGCTTATACCAATACTTACGGCACTAATGAGCATATTAAAAAGCTCTATGAGGAAGCACTTGCTGTGGAGGATGTGGTTGGACTCGTTATCGGTACGCGTCCCGACTGTATTAATGACGACCTCTTAGACTACTTTGAAGAACTGAATCGCCGCACATTCCTCATCGTTGAGTATGGTGTGGAAACCTGCAATGATGAGACATTACGACTGGTTAATCGCGGGCATGACTTTGCTTGTGCACGTAAAGCTATTGAAGAGACTGCCCGACGTGGTATCCGTGTCGGTGCACATATCATTCTCGGACTACCTGGTGAAGATGCAAAAGAGAGTTTAAGACAAGCTCCAATCATCTCTTCTCTTCCATTAACGACATTGAAGATTCATCAGTTACAGATTATTCGTGGAACTCGTCTCGCAAAGATGTACGCTGAAAAGCCATTTCACCTTTATACGGTTGAAGAGTATATCAAGCTCATAGCAGATTACATTAGCCTTCTTCGCCCCGACCTTGTACTCGAACGCTTTGTCAGTCAGAGCCCTCCTGACCTCCTCATAGCACCCAAATGGGGACTGAAAAACTATGAGTTTACACATCGCCTTCATAACTATATGAAGGGGAAGTTGAATAATAATGCTCAATCTGACAAATGAAAAGAAAGCATCAACGCTCAATAGCCTATCTTGTTATCGCACTGTTAGGAATCTCTTTATGGCATGTATGGAAGAGTAGCAAGATTGCTGAGAACCCAGCTTACACTAAAGGCGTAGTCAATAGACTTTATAAAATTCGCGCAACTCCTTACTACTCCTATTCATATAACGTAGATCAGAAGACCTATGAAGGTAGGGGTAAACAATATGGAGAATATGAAAGTCTGCATATTGCTGACACTATCACCGTTTATTATCAAAGAAGTAACCCCAGTAACAGTGAAGCTTATGTAAGAAATAATAAACAATAGAGTCAGTCTTCTGCTATTCTTATATTTGACTCTATCAAAATATAGAGTGATAAAAATAAACCTATTACATAATAAGACAGACGGATAAGCAGAGAGAAGACAGGGTTAAGAGCAATAGATAGGGGTTCCGACGAAACAAAGAACGAAAGAGATGTTCTACACAGATTACTAACATCTTGGTTTATTCTTGCCAATAAACATTGCAATTATGCTCCTTTACCCCCCTAAACCTTCGGTGATACTATGTAAATTTTAACGTAGAAAGATTAAGAAATATATTGACAAAATAGTTAAAGCAAAGGTAGAAAAATAGACTAAAAGTTATTTGTTTTAGAACCCCTGTAAGTTTCTTGTTATCAATAAGTTGCAAAAACAGATTTAAAAAGGTGCTTAGTAAGACTTCAAAAGGGCGTTAGTTAGACATCAAAAGGGCATCTTTTGCAAGCCAATTGGGCGTTATTTGCAAGCCATTTGATGGTCTTTATAAAATCAACATACGAAAAATACGGACAAAAAGGCGTCTTTAAAACTTGGGAATGACAAGATTTACCTTTTGCATTTAGCATTATAAGAAATATCATACAGAGCAGTTTTAAGCTTCTTACTGAGAACTTAGAGTTGCTATGTGTGCCTTATTATATAATTATTTTAGTTTATCACTCTATATATTGTATGAGCCTTATATCTTTTCTTTATCTTTAGATGTAACAAACAGATATATTATACGAAAGAGTTTTCTATACTCTTTGGGGCATACTTGCTTGTGTTTGCGCATTAATGTACTGTAAGTGACAAGAGAACTAATCATTAAGAAACACGACTCCTTCCTCCCTTTCCTCCCTTTTCAAGAAACGAATAGCTGACAAATTGTCCAACATAAGCGACAATTTGACACAAAGCACCTATAGGCACAAGGTTTGATATATAGGCAATAGAAACAAAAAATAAGAACAAGTTCTGAAGCCTATTATAAAGGTGTAGGAGCTATAGGAAGGAGATTTGAATATGACATTTGAGAAATTTACAATCAAAGCACAAGAAGCTGTTCAGAGTGCGATAAACATTGCACAGCGAAATGGACAGCAGACCATTGAGCCAGTACACATATTAGCTGGCGTAATGGATAAAGGAAAGGACGTAATAAATTACGTCTTCCAGAAAATTGGCGTCAATGCACAAGCTGTAGAGACTGCCATTCAGAATGAGATGAGCCACTTACCAAAAGTATCTGGTGGTGAACCCTACCTCTCTTCTGAAACCAATCAGGTGATGCAGCGTACAATAGAGACCTCCCAGAAGATGGGTGATGAATTCGTTAGTATCGAACCGATGCTACTCGCCCTACTTGCTGTGAACTCAACCGCAAGCCGTATATTGAAAGATGCGGGTTGTACAGAGAAGGAAATGACAGCTGCTATCAATGATCTTAGACAAGGTCAGAAGGTACAGTCGCAAAGTGGTGACGAGAACTATCAGTCATTACAAAAGTATGCGCGCAACCTTATCGAGGATGCACGTGCAGGAAAACTCGACCCAGTGATTGGTCGTGATGAGGAGATTCGTAGAGTATTACAGATTCTATCTCGTCGTACAAAGAACAACCCTATTCTCATTGGTGAGCCAGGTACTGGTAAGACAGCTATCGTTGAGGGCTTAGCAGAGAGAATCGTTCGTGGTGATGTGCCAGAAAACTTAAAGGACAAGCAACTCTATTCACTGGATATGGGTGCGATGTTGGCTGGTGCTAAATATAAAGGTGAGTTCGAGGAGCGTCTTAAAAGCGTTGTTAAGGAAGTGATGCAGGCTGATGGTAACATCATTCTCTTCATTGACGAGATTCACACATTGGTTGGTGCAGGTGGTGGCGAAGGTGCCATGGATGCTGCAAATATCCTTAAACCAGCCTTAGCACGTGGCGAATTGAGAGCTATCGGTGCAACAACACTGAATGAATATCAGAAGTATTTTGAGAAAGATAAGGCGCTTGAGCGTCGTTTCCAAACCGTATTAGTAGATGAACCAGACGAGTTGGATGCTATCTCTATCCTTCGTGGATTGAAGGAACGTTATGAGAATCATCACAAGGTACGTATCCAAGATGATGCTTGTATCGCAGCTGTTAAGCTTTCTGAGCGATATATCTCAGACCGTTTCTTGCCAGATAAGGCTATCGACTTGATGGATGAGGCTGCTGCAAAACTGCGTATGGAACGTGACTCTGTACCAGAGGAGTTGGATGAAATCAGTCGTAGATTGAAGCAGCTTGAGATTGAGCGTGAGGCTATTAAACGCGAGAACGACACAGAAAAGATTGCACAACTCGACAAGGAAATCGCTGAACTCAAAGAGCAGGAACATGGATTCCGCGCTAAGTGGGAAGGCGAACGTGGACTGGTGAATAAGATTCAGCAGGACAAACAAGAGATTGAACAGCTTAAGTATGAGGCTGACCGTGCTGAGCGTGAGGGTAATTACGAGCGTGTTGCTGAGATTAGATACTCACGACTAAAGCAATTAGAAGACGATATCAAGAACATCCAACAGCAGTTGCAAGCCACACAAGATGGGCAAGCAATGGTGCGCGAGGAGGTTACAGCAGATGATATTGCTGAGGTTGTGAGCCGTTGGACAGGTATTCCTGTCACACGAATGTTACAGAGTGAGAAGGATAAACTGCTCCACTTGGAGGATGAATTGCACAAGCGTGTCATCGGACAAGACGAGGCTATCACTGCTGTGGCAGATGCTGTTCGTCGCTCACGCGCAGGCTTGCAAGACCCAAAGAAGCCTATTGCTTCCTTCATCTTCTTAGGTACAACGGGTACTGGTAAGACCGAGTTGGCAAAGGCATTGGCTGATTATCTCTTCAATGACGAGTCTATGATGACCCGAATTGATATGAGTGAGTATCAAGAGAAGTTCAGTGTAACTCGACTCATCGGTGCACCTCCAGGATATGTAGGCTATGATGAGGGTGGTCAGTTGACTGAGGCTGTACGCCGCAAGCCTTACTCTGTCGTACTCTTTGATGAGATTGAGAAGGCACATCCAGACGTATTCAACATCCTTCTGCAGGTGTTGGACGATGGTCATCTGACAGACAATAAGGGACGAACAGTGAACTTCAAGAATACGATTATCATCATGACGTCTAATCTTGGTTCACAATACATCCAGCAACAGTTTGAACATCTTAACGATACTAACCGTGAGGAGGTAATCGACAAGGCAAAAATTGCAGTAATGGATATGTTGAAGAAGACAATTCGTCCTGAGTTCCTCAACCGTATCGACGAGACTATCATGTTCTTGCCATTGACAAAAGAGCAGATTGGTGATGTTGTTCGTCTACAGTTGGAGAGAGTTAAGGATATGTTAGAGCCACAGGGTATTGAACTTCAGTGGACTGACCCAGCCATCAACTATCTTTCAGATGTTGGCTACGACCCAGAGTTCGGTGCGCGTCCTGTCAAGAGAGCTATCCAACGTTACGTATTGAACGACCTCAGTAAGTCATTGCTTGCAGGTACAGTCAACCGTGACAAGCCTGTCATCATCGATAGCTTCGGCGAAGGCTTAGTATTTAGAAACTAATATAAAAAGGGAGTGTGTCATTTGGCACACTCCTTTTTTTGTTTCATCGGACATTTCAAGTGATACTACTATAGAGCTTTATGAGGTAAACCTCTGTTCTCCTTGAAGCTTCTTCCTGAACAACATGTTTTCTTATCCTTAGTAACACTATGCGTCATAACCGTCCGCACTGTTGGTGTTCACCGTCCGCACCATTGGTGCTAAGTATCCGCACGATGATATGACATGATAAAAAGGGTTATTGTGGTTTATCCACTATGGAGAGAAAATATTACCTTTGTCATATGAATAGTACCGAGATATTTACACAGGCTTTGAGCCTATCAGAAGTAACTTCTTAAAAGAAGGGCAAGGGGATTCGTAAATACAGAAAACTTTAAGTATATGGTCTATTTCATAACAGGGGAGCTTAAACTTAATTACCCACACGATTCGTTATAGAGCCATTTTTATAATAATACACGTAAAATGTTATTGGTGTCTTGGCTTCAACAAAATTACATTAAAAAGACTGTAAACATACCTTGTTTTTTTAAATTATTTTGTATTTTCTATCACTTTTATATATCTTTGCAGTCACATTAAAAATGTACAAAACATTTTAATCATTAATGAATAAATATACTCTTTATAATATAAAACCTAAAACTTTGTTTTATTAAAAACATTTATTATGAATAGATATGATATTGCAATGGACTTTAAAAAAAAGTTCATAGAACAAAATGAGAACGTTTTAAGACAAACAGTAAAAGCTTCTTTTATTTCAATTAATGGTAATAATGTTAAAGTTTCTAGGAATCCATTTTCTATGGAAAAAGCAGAACATGGACTTGTTATTTTCACTTATAGTTACATCGTTATAGAAAGAGAAGATGACTGCATGGTTCCACTATTCTTTAATTCTAATGATGTATTTACAACCGATTATTACTCAATATTTTATAGATAATAAGTCAGAAATATGGTTGTTATTTTTAATTGCACATTCTAAAAGGTGAAGATTTAACGCTTTTATTGATTATTAACTCAAAAAGGACATCAACTTGGGTCGTTTCTTCTCTTTTCCTTGCTATTCGTTTCCGATATTCCACTTTTGTTTTGGTCTATCTCATATGTACTGCAAAGGTATTGATTTTTGTTTGATATTGCTCCTTGCTTGCTCCTTGTCGTAGATTAATTTTCACACAGGAATTTTTGTTCTCTTTCTATAGGGGCTTGAAACAATCCATTTATTGGAAACAATTAAAGACGGAGCTGGTTTGCCCCAGTGCTTTTTAAGAAACAGGGCAATTATTTTATCTCCACAAAGGCTCTTGTTCCCAATTATGAGGAAAGCCTAATAAACGAGTTCTTACTGATGGGTATTTCGATAAAAGCTGCTTGAAATCTGCAACAAAAGTGTTGCCCATAGAAATGGAGTTAAGCCAATACACCACATAGCAGAGTTGCGGATAAAGTGTTTGTTCACGGAACGAGAAATCCGTAATCCATGTGTTTGGCATACGCATAGGCATCATTGGCTTGACAGGAAAGACCCGATTTGACAGTCTTGAATGATGGGCGCAGCAATTACGAAGTACGGGTCTGGGTACGGATTAAAAGGCTAAGTGATTATTTCCAGTCATTTAGCCTTTTTAATTATCTAATTTTTCCCCACATTTTCCCCACAGCTGTCTATTTATATATTTTAGAAACATATTTTTCCGTAAAGTTATGTACCTTTGTCGGCAAATAAAGATATTCTCGTCAAACAAATATAAATAATATAAACATGGAAAAAAACAGAAAAAAACAAATCGTAGTTTTGAGTATAGCTTTAGTTTGCATTTTCATCTTGGTATTTTCATTGTTCCATAAATCAGCGACAAAAGATAGCGCAAATCCTCCTTTAACAAATGTTTTGACTGATAGCATTTCTCAAATTGTCTCAGCTTGTCCTGGCGAAATTGGTGTGGCGGTTATTGTTAATAACAGAGATACGGTTAAGGTCAATAATAAGAGTGTTTATCCTATGATGAGTGTGTTTAAGGTTCATCAGGCATTAGCTCTTTGTAATGACTTTGACAATAAAGGAATTTCACTTGATACCTTAGTAAATATAAATAGGGATAAACTTGACCCAAAGACTTGGAGTCCTATGCTGAAAGATTATTCAGGGCCAGTCATATCATTGACAGTGAGAGATTTGCTGCGTTATACTCTTACTCAGAGTGACAACAATGCAAGCAACCTTATGTTTAAGGATATGGTTAATGTCGCTCAAACAGATAGTTTTATAGCCACACTCATTCCTCGTTCAAGTTTTCAGATAGCTTATACGGAAGAGGAAATGTCGGCTGACCATAACAAGGCTTACTCTAACTATACATCTCCTCTTGGTGCTGCAATGTTGATGAATCGTTTGTTTACTGAAGGTCTTATCGATGATGAGAAACAAAGTTTCATTAAGAATACGTTAAAAGAATGCAAAACAGGTGTAGATAGGATAGCAGCTCCACTTCTTGATAAAGAAGGGGTTGTTATAGCGCATAAGACAGGTTCAGGTTATGTTAATGAAAATGGTGTTCTTGCAGCTCACAATGATGTTGCCTATATATGTCTGCCTAATAATATCAGTTATACCTTAGCGGTATTTGTTAAGGATTTCAAGGGAAATGAATCACAAGCGTCACAATATGTTGCGCATATATCAGCTGTAGTATATTCTTTATTAATGCAAACTTCAGTAAAATCTTAAACTGCACTTGCTTTGATAATTAATGATAAACAATCTAAAAGCACTCTAATCGTTATCGGAGTGCTTTTAGATTACTAATCAAATTGCTTCTATTATAATTTGAATCCTCTACTTTTTCTTTCTTCCTGTTGCGGCACTCTTGCTCCATATCTAAGCCTGTGCCATTTTGCAATGATTTAAAACATAGTTTATAAACAAACTATCTATAACAAATCTTGCAAGGAGTAAAGCCTTTTGACTTTGCCGCACTCACAGAAAGGCTTTTTATACTGCCAGAGCATCTATTAAGACCACGACAATTTGGGCTTGAATGATACTTTCTTGCCTTTGGTCCCGTACAAATATAAACCGTTCCAGACTGAATATTCGTATTTTTCTTTGTAGAAGCAGTCGTTCCTCCTATCGTAGAGAACAACGCAAGTGCTATAAACGCTGATTTAATAAATTGCATATTAGTATAAAGTAAGATTGTTGTAAAGAACTTAGTAAATTAGAAGTGAGAGCGAAAGGTAAAGGCTCTACCTCTTTTAGATATATATTTATAAACCATAAGAAATAGGCGGTATACCTACGTAAAAACATGGTATACCGCCTAAAAAATATATTTTTAAGAAATTACTTCATTTCTTCCACCGCTGCTTGTGCCGCAGCAAGTCTTGCGATAGGCACGCGGAATGGAGAACAGCTAACGTAGTTAAGACCTACACGATGGCAGAACTTAACAGAACTTGGCTCACCACCATGCTCACCACAGATACCACACTTGAGGTTCTTACGAGTCTTGCGTCCCTTCTCAACACCCATTTGGATTAACTGACCAACACCCTTCTGGTCGAGAACCTGGAATGGGTCAACATCAAGAATCTTCTTCTCTAAGTAGCTTGGCAAGAAGCTTGCAATGTCGTCACGGCTATAACCGAAGGTCATCTGAGTCAAGTCATTTGTACCGAAGCTAAAGTATTCAGCCTTCTGTGCAATAACATCAGCTGTCAAAGCAGCACGAGGAATCTCAATCATCGTACCCACCTTGAATTCAACCTCAACGCCTTCCTTCTTGAAAAGTTTATTTGCAGTCTTGCGAATAATATTCTCTTGAATATCCAGCTCATTAACAATACCTACCAATGGTACCATAATCTCTGGCTTAGGATTGAAGCCTTCCTTCTTCAACTGAACTGCAGCACCGAGGATAGCCTTAGTCTGCATTGCAGTAATCTCTGGGAATGTATTACCCAAACGGCAACCACGAAGACCCAACATTGGGTTGCTCTCAGAAAGTGCACTTACACGGCTCTGAATAAACTGAACACTAACGCCCATCTCTTCAGCCATGACTTCCTGTCCCTTAAGGTCATGTGGAACGAACTCATGCAAAGGAGGATCGAGCAGACGGATGTTAACTGGTAAACCGTCCATACACTTCAAGATACCATAGAAGTCCTGCTTCTGATAAGGCAAGAGCTTGTCAAGTGCTCTTTCACGCTCCTCAGTAGTGTTTGCGAGAATCATCTCACGCATAGCCTTAATCTTCTCGTTCTCAAAGAACATGTGCTCTGTACGGCAAAGACCGATACCAACAGCACCGAAGTTACTTGCTACTTCTGCATCGTGTGGAGTATCTGCGTTGGTACGAACAACCAATTTGCTATACTTCTTACAAAGATCCATCAGCTCAGCGAAGTCACCTGTTACCTCAGCTGGACGAGTCTTAACCTCACCAAGATAAACTTCACCTGTTGAACCATTCAAAGAGATATAGTCACCCTCACGGATAATTGTTCCGTCAATCTCCAAAGTACGCGCCTTATAGTCGACCATGATTGCACCAGCACCACTGACACAGCACTTACCCATACCACGAGCAACAACGGCTGCGTGTGAAGTCATACCACCACGAGCTGTCAAGATACCCTCAGCAGCAGACATACCTGCGAGGTCCTCTGGAGATGTCTCAATACGAACCATGATAACTTGACGACCATCCTCGTGCCACTTTGTAGCATCGTCAGCGAAGAATACAACCTGACCACTTGCAGCACCTGGAGAAGCTGGCAAACCACGTGTCAACACATGTGCCTGAGCCAATGCCTCCTTATCGAATACTGGGTGGAGAAGTTCGTCGAGTTTGTTTGGCTCACAACGCATAAGCGCTGTCTTCTCATCAATCTCACCCTCATGGAGCAGGTCCATAGCAATCTTAACC
>ERZ1699238.388-NODE-388-length-12255-cov-5.299225_pt1 | contig 12255 bp, 12 predicted proteins | sample MGYA00581518_ERZ1699238 | MGnify/ENA primary metagenome ERZ1699238 (study PRJEB42319, sample SAMD00040325) | human oral metagenome | material: saliva | host: Homo sapiens | study: EMG produced TPA metagenomics assembly of PRJDB4115 data set (Metgenomic analysis of... | reverse complement strand
ATATAGGATATCCATCTACTGAAGTAGCATACAATCATCCTAATTCTTTAATTATTACTGAAGTATCATCATTCCAATTACAAGGAACTAAGTATTTCAAACCATCGGTAGCAGCGATTACAAACTTGGGCGTTGGTCATTTAGATTATCTTGGTAGCGTAGAAAACTATAGAAATGCCAAGAGAAATATCTACAAAAATCAAACCCAAGATGATATTCTAGTTTTAAATATTAAAGAATTAGAAAAATATGAATTGAGTAAAATAAATTCACAAGTAATTCTTTATGATACGAAAGAAAATTCAGAAGCAGATGTGTTTGTAAAAAACAATATGGTAGTCTATAAAGATATAGAATTATTTGATATAACAAAAATGTCTCTTCCAGGTATGCATAATGTAGAAAATGCAATAAATGCAGCATTAATATCATACATAAAAGGTGCATCGATTGAGACAATTCGCAAGGTACTTTATAGTTTTAGCGGAGTAAAACATAGATTACAATTTGTTGGAGAACATAATGGAGTGAAGTTTTATAATGACTCAAAAGCTACTAATCCAGTAGCTACTACTACTGCACTTTCTGGATTTGAAAATAATATAATACTAGTTTGTGGTGGAAAAGATAGAGGAATTGACTTCAAAGAATTAGTTCCATTCTTCCCAAGAATTAAAGCAATGGTTGTTGTGGGTGAAAGTAAAGAGATACTATTTGCACTAGCATCTGCTAATGGAGTAGAATGTCATAGGGCGAAAAAAGTAGATGATGCAACAGTTTTCGCAAATAAACTTGCAAAAAGTGGAGATATAGTTTTACTATCTCCAGCATGTGCATCGTGGGATCAATATAGATGTTTTGAAGATCGTGGAGATGAATTTATAGCGACGTTTGAGAAGATTAGTCAAGAGGATTAAAAACCATGAACAAGAAGAATCAAAAGTTACTAACAAAAATAAATAATGAGAAGAGACGAAGCTCATTAGAAAAAATTAAAAGAAAAAAAAGAAGAGAATTAATATTCATAGTAACTTTATTTTTAATTGTGATAGCAGTATTTACATTATTATTTAGTAATTATTTAAAACTAAAAACAATAGATGTTGAAGGTAATAATCAAATTACTAAAGAAGAGATACTAGAAGCGGGTAACATAAATAATAATCTAAGAACTTGGTCTATAAAAGATGAAGAAATTCAAAAGAAATTACATCAAACAGTTAAAAAAGTTACAGAAAGCATCGAAGATGATTTTCACTTCAATACTGCAATTGCAGCTGTTATGGAATTGTTAAATGATATGACGACTTACAAGCAAGAAGTGATTGACAAAGACAATATTTCTTCAGAAAGTAAAAAAATCTGGCGTGAAGTATTGGAAAAAACAATCTTGTTAATCGCACCGTTTGCGCCACACGTAGCTGATGAATTGTGGGCTTATTTAGGAAATAAAACATTTACTTTTGAAGAAGAATGGCCAAAATATGATGAAGAATTGACAAAAGAATTTGGTAAAGCAGTTAAAGCTATTCGTGTGATCTGCAACTCTCCTTCGACTTTCGGTGGTATCGGGGATGTTTACAATGCCTTCTTGCCATCATTGACACTTGGATGTGGTTCTTACGGACGCAACTCTGTTGGGGACAACGTTAGTGCCATCAACCTCTTGAATATCAAAAAAGTCGGACGCCGGAGAAATAACATGCAATGGATGAAACTTCCTTCAAAAACATACTTTGAACGTGATTCAATTGAATACCTACAAAAATGTCGTGACGTTGAACGTGTCATGATCGTTACAGACCACGCTATGGTAGAGCTTGGTTTCCTTGATCGTATCATCGAACAGCTTGACCTTCGTCGCAACAAGGTGGTTTACCAAATCTTTGCAGACGTAGAACCAGATCCAGATATCACAACTGTTGAACGTGGTACAGAGATCATGCGTGCCTTCAAACCAGATACGATCATTGCTCTCGGTGGTGGATCACCAATGGATGCGGCCAAAGTTATGTGGCTCTTCTACGAACAACCAGAAGTGGACTTCCGTGATTTGGTACAAAAATTCATGGATATCCGTAAACGTGCCTTCAAGTTCCCATTGCTTGGTAAGAAGACTAAATTCATCGCCATCCCAACAACATCTGGTACAGGATCTGAAGTAACTCCATTTGCCGTTATCTCTGATAAAGCAAACAACCGTAAATACCCAATCGCAGACTACTCATTGACTCCAACAGTTGCCATCGTAGACCCTGCCTTGGTATTGACAGTTCCAGGATCTGTTGCAGCAGACACTGGTATGGACGTCTTGACGCACGCGACAGAAGCTTACGTATCACAAATGGCTAGCGATTTCACAGATGGTCTTGCTCTTCAAGCTATTAAACTTGTCTTTGAAAACTTGGAAAGCTCAGTCAAGAATGCGGACTTCCATTCACGCGAAAAGATGCACAATGCGTCAACCATCGCAGGTATGGCCTTCGCCAATGCCTTCCTCGGTATTTCTCACTCAATGGCCCACAAGATCGGTGCGCAATTCCACACCATCCACGGACGGACCAATGCCATCTTGCTTCCATACGTTATCCGCTACAACGGTACACGCCCAGCTAAGACAGCTACATGGCCTAAGTACAACTACTACCGTGCAGATGAAAAATACCAAGATATCGCTCGTATGCTAGGACTTCCATGCTCTACTCCAGAAGAAGCCGTTGAAGCTTACGCAAAAGCTGTATACGAACTCGGTGAACGCTGTGGTATCGAAATGAACTTCAAAGCACAAGGCATCGATGAAAAAGAATGGAAGAAACATTCTCGTGAATTGGCCTTCCTTGCTTATGAAGATCAATGTTCACCAGCTAACCCACGTCTTCCAATGGTAGACCATATGCAAGAAATCATCGAAGATGCTTACTATGGTTACAAGGAACGTCCAGGACGTCGTAAATAAGACGCCAAGGAACAACTGATGTTTATCAGCTACCCCCACTCGAAAGAGCGGGGGATTTTTGCTATTTGGGTCCAAAACTCGTTTTTTCATAAAAAATTAGACTTTTTTTCAGAAATTGTGTTATTTTTATAGCATTCCGAGCTATTTTATGTTACCCTATAGTGTGTGAATCTGCCTGTAGCTGAAGGGTTATGGTCCTTTTTCAGTTATAGGAAACGAAAAAATAAATCCAAGAAAGGAGGCCATCTCAAATGGAGTTAGAAGGTGACGTGCAAGGAAGACAAGATCAGGCACAGAAAATTATTGAAATGCCCCAACGAGATCGGGAAACTTCCACTTCAGAAAATCAGCCATCATCTGCTTCAGTGGTCTCCATGTATGGGCAGGAAAAGCCAAGCATTTCTAGCCTCCATCAGCAACTAGCGAGCGCGTCTGGAACCCAGACCATTCAATTGCGGGAGGAATTGGTGCTGGCGGTAGCGCAGAATGCTTCAGCGCAAGCAACTGCCTTTGAGGCAGAGGTCAAGGATAAGCTGGAAGAGGCCAAGGAGACGGTTTCTCATAAGGTCGCTGAGGTGTCACAAATGGCCCACAGCATGGCCCAATTTTTAACAGACGCAGAAGTGGAGCAACTATTAGGAGAGTTCTCCATGGATGCTTGTTGGGACCAAGCGGTAGAGGCGGAGAACCTCGCCCAAGCAAAGGCCTATTCCACTCGCTTGTCAGATTTGGCAGGTCAGCTGGAGGCTGCATCAGCTCAATTGGTGGACTTGGACAAGGGACAAGCGACGGCCTTTGATTTTTCATAAGTAGGAGAAAAAGATGTTAGAGATCCTGGGAGAGGACAGAGAACGAATTGAGGAGCTCCATCGAGAGATTAAAAAGGAGCAAGAGCGGATTGCGATCAGAAGTTTGATTGCAACGCAGAAAGCCTTGATGATGTTGGAAGGGATGAGTTTGCAGGTAACCTTGGGCGGTCAATCCGAAAAGATGCGCTCTTTTGCTACAACGACCCTAGTTAGTGATTTGAAAGATGGATTTACAGGAGGAGCAGCGGACGCGGTAGAAACAGCACTGAAAGCAGTGAAGAAGCCGATTTTATTGAGTCCGATTAAAGGAGGTATGTGATGTACCATTCAGGAAATAGTGAATTAGAACAACTAGAAGATCGACATTACCGCTTCAATCAAAAGCTTAGTGAGTTGGAGTGGGATTATGCGGATATGCGTATGGATGTCCGCCAACATACAGAAAATTTAGTGGACTGGCTAAGTGCCCTTCATTTTCAAGCCCCAAGTGCGGAGGCCCAAAGTGGCTTGGAGCGTTTATTTGCCTTGCAAGAAGAGTTTGAGGCAGAACTCAAGCGCTATGAAGAGCGTTTAGAAGAAGAGCGTGAGCGCGAGCAGCAAGAGTACTATAAGCAGCGTCAACAATTAGAACAAGGTGATTGAAACATTCCTCTGGTAGAGATAAGAGGAATGTTTTTGTTTGCTCAAAAAACTTTTAAAAATGTGCTCATAAATTCTTGCAAGCGCTTACTTAGTATGTTATAATATTCACAAAGAAACGAAAATAAAATGGTTTTATCAAACCAACAAAAAAGGAGTCGCTTATGAAAGCTGCAACCTATGTATCTGCAGGCAATCTGCAACTGCTGGATCAAGCTCATCACCCACCACTTCAAACTCTCAGAAGTTGAAAAAGCCTATGATGTCTTTAAACATGCGGGTGAAAACCATGCACTCAAGGTCATTATCGAAAATGACATCAGTGAATGAAGTGGTGACTAATATTTGTTCATAGTTTTTTTAGATGGACCAGAGATATTCTGGTCCTATTTTCAACCCCAAAAAGCCCATGATTCCTTGCAAAATAAATTTGTTGTCTTATAATAGAAGTACAGAAAACGATTACATAAAGAGAAAGGTGTGATCTTATGAAACGGTTTTGTTATCATCGTGAATTCTGGATGGACTTCCATTTCTGGATCTTGGTCTTGCTTTTAGCGACTGTAGCTTTAACGATGCAGGCTCCTCTTTCGGTAGTTAGCCTGGCTTATCTTGCTTTTGTTGGGATTTTGATCCTTCTTCAGGTCTTTCAACCGGCTGTATCGACACGTCAGTATCCAGAAGGTAGCTACCATTTCAATTGGACCTTCTATCGCGATACCCGACTGTATATCGATCTCTCTTTACTAGCAGGTCTCTTGGCAGGCCCAATGGCTTCATCGGATATGGTCTATTGGATCTTGCTTGGAGCCGTCGTCGGCTCTATCGGCTTTGTATTTGTCGTAAAGGAAAAAGCGACCCAAAAGATGGCCTAAGGAATCACCGTGTCCTAGATCTCTGAAACTAGTTTCAGAGATCTTTTTATTTTCCCCTAAAATGTGAAACTATAATCCAATTACACGATTAATATTGTAAGCGCTTTAAAAATAGATTATAATCAATTTACAAGTACTCGAGTTGCCTTATTATCAAAGGAGAAGGAGTTATGTCAAAGATTACAAAAGATGAACTGATTGAACAAATCAAAGACGGCATCATTGTTTCTTGTCAAGCTCTCCCTCATGAACCGCTCTATACAGAAGTAGGAGGAGTCATTCCTCTCTTGGTCAAAGCGGCTGAGCAGGGTGGAGCTGTCGGAATCCGAGCCAATAGTGTCCGAGATATCAAGGAAATCAAGGAAGTGACCAAGTTGCCGATCATTGGGATTATCAAACGCGATTACCCACCTGAAGAACCCTTTATCACGGCTACTATGAAAGAAGTCGATGAGCTGGCAGCTTTGGATATCGCGGTCATTGCGCTTGATTGTACCAAACGGCCGCGTCATGATGGACTTTCGATTAGTGACTTTATCCATCAAGTCAAAGAGAAATATCCAGATCAACTCTTGATGGCTGATATCTCTACTCTGGAAGAAGGATTGACAGCTGTCGAAGCGGGAGTGGACTTTGTCGGAACGACCCTTTCGGGCTATACGGACTACAGTCCAAAGGTTGATGGTCCAGATTTTGAACTGATTCATCGTCTCTGCCAAGCAGGAGTGGATGTCATCGCAGAAGGCAAGATCCACTACCCTGATCAGGCCAAGAAAATCCATGATCTCGGTGTTCGCGGCATCGTTGTAGGTGGCGCTATTACCCGACCAAAAGAGATTACAGAGCGCTTCGTCGCAGCCTTAAAATGAGAAAACAAAACAGTAGATTGAAGGAGGAGGAGACCGAATAGAGAGTAGTCGAATCTGAAACATGAACAAGAATAGGCGTCCTCATTGAGGATAACCCCCTGTAAGAGTAATCTTACCGTAAATTGTGAGGAGAAATCACATGAAAATGAAAAAAGTATTGTGCTCGTTGGTAGCTGGTGCAGCTCTTCTAGCACTCGCAGCTTGTGGATCTGGCGGAGGTTCAAAAACAGAATCTTCTAGTGGAAATTCAGGTAAAACAGAAATTACCTGGTGGGCCTTCCCAGTCTTTACTCAAGAGAAAGCTGATGATGGCGTAGGAACCTATGAAAAAACTATTATCGAAGCCTTCGAAAAAGCCAATCCAGATATCAAAGTTAAACTAGAAACCATCGACTTCAAGTCTGGCCCTGAAAAAATCACAACGGCTATTGAAGCAGGAACTGCTCCAGATGTGCTCTTTGATGCACCTGGACGGATCATTCAGTATGGTAAAAATGGAAAATTGGCTGATTTGAACGATCTCTTTACAGAAGATTTTGTCAAAGATGTCAATAATGAAAATATCATCCAAGCCAGCAAGGCAGGCGACACAGCTTACATGTATCCAATTAGTTCAGCACCATTCTACATGGCGATGAATAAGAAGATGCTCAAAGATGCAGGCGTGTTGGATCTTGTCAAAGAAGGCTGGACAACAGACGACTTTGAAAAAGTATTGAAAGCTTTGAAAGACAAAGGTTATACACCAGGATCACTCTTCAGTAACGGTCAAGGTGGAGACCAAGGAACTCGTGCCTTCATTGCCAACCTTTATGGCGGTTCTGTTACTGATGAAAAAGTAACCAAGTATACAACAGATGATCCAAAATTTGTCAAAGGTTTGGAAAAAGCTTCTAAATGGATCGATGACGGCTTGATGATGAATGGTTCTCAATTCGATGGTGGAGCAGACATCCAAAACTTTGCGAATGGTCAAACTTCTTACACCATCTTGTGGGCGCCTTCACAAAACGGTATCCAAGCTAAATTGTTGGATGCAAGTAAGGTAGAAGTAGTAGAAGTGCCATTCCCATCTGACTCAGGCAAGCCAAAATTGGAATACCTTGTCAATGGATTTGCTGTCTTCAATAATAAAGATGAAAAGAAAATTGCTGCTGCTAAGAAATTTGTACAGTTCATCGCAGACGACAAAGAATGGGGTCCAAAAGATGTTGTGCGTACAGGAGCTTTCCCAGTTCGTAGTTCATTTGGTAAGTTGTACGATGACAAACGGATGGAAACCATCAGCACTTGGACAAAATACTACTCACCATACTACAACACAATCGACGGTTTTGCAGAAATGCGGACCCTATGGTTCCCAATGTTGCAATCTGTTTCAAACGGGGATGAAAAAGCAGAACCAGCTTTGAAGACCTTTACTGAAAAAGCAAACGAAACCATTACGAAAAAATAATCAGTCTATGAAGCAAATCTAAGTCTTTCATAGAAATGAGAATATGCAGGCCCCTTCGAATCCGTATCTCTCTATTTGGAATGGAACGAAGGGGTCTTCATTCTTTCTGGATCTTCTTTTCTTAAGTCGGAAGATATGTTTAGAAAAGAAAATAGAAAAAGAACACTAGGAGGTGCCTTACTGTGAAGGTAAACAAAATCCGAATGAGGGAGACGCTCGTTTCCTACGCATTCCTAGCACCCATTTTAATCTTCTTTACGGTCTTTGTCCTAGCCCCCATGATCATGGGCTTTGTGACAAGTTTCTTCAACTATTCTATGACATCCTTTAAGTTTGTCGGTTTAGAAAATTATTCCCGCATGTTTGCGGATAAGGTCTTTGTGAAGTCCTTGATCAATACTGTCATCATCGTTATCGGATCCGTTCCGATCGTAGTATTGTTCTCCTTGTTTGTGGCTTCTCAGACCTACCATCAAAATGCGATTGCGCGTTCCTTCTATCGTTTCGTCTTCTTCCTTCCAGTTGTTACAGGGAGTGTAGCGGTAACGGTTGTATGGAAATGGATCTATGATCCGCTATCAGGGATTTTGAACTTTGTATTGAAATCTGGACATGTCATCAACCAAAACATTTCTTGGTTGGGGGACAAGCACTGGGCTTTGATGGCCATCATTATCATCTTGTTGACCACCTCTGTTGGTCAACCAATCATCCTCTACATCGCTGCTATGGGAAATATTGATAATTCCCTCGTAGAAGCCGCGCGTGTGGATGGTGCGACAGAATTTCAAGTTTTCTGGAAAATCAAATGGCCAAGCTTGTTGCCAACAACCTTGTACATTGCCATCATTACGACCATTAACTCTTTCCAATGTTTCGCCTTGATCCAATTGTTGACATCCGGTGGTCCTAACTACTCAACGAGTACCCTTATGTACTACCTCTATGAAAAAGCCTTTAAACTCTCTGAATACGGTTATGCCAACACCATGGGTGTCTTCCTTGCGGTGATGATTGCCATTATCAGTTTTGCGCAATTCAAGATCCTCGGAAACGACGTAGAATACTAAAGAAAGGAGCCTCAGATGAAACCAACACAAAAGAAACCCATCACTGCCTTTACAGTGATTTCAACGATCATTTTGCTCCTTTTGACTGTCTTGTTCATTTTCCCATTTTATTGGATTTTGACAGGGGCCTTTAAGTCTCAGCCAGATACCATTATGATCCCACCTCAATGGTGGCCAAAGACACCAACCATGGAAAACTTCCAACAGTTGATGGTACAAAACCCAGCCCTACAATGGTTATGGAATAGTGTCTTCATCTCCCTTGCAACCATGCTTTTGGTGTGTATGACCTCTTCCTTGGCAGGATATGTCTTGGCTAAGAAACGCTTCTATGGGCAACGAATTCTCTTTGCCGTCTTCATTGCAGCCATGGCCCTTCCAAAACAAGTTGTCTTAGTTCCATTGGTACGGATTATTAACTTTATGGGGATTCATGATACCCTTGCAGCGGTTATTCTACCATTGGTTGGATGGCCATTCGGGGTCTTCTTGATGAAGCAATTTAGTGAAAACATCCCAACAGAACTCTTAGAATCTGCTAAGATCGATGGTTGTGGAGAGTTGCGGACTTTCTGGAGCGTTGCCTTCCCAATTGTCAAGCCGGGATTTGCAGCCCTTGCCATCTTTACCTTTATCAACACCTGGAACGACTACTTTATGCAATTGGTAATGCTGACCTCTCGTCAAAACTTGACTATTTCACTAGGGGTAGCAACCATGCAGGCTGAAATGGCCACCAACTATGGCTTGATCATGGCTGGGGCAGCCCTAGCTGCAGTGCCAATCGTTACGGTCTTCCTCGTGTTCCAAAAATCCTTTACACAAGGGATTACCATGGGAGCGGTCAAAGGATAAGTCCTCTGCTTGGACAAACGATAGTTGTGTACAGATCGGTTTTCTAGGCTGAGAAGTATCGAAAGGATGAGAATATGATATTTGATGATTTAAAAAACATCACCTTTTACAAAGGAATCCACCCCAATCTAGATCAGGCCATTGACTTTCTCTATGAGCATCGGAAGGATTCTTTTGAATTGGGGAGATACGATATTGATGGGAATAAGGTCTTTCTCGTCGTTCAAGAAAATACCCTCAACAAAGCAGAAAATGATCGCTTTGAACACCACAAAAGATATGCCGATTTGCATTTATTGGTAGAAGGGCATGAGTTTTCGAGTTATGGATCTCGTGTGACAGGTGAGGCTATCGCATTTGATGAAGTATCGGACATCGGTTTTGTCCATTGCCAGGAGTCTTATCCGCTTCATCTAGGCTATCATAATTTTGCGATTTTCTTTCCAGGGGAGCCTCACCAACCCAATGGCTATGCAGGGCAAGAAGATATCGTGAAAAAATATCTATTTAAAATTGCGATCGATTGATCACGTTAGAAAGGAGTGCCTATGTCATCTAAGGGGGCAGGATTGATCAAAACCGTTTTTAACACGGACAATGTAGTGATGCGTATCAGTGAGAAGGTCCTCGACTTGGTAACTGTTAATCTTTTATTTGTGCTAAGTTGTTTACCAGTTCTCACGATTGGAATTGCGAAAATTAGTTTGTATCAGACCTTATTTGCCATTAAGCACCAGCGTCGTGTTCCGGTGATTCGTAGTTATGCGAAGGCTTTTCGGGACAATTGGAAAATAGGCTTGCAACTAGGAAGTTTAGAACTGATTGTTGCAGGTATTTGTCTCTTTGATTTATTCTTATTTTGGGGGCAAACTTCCCTAGCTTTCCAAGCTTTGAAAACCATTTGTTTAGGCCTCTTTCTCTTTCTTGTGTTGATCTTATTGGCTGCTTATCCTATTGCGGCCCGCTACCAATTGGATTGGAAAGAGTGTTTGCAAAAAGCCATGATTGTGACAGGCTTACATTTTCCTTGGTTCTTCGTCATGGGAAGTGCTCTCTTACTTCTATGTATGGCTCTTGCAAGCTCGGTTTTAGCTTTCCTATTGGGACTCATGATCTTTTTCTTGTTCGGCTTTTCAAGCTTGGTTTTTGCACAAGTTGGATTAATGGAAAAGATTTTTGCCCAGTACCAAGAATAAAATGAATTTATTAGTGACAAAAGGAGAAAAAATGTCAGATTTAAAAAAATATGAAGGAGTCATCCCCGCTTTTTACGCCTGCTATGATGACCAAGGAGAAATTAGCCCGGAGCGGGTACGTGCGCTGGTAGAATATTTTATCGCGAAAGGTGTGCAGGGCTTGTATGTCAACGGATCCTCCGGCGAATGTATTTACCAGAGCGTGGCCGATCGCAAGCTAGTCTTGGAAGAAGTCATGGCAGTGGCTAAAGGAAAATTGACCATCATCGCTCACGTAGCCTGCAACAATACCAAGGATAGCGTGGAATTGGCACGACATGCAGAAGACCTAGGAGTAGATGCCATTGCGGCCATTCCGCCGATTTACTTCCGCTTGCCAGAGTATAGTGTAGCCCACTATTGGAATGAAATCAGCGCAGCAGCGCCAAACACAAACTTTGTTATCTACAATATCCCGCAATTGGCAGGGGTGGCTTTGACACCGAGTCTTTATAAAGAAATGTTGAAAAACCCACGGGTCATTGGGGTGAAAAACTCTTCGATGCCTGTGCAGGATATTCAAACCTTTGCTTCTTTAGGTGGTGAAGACCACATCGTCTTTAATGGTCCAGATGAGCAATTCTTAGGTGGCCGTCTGATGGGAGCAGGAGCTGGTATTGGAGGTACCTATGGTGCTATGCCAGAGCTCTTCTTGAAACTCAATCAGCTGATTGCTGAGAAAGACTTGGAGACTGCGCGTGACTTGCAGTTTGCCATCAATGACATTATCGGAGTCTTGACGTCTGCTCATGGAAACATGTATGGAGTCATCAAGGAAGTATTGCGGATCAACGAAGGGTTGGAATTAGGATCTGTTCGTTCCCCTTTGACGGCAGTAGTAGAAGCGGATCAAGAAGTGATCCAACGTGCTGCTCAACTCATTAAGGACACAAAAGACAGATTCCTTTGATCAAAGGAGGTCTAGATGAATCCATATGTTGTAATTGATATCGGAGGGACCAGTATCAAGTATGGTCTAGCCGATGCAAAAGGGCAACTCCTAGAGACCCATGAAATGCCAACGGAGGCCCAAAAAGGAGGACCTCATATACTTAAAACAACAAAGGAAATCGTAGCCCGTTATTTAAAGAAGCATGCCTTGGCAGGGGTTGCGATTTCTTCGGCCGGGATGGTGGATCCTGATAAGGGAGAAATCTTTTATGCTGGGCCACAAATTCCCAACTATGCTGGAACTCAGTTTAAAAAGGAAATCGAAGAGACTTTTCAAATCCCTTGCGAGATTGAAAATGATGTCAACTGTGCTGGTCTCGCAGAGGTCACTACAGGCCATGCAAAAGGATCGAACAATGCTGTTTGCCTGACAATTGGGACGGGGATCGGCGGTTGCCTCTTGCTTGATGGTCAGGTCTTTCATGGTTTTAGCAATTCAGCCTGTGAGGTTGGCTATCTTCATTTGCCAGACGGTGCCTTTCAGGATCTAGCTTCAACGACGGCTTTGGTCGAGTACGTGGCAGAACATCATGGTGATCC
>ERZ1699238.386-NODE-386-length-12291-cov-5.310424_pt1 | contig 12291 bp, 8 predicted proteins | sample MGYA00581518_ERZ1699238 | MGnify/ENA primary metagenome ERZ1699238 (study PRJEB42319, sample SAMD00040325) | human oral metagenome | material: saliva | host: Homo sapiens | study: EMG produced TPA metagenomics assembly of PRJDB4115 data set (Metgenomic analysis of... | reverse complement strand
TCTCTATTATCCAACAGTTGATTACCAACTACATCATCAAACCTCGCTTGAAAGAAAAAGTTGCTGAAGAGTTCAAAAAGAACCCTCCAAAAGCACCTCGTACAACACCAATCAAGCGTAAAGATGTGACACCAAAAAATACTCAAGCAATTGCAAGTAAACCAAAGAAAAACCGTAATGCCGGTAAGCAAAATCGTAAATAAGCTACAAAGCACTCTTGGCAAATACCAAGAGTGCTTTTCTTATAGACTAATTCAGACTAGCCTAACTCCTAATAACGCCGGCAACCAAAAAGGGAGTGCGACAGAACAACTGTTTTGTCTCACTCCCACTAGTTTCAAATATTGGACACCTTAATGTCAACAGTCACTTAGGCTGTTTTTTCTACACTAAGGATTTCTACAGAGTAGCTACCTGCTGGTGATTCGATAGCGACTTTGTCGCCAACTTTCTTACCAATCAAAGCTTGAGCAATTGGGCTTTCATTTGAAATCTTACCTGAGAAGATGTCAGCACCGGCTGCCCCAACGATATGATAAGTATCTTTGTCGTTTGTACCAACTTCTTGAACAACAACAGTTTTACCAATTGCAACCTCGTCATTAGCAACAGCATCACTATCAACGATTTCTGCATAACGAATTTTTGTTTCAAGAATCTGAATTTGTCCTTCAACAAAGGCTTGCTCGTCTTTGGCTGCTTCATACTCAGAGTTTTCTGAAAGGTCACCATAAGAACGTGCAATCTTAATACGTTCTACAACTTCTGGACGACGGACGAGTTTGTACTCCTCCAATTCCGCTTCAAGTTGTTCTTTCTCTGCTTGTGTCATTACATATGTTTTTTCTGCCATTTTTTTCTCTTTTCTATTTTTTGAGCCGTTGGCTGTATCGTTAGAATCACTATTCGTTTGCTTGATTTTAACGAGCCAATCAGACTATTTATCTTTTAGTTTGCTGTTAATGTAAGTTTCAACGTTATGCTGATGCTCTTCATAGCTTTCAGCAAAATAGACATTACCAGTGGTTACATCTGCCACAAAGTACATGTACTTGGTAGATGATGGATTGATAACCGCTTCAATCGCAGACAGACTAGGACTATCCACAGGACCTGGCATCAACCCCTTATGAACATAATCATTATAAGGGGAGTCAATGTTTGTGTCAATAGTTGCATCTTCTTTCAAGGTCGTTTCCTGACCAAGTTTTCCAAGAGCATAAAGAACTGCGATATTACTTTGTAGAGCCATGTCTGAGTTTAGACGATTATAGAAGACGCTAGCAATATTTTTACGGTCGTCATCTGTAGCTCCTTCTTTTTCAACAAGAGAAGCTAGGGTCAAAATCTCATTAACATTGTGTCCACTAGATGAAATCGTCGCATAGTAAGGTGATAGGTAGGTATCCATCGTTGACAACATTTCCTCTGCCAAAGACTCCACCGTCGTATCATCATGAATGTTATAAGTCGCTGGGAACAGATAACCCTCTAGGACATACTTAGCATCCGTAGAATTCGGAAGGTTTGCCAACAAGGTTGGATACTTCGCTTTCATCTTAGTAATGAAAGCATCATCCTTCATCAATTTCAAGAAATCTTTCGCCTTAAGTCCAGTTGATGATTTTTTGCCTTTTTTAGCTGAAGAATTAACTTCAACTGCCTTGGAAATTTGATCAATGGTATATCCTTCTTTGACTAAGACCGTACCAAGAGATGGCTCCTGAGGTTTATCACTTCCTTTTTTCTGAAGTGCCTCAATAATTTCATCCATGGTCATGCTAGCCTGAAGGTTGTAATAACCACTTTTCAGATTTGAGATGTTCTTAAACTTGGTATAGTAATTAAAGACCTTACCAGACTTAATAACACCAGCTGATTCCAAGAGTTGGCCAATATAACTGCTACCTGAATTTTCGGGAATTTCAACACTAACAAACTTAGTTGAATTAACATCTTTTGCGCCAACAGCATCACTAACATAACGATAACCAAAGAATGTCGCTACTGACAAGATAAGAAGCAAGAAGATAATAATATTTCTTGCAATTTTCCCAGCACGGCGGTTATTTTTATTGCGTTTGTGATTTCGGTTAGAACGTGAAATCGGCTCTTCGTCGACAATGTCAGCCTGTTTACCATCTTTTGGTGAAGACTTTTTCTTCTTCACTTTCTTGCCTTTCTTTTTCTTAGGCTTTCCAGAGGGTTCTAGAGCAATACTCTCATCATCCTCATTACCATCAGCTACTAGCTCTGATTGAACCTTTTCTTGCGACGCTTGGTCACTTGTTTCATGATGTTCCTGCAAGAATGCTTCTTTTTGACGTTCTGAGGTCAATTTGGCCTCCAATTCTTTAGGGTCTGTATAAATAGCTTCGTTAGACTTAGCTTCAATGAGCTCCTTAGCCACATCTGCAGGAATATACTCCTCTTCAGATGCTTCGTTAAGACTAGTCTCCCAAACTGGACGTTTAAAACGGCGTTTCGACGTTTCAGTCTCCTGAGGAATATTTACCTTTGTCTCCTCCTCAATTGGCTCTTTAGGAATAGACGCTAGGTTTGAATGAGCATCAGATACTAAAGACTCCGCTTGGGAATCTGAAAACAAGCCAAGACTATCTTGTTGAGAATCTTGGGCTGTCTCAGAAGTCATAGATTTAGCAAAGGCACTGTGTGAAACAGAATGTGAACTAAAATCTTGGTTACTTACTTTATTAGACGCTGAATCACTACGAGTTGTAGCGCTCTCAGCTGACGTTGAAAGTGGTGTCTCGGGCATAGTTGCACTTTTATTATGCTCCTCCTCACGAAGAGAACGGAGCCGTGTCGCTTCTTGTAAGTCTCGGAGAATCTGATTTTTGAAGCTTAGGCTATCTTCAGAAGCTTCCGAGTGTTCATTAAACTTGTCCGTCAAGGCATACCTCCTCTATAGTAACAAACGCCATTATATCTTAAAAAGTCAGTTAATGCAAATCAATTGGTCCTTTGTCACAGTAACGTAACACTGAAATCAATGGGTTTCTGGGTTCTCCCAGACCATATTATACCAAGAGCTTCCACCATGATTTGATTCTGATTCTCCCTCATCAGTAAAACCATTCATCTCATAGTAGGCAATCAAGTAATCATGACAAGTCAAGCTAATACCTTGGCGTTTTTGAGCAATAGCCAGATCTTTAAGCGCTGCAATCAAGGCTGTTCCAATACCTTGCCCTTTAAAATCTTTGGAGATAGACAAACTAGTAACTGCAATAAAACCTCCTTGACTAGCATTAGGAGCCACCTTATGGAACAGGTCATCTGTGAGATAACGTTCCGCAATCACAGGTCCTTCGATGTAACCAGCTACAACGCCATCAATTTCAGCAATTAGAAAGGTATCACAAATCGTCTCTAAACGCTCCGCAATAGCCTCTGGAGTTGCAGCCTCTTCAGGCGAAAAATTTTCTTGTTCGATACGAACAACATCAGCCCAATCATCCTCTCGGGCATGTCGAATAAGCATACTAAATTCCTTTCTATTAAGAGAAAGAGCTGAGCGAAATCGCTACAGCCCTTAATATATTACATGTGTGTTTGCAAGCTTGCTAGGAGCTCTTCAAACGAGCGTTCGTAAAGTTGGATGTCTCCAGCTCCCATAAAGACATAAACAGCATTGTCATGGTCAAGGAGAGGTGAGACATTTTCAACTGTAACCACTTTGGCAGGTTTATTGATCTTAGCGGCAAGATCTTCAACCTTAACATCACCATGGTCAACCTCACGCGCTGAACCGTAAATTTGTGCCAAATAAACAGCATCTGCTTCGTTCAAAGCTTCAGCAAATTCATCAAGAAGGGCGATGGTACGTGTGAAGGTATGTGGTTGGAAAATAGCAACAATCTCTTTAGATGGGTACTTTTGACGTGCTGCATCAAGCGTTGCAATAATTTCAGTTGGATGGTGGGCAAAGTCATCGATGACAACAGTACCACTGATAATTTTCTCTGTGAAACGGCGTTTAACACCTGAGAAAGTTTTAAGGTGTTCCGCAACCAAGTCCATGTCAAAACCGGCTACATAGAGGTTCCCAATAACCGCAGTTGCATTCAAGATATTGTGACGACCATAGGCTGGCACATGGAATTCTCCAAGGATTTGTCCATCATGTTTCACCTTAAAATTAGACCCTGTCGTTGTACGCACAATGTCTGTTGCTATAAAGTCATCATTTTCTTCGAAACCATAGTAATAGATTGGCGCATTGGCTGTAATCTTACGAAGGTGTGGATCCTCACCGTAAACAAAGAGTCCTTTTTGCACTTGCTTAGCATAGTCATCAAAGGCAGAGAACACATCATCGATACTTGTAAAGTAATCAGGATGGTCAAAGTCAATGTTAGTGATGATTGAGTATGCTGGGTGGTATGGCATGAAATGACGTTCATATTCATCAGACTCAAAGACAAAGTATTGTGCATTAGCAGAACCTCGTCCAGTTCCGTCACCAATAAGATATGACGTGTCTGTGATATTTTTCATAACATGTGACAAGAGACCTGTTGTAGAAGTCTTACCATGTGCACCTGCCACACCAAAGCTAGTGAATTGATCCATGAAGTGACCCAAGAACTCGTGGTAACGCTTAAAGCTGTAGCCATTTTTAATCGCATAAGCAACTTCAACGTTGTTATCTTCACGAAAGGCATTTCCAGCAATCAATTCAACATCTTCTGTGATGTTTTTTTCATCGAAAGGAAGGATAGGAATACCTGCTTGCTCAAGACCACGTTGAGTGAAGTAATATTTTTCCACATCTGAACCTTGAACCTTGTGTCCCATTTGGTGGAGCATCAAAGCCAAAGCTGACATACCAGATCCTTTAATTCCAATAAAATGATAAGTTTTTGACATAGTTTCTCCTTACAATCGCACTGCGATTAGTTTGCGTCTTCTAAATGCGTCAAATTTAATTCTTGAGCAACTCGGTGTTCACGGTAAGTTTGACGTTCTGGGTAATTATAAACCTGGCTACGTTTCAAGAAGTCATAGCTATTTTTCTTGACGTTCTTACGAGATGGGTTACTAGGCTGTTGATAGGTTGGAGCCACTTCTGCCAAGATGTAAGAATCTTGTTGCAGACGATTTGCCAAGTGATGGATCTTTGAGTGCTTCCCATTAGGTGCTAAAGTTCGCTTGATAGCACTTACAGGAGCTCCCAAGATAGAGGCTGTCACTGGTCCTTTATCCGTTGTTACAGCAGCTGGCTCAACAGTGGCCTCAAAGCTTGGTTTAGCTTCTACCTTAGGCTTAGCAGTCAGTTGACGGCTATTAGTATGTTTGGTTTGTTGAACTTCTTGGCGGAGGAATTTTTGGCGTTTCTCACGTACATCACGCTTAGCCTTTTCACGGGCTTCCTCAGCATAAGTCATGCCAGCTTCTTGTGTCTCCACTCGTTTTGGAGCCTGCTTACGATTGCTAGGCTTAGCTGACAAGAAATCATAGTTCGGCAACAAATCATTGTAGTCCTTATCTTGGTAAGGGCCACGGATATTTGTGATTAAATCTTCATTTTCGTATAGGCGCATAGAGACCGGTTCTTGCAAGCAAGGTTCCCCGTCTGGAATCAGCGGAAATTGTCGTCTTTGGCGATGCATAAAAGACTTCCTTTCATTTTCGAGATGATGCGTATCTTAATATAAACAATCGGGAATGGGAAGATACGTCTTGCAATATTCTATTATAGCCTAATTCAAAAGATTTGCCTAGTAGCATTTTCACCTCTTAGTATTCCAATATCAAATATAACAAATTAAGATATTGCAATACCAAGAATTTCTTTAATATCCTCAACGGTCATGCTGGCACGGCTTTCATTGCCATCCAAGACGGTTGTTACCAGGTTTTTCTTGCCTTCTTGAAGCTCAAGAATTTTCTCTTCAATAGTCCCTCTTGTAATCAAACGGTAAACTTCGACATTTTGTTCCTGACCTATACGATGCGCACGACTAATAGCCTGCATTTCTACCGCTGGATTCCACCAAAGGTCAATCAGAATAACCGTATCAGCACCAGTTAGATTCAGTCCCACTCCTCCTGCTTTCAGAGAAATCAAAAAGGCATCTCGACTTCCTTGATTGAAGGCTCTGGTCATCTCCTGACGACTATCAGATGGCGTTGACCCTGTTAGCTTATATGAGGAAATTCCTAATTCTTGTAAGAGCCCCTCTGTAATATCTAACATCCCACGAAATTGTGAAAAGATAAGGACACGATGGTCTGACTCCTTAATTTGGCTAAGCAACTCTCTAAGGCTATCTAATTTTCCGCTATCTCCCGCATAGTCCATAAAGAGAGCTGGGGTATCACAGATTTGTCGTAAGCGGGTAATTCCTGACAAGATTTCCACCTTACGACGGTTGATTTCCTGATCACTTGCCGAAATTAATCCTTGTTGCATCTGTTGCAATTGTGCTAAATAGATAGCCTTTTGAGCATCTGACAATTCACTTTGGTGAGTGATTTCAATCAAATCTGGGAGATCAGGAAGGACCTCCTCTTTTTTACGTCTTAGAATAAAGGGGGAAATATACCTAGCCACTTCCTTAGGTGTTAACTTAAGAAACGTTTTCTTAGCTGGTAAAAGTCCTGGTAGAATAATCTGGAAAATAGACCAAATCTCCAACAAATGATTTTCAATAGGCGTTCCAGATAGTGCTAAGCAATGTGGAACAGAAAAATCACGTAGATATTGGGCAATCTTTGTCTGTGTATTCTTCATGACCTGAGCCTCATCGAGAATGAGATAGTCATATTGGCCAGCCTTGTAAGCATCAAAATCCTGACGGAAGGAAGCGTAGCTTGTAATAATAATCTGGTGGTCTTCAGCAATGATGTCATCACGTTTTGGCTTGAGTCCATAAGAAACCGCTACATCTAACTGAGGGGCAAACTTTTTAAACTCATCCTGCCAATTGTAAATCAGGCTTGATGGTGACAAAACCAAAACTCGTTGTCCTTCTTCTAAATGTGCAGAGAGATAGGCAATAGTTTGCAAAGTTTTCCCCAACCCCATATCATCGGCCAAGATACCGCCAAAACCATAGTGATGCAACATCGATAGCCACTGAACACCTCTTTCCTGGTAGGGACGAAGGCCAGCTTCTACCTTATAGGTTGGCAAATCAAAGGTCTCTGGCTTACTCAAATGTTGCGTTAAGAGTTGGAAATCTTTTGAAAAACGAACAGAATCACTTTCTGAAAGAGCATCCATCAATTGATAGGCAGTTAATTGATTGAGTTCTAGGTGACCTTTTCCTGAGTAACGAGCTCTCAGAGTTTTGAGACTCTCACTAATACGATGCGTCGCTTCGTCAAAAACAATCAACTGACCACTACGATTGATAAAATAGGGCGAGCTTTCCATCAAGGCTGCTAAAGCATGATCCACATCTTCGTCGTCAAGACTTGAAAAATCAAAGGAAATATCTAATAAATTTCCCTGACGCTCTACCTGAACCTGTGGACTCTGCTCAACCCGTAAGTCACGTAACTCCTGTCCAATCAGAACCGTTCCTGCATTTTCAAAATCTGATAGAGTATTTGTAAAGAAATCATAGAGCTCTTGACTGCTACTTAATCGTTTAGATGACTGAAAATCAGGGATGAATCCATGCTTAGACATCAAACGAAAAACTGCCTGCTCATGACGATAGTTACTGGTAAATCCTAAATGACTCAACTCTTGGCGATCATGTACCAAGAAACCATCAAAATCAAAGGCTAATGTAAGAATAATCTCACTGTCACCTTTCAGATCAAAGCGAAATCTCGGTGTAAAATCCTTGATATTAAAAGCTTTTGGTGCCTTAACCGGTCCCATAGTCCTAAAATCAAAAAGACTAGCAGCCAAGATGACTTGTTCATCGAGATTAAAGCTGATGTGCTTATTCAAATCGCTTCCGATTGGAAGAGAGCGTAAGCCAACCAAAAGTTTTTGTTGTTTTCGATTCAGACGATAAAAAACACCTTGATAAAAGAGAATACGATTATTAAAAAAGGCCTGACTATTCTTCTCAGCGACAGTCAATTCAATCATCTTGGGCTCGACACAAATATCAAACGAGAAGAGCTGAGCATCAGCAGTCAAATCCTCGACCAAAAGTTGGCGATATTCGGTTCCTTCCCATTCAAACCTAAAGCCATCCAAATCTTGCATCCGTCTCAAACCTTCTTCAAAAAAACCGTAAGGGAGACAAAGGTGACGTGCATTATTCGGTAAAATAAAATCTAAATTAGTCTTGGCTTCATCTGGAATCATCCGTCCTAGAAAGTCTAAAAATTCTTGTGAAGCCTGGTCAAATTGAATAAGTGATAGGGGTTCATAGTAGTTCTTACCTATCTGATAATAACCCTCAGCCTCTACAAGTTTGAGAAAGGCAGGAATATCTCGAATAACATAAGAACGTTCATCTGGTAAGCGACGTAAACGTATACTCCACCAAATCTCTGAACCAAAGGTAGATTCCTCTCCCTCTACCATCAAGCTATATCTAACGGTATCATCTTCATTCAGGGAAAGCCCTTCTAAAAATAAACCACCAAAAGAGTGACCTCGCTCTTGGCCTTGAGAGGATTCTTGTTCCTCTTCCAGTTCTGCCAAGAGACGCTGGCCTTCTTTATCATTTTTTAGATAATACTCAACCGCTGCCAAATGGGGACAATAGCCTTTTTGAGCGAAATAATCACAGTCACACGTGATTTCAGAATCATTGAGTGCATAAATTAAATGATGTTGGTCAACTGTTGTATCCAACTGAGTTTCTGAGACCTGATGAATGGTAATGAGATCCTTTTCAAAAAGTTCAATACCCTCATTACGGACTCTACCCGGCATCAATTTTGCCATAGTATTCACCCCTATCTTATCCCTCTATTATAGCACAAAATCCTTATAAACTAGGCCTTCACCAAGATAAAACAAAAAACACTCCCTAAGGAGTGTCGCAGATTATTATTAATAATCCAGTTTATCTGAGTGACCTGAACCATTACCAACATAGTAACCTGTCTTACAGTTGATACTGAAGAGGTAAGTTCCATCTGGAAGGTACAAGTTGTAGTAACCATTACCATTGATGATGTTAACTGGTTCAAGGATGAAGTTATCTCCTGAGAAGTAACCACGTGAGTGTGATGTTTCGATAATCTTATCAAGAACACCGTCAGCCCAAGTCCAAGCTGGGTTACTTGTATCTGCTACTACGTTTGCATTATAAGGCACACGTGAGCGGTCACGTTGAAGGATTGATGGGTTATAATTTGTGATTCCGCGTGTTACAACTGTTGAAGCTGCAGCTGAGCCACCAGTAGTTCCTCCAGTCGCACCAGCTGAACCTGTTGAACCTGCTGAGTTAGCTGCTCCATTTTGCGCTCCAGATGTATTTGATGCAGCCGCACCACCACCAGTAGAAGCTGCTCCAGACGTGTTATCACCTGAAGGTGCAGCAGGACTAGCAGTATTGGCGCTATCAGCAGCTGTCGCTGCAGATGTTGCGCTCGCAGCCTTAGCTTTTTCTTCAAGCTGAGTCTTACCACCCTTAATCGCTTCTTGGATAGTGCTATCAAGACTCGCATTTCCAGTTGTTGTTACACTTTCTGGCAGATTATTAAAGTTGGCATCGGATTTAACAGCGATAGAGGCATTATAGCTACCATCTACCAGAGCATCTGACTCAAACTGACTGTTAATCTTTTGTACAGCTTCAATTTGTTTCTTCAAGTTATCATATTTTTTCTTAGCTGCATCATAATACTTGGTTTTCTCCAATTTCTTGAGCAGTTTTTCCAAATCTGATAGCTTACCAAATTGATCATTAGCGAGTTTTGTTTGCTCGTCATCTGTGAAGAAATTCTTATACATTTCTTCGAAGGCCTTATTATCAGCAGCTGCCGTGTCCTTGCTTGATGATGACGTCACTGCTGAAGAAGCTGTGCTTGTTGTTTTTGCCGATTGGCTATGTGTTCCCTTATAAAGAGCATAGCTACCACCAATAATAGCTAAAGCAAGAACTGCTAGAGCACCGATAACAACACCTTTACGGCGGTAAACTGGAATGTCACCATCAAAGGCACTCTTATGCGATGGTGAAATAGACTCTGAAGAGATTCTGTCTTCTGCAGATGGGCGATTAACTGCCATAGACACTTTTGGTGTTGTCTTTTCTTCGTCAGCTTTTGCTCCAGTTACCCCTGCCACTGTTGAGGCAATAGCCGCCAAATCGATAGTGTCTGAGATAGCAACATCATCCAACAATGGTTTTGAAGCTTGCGGCTCAGTATCGTCAACATTGGCAACAACAGGATTTTGTGGTTCTGGATCATCAATGTTAGCAATCAAAGGATTGTTATCATCAATATTATCGACCAATGCATCGTTATAGGCTGGCTGATTAGTTGAAGTAGAAGAATCAGCAAGTGCATCACCAAGGTCAAATTTTTCTGTTTCTGACGTGATGAAACGATCAGCATTCGTTGACGTAATGATAACTTCAGAACTTTGACTTTCTGGTTCTGCAATAACCTCAGGTTCAACAGGAGCATTCGGCAACTGCTTGTCAATATGAGATTGAGTTTCATCAGCTTTGTTATCTGTAGCACCAAAACCAAATGTGACCGGTGTTACTTCTTCAGTAGCTGTTGTTGAGTTGATTGACTCATTAGCCATTGATTGGCTAATCAAACCTGAATCCGCAAACTCCTGACGTTGCTTTTGAATAAAAGCATCCAAAGGTGATGTATCGCCGTCAGCTTCAATTTTCTTTGAAAATTTTTGTGAGGCAACTTCTTCGCGGTGTTGCTTGATATACTTATCCAAAATGCTATCTGTTTCTGTTACACCAGCATTAATCTCAGCTTCTTTGCGGACAGCCTCACCGACTGTCATTTCCTTGGCATCTTGGAAATCTAGCTCTTGGCTACCTTCATAGCCATTTTGTGTTTTATCTTCTGACACGTTTAATTTACCTTTCTAGCCTCAGAACGGCGAACACGCTCACCAAAATATTGATACAAATCAACACGGAGTGTCCCGTTATAAAGCTTACGTTTTTTATCGGCTTTCATACCGTATTTGCTTTCAAATTGTTCATCGCTGGTCAAGATAAACTTGCTCCAAGTTTTAAGTGGCGCAAAAGTTTGACCCATTTCATTATACAAGATATCCACAGCCTTGTCATCCAACAAACGCTCACCATAAGGAGGGTTTGAAATAATGACACCATTGATTTTATCTGTTTTCAGGTCCTGTAAACGCATTTGTTTCAATTTAATAACATCTTCAAGACCTGCCTCACGAGCATTAGCTTTTGCAATCTCAACCATACGGCCATCAATATCACAACCCATAATGTCTAATTCAACATCATAGTTTGCCTTGCTATCTGCTTCATCACGTACCGACTGTACTAAATCTTTATCCACCCAATTCCATGCTTCAAAGGCAAAATCACGATTAAATCCTGGCGCAATGTTCATACCAATCATTGCAGCCTCAATACAGAAGGTCCCTGAACCACAAGTCGGGTCAATCAACGGTTTATCCGGATACCAGTTACTAAGTTCAAGGATAGCAGCCGCCATATTTTCCTTAATAGGTGCCCCACCTTTATCAGTACGATAGCCACGCTTAAAGAGACTAGCACCTGTGGTATCAATCAAAACCGTAGCCTTATCCTTTAAAATAGAAACTTCAACCTTAAATTCTGCTCCTGTTTCTTGAAGAGGCACTCCTTCTGGACGGTGGAAATACTTCTGCAATTTCTTAACAACAGCTTTTTTGGAAATCGCCTGAACAGATGGCTCATTATGAAGCTTTGATTTAACACATTTAGCTTTAGAAATTGGGAACTTTGCACCTAGCGGAAGATAATTTTCCCAGTCTAAGGCAAAAACTCCCTGAAAGAGTTCCTCAAAGGTACGTGCTGGAAATTCACCCACTACAATCTTGATACGGTCTGCTGCTCTCAACCAAAGGTTAGTTTCAGCTATTGCACGAACACCGCCTTGGAAACGCACCTTACCATTTTCAACCTGAGTGTCATAACCTAACTCACGCAATTCACGTCCAACCACAGCCTCAAGACCCGCTGCTGCAGTTGCTACTAATGTAAATGTTTCTTTCATTGTCATCCTTTTATCTCATTGTTACGAGTACAAACTTTTTTAACTGATGGCTTATTTTTCCACTCTTTTCTTTAGAAGATATAGTTGTAAAAGAGAGAATTCTTGCTAAAAGAAGGCTGAGACATGTGT
>ERZ1699238.363-NODE-363-length-12715-cov-1.785669_pt1 | contig 12715 bp, 9 predicted proteins | sample MGYA00581518_ERZ1699238 | MGnify/ENA primary metagenome ERZ1699238 (study PRJEB42319, sample SAMD00040325) | human oral metagenome | material: saliva | host: Homo sapiens | study: EMG produced TPA metagenomics assembly of PRJDB4115 data set (Metgenomic analysis of... | reverse complement strand
CGCTCCACGAGGTCCACGTTGGAGCGGATGAGGTCCTTGACCTCGCGCTGCCAGGCATCGCCCTGCTCGTAGGCGGCGATCGCGCCGAGGGTGCCGATGACGTTGGCATCATGGCGGACGTCGGCGGCGAACACGTCCCAGCGCTCGCGGAGCGTCTCGTCGGGCAGGATCACCTGCGCGGAGGGCAGGCCAGCGATGTTCCAGCCCTTCGACGCGGCGGTCGCCGTCACCGTGTGGGATGCGAACGAGGGGCCGAGCGACGCGTAGGAGACGAAAGGACTCTGCTCGTCGAGGACCAAGGGGGAGTGGATCTCATCGGAGAACACGAGGGCGTCGTAGTCGGAGACAACGTCGTGCAGGGCGCGCAGCTCGTCCTCACGCAGGACGCGGCCGACCGGGTTCCACGGATTGCACAGGATGACGAGGCCCGCCCCAGCCTCGAGCCCCGCGCGGATCCCCTCCAGGTCGAGCGCCCAGCCGTGCCCACCGGCGCGCGTGCCGCGCAGTGAGGGAACTTCGATCACGGGGTGGCCGAACTTGCCCGGGATCGTCAGGAACGGCATGTAGGCGGGGGTGGGCACGATGATCGGCGCGCCCGGGCGCACCAGGTGCTGGATCGTCGCCTCGAGCACGGGCAGGACCGAGGTCACGAGGCGTACGTGCGAGGCCTCCACGTCCCAGCCGAAGCGGCGCTTCTGGAACTCGGCGGTCGCGCCCGCGATGCGCGGCTCCAGCCAGGTGGGCTGGTATCCGAGTAGGCCGTCGTCGATCGCGCCCTTCATCGCGTCGGCCACCTCCGGGGCCGTCCCGAAGTCCATTTCCGCCACCCACGCGCCGATTGTCGGCTCACCGCTCGCCGTCGTGATCCCGGTCCATTTCAGGGAGCCGGTGCGGTAGAGGTGGGAGTCGGAATAAAGACGAACGGACACGGTGTCCTCCTGGAAGAATCGATGGATGCGGCGTGGCCGATCTTGGTCACGTCATCAGCGTAAATCCGCACGCGGCACACAGCCGTGGCGCACAGCTCAGCATACCCACGCATCAAGCAAATGCAATAGGCACCCCTGGAGTAGGATGGAGGAATCATGAGTGAAACAACTGCCACCGGTGCCGACGTTCGCGTCCGCTTCTGCCCCTCGCCCACAGGAACCCCTCACGTCGGTATGGTCCGCACGTGCCTGTTCAACTGGGCCTACGCCCGCCACACGGGAGGAACCTTCGTCTTCCGCATCGAAGACACGGATGCCGCCCGCGATTCCCAGGAGTCCTTCGACCAGATCATCGAGTCCCTGCAGTGGCTGGGCCTCGATTGGGACGAGGGCGTCGGTAAGGGAGGCCCGCACGGCCCCTACCGCCAGAGCGAGCGCATGGACATCTACCGTGACGTGGCCGCCCGCCTGCTCGAGGCCGGGTACGCCTACGAGTCATACTCGACCCCCGAGGAGATCGAGGAACGTCACCGCGCCAAGGGTGAGGATCCCAAGCTCGGCTACGACGGCTTCGACCGTAACCTGACGGAGGAGCAGATCGCCGCCTTCCGCGCCGAGGGCCGCCAGCCCGTCCTGCGCCTGCGCATGCCCGACGAGGACATCACGTTCACGGACCTGATCCGCGGCGAGATCACTTTCAAGGCTGGCTCGGTGCCGGACTACGTCATCGTGCGCGCCAATGGGCACCCGCTCTACACGCTGGTGAACCCGATTGACGACGCGCTCATGGAGATCACCCACGTGCTGCGCGGCGAGGACCTGCTGTCTTCGACGCCTCGCCAGATCGTCCTGTACCGCGCACTCGAGGCCATTGGCGTCGCGAAGTTCATGCCGCGCTTCGGTCACCTGCCCTACGTCATGGGCGAGGGCAACAAGAAGCTCTCCAAGCGTGACCCCGAGTCGAACCTGCTGCTCCACAAGGCAGCCGGCATGATCCCCGAGGGTCTCAACAACTACCTGGCCCTCCTGGGCTGGTCGATCGCCCCGGACCGCGACATCTTCTCCATGGAGGAGATGGCGCGCGCCTTCGACATCTCGGACGTGAATCCGAACCCGGCGCGCTTCGATCAGAAGAAGGCCATCGCCATCAACGCCGAGCACATCCGCCTGCTGGACGGCGAGGATTTCCGGGCTCGCCTGGTGCCCTTCCTGCATCGTGACGAGCTGGTGTCGGCCAACTCGTTCGAGGCGCTGGCTGAGCGTGAGCGCGAGATCCTCATCGAGGCCGCCCCGCTCGTTCAGACACGCATCCAGGTCCTCGGTGAGGCCTCCGGTATGCTCGGCTTCCTTTTTGTCGCCGACGACGCGCTGGAGATGGATGAGAAGGCCGTCTCTAAGCTCAAGGACAACGCGGCGGACGTTCTGGACGCCGCCATCGAAACCGTCGAGGGCCTGACCGAGTTCACGATCGTTTCCCTCGAGGAATCGCTGCGTGCTCGCATCGTCGACGAGATGGGCGTCAAGCCTCGCCTGGCTTTCGGGCCGCTGCGCGTGGCTGTGACCGGCCGCCAGGTCTCGCCGCCGCTGTTCGAGTCCATGGAGATCCTGGGTCGAGACTCTTCGCTGGCCCGCCTGCGCGCCCTGCGCGCCTCCCTCGCCTGAGAGCGTTGCTCGGCCCCGGCCTCGTCGCCTGTTCGTGGGACGAGGCCGGGGCATCTTCATGCGCGCACGCGTCGTTCGACGTCGTATGGGCTCGTTGTGGCAGCGGGCCTCTCGGAGCTTGACCCCTCTTCCGCACGTGAACCCGCTAATCGGAGTGTGGGCGTGGTCGCCCACGTACGGGACAGGGGGTTTACGTGCGGAACGGAGCGGCCCAACCCTGCGGCAAGACCCGCCCTACCACCCGATTTATGAGAGTGACCGTTGCCACTGGCTTTCGATTTGGCATGCGGGCGAGGCTCCGCTAAAATTATCTCCTGTCGCCAGCGACGTGAGAACGAAGCGGGTGATACCCAATGGGGTATGGTGTAATTGGCAACACAGCTGATTCTGGTTCAGCCATTCTAGGTTCGAGTCCTGGTACCCCAGCGATCTGAAACGTCAGTTTCAGTCGAGGCCCCCATCGTCTAGCGGCCTAGGACGACGCCCTCTCACGGCGTTAACACCGGTTCAAATCCGGTTGGGGGTACGGATTCATAACTGAATCAAGGCCCCCATCGTCTAGCGGCCTAGGACGACGCCCTCTCACGGCGTTAACACCGGTTCAAATCCGGTTGGGGGTACCAACGACCTCGTCACCTTCGCGGTGGCGAGGTTTTTATTAACCACGTGGTCCGCAATTTCTCTTGTGCTTTGCAGAAAACTTTCGGAAACGTTGCAGTGTGTCTAACCTAGGAGCAGCCCCATGGGAGGGGATCGCTTTTGGACGAGGGAGTCTGTCGTGACATACCGACTCAATAGGACATTCCTGCGCCGAACGCTCAGCGTTGGCGCAGCCATCGCGTTGATGGGGGTGTGCTCCCAGCCGCGTGGGCCGAACCTGGAACGGAAACGTCAAACCAGGAAGGCGATGTGAACACTGCCGAGGCCGGGGCTGCCGGATCCGCCGACGACGTGCTGGTGACAATCCCCGGCAGTCACAACGTGGCAATGGGATGCGACGCGGACTGGGCGCCCGGCTGCGAGAAGGCTGCACTCACGCGCGACGCACCGCGTATGGAACACCGCCACCGACCAGATGGTGACGCTGCCGGGTTCCTTCCAGAAAGCGTTGGGCTGCACGGATAACTGGAAGCCCGAATGCCTGGCGCCCCTTATGGAGCCGGTGGGAAATGGCGCGTACACCTACTCCACCACCGCTTTGCCTGAGGGCGAGTATGAGTTCAAGGTTGCTATTCGAGGGTCTGACAACGAGAATTACGGTCAAGATGGTGCCGTGGGCGGGGCCAACTACCAGTTGCAACGAAAGCGAACAAGCTCGTGACCTTCACCTACGATTCTCAGACGCACAAGGTTGCCATCGCGAGCGCTGATGCGCCTGTCGCGGGTGCGGGTGAGCAGCGCGCCTACTGGGTGACCTCGAATATTCTCGCGTGGCCGACCTCGCTGCTGCCCGAGGGAGTGACTCGCGCGCAGGTTCTCGACGGTTCCGCGAAGCTCTCGTATGAGCTGGTGACCGCCCCCGAGGGTGGCGCCGGCCTGGCGGATGGTGCCGTCACGGGCGCTACGACGAGTGCCGTGACCGTCGCGGGTGACCTGCCCGCCGAGGTGACGACGGCCCACCCGAACCTCAACGGCTACATCGCCCTGAAGGCCTCCCTCGACGAGGCCGGGGCCCGCGAGGCCCTCACAGGCCAGATCGCGGTCGCCCAGAAGTCGGGGGAGAGCGTCAATGCTTTCACCGGCGTGCAGATCGCACCCGTCCTCGACTCGCTCTACGCTGCGAAGGCCACCCAGGCCTCGTACGGCGTGGGCTGGAACGAGGCGGGTAACCCGACGTTCGCGCTGTGGGCGCCGACCGCTAAGAACGTGACCCTGCTGTCGTGGAACACTTCGACCCCGCGCGGCTCCGACGCCGACGTGCAGGGGGACGGCCTGCGTACCGCCGCCGTGCGCGGCGAGGACGGCCGTTGGAGCGTGGACCACGCCGCCGGCAACATCCACGAGGGCGCCCAGTACCTGTGGGAGGTCAGCGTTTACGTGCCCGAAACGGGCAAGGTTGAGACGAACCTCGTCACCGACCCCTACTCGGTGGCCCTGACCGTTGACTCCACGCGCTCCGTGGCTGTCAACATGGACAATCCGTCGATCGCCCCCTCGCTGTGGACGGACTCGAAGGCCCCCGTCATCGCAGATGACGCCCAGCGCTCCATCTACGAGCTGCACGTGCGCGACTTCTCCGCCGCAGACACGTCGGTGCCCGAGGACATGCGCGGCACCTACATGGCCTTCACGCAGTTCCAGTCCAACGGCATGCGCCACCTGGCCGAGCTGTCGCGCGCCGGCATGAACACGGTGCACCTGCTGCCCAGTTTCGACATCGCGACCATCCCCGAGAAGCGCGCAGACCAGAAGACGCCCGCGATCCCCGAGAATGCCGGCCCGGCGTCCGAGGAGCAGCAGGCGGCGGTTGCGGCCGTGGCCGACCAGGACGCCTACAACTGGGGGTACGACCCACTGCACTGGATGGCCCCCGAGGGCTCGTATGCGACCTTCTGGCACCAGAACGGCGGCGCGCGCATCCGCGAGTTCCGTTCCATGGTCGGCGGTCTGCACTACATCGGAATGCAGGTCGTCCTCGACCAGGTCTACAACCACACGCCGGCCGCAGGCCAGGATGCTCACTCAGTGCTCGACCGCGTCGTTCCGGGCTACTACCAGCGCCTGAACGCCTCCGGTGAAGTAGAGACGTCGACGTGTTGTTCGAACGTTGCTACCGAGAATGTCATGAGTGAACGCCTCATGATCGACTCGATGATTCACTGGGCGAAGTACTACCACGTCGACGGCTTCCGCTTCGATCTGATGGGGCACCACCCGGCCGAAGAGATGAAGCGTGCCAAGGAAGCTCTCTCGCAGCTCACCCTCGAGAAGGATGGCGTGGACGGATCGCGACTCTACATCTACGGCGAGGGCTGGAACTTCGGTGAGGTCGCGAACAACGCGCTGTTCACGCAGGCCACGCAGGGCCAGCTGGACGGCACTGGCATCGGCGCGTTTAACGACCGCCTGCGTGACGCCGTGCACGGTGGCGGCCCCTTCGACGAGGACCACCGCGTGCTGCAGGGCTTTGGCTCGGGTGCGTTCTCGGACTTCAACGGTCTTGATACCCGCTCCGAGGCGGATCGTCGCGCCGATTATCTGCACCGTGTGGACCTCGTGAAGCTGGGCCTGGCGGGCAACCTGAAGGACTACGCGCTGACGACCTACGATGGCCAGACCGTGAAGGGGTCGCAGCTGGACTACAACGGTCAGGGCGCGGGATTCGCGTCCCAGCCTGCGGAGAACGTCAACTACGTGGACGCCCACGACAATGAGACGCTCTTCGATCTGGTGACCTACAAGATGCCCGCGGATGCTCCGATGGAGCACCGCGTGCGCATGTCACTGATCAGTCAGGCATCCGTGGCATTGGCTCAGTCGCCTTCATTCTGGGCCTCGGGCACAGAGATGCTGCGCTCGAAGTCCTTGGATCGTGATTCCTTCAACTCCGGTGATCACTTCAACGCGATTGACTGGACGATGAAGGACAATGGCTTCGGTCGCGGCCTGCCCGTCAAGTCGAAGAATGGCGCGGCCTGGGACCACATGCGTCCCCTGCTGGAGAATCCCGATCTGAAGCCGACCCCGGAGCAGATCGACACCTCCTCGGAGATTGCAATGGACTTCCTGCGCGTGCGTTCGTCTTCGCGCCTGTTCACGCTGGGCAGTGCTGAGCTCATCAACCAGAAGGTGACCTTCCCGAACTCCGGCCCCGAGGCCGTGGATGGGACGATCATGATGCTTATCAACGACGAGGCCGGGGCTGGGACGGACGTTGATCCGGCCCTTGACGGTGCGCTCGTCGTGTTCAACGCGACGGACAAGCAACTGACGCAGCGCGTCGACGGCCTGGCTGGTCGTGTCTTTAAGCTGCATGACGCTCAGGCCACGGGCGCTGACTCTGTCGTTAAGGAGGCATCTTTCTCGGCGAAGACGGGTGTCGTCGCGGTCCCCGCACGCACGGTCGCTGTCTTCACCCAGGCAGCGGGGGAGCGGGTTGAACCCGGTCCCATTGCCGAGGACGGCACGTGGATGCGCGCGGCTGACGGGCGCTGGTGGCTGAGCTACCCGGATGGCACGTTCCCCGTGAACGAGCGCGTTGCGCTGGGCGGTGAGACCTACGCCTTTGACGCGTCCGGCTGGATGAAGACTGGCTGGGACAAGGAAGAGGGCCAGTGGCGCTACTACGCTCACGAGGGTCCGATGGCGACCGGATGGATCGCGACGGGCCGCTCCTGGTACTACCTGGATCCGGAGACGGGTGTCATGGCCATCGGCCGGCTTGATGATGACGGTACCTGGTACTACCTGAGTGGCTCCGGCGAGATGGCGACCGGCTGGCAGCATCTGGGTGATACCTGGTATTACCTGCACGGCAGCGGCGAGATGGCGACCGGCTGGCTGAAGCTGGGCGGCACCTGGTACTTCTTGACGGGTGATGGCCACATGGCGTCCGGCTGGGTCAAGGACGGCGAGTCCTGGTTCTACTGCCAGCCCTCCGGGGCGATGGTGACGGGCCGCGTCGTCGTGGATGGCACCGCCTATACATTTGATGCCAACGGGCGCCTCGTGCCCTGAGGTGCCAGCGGCGATACGCGGGCGGGCCGGGACGACTCAGTCATCCCGGCCCGCCCGTTGACGTTGTTCGCGGCTTTCGTTGCTCAGAGGTCGGCGGCGTCCTCGACGGTGGCGAGAAACTCGGAGAGCCTGTTGGCGGCGGCCATGACGGAGGGGCCGTGCTGGCGGCCCGGCTGGCGGCCCATGCGCTCGATGGGGCCGGAGATCGACAGGGCCGCCAGGACGCGACCCGACGGCCCGCGCACGGGTGCGGAGACAGAAGCAACGCCGGGTTCACGCTCGCCCACGGACTGCGCACAGCCGCGTCGGCGTACCTCGGAGAGCATGGTGGCGTTGAAGGAAGCACCGTACAGGCCTCGGTGCAGGCGGTCGGGTTCTTCCCAGGCGAGCAGTACCTGGGCGGCAGATCCGGCGCTCATCGAGAGCGTAGCACCCACGGGGATCGAGTCACGCAGGCCCATTTCGCGTTCGGAGGCCGCGACGCACACGCGGTAGTCGCCCTGGCGACGGAAGAGCTGGGAAGATTCCTTGGTGTGATCGCGCAGGGCCTGGAGGACCGGCATGGAGGCTTGGAGGAGGCGGTCTTCGCCAGCCGCGGAGGAGAGTTCCTGTAGGCGGGGTCCCAGAATGAATCGGCCCTGCATGTCGCGGGCTACCATGCGGTGATATTCGAGGGCGACAGCCAGACGGTGAGCAGTCGGGCGTGCGAGCCCGGTACTGGTGACAAGTTGTGCGAGGGTTGCGGGACCCGCTTCGAGAGCGCTGAGGACCAGCGCAGCTTTATCGAGAACGCCAACGCCACTGGATGTTTGCTCTTCCATACAACTATTTAATATCTCATTAATTGAGATGGCAAACTGCCGGATAGTGAAACGCGTCAAAGGAGCGTCCGAGACGTGAGATCGGTGAGGTTGACACGCGGTCAAAGCGCTTCGATTGGGTTCGAAGCATGACTGACACAGTGTCTCCAAAAGGGAGGCCAGAGGAGGAACAATGAGTGGAACGATGGCCGAAAAGGTGTGGCGCGACCACATCGTCTCCAAGGGTGAGAACGGCGCGCCCGACCTGCTGTACATCGACCTCCACCTCGTGCATGAGGTCACGAGCCCCCAGGCCTTCGAGGGCTTGCGCCTGGCCGGACGCAAGGTTCGCCGCCCCGACCTGACGATTGCGACGGAGGATCACAACACGCCGACCGTCAACATTGACCAGCCCATTGCGGACATCACGAGCCGTACGCAGATCGACACGCTGCGCAAGAATGCCGAGGAGTTCGGAGTGCGCCTGCACTCCCTGGGCGACGCCGATCAGGGCATCGTTCACGTCGTCGGCCCCCAGTTGGGCCTCACCCAACCCGGCATGACGATCGTGTGCGGCGACTCCCACACCTCCACGCACGGTGCCTTCGGCGCACTGGCTTTCGGTATCGGCACCAGCCAGGTCGAGCACGTGCTCGCGACCCAGACCCTGCCGATGGCCCCCTTCAAGACCATGGCGATCACGGTCAACGGCTCCCTGCCCGCAGGCTCGACCGCGAAGGACATCATCCTCGCCGTCATCGCCAAGATCGGCACCGGCGGCGGCCAGGGCTACGTCCTGGAATACCGCGGCCAGGCCATCCGCGAGCTTTCCATGGAGGGCCGCATGACGATCTGCAACATGTCGATCGAGGCGGGTGCCCGCGCCGGCATGATCGCCCCCGACCAGACGACCTTCGACTACATCAAGGGACGCCCCCACGCCCCCGAGGGCGAGGACTGGGATCGCGCCGTCGAATACTGGTCCTCCCTCGCCTCCGACGAGGATGCCGTCTTCGACGCGGAGGTCATCCTCGAGGCCGCTGACATTGAACCCTTCGTCACCTGGGGCACCAACCCCGGCCAGGGCGTGCCGCTGTCTGCGACCGTCCCTGCCCCCGAGGACTTCACCGACGAGACGGCCCGCGCGGCCGCCGAGCGCGCCCTGGAGTACATGGACCTCAAGGCCGGCACCTCGATGCGCGACATCGCCGTGAACACCGTCTTCATCGGCAGCTGCACGAACGGCCGCATCGAAGACCTGCGCGCCGCCGCCGGCATCTTCAAGGGTCGCCGCAAGGCCGAGGGCGTGCGCGTCATGGTCGTGCCCGGCTCCGCCCGCGTGCGCCTCCAGGCCGAGGCCGAGGGCCTCGACAAGATCTTCACCGACTTCGGCGCCGAATGGCGCAACGCCGGTTGCTCCATGTGCCTGGGCATGAACCCCGACACGATGAACGCGGGAGACCGTTCGGCCTCCACCTCCAACCGCAACTTCGAAGGCCGCCAGGGCAAGGGCAGCCGCACGCACCTGGTGTCCCCGCTCGTCGCGGCCGCCACCGCCGTGCGCGGCACCCTGTCCTCCCCGGCTGATCTCTGAGGCCCGCCCTCCGCCACCCGATCACGGGGGAGGGCCACGGCCTCGTCCCCCACGGAAGAAAAGACTGACGCACCATGGAAAAGTTCATTACCCACACCGGCGTCGGCGTCCCGCTGCGCCGCTCCAACGTCGACACCGACCAGATCATCCCCGCCGTTTACTTGAAGCGCGTGACCCGCACGGGTTTCGAGGACGCCCTCTTCGCTGCGTGGAGGAACGATCCCGAATTCGTCCTCAACCAGGACGCTTACAAGAACGGCTCCGTCCTCATCGCCGGACCCGATTTTGGCACCGGCTCCTCGCGTGAGCACGCCGTGTGGGCGCTCAAGGACTACGGCTTCCGCGTCGTCCTGGCCCCCAAGTTCGCAGACATTTTCCGCGGAAACTCCGGCAAGCAGGGCCTGGTCACCGGCATCATCTCCCAGGAGGACTGCGAGTCTCTGTGGAAGCTCCTCGAGGCCGAGCCTGGCACCGAGATCACCGTCTCCCTCGAGGACAAGACGTGGCGCGCCGGTGCGATCTCGGGCACCTTCCAGATTGACGACTACGTGCGCTGGACCCTCATGGAGGGCCTGGACGACATCGCCCTGACTCTGCGTCATGAGGACGAGATCGCGGCTTACGAGGCCGCGCGCCCGTCCTTCAAGCCGCGCACGCTCCCGGCGAAATTCTTGCCCAAGGAAGAAGTTGTTTCCGCTCGCGACTGAAAGCACTGCGCATACTGGCCCCTACCTAGCTAGAGTAGGGGCCAGTTACGTCATAGTGAGGAGCACTCATGTCATCGATCCTTCAGGTTGAGGGCGGCCATCCGCTGCGCGGTGAAATCACTGTGCGCGGAGCGAAAAACTTCGTCCCCAAAGCGATGGTTGCGTCGCTGCTCGCGGACACCCCCTCCGAGCTCTATAACGTGCCGCTCATCCGCGACACGGACGTGGTCTCGGACCTGCTGAGCCTGCACGGCGTCCAGATCGATTTCGATCAGGATCGCGGCACGCTGCGCATGGACCCCACGAACGTCAAGATTGCCTCGCGCTCTGACATCGATACGCTCGCGGGCGCCTCTCGAATCCCGATCCTGTTCTGCGGCCCGCTGCTGCACCAGCTGGGTGAGGCTTTCATCCCTGAGCTGGGCGGCTGCGCGATTGGCGGCCGTCCCATCGACTTCCACCTGGAGACGCTGCGCAAGTTCGGCGCGATCGTTGACAAGCAGCCCGACGGCGTGCACATCAAGCGTCCCGCCTCAGGCCTGCACGGTGCGATTATCGAGCTGCCTTTCCCGTCCGTGGGCGCGACCGAGCAGACGCTGCTCACGGCCGTGCGTAACGAGGGCATCACGACCCTGAAGGGCGCGGCCATCGAGCCGGAGATCCTCGACCTCATCAACGTCCTGCAGAAGATGGGCGCGATCATCTCGGTGGACACGGACCGCACGATCCGCATTGAGGGCGTCGCCAAGCTCAGCGGCTACCGCCACACGGCCCTGCCGGACCGCATCGAGGCGGCCTCGTGGGCCGCGGCCGCCCTGGCCACCCACGGCGACATCTACGTGCGCGGTGCACACCAGCCCGACATGACGACGTTCCTCAACACCTTCCGCAAGGTGGGCGGTGCCTTCGATATCGACGCCGACGGCATCCGCTTCTACCACCCGGGCGAGCCGCTGCACTCGATCGCCCTGGAGACGGCCGTCCACCCGGGCTTCATGACAGACTGGCAGCAGCCCCTCGTTGTCGCCCTCACCCAGGCCGAGGGCCTGTCGATCGTGCACGAGACCGTGTACGAGAACCGTTTCGGCTTCACCGAGGCACTGCGCAAGATGGGCGCGAACATCCAGGTCTACCGCGAGTGCCTGGGTGGGACGCCCTGCCGCTTCGGCCAGAAGAACTACTACCACTCGGCGGTTATTTCGGGCCCGACCCCGCTGCACAGCGCGGATATCGAGGTTCCGGACCTGCGCGGTGGCTTCTCCCACCTGATCGCGGCTCTGGCTGCGTCGGGCACGTCCACCGTGTCGGGCATCGACGTGATTTCGCGCGGCTACGAGCACTTCACGCGCAAGCTCCACCAGCTGGACGCTCGCGTGCGCTACCTGGACTCCTGAGATCATGGCCGCGTCGGGCGTGCGTCGCAGCATTTTGTTGCTCGTCTCGTCGATGTCGGCGGGCGGGCGCAGCGTGCGCCTGGGGCCGCGCATCGTGCGCATCCTGCGCGGCGGCGGCTGGGAGGTCGCGGTTCGCCTGACGACGCCCGGCGACGACCCGGCGGCGATTGCCGGCGAGGTCGCGTCCGGATCCTTCGTCGCGGCTCTGGGCGGGGACGGGTACCTGGGCGCCGTGGCGCGCGGGTGTCACGAGTCCGACGCGATCTTCGTTCCCATGCCGGGCGGTCGCGGCAACGACCTGTGTCGCGCGCTGGGGATCGGCACGGATCCGCTGGTGCGCGCGCGTTCCCTGGCTCCGCTGGGCTTTTCTTCCGACGAGGCCGGGGCTGACTCCTCGGACTGGCTGGCCTCCCGGGTGCGTCCCTTGGACGGCATGTGGGTGCGCTCGCGCGAGGGCGTGCGCCTGGCTCTCGGCATCGTCTCGATCGGCCTGGACGCACGAGCGAACATCCTCGCGAACGAGTCCTCGCTGACGTCTGGTCCGTTGGCTTACGGCTACGGGGCCTTCGCGGCCCTGGCCTCGCATGAACCCACCGAGATCGTGGCGACCGTGGACGGGGTCGAGCGCAACATGAGCGGGTGGATCGCCTCGGTGTCCAACTCCGGACGTTTCGGCGGCGGCATCACCCTGGTGGAATCCTCCGACATGAGTGACGGCGTCCTCGAGGTGTGCCACGTCGGCCCCCTGTCGCTGTCTCGCGCCCTGCCGGTGCTTGCCCGCGTCGTCGCCGGACGCGCGAAGGCACACCCGGCCATTGAGGTGGAGAGCGCCCGCGTCGTTTCCTTCGCTGCCCCCGCCGGCATGATCGCCATGGCGGATGGTGACCGCATCGCCTCGATCCCCTTCACCGTCGATGTCGCCCCCGGGGTCGTGTCTGTCCTGGTGTGAGGT
>ERZ1699238.360-NODE-360-length-12794-cov-8.091577_pt1 | contig 12794 bp, 12 predicted proteins | sample MGYA00581518_ERZ1699238 | MGnify/ENA primary metagenome ERZ1699238 (study PRJEB42319, sample SAMD00040325) | human oral metagenome | material: saliva | host: Homo sapiens | study: EMG produced TPA metagenomics assembly of PRJDB4115 data set (Metgenomic analysis of... | reverse complement strand
GAGGTTGATAGGCCGGGTATGGAAGCGGGGACTGAAGACTCGTGGAGTTGACTGGTACTAATAGGCCGAAGGCTTACTTTTCAAGAAGTTTTGTGTTGTTTGCGTTCACTGTATGGTTTTTGGATAATAACCCTGGGCTTCCTTCGGGAGGCTGAGGCTTTTTATTCGGAAGATTTTCCGTGGTTATAGCAAGAGGGAAACGCCTGGTTCCATTCCGAACCCAGAAGCTAAGACTCTTTGCGCCGATGGTACTGCACTTTTGTGGGTGTGGGAGAGTAGGTCACCGCGGGTTTTTTATTCAAGAGGGGAAGACCTTATAGGTCTTGCCCTCTTTTTGTGTACCCAAAAACTTTTGAACCGAAAGCCCCATAACTCAGCAGAGGTACAGAGACGCAGCAGAGAAGCAGGGGAACATGGTTGCAGAGCCAGCCCGACAGCGTGCCAGCCTACTGCAGAGGTAACGAGATGGGGAGTTCACAGATCCGCCTGAATGACGAAGCAGAGGGCACGGTGGAGAAACTCTTGGTACCTTAACAACAAGAGCAATCCACATCTCTACCCGAACGAGTAGAGAACACGCAAAGGAGCATCATCATGGCCGATGAGAAGAGCATCTACGAGCGCTGGAGCGAAGAACGCCTCGACCCGCCCTTCCCCAAAGAATGGGGGCTGGATGAAGAAGATGAAGCCGAGCTGCTCTGGCCTATCTGGCCCCTGCTGTTCATGGGGGAATCTGATACTGAGCAGTACGTAGAAACCATCACCGATTATGTGATGGACGTACTCGGTCTGGAATACGATGGGGAGAATGAAGACAGCAAGCTCTGGGAGAAGCGCGTAGAGGACTACGTGGAAGAGCTCATCAAGCGTCGTCGTGCATTCGCCGCTGAGCTGGGCATTACCCCCGAAATGCAGAAGAACTCCAACCTCAACCGTGCCTTCGCAGCGCTCGAAGAAGAAGGAGTTATCGCACGACAGAACTTCACCTGCTGCGGTACCTGCGCCTCCGCAGAAATCTGGGACGAGATCGACGATAGCCGTGAATGGAAGGGATACATCTACTTCCACCAGCAGGACACCGAAAGCCTCGCTGAGAGCGGCGGTACCTACGTTGGGTTCGGCTCCTTCCTCGCCTACCCCAGGGACGAAAATGAATGGAACGCGCTGAGCGATGCGCAGAAGGAAGAGATTAGTGCTCTTCACAAGAAGCTTTCCGTGGAGCTCATGAAGGACACTATTATCCCCGTACTGGAGAAGCACGGCCTGAACGTGGAGTGGAAGGGGAACTTCGACACCCGCCCGTTCATTGGGGGAGTAGAAATCTACAACATTCCCTAGCAGCTGGTGAGCTGAACCGGATGGGTGCCTCGGCGCTATACTTGTGCGCTACTTGTGGCAGGGGAGAGGAGCCTCCTAATGCTACAGAAGTTTACAAGGAAAATAAGCTGAGAGCGTGAGAATCGACATCACAGCATCTCAGCCAGGGTATTAACTAGCCGATAAGGCACCCATTCGGTAGGCTAGACGGGTAGCGCGGTACATCCACGAGATAGACCCCACGACAGAGCGTGAGTAGAGCCAGCCTTCACGGTGGCACCTGCTCGACATGACTTTCAGCTGTTTCAAACGGCAGGAAGCTAGACCTCTGGAGCTATACCCTGACGGGTGCTTACTCTATAAGGGGTAGGCTAGAAGAAGTGGACGAACCGCCACCCATATTCCCAACCAAAGGAGCAGGCATGTCGACCGACGCTCGCGAAAAAGCCCGCCAGATTGCGGCCCAGCAGGCCAAGAAGAGCCCCAGCCAGGCAAGCCGCCGCTGGCTCCAGTTCGGCGTACTCGCCGTGGTCCTCATCATCGTAGGTATCATCGGCTTCGTCGTAGTCAACGGCAACAAGAACACCAAGGTAGCAGAAAGCGGCCCGGTGCCCTCCAGCGCCAACGAATACGGTGGCATTGTGCTGACCAAGGACGGCATCGTCCAGAACTCCTCCACCCAGGAGACCCGCGACTTCAAGCAACTCGCAACCTCGACCTCCTCCGTGACCCCCATGGTCAACGGAACCGCAGCAGCAGTCAACACCCTGCCCCCGGGCGTGCAGACCGCTGAAGAGGCATCTAAGAACGGCCAGCCCGTTCGCGTGACCATCTTCCAGGACTACAACTGCGTGCACTGTGCAGAGTTCGAGAAGAAGTACGGTGAAGAAATCCAGAAGCTCGTCGAGGACGGCACCATCACCCTGGAAATCCGCAACCTGACCTTCCTGGACCGCTCCTCGCCCACCGCTTACTCCGCACGTAACGCGGCAGCAGCATACTCCGTGGCAAACCAGGTCAGCACCAGCGACTTCCTGAACTACCAGCGCGAGATCTTTACCCACCAGGGCCGCGGCGACATGAACAACCAGCAGATCGCCGACATCGCTTCGAAGTACCACGCTTCCATCGGCTCCGATATGAACGATGGCAAGTGGCGCCCCTTCGTGGACGTGGTCAACGCTGAATCCGCAAAGAACGGTATTAAGGGTACCCCCACCGTCTTCGTTGATGGTGACCAGTACACCAGCAACGACTTCAGCACCTTCCTGAAGGAAAAGATCGAAGCTAAGAAGAAGTAACCGCTTCGATACGAAAACCCGGTAACCTCGGCGTGAGGCTACCGGGTTTTTCCATACACGGTGATAAGTACGAGGGATGGGTGAGCACCATACAGAGGTGGTGCTCATAAGGGGTAAAACGAAGGAAACGAACATACCATTACCCCATAATTTAGAAGTATTCTCAACCAAACCCTAAAAGAATAACTAAGCAGACTCAACCAAGAGAATAAGGTACACTGGACAGGTTGCCTCCTTAGCTCAGTTGGCCAGAGCATCTGTCTTGTAAACAGAGGGTCACCGGTTCGAATCCGGTAGGGGGCTCAGAAAAATCCTGGTTCGCACCAGCCTCATAGCAGAGGTGCGGATCAGGATTTTATTGTAGCGAGTGTCCTCGAGTGTCTAAGGGACCCGCACCAACACACCGTCTACCCGCCCTGAGGAACCAAGTATGTCTGAAACCTCCGGAACCCCGCAGGCCACCGCCTCGCAGGGCACCCGTACCGCGGCGCTGCGCACCGTCAAAGCACGCGAAAACAACGACTACCCCCTCGAAGAATTCATCGAATCGCGCGGATTCCGCCCCGAAATCCAGGGCCTGCGCGCCTTCGCCGTGCTCCTCGTGGTGCTCTACCACGTCTGGTTCGGTAAGGTCTCCGGCGGCGTGGACGTCTTCCTCTTCATCTCCGCCTTCCTGCTCTCGCTCTCCTTCATGCGCAAGATCAACGAAGGCAAACCCCTCAAACTTTTCAACTACTGGCTGCACGTCTTCCAGCGACTGCTACCCGTAGCCACGGTGGTCATTGCGGGTACCACGATTGCATCCTTCTTCGTGCTTGCGCCCAGCCGCTGGTCGCAAACCGTAACGGACGCAACGAGCTCCCTGTTCTACTTCCAGAACTGGAACCTCGCGTTCAGCTCCGTGGACTACTACGCCCAAAACGCCTCCGTGAAGTCGCCCTTCCAGCACTTCTGGTCGCTCTCCATCCAGGGACAAATCTTCATCATCTGGCCCCTGCTCTTCGCCGCAGTAGCCTACGTCGTGCACCGATTCCGCGGAAACCTCTTCACCACCGCGGTATTCATCTTCAACACGGTGTTCGTCGCATCCCTAACCTTCTCCATCGTCGAAACCGACACCAACCAGGGATTCGCCTACTTCGACACCCGCACCCGCCTGTGGGAGTTCGCCATCGGCACCCTGCTGGCGATGCTCACCCTCAAGTGGAAGGCGCCCGAAAAGGCGCGAGTCGTCATGGGCTGGGTCGGCATCATCGGCCTGGTCACCTGCGGCGCGATTCTGCCCGTCGAACGCGCATTCCCCGGCTACCTCGCCCTGTGGCCCGTGCTCTCCGGCGCGCTCGTCATCATGGCAGGCCGCACCAACAGCCGCTGGGGCATCGATCGACTATTGGTCTCCGCACCCCTGCAGAACCTGGGTAACATCTCCTATGCCCTGTACCTGGTGCACTGGCCCATCCTCATCCTCTACAGCAGCGCCGTCGGCACCTCCCGTGTGAACGTCATCGAAGGCACCATCATCATCCTGGCCTCCATCGGCTTGGCATGGCTACTCATCCGCTTCGTCGAGAAGCCGCTGCGCTACCGCAAGGACCCCTTTGTACCCTGGCTCATGATGAAGATGCGCTTCAAAACCGTCTTCTCCGTCAAGACCTGGGCCGACCAGCTCGCCTTCATCCTCGCAATCTTCCTGGTTGCCGGCGTGCCCCTTGCCGCCGCACAGGCATGGATTGGTTACCGCAACGCCCAGTCCGAGCAAATCGCCGAAATTAAGGTGCAGGAAGGCAACGAAAACTACCCCGGCGCCCGCGCTATCGGCGGTGCCCAGCAGGGGCTCATTGACAACCCCATCCCCTCCGGCGGTGACGTCAAAGCCCAGTACGAAGGTCTGAGCGACACTTGCACCGGAGCCTTCGCCCCCTCCGACCCGGCACTCGCCAAGTACTGCAGCCTGCAGAAGAACGGCGGTGACGACGTTCCGCTGACCATGGTCATCGGCAACTCCCACGCCGAACAGGCACTGAGCTCCTTCAAGCCCATCGCGGAGCAGACCAAAACCAACCTGCAGGCCTACCTGCTCGGTGGCTGCCAGTACCCGGTCCGCGCCGTCAACGCCAGCAACGAATGCTCGGAATTCAACACCAAAATGACCGAGGAAATTCTCAAGCGTAAGCCGCAGACCGTGGTGCTCATCGCCACCGTTGCCCAGGCACGATCGAACGACGAACGAGTCGACCCGAGCCTCGACGAGACGGTACGCCGTCTCACCGAAGCAGGGATCCAGGTCATCGGCCTGCGCGATAACCCGCGCTTTGAGTACAACATCTACGAATGCGCTCAGAAAGCCGGTGCCGACAAGAGCTCCTGCGCACGACCGGCAAGCGAAAAGTACGCCGCAGAAAACCCCGCAAAGGAAGTCTTCGACAAGTACCGCGGACAGGGCGCCGTCATGGTCGACCTGGCAGACGTGTACTGCCCGGATGGCACCTGCAGCCCCGTAGTCGGAAACATCTACGTCTACTTCGACGACAACCACGTTTCCAAGACCTACGGACGCACCATGGCGCAGGAAGTCTTCCAGCGCGCAGCAGAAGGCGGCTGGCTCGTCAACGGAAAAGTGAACTTCTAAAGTTCGCCAATATAGCGAATCCCCCGTGCTGTTCTACAGAAGTATGAACAGTGCGGGGGATCCGCTATTTTCTGACCCGAAATTAGGATAGGCTAAGTTAGGAGGCTCCCGGGAAAAGCCTTAGAGAAGAAAGGATGCCATGAAAGAAATCACCGAACGCACCCTCAAAGTTGAGAACGTCAGCCTCGGCTACGGCGAAACCACCATCGTCAAAGACCTCTCCCTCGAATTCCCGAAGGGCAAAATCACCGCCATCATCGGCCCCAACGGCTGCGGCAAATCCACCCTGCTACGTGGTGTCTCCCGACTACTCAAGCCGCTCAACGGCGACTTCACCCTCGACGGCAAACCCACCCACGAATACTCCATGAAAGGCTTCGCCCGCATGGTCGGGCTGATGCCCCAGCATCCCATCGCCCCCGAAGGAATTACCGTAGCAGACCTGGTCTCCCGCGGCCGCTACCCCTACCAAGGCCTCTTCAAACGCAATAGCGCCGAAGATGATGAGGCGGTCGCCTGGGCGCTAGAAGCCACCGACACTATGTCCCTCGCCGAACGACAGGTCACCGAACTCTCCGGCGGCCAACGTCAGCGTGTCTGGATTGCCATGGCGCTCGCCCAAGAAACTGACATTCTACTGCTGGACGAGCCGACCACCTACCTCGACCTGGCACATCAGGTGGAGCTACTCGACCTACTCTCGGACCTCAACGAACAGCGCGGCACCACCATGATCATGGTGCTGCACGAACTGAACCTCGCCGCTCGAGTCGCTGATTACCTCGTCGCTATGAAGGACGGCTCCATCGTCGCCCAAGGCGAAGCACACGAAGTGCTCACCCGTGAGAACCTGCACACCATCTTTAGCCTGAAGGCCGAGGTCGCGGACCCGTTTAACGACGGTAGCGTGGTGGTTGTTCCCCATCCGCGGAGGGCATCCGCAGCTACCGGGTCAGCTGTCGCATCCTAAGAAACCTCCGCTCATATCTGAAGAAGAACCCTCAACAGTGGGATACTGGAAGGCAGGACGCACCGAAAGCTAAGCGAAGAAGCCGGTACACCGCGCGGGTGTACCGGCTTCTTCCATAGAAGGGCTAAACTCTACAGACGCCCGGAAAGAAGAAAACAATGACGACCCCGCTCCTAGACTCCAACGGCAAGCTCAACGGCGAATCAGTACGCTATGTAGCAATCGGTGACTCCTTCACCGAAGGCGTGGGCGACGTTGACCGCCGCCGCCCCAACGGGCTGCGCGGCTGGGCAGACCGCGTTGCCGAAGGCCTCGGCGCAGTAGACCCGCAGGCGCAGTACGCAAACCTTGCCATCCGCGGCCGCCTGCTCGGCCCCATCCTGGATGAACAGTTGCCCCGAGCCCTCGACCTCTGCCCCAACATTGTCACCTTCTACGGCGGCGGCAACGACATCATGCGCCCCAACGTTGATATCGACCAGCTCATGACCCACGTAGACGAAGCCTTCGCCGCCATGCGTTCCCAGGACATCACGATCCTGACCATTACGGGCCTGGATGTGCAGGGTCAGGGCCCCTTCGCCCGCACCCGCGGCCGCACCGCAACCTACAACGAACTGCTGCGCGGTATCGCCGAAGATCACGGCGCACACATTATCGACTACTGGCGCTGGACTGACTTCCTCGACTGGCGCCTGTGGGCTGATGACCGTCTGCACATGAACGACCTCGGCCACGAACGCTTCGCATCCCGCGTGCTGGCACAGCTCGGCCTGCCCGGCGTGGTGACCGAATCGGTACTGCCCCCGGAGGTGCAGCTGACTGCTCGCGAGAAGATCGAGCAGGAGGCGCGCTGGGTTCGCGAGTTCGCCCTGCCGTGGATTGGTCGCCGCCTGAAGGGTACGAGCTCCGGTGACGGCGTGAGCCCCAAGTACCCGGAGTGGGTGCCCGCGGCAAGCCTGAATAATTAGGCTGAAGAACTAGGGTCGCTGTGGCTCACGATACGGCGTAGAACCCTAGCTAGAACTGTATCGGTAGGGGAGTGCTCTGCGCCGTATCTGCCCCATACTTGTGTCGTATCTACACCGTAACGGAGCGGGGCAAAGCGGCCGTATCCGCACCGCGACGAGCCCTTAAACTGCCCTTTAAAACCGGGGCGGAAGCGTTAAAACGAGAGTTAAAAGCTCTTTAAGCGCGTGTTTAAGTCTGTTTAACAGCCCTGCGCACACCGTCAGAAGCGGTGACGCGGGGCTGTTTTCGGCTTAAATCCGGCTTAAGCTGTTAATCTCACAACATGAATTTCAACGGTGTAATTTATCCCCGGTCACATAGAGAACGCCCGTTCTTAAATCAGTGCATTAACGCCTGACTAGGGGCGTTAAAGAATTCCTTAAAAACATCTGGACTTGCAAAAACATCCATTTTTGGTAGAATAGGTAGGTATGTTTGCCGCCCGACGGCAGGCGTGCATCCGCGAATCGCGTGCCTCGCTTAAACGAGGCGCAATCGGCTCAGAATACCGAGATTCCGCGGATTTTTAAGGCAAAATCCGGCGTGCAGGCTTGCACGAACCCCCGTATTTACCTAGAATTTAACGCTGTTCGTAGTGGTGGAAACGCCTCTCGACACTAATAAGCTTCACCGTTTTTCCCGCGGCGGGGATCGATGCGTGGCCTCTCACCCACGTGACGATCTCAAACACTCTAGCCCGGCGAATAACCCGGTGCTTCTACATTGGTGGCGGGACGCTCACGAGTAACATCGACTGCGTACCGTCATAAAAGTCAATCAATAAAGGAGTGAAACATGGCAGCAGTCTGCCAGGTGACCGGAGCTGTTCCCGGCTTTGGACACAGCATTTCGCACTCGCATCGCCGCAACAAGCGTCGATTCGACCCGAACGTTCAGAAGAAGACCTACTGGGTTCCTTCGTTGCGTCGTAAGGTAACCCTGAACGTGTCCGCTAAGGGCATCAAGGTTATCGATGCTCGTGGCATCGATGCCGTTGTTGCAGAAATCATCGCACGCGGGGAGAAGATCTAGTAAATGGCATCCAAGGCTAAGGACCTCCGTCCTATCATCAAGCTCAAGTCCACTGCTGGCACCGGTTACACCTACGTGACCCGTAAGAACCGCCGCAACAACCCCGACCGCATGGTGCTGAAGAAGTACGACCCCGTCGTTCGCAAGCACGTTGACTTCCGAGAGGAGCGCTAAGAATGGCTAAGAAGTCCAAGATCGCTCGCAACGAGCAGCGCAAGGTCATCGTCGCTCGCTACAACGAGAAGCGTATCGCGCTGAAGAAGACCCTGATCGACGAGAACGCTACCCCCGAGGAGCGCGAAGCAGCACGCGTGGCACTGCAGAAGCTGCCCCGCAACGCTTCCCCCGTTCGCGTGCGTAACCGCGACCAGATCGACGGCCGCCCCCGCGGTACCTTCCAGAAGTTCGGTATCTCCCGCGTGCGCTTCCGCGAGATGGCACACCGCGGCGAGCTGCCCGGTATCACCAAGTCCAGCTGGTAAATCTGGTATTTTAGTTCCTAAACGGTTTTCCGTCGTCACCGACGGTCACTCGCTTTAGACTCAAACCTTAAGTCTCTGGAAGGGGCACCCTAATGGCTAAGAACCGTACCGAACTCGTTGCAGAGGTTGCAGAGAAGTCTGGCAAGAGCCAGGCAACCGTAAACGCAGTCCTCGACGCAGTGTTCCAGGTTTTCGAGTCTTCCGTCTCCAAGGGCGAGAAGATCACCATCCCCGGTTGGATGGCAATCGAGCGCACCGACCGTGCAGCTCGTACCGGCCGTAACCCGCAGACCGGCGAAACCATCCAGATTCCCGCCGGTCACGGCGTGAAGCTGACCGCAGGCTCCAAGCTGAAGGCAGCAGTCGCTAAGAAGAAGTAATTCTTGAGACTTTGAATCTGCTAAAGACCCCCACCATCACGGTGGGGGTCTTTTAGTATGCCCAGATACTCTCTTGCCGATAGGGGTATGGGTTGCTGGGGGGGGGCAGTACGGCTGGAGGGGGTGTGGCTGGAGGGCTGGGAGGGCACGTGCGGCGGGGAGCGTGCGCAAGGCAGGGAGCGTGCGCAAGGCAGGGAGCGTGCGCAAGGCAGGGAGCGTGCACAAGGTGGGTCTTCAAGACTCTAACCCTCTACTTGAACCATAAAATACAGAAAGTAGCTCGGTTTCACAGGGGAAGCTCTGATGGGCTACAGAAAAAATAAAGAAAATTTATACATTTGAGCAGAAAGCTATGCATGAGCTGAGCGAAAAATCGCGATTATCAAACCCCGCTGGGAAAAATACTTATACATCGCCGCCCGGACACAGCTTAAACACAGCAAACTAAAGCTCAATCTTAGACTCACACCCTAAGCTGGAGTCACCGGATAAGGAAAAGCCACACACCATACACAACGGCCCCCACCCCAACCGGACAAACAACCATACAAACCCCGGACGATTGACCCTCCGGGATGCACAAGGAGAACCACCTCATGGCACGCCCCGCTCAGCACACTTCCGAACAGGCCACCAACCGTCGCTTCCGCACCGGCGCGGCAGCACTGTCTCTGGCAGCAATCGCAGCACTCGGCCTGAGCGCTTGCGGCGCGCAGAACACCTCCAACCCGGCACCCACCGCAACCGCGACCGCTAAGGCATCCTCCACTGCCGACGCAGCAGTCAACGCGGGCAACGGCAAGGTCACCGTCAAGGCAACCGACGCGGCCTCCCCGAGCGCAACCGTAAGCAGCTCGCAGGGCACCGTCACCGTCACCGAAGGCGGCGTGACTGTCAGCGGTGCTGATGGTACCGGGGTCACCGCAGACGCCAACGGTAATGTGACCGTCAACGGTGCGAACGGAACCGGCGTGACCGCCGACGCTAGCGGCAACGCAACCGTCAACGGCGGCTCGGCTTCCAGCAACTCGGGCTCCTCCGCAAAGGTCGACGAGAAGGCTGGCGAAACCTCCGCCAAGAGCGGCTCGAATGGCTCCGGCACCGTGACCGTCGACAGCGGAACCGTCAGCGCAGCCAACGGCTACACCCTCATCGAAATCAAGACCGACGGCGGCTGGTCCTACCACGCCCCCAACGGCGACATCATCGAGGTACGAGCTGACGGCTCCTGGGAGCGCGTTGGCGATGGAGGCGTCGTTGAGGTTGATGCTGACGGCTCCTGGGAGCAGACCGGCGAGAACGGCGTCATTGAAGTAGAAGCTAACGGCACCTGGGAACAGACCGGCGGCAAAGGCGCGGTTAAGGTACCCAGCGTCCCCCTCAAGCCCGCCGGTGCTGTCGCTAACCCCGTCAAGCCCGTCACTCCCCGCCGCTAAGAAGCTGACTGACGAACCGGGCGAAAACGTGGGCTATGCCACCCGCTAGAATGCGGATAAACACCCATGCACCCGGATAATCACACCCAAACTCGATAGAATTAACGCGGTTGGTTACACCGATAATCGTTATGGAATCCCACAAGGATCCTGCGCACGACGCGAATACGTCGCCAACTAGCCGCACCATACTAACAACCACAAGGAGAAATAATGGCATTCGCCCCCGCAATGAAGAAGACCACCGCGGTTCTGTCCATCGCCTTCGCAGGCGCACTGGGCCTGAGCGCATGTGGCTCCCAGTCCTCTTCCACCACCACCGCGACTGCATCCGCATCTGCTTCTGCGACTGCTTCCGCAAGCGCATCGGCTAAGGCATCCTCTGCAGCTGCAACCACCTCGGCTGCATCTGCTTCCGCTTCTGCAGACGTGAAGGTTGACAAGGACGGCAACGTCACCGTCAAGGCTAACGACGGCGAAGGCAACTCCGCAGACGTGAAGGTCGGCGCAGACGGCAAGGCATCCGTAGACGCTAAGGACGCAGAGGGTAACTCCTCCAAGACCGAGGCTGACGACAAGGGTAACGCTAAGGCAGAGTCCAAGGACTCCGAGGGTAACTCCTCCTCCGCCGTTGAGGGCGACGTTATTGTTTCCGAGGACGGCGGCTGGACCATTCAGGGTGACGAAGGTCAGGTAGCTGTACAGGCTGACGGCTCCTGGAGCCGCCAGGACGCAAACGGCCAGGTCGCAGTCAAGGCTGACGGCTCCTGGAGCATCCAGGCTAACAGCGGCCTGCAGGCAACCGTGGACGCATCCGGTGAAGTAACCTCCATCGTTGGCGGCGAGAAGGCAGACCTGAAGGCTCCGAAGGTTCCCGCAAAGCCCGCACAGGCTAAGGTCACCCCCGTCAAGCCCGCACAGCCCAAGTAAGCTGTAAAGAGCTAACAGCGGCTTGTGACGCTACCAGAGCGTAACAGCCCCTTGACCTATAAGACGCCCCGTGCGCATCCGAACGTGATGCGTGCGGGGCGTTTTGTGTCTTCAAGCTACGCTGAACTCCTACGGAAAATAGGAAGCTTCGCATGACTGTTGTTAGGATTAGGGAGACGCTCAGATTCTAGCCCCCACTCAACTCTCACTCAACGAACAACCACACTATAGGTCTCCCCGGCATAGCACGGGGATCTACCAGAAAAGAGAACACAGTGAAGAAAACTATGGCTGTTCTGTCCCTGAGCCTCGCCGCAACCTTCGGTCTTGCCGCCTGCAGCTCCAACGCCAAGGCACCCGCCGAAAGCCAGAGCAACTCTGCGAGCGCGTCTGCATCGGCTACCGCTTCCGCGAGCGCATCCTCCGAGTCCAAGGCGAGCGCATCGGCATCCGGCTCGGCGAGCGCGTCTGCATCGGCATCGGCATCGGCAAGCGCAGGTAGCTCGAGCTCCTCCGCTAAGGAATCCGAAAGCCAGAAGAGCGGATTGTCGGGTGCTTCCGCCATGCCTACGGACCCCACCGATAGCAACTACGGTCCGCAGATTTACAAGCGTTATAAGGAAATCGTCGAAGAGGCTAAGAAAGATCACTCCACCAAGAGGACTACGAACACTGAAGGCAACGTGTACGCTGCCCCTGATGGAAGCATCGCTGTTGTCGAAGCTAAGAACGGTAACTACATCAGCATTGAGAATGACGGCAGCTGGGTACGTGTGACCCCTGAAGGCGAGGTTGTCGCCGTGGATGATAAGGGCGCCTGGATCGCTGTCAATCCTAATGGCGAAATAACTAGCGTTGATGAGAACGGTGCAACTTCCATGATTAACATTAAGACCTCGGAGGTCTCGGGCGACTACCAGTCCCTGGAGCTGCCCAAGATTCCGGCTCCCGTGGGAGACCTGCCCGCCCCGAAGAATCCCGTAAAGCCGACCAGCGTCAAGACCCACGAGTAGGCAGACTCGTACAGCGGTAGCCGCTCGTAGAGCCTTTCAACGCTTGAACGCCCCGTGCGCATCCGACCGTGATGCGTGCGGGGTGTTTTGCGTCTTCAAGCTACGCTGAGAAGACCCATGAAAAGCGGGGGAAGGGAAGCACCGCAACATCTCAGGGAGCTTTCAGGTCACGGTGCTAGCATGAAAGCGTACTCCGGGCACACTGGAGTACAGGTCAACCACACCATGCACTGCGCCGTCGCAGAGCGGCGCATACAGAAAAGAGAAATACAGTGAAGAAGTCATTTGCTGTA
>ERZ1699238.359-NODE-359-length-12807-cov-3.100868_pt1 | contig 12807 bp, 6 predicted proteins | sample MGYA00581518_ERZ1699238 | MGnify/ENA primary metagenome ERZ1699238 (study PRJEB42319, sample SAMD00040325) | human oral metagenome | material: saliva | host: Homo sapiens | study: EMG produced TPA metagenomics assembly of PRJDB4115 data set (Metgenomic analysis of... | reverse complement strand
CCTTTAGCTTTGGTTGGACACCTTGTATTGGTCCAATTTTAAGTTCTGTTTTAGCGCTTGCAGCTTCTGGAGGCAATGGTGCTTGGCAAGGAGCTATCTATACTCTTATTTACACTCTGGGTATGGCCATTCCCTTCTTGGTTTTGGCACTAGCTTCAGGGGTCGTGATGCCTTATTTTAGTAAAATCAAACGTCATATGATGCTACTAAAGAAAATTGGTGGTTTCCTTATTATTTTAATGGGAATTTTATTACTATTAGGACAAGTAAATGTTCTAGCTGGAATTTTTGAATAAAGGAGAAAAGATGAAAAAAGTAATGTTTGCTGGCTTAAGCCTATTGTCATTAGTCGTATTGATGGCCTGTGGTGAGGAAGAAACTAAAAAGACTCAAGCTCCACAACAGCCAAAACAACAGCAACAAACGACTGTACAACAAATTGCTGTTGGAAAAGAGGCACCAGACTTTACCTTGCAATCTATGGATGGTAAAGAAGTTAAGTTATCTGATTATAAGGGTAAAAAAGTCTACTTGAAGTTTTGGGCTTCATGGTGTGGCCCATGTAAGAAAAGTATGCCAGAGTTGATGGAATTAGCTGCGAAATCAGATCGCGATTTTGAAATTCTTAGTGTCATTGCACCAGGAATTCAAGGTGAAAAAACTGTCGAGCAATTCCCACAATGGTTCCAAGACCAAGGATATAAAGATATCCCAGTTCTTTATGATACTAAAGCAACAACCTTCCAAGTTTATCAAATTCGAAGCATTCCTACAGAATACCTGATTGATAGTCAAGGAAAGATTGGAAAGATTCAATTTGGTGTTATCAGCAACGCGGATGCAGAAGCAGCCTTTAAAGAAATGAACTAGAGATAAAGAGAATCTGATTACAAGAGAGTAGTCAGATTTTTTTAGAAAATTGTTTTATAAATATTCACAAATCTCCTATATTTATGGTAAAATAGAATCATCATTTTATTTTGGAGTCAAAGATGAATATATTTAGAACAAAGAATGTTAGTTTGGATAAAACGGAGATGCACAGGCATTTGAAGTTATGGGATTTGATTTTGCTGGGAATTGGAGCCATGGTAGGGACAGGCGTCTTTACAATTACAGGCACTGCAGCCGCAACACTTGCTGGTCCATCCCTAGTGATTTCAATTGTTATTTCTGCTTTATGTGTGGGATTATCAGCTCTCTTTTTTGCAGAATTTGCCTCGCGAGTACCTGCTACAGGTGGTGCCTACAGTTATCTCTATGCTATTTTAGGAGAATTTCCAGCTTGGTTGGCTGGCTGGTTAACCATGATGGAGTTCATGACAGCCATATCAGGCGTGGCTTCGGGTTGGGCAGCTTATTTTAAAGGCTTGCTTTCTCAATACGGGATAGCCCTTCCTCAGGCTTTAAATGGTACCTTTAATCCTCAATCAGGGACATTTGTTGATTTATTGCCTATTATTGTCTTGGTCTTGGTGACATCGCTTGTTTTACTAAATGCCAAGGCTGCTTTACGCTTTAATTCTATTCTAGTTATTTTGAAATTTTCCGCTTTAGCGCTCTTTGTTTTAGTAGGAATTTGGAATATTAAACTTGATAATTGGAGCAATTTTGCTCCTTACGGTTTTGGACAAATCTATGGTGCTAGTACTGGTATTATGGCTGGTGCGTCCTTGATGTTCTTTGGTTTTTTGGGATTTGAATCCATCTCTATGGCCGTAGATGAGGTCAAGGCTCCTCAAAAAAATATTCCTAGAGGGATTGTCTTATCGCTTTCTATCGTAACTATTCTCTATGCCTTGGTGACGTTTGTCTTGACTGGTGTGGTTCACTATAGTCATTTAAATGTTGACGATGCCGTTGCCTTTGCTCTTCGTAGCATTGGGATTGGTTGGGCAGCTAACTATGTGTCATTAGTGGCTATCTTGACCTTGATTACAGTTTGTATTTCGATGACCTATGCCCTATCGCGTATGATTTACAGTTTAGCGCGTGACGGCTTAATGCCTAGTGCGTTTAAAGAATTAACAAAGACTAGCAAGGTACCAAAGAATGCTACTATCTTGACCGGTCTAGCTTCAGCAGTAGCAGCAGGAATGTTCCCTCTTGCTAGTATCGCAGCCTTCTTAAATATTTGTACCTTGGCCTACTTGATCATGCTGGCTTATGGTCTGATTCGCTTACGGAAAGAAAAAGGAATGCCCAAAGCTGGAGAATTTAAAACACCATTGGTACCTCTGTTACCGATTTTATCAATCATCATTTGTTTATCCTTTATGTTGCAGTATAATATGGAAACTTGGATTGCTTTCCTAGTTGCATTGTTAGTAGGAAGTATTATTTACTTTACTTATGGTTATAAGCATTCTACCATAGAAGAATAAAGTGAGAATCTGTTGAGTTATTGAAACTCAGCAGATTTTTATATGTGAAAGAAATTTCAATTTTTTTCTAAAAATAGCTTGACAGATTAAATTTTTAGGAGTAGAATGTTTACCAGTTAATTAAATAGTTAAGGAGTTATCTATGAAGAAAAAAAGTTTATTTTTAGTATTGTTAAGTATCTTTCTTTTGTGTTTAGGTGCTTGTGGTCAAAAGGAAAGCCAGCCAGGGAAAGGGATGAAAATTGTGACCAGTTTTTACCCTATCTATGCTATGGTCAAGGAAGTATCTGGTGACTTGAATGATGTTCGGATGATTCAGTCAAGTAGTGGCATTCACTCCTTTGAACCTTCAGCAAATGATATTGCAGCAATATACGATGCAGATGTCTTTGTTTATCATTCGCATACGCTCGAATCTTGGGCAGGAAGTTTGGATCCCAATCTAAAAAAATCTAAAGTTAAGGTTTTAGAGGCTTCAGAGGGAATGACTTTAGATCGCGTCCCAGGGCTAGAAGATGTGGAAGCAGGGGATGGAGTTGATGAAAAAACGCTCTATGATCCTCATACTTGGCTAGATCCTGAAAAAGCTGGAGAAGAAGCACAGATTATCGCTGATAAACTTTCAGAGGTTGATAGTGAGCATAAAGAGACTTATCAGAAAAATGCGCAAGCCTTTATCAAAAAAGCTCAGGAATTAACTAAGAAATTCCAGCCTAAATTTGAAAAAGCGACTCAGAAGACATTTGTAACCCAACATACAGCCTTTTCTTATCTAGCGAAGAGATTTGGACTTAATCAACTTGGTATTGCAGGTATCTCTCCTGAACAAGAACCAAGTCCACGACAACTTACAGAAATTCAGGAATTTGTAAAAACCTATAAGGTTAAAACAATTTTTACAGAAAGTAATGCTTCTTCAAAAGTAGCTGAAACTCTTGTCAAATCAACAGGTGTGGGGCTGAAAACTCTGAATCCTTTAGAGGCAGACCCACAAAATGACAAGACTTACCTAGAAAATCTAGAAGAAAATATGAGTGTATTAGCTGAAGAATTAAAGTGAGGCAAGAATGAAAATCAATAAAAAATATGTAGTTGGTTCAGTGGCGGTCCTTGCCCTAAGTGTTTGCTCCTATGAACTTGGACGTTATCAAGCTGGTCACGTTAAGAAAGATTCGAATAGAGTTGCTTATATAGACGGTGATCAGACTGGTCAAAAGGCAGAGAACTTGACACCAGATGAAGTTAGTAAGAGAGAGGGAATCAACGCCGAACAAATTGTTATTAAGATCACTGACCAAGGTTATGTGACTTCTCATGGAGACCATTATCATTACTATAATGGCAAGGTTCCTTATGATGCTATCATCAGTGAAGAACTGCTGATGAAAGATCCGAATTATCAGTTGAAGGATTCAGACATTGTCAATGAAATCAAGGGTGGCTATGTGATTAAGGTAGACGGGAAATACTATGTTTACCTCAAGGATGCGGCTCATGCGGACAATATTCGTACAAAAGAAGAGATTAAACGTCAGAAGCAGGAACACAGTAGTAACCATGGAGGTGGTTCTAACGACCAGGCGGTAGTTGCGGCCAGAGCACAGGGACGTTATACAACGGATGATGGTTATATCTTTAATGCATCTGATATCATCGAAGATACAGGTGATGCCTATATCGTTCCTCATGGCAATCACTTCCACTATATTCCTAAGAGCGACTTGTCTGCTAGTGAATTAGCTGCCGCCCAAGCCTTCTTATCTGGAAAAGGTGGTCAATTAAGTACGGTTGAATATCGTTCAAGCAGAGGCGAAACAAGATCTAGTGTAAGAATGAGTCAATCTGAAACTCCTCAAAATCCTACAACAGCTCCTGAGAGTCAAAATGAGGATTTAGCTAGTCTTCTTCAAGAATTGTACGCTTTGCCTCTGAGCCAACGTCATGTGGAGTCTGATGGCTTGGTATTTGATCCAGCACAGATTACAAAACGTACAGCAAATGGTGTGGCAGTTCCTCATGGAGATCATTTCCATTTCATTCCTTATTCACAAATGTCTGCCTTGGAAGAAAAATTGGCTCGAAATCTGCCAATTGGAGGTCAGCCAGTTCAAAGTCATTCTGACAATACGAAACCAAGAAGTACAGATAAACCAAGTTCAACCATTAAACCAAACTTTAATCTCAATAAGCCGGCACCGAATAGAGCAACTGGAGGCGCCTATACAACGGATGATGGGTATGTCTTTAGTCCAACAGATGTGATTGAAGATACAGGTGACGCTTTTGTTGTACCGCACGGCAATCATTTCCACTATATCCCTAAGAGTGATTTGTCAGCAGGAGAATTGGCTGCTGCTCAAGCTTATTGGAATGGTAAACAGGGTTCTCATTCTGCTACAAGTTCAAGTAAACCAAGTAGTGATAATGCTAAACCAGCTCAACCAAGTTTGACAGAGACACCAAATCTGACTGTTACTCCAACTTATCATCAAAATCAAGGGGAAGACATTCCGACACTCTTACGTGAATTGTATGCCAAACCTTTATCAGAACGACATGTAGAATCTGATGGCTTAGTCTTTGATCCAGCACAAATCATCAAACGTACAGCTAACGGTGTCGCTGTGCCTCACGGAGACCATTATCACTTTATTCCTTATTCACAAATGTCCCCTTTGGAAGAAAAATTGGCTCGTATGATAGCTGTCAAGGGACAAAATGGCAGTGTCTTGCCAAGCGTCACTCCTTTGAAGCCAGCCCCTACTACCAAACCTCTTGCACCAGCGGAAAATAAACCTACTGAACTTGATGTCAAGCAGGTTGTTAGAAAAGTTGGCGACGGATATATTATAGAGGATAAGGGTGTTAGTCGTTATGTTCTAGTTAAAGATTTGGCTAAGGATAAGATTGCTGATATTGAAAATCTCTTGTCTAAGAAAACTCAAGAGACACACGCTCTAGTTGCGAAGAAAGAAAATGTAGCACCTCGTAACCAAGCATTTTATGATAAAGCTTATAATCTGTTAACCGAAGCTCATAAAGCCTTGTCTGAAAATAAAGGTCGCGCTACTGATTTCCAAGCCTTAGACAAATTAGCAGAACGTTTAAATGATGAATCGACTAATAAAGGAAAATTAGTAGATGATTTATTGGCATTCCTAGCACCAATTACCCATCCAGAGCGACTTGGAAAACCAAATTCTCAAATTGAATATACCGAAAACGAAGTCCGTATTGCACAATTAGCTGATAAGTATACAACCTCAGATGGCTACATTTTTGACGAACATGATATTATCAGTGATGAAGGAGATGCCTATGTAACGCCTCATATGGGTCATAGTCATTGGATTAAGAAAGAGAGCTTGTCTGAAGCTGAAAGAGTGGCAGCTCAGGCTTATGCTAAAGAGAAAGGTTTGATACCTCCTTCAACAGAGAATCAGGGTTCAGGAAATACTGAGGTTAAAGGAGTAGAAGCAATCTATAATAAAGTGAAAGCAGCTAAGAAGGTCCCACTTGATCATATTCCTTACAATCTACAACATACTGTTGAAGTTAAAAATGGTAGCTTAATTATACCTCATTACGACCATTATCATAACATTAAATTTGGTTGGTTTGACGAAGGACTCTATGAAGCACCTAAGGGTTATAGCCTTGAGGATCTCTTTGCGACTGTAAAATATTATGTTGAACATCCTGAAGAACGTCCTCACTCAGATAATGGTTGGGGAAATGCCAGCGACCATGTTCGTAAAAATAAGGCAGACAAAGACAGTAAATCTGATGAAGATAAGGAAGATCATCATGAATCAGTCGAGTCAACCCGTCCTGAATCCAATGAAAAAGAAAATCATACAGGTTCAACCCCTTCAGTAGATAATCTTTATAAACCGAGCACTGATGAAGACGAGACAGAAGAAGTATCTAAAGATACAACAGACGAAGCTGAAGTACCTCAAGTAGAAACCGAAAAAGTAGAAGCCAAACTCAAAGAAGTAGAAGCTCTACTTGCTAAAGTAACGGATGCTAGTTTGAAAGACAATGTGACAGAGAGCCTATCTGGTTTACGAAATAACTTGAGCCTCCAAACCATGGATAATAATGGTATCATGGCAGAAGCAGAAAAATTACTTGCTTTGTTAAAGAGGTAGTGAGTCAGTAACGACGAAACCAGAAGCATAAGTTTATCTTATTAAATCAAAATGATGTAAGAGTCAGTAGCAATACTGGCTTTTATTTTTTAAAATGTTATAAAAATCTTGACAGATAAGCTTAAAAAAGGTAAACTATTTACTGGTTAATTAATTGGTTAAATAACCAGTTTAGAAAAAACTGTTTAACCAAGCAAAAGAAGTTAAAAAAGCTTCATCATTTATTGAAATGAGGGATTTATGAAATTCAGTAAAAAATATATAGCAGCTGGATCTGCTGTTATCATATCCTTGAGTCTATGTGCCTATGCACTGAACCAGCATCGCTCACAGGAAAATAAGGACAATAATCGTGTCTCTTATGTGGATGGTAGTCAGTCAAGTCAGAAAAGTGAAAACCTGACACCAGATCAGGTTAGCCAAAAAGAAGGAATTCAGGCTGAGCAAATTGTTATCAAGATTACAGATCAAGGCTATGTAACGTCACACGGTGATCACTATCATTACTATAATGGGAAAGTTCCTTACGATGCCCTCTTTAGTGAAGAACTTTTGATGAAGGATCCAAACTATCAACTTAAAGATGGAGATATTGTCAATGAGGTCAAGGGTGGCTATATCATCAAGGTCGATGGAAAATATTATGTCTACCTGAAAGATGCAGATCATGCTGATAATGTTCGAACCAAGGATGAAATCAATCGTCAAAAACAAGAACATGTCAAAGATGATGAGAAGGTCAGCTCTGAAGTTGCTGTAGCAAGGTCTCAGGGACGCTATACGACAGATGATGGTTATGTCTTTAATCCAGCTGATATTATGGAAGATACTGGTGATGCTTATATCGTTCCTCACGGAGGACACTATCACTACATTCCAAAAAGTGATTTGTCTGCTAGTGAATTAGCAGCCGCTAAAGCTCATCTGGTTGGAAAAAATACGCAACCGAGTCAGTTAAGCTATTCTTCAACAGCTAGTGACAATACTAATCAAGCTATAGAGAAAGAATCAACTAGCAAGCCAGAAAGCAAAGTTGAAAATCTCCAAAGTCTATTGAAAGAACTCTATGATTTACCTAGCGACCAACGTTACAGTGAATCAGACGGCTTAGTCTTTGACCCTGCTAAGATTGTCAGTCGTACACCAAATGGAGTTGCGATTCCGCATGGCGACCATTATCATTTTATTCCTTACAGCAAGCTCTCTCCTTTAGAAGAAAAGATTGCTAGAATGGTGCCTATCGGTGGAACTGGTTCTACGGTCTCTACAAATGAAAAACCTCATGAAGTAGCGTCTAGACTAGGAAGTCTTTCAAACAATCCTTCTTCTTCAACGATAAGTAAGGAACTCTCTTCAACTTCTGATGGCTATATCTTTAATCCAAAAGATATCGTTGAAGAAACAGCTACAGCTTATATTGTAAGACATGGCGATCATTTCCATTACATTCTAAAATCGAACCAAATTGGACAACCGACTCATTCAAACAATGGTCTAGCGACACCTTCGCCATCTCTTCCAACCAATCCAGGTGCTTCACATAAGGAACATGAAGAAGATGGTCACGGCTTTGATGCTAATCGTATTATTGCAGAAGATGAATCAGGATTTATCATGAGTCACGGTGATCATAATCATTACTTCTTTAAGAAAGACTTAACAGCAGACCAAATTAAGGCAGCGCAAGACCACTTGAAAGTGGCAAATACAACAACACCAGCACATGATGGCGATCACGACGAAGATAATAATGGACACCATCATGATGAAGACCATGATCACGGTTTTGACGCTAATCGTGTCATCAGTGAGGATGAACAAGGCTTTGTCATGACTCATGGTGACCACAATCATTACTTCTTCAAGAAGGATTTGACAGCTGATCACATTAAGGATGCACAAGACCATTTAAAAACACATCATGATGCAGAGCCTGTAAAACCTCTTGCTAAAACAGTAGAGTCTTTCTCAAGAGATGCTAGCGATGAAGAAAAAATAGCTTATATTTCTAAAACATACGGAGTTCCACTTGAAGCTATTAGAATTTCAAACGGATTCTTTGTCTTTGGAAATCCAGACCAAGCCTACGATCCAACTCATATCCATCCCTATGCTGTTCGTAAAGAACACGTTCGGATTCCTCTTCAAACTGGAAATCCAGAACTTGATTTCCTAAATGAACTTTATACCACTGCTTTGCGAGATGGTGTGTCTCCTTATAGCTTGCAGGTAGAAAATGGTAGTTTCGTCATTCCTCATGGCGACCATAATCACTACATCAAGGTTCAAACTAAGGGCTATGAAGTGGCTTTGAAAAACAAGATTCCAGCCCTTCAATCCAACTATCAACCTGGAGCTTTTGATGAGAAAGTAGTTTTGGCAAAAGTAGATCAACTTCTAGCTGAAAGCAGAAACATCTATAAAGACAAGCCTATCGAACAAAGACAGATTGAGTTAGCTTTAGGTCAGTTTACTGAAAATATGAAGAAACTGGCAACTAACTCTACAGCAGGTTATCTTGCAACACTGGATCTCTTTGATAAGCAATATATCCATATTGATGAAAGTGTCAAGCCTGTTAAAACAAGCGCTCTAGATAAGAAATATCAAGCCTTGATTGATAAAATCAATACACTGGATACAGACTCTTACGGACTTCCTAAGAAAGATCTTCTTGTTCGACTCCAAGAAGCTAAATTGGCTAAAGATGAGGCTGCTTTAGCAGCGGTTGAATCACAACTTCAAGCTCTTCAAGACTTTAATGATCGAACAGGTGTTACAACAGTGGAATACATCAAGTATTTCTACGAACACGTAAATGATGGGCGTTTGAGTGATGAACTTCGAAACAAAGTAGCTCAGTTGACTTGGACCTTGTATCAATCTCAATCCTTCCTTAAGGCAGCAGAATTGAACAAATTATTCCCAAGCATCTATCAAGCAAAACAAGAAGTAGAAGAAGCTTTGAAAGCTCAACCAACTACTGCTAAATCGACTAAGACAGTTCTAGATACTGAAAAAGTTGATAATCAAACTGCCAAGACAGCTATTTATGGCTTCTTGAAAGAATTGTACGGAGACTTTATGCCTGAAGAACATGTCAATCATTTTAGCAAGGAAGAAGTAGAAAGCCTCTTGAGCAAGGCAACTCAACTCTTGGAACAAATCCAAGAAGAAGGAATCAGACAATCCTTGGCAGAAGAAGTAGAAAATCTCAAAGCTGCTACAAATAAGGCAGATGCAGACTTGGATGAAGTAAATAGTCAGGTGAAAGATGTCTTGACTCGTATCGCTAGTGCCCTTCAACAAGAGAAAGAAAATGCTGAGCAAGATCCTCAGACACTTGTACTCTATCAAAAACTCTACGATATTCTTATGTCACTTCATGCTTATTTAGAAAACAATAAGGGTTCTGATGCAGACTTTGATAAGGTGGATTCATTACTAGATCAACTTTCTGCTAAGAGTAAAGATAAAGCCGCTTTACTTGAATTGACAAAAGCTATCCTAGTCTTGAATCAAGAAATCAAGTCAAAAGCTAGCGCAAGTGAAGAAGCAACGCCAGCAACAAATACTGAGTCAAATGGTGAGAAGACCAGTACCGAAACGGAAACATCAGTAGCTGCGAAATCTAACAGTGAAACTGCAAGGGACGAAAACAAACAAAGCAACACAACAGATTCTAAACCTGCTGAATCATCTTCAGAAAAGGAAACAACAGAATCTACAACAAGTACTGGAAATCAAGAAAAACCAGTAGAGTAAAAAAGTTGGTAGTCGGAGATCTAGGAGATTTTGCCATTCAAGGCTGTTTCCCATTTCTCATTGTAATTATAAACCATGGCAACATAAGAAAACGAGCATTTCCAACTGAGGAGGTGCTCGTTTTTTGATAGTTAGAAGTAGTTTTTATCCGTCTATTTAGAGTTGATTACAAGAAATGATTGACTTGACTGTGAACATAAGATTTATCACCTATTATAATGTTCAAATAGCGCTCCAAAGCAAATAATTATCCTCATGAGTATGAATCTTCTAAATCAACGACTTTCAAACCATGTTCTGTCAAACGATAGATACTCGTACATACTTCTTTTAAGAAACGTCGATCATGCGAAACAGTAACCAGACCACCGGGATAAGTGGCAAAGAGTTTTCTGATTTGGGGTTGAGAAGTGGGAGAAAAGTTTCGTGTGGGTTCGTCCAACAGGAGAAAGGTTGGTTTGCGCAGCACTAAATCCAAAAGTAGGAGTTTTCCCTGTTGTCCGCCAGATAAGGAGCGAATTTGATGCTGCATTTCTGGATAACTGAAATTGAGACTGGCTAAGTGAGATTGGATTTTCTGCAGTTCCTCTTTTTCCCCAGTTTTGCTGAGATAGGTTATTGGTGATAAATCCAATTGCAGTTTTTTGTGGTAATCTTGTGGCATAAAACCAAGCGAAATCTCTCTTTTATCATTAAGAAGTTGCTGTAACTTGGCTAACAGAGTTGATTTTCCAATACCATTTGGGCCGATGATACCAATTTTTTCTTGGCCACGGACAGTTAATTGTAGTTCTTGCACCAAAATTCGCTCGCCAATGGATAAATTTTCTTTTTCCAGTTGGATTAAGACTTTAGAAGTAGGTAATGGCTGTATATCTGAGAAGAAAAGTCTGATTTCTTCCTCTTCAAGTGGTTTTTTGGTCATGGACTGAGCTGCCTTTTCAATACGTTTTTCTTGAGAGAGAACATTTTTCATCTTTTTAGCTAATAGGCGACCGGCAGTACTGTCTTTAGTAGCTCGAAGCGCAGTTTCTACATTTTGCTTGACTCGCCGATGTTTTTCCATGGTTTTATCGTAGGCTCTTTTGTCGTTAGCAGCTTGCTGGCTTTGTTTGATAAAATTAGACTTTCTCTGGTCGCTATAGCTATCATAATCTAAATGTTCTACTAGTGTTTCCGCTTTTTTCCGGTGCTTGACCAGTCGTAAGTGGACAATAGTATCAGCCGTTTCAGAAAGAAAATCCTCATCATGAGAAATGAAAATAACGGTTTGCCGAATCTTTCGAATCTGACCTTTTAGCCAATCAACCGTCTCAAGGTCTAAGTCGTTTGAAGGTTCATCTAAAAATAGAATCTCAAAGGGTTTGACTAACTCATGGATGAGCTGAATTTTCAAAGATTCGCCCCCTGAGAGGCTCCCAATCTCTTGGTCGCTAGCGAAACGATCGCTATCAAAATGCAATTCCTCAGCCAAACGATAGAGGATACTGTAGTCTAAATCAATAGAATCTAAAAAGAAGTAGTCGTGTAGCCTTCTCTTTTTCAGCTCCTCGGGAACTTTTTGAGGAATGTAGGCCAGTGACTGATGGTCAGACTGGATGTCTCCCCTGATAGTGAAATCAGGCAAAGTTTCCCCCATTAAAGCTCGTAGCAAGGTTGATTTTCCATTTCCTTCTTCGCCAATAATAGCTACTTTTTCCCCGTCTTGGATGGTCATGCTTAAGTCGGCTACAAGGTCTCGTAAATCTTTGTTTTGTGTGATGGTCAGGTGATTGATTTTTATCATATGATTGCCCTTTCTAGAATGTTGATAGTGCATAACAAAAAGCTCTACCTTACCTAGTAGAGCCAATGTCACTGTCAGAAACGCTATTATCCATGTCGAAAATCCTGTCAAACTAGACCAGTCTACTCCTATCCAACCCAAGAGGAGCAGATGGTTAGCTTTCTAGTTTTTTGATTTTCAAAGAGGATAAAGTACCAGAAGATCTAGTACAAAAAGAGTATGCAAAAAGAGACAAAAACAAGATCTACTAAATAAAGGTTCTTTATTTGATAGACTTAGTTGTTCATGTCTCCCTTACCTCCGAGTATTAGTATCTTTATCCTATACCTTTAAGGAAATTTTGTCAACAGAAAACTGGAAATTCTATGCTCTAAAATACCTCTAAAATACGAGTGGTAAGCATTAGTAATGAGTTCTTTGTCTTTCATGTGAGTATCCTCCTTAATCGGATGTACTATTTCCTATATTATAGCATTGAAAAACAAAAACATAATAGTGAATATGTCAAACATTTAAATTTTAATTACAAAGTTTGGTGGGCTGATTTGTAGCCTTTTCATGGTATAATCAAGATAGTAAATCTTTATGGAGGAAGTATGAAATTAAATATTCAAGAAATTCGTAAGCAGTCTGAAGGTTTGAACTTTGAACAAACGTTAGACCTAGCCGCAGACCTGCGTGCACGCAATCAAGAAATTTTAGATGTAAAAGATATCCT
>ERZ1699238.345-NODE-345-length-13172-cov-5.550402_pt1 | contig 13172 bp, 17 predicted proteins | sample MGYA00581518_ERZ1699238 | MGnify/ENA primary metagenome ERZ1699238 (study PRJEB42319, sample SAMD00040325) | human oral metagenome | material: saliva | host: Homo sapiens | study: EMG produced TPA metagenomics assembly of PRJDB4115 data set (Metgenomic analysis of... | reverse complement strand
CCCTCCACCAACGGAACAGAACCACCCCACCCAACACCAACACCCAAACCAGAAACCAACGAACCATCAACACCAACCACAGAAGAACCACCCAATAACCCAGACACAGAACCAGAACCCGGCAAAACACCCACAACACCAGGCACCCAAACACCCACAGACGAACCCGAAACACCCCCCGACAACAAACCACCAGACACAGCACCCTTACCACCAGGCAAAACACCACGCACAAAACCCATCAAAAACCTCCAAAAACAAAAAACAAGTACACCACAACCATAGCCCCAAAACACACCCACCCAACCAACCCACGCCACACACAAGAGAAACATGTAGAGAAACACCTCTAAGAGACACAAGAAAGACAACCCAAACCCCCGCACACCACAAAAACAACCCAACAAACCTTACACACCAACCAGAACACACCCCCAAAAAAACACTCACCCAACCAAAAAAAGCTAAAAGGCGCAACCGCACAAATAAAAAACCAACCACAAAAAGAACGCCACACATAACACCCCCGACATAAACCCCCTAAGCGCTCACCCACAAGAGCACACGCCCAAAAAACAAAACAAACAATACTACCACATCTACCAAACAAAAACCAACCCCAAAAACCACCACCCCAACAAAACAAAACCCCCGACACACGCCAAAAAACAAAAAACACCCCCCCACAAACAACCACCAAGCACCCCAAAAAACACCCCAAAAACACAAAACCCCAGAACGCACAAACAACCTGGGCTACAAAAACCCACAGGACAAAGAAAGACAGACAAGAGAGAAATACAAGAGACATAAGAGGCATATACATAAGGGACGCACACATACGCCAATAAAACCAGACACGCCCACCATCAAAAGAACAACCACACGCACCGACAGAAACACAAATAAAGAACAGAACACAAAGAACGCAGACACAAGAGAGAGGAGAACATACACAAGGCACATACATACAACACCCACCACAGAGACAAACGCCAGTACACGGAAACAATACAAGAGATACACCCACCACAGACAGACAGCACACACAGGAACAAGCACGCCTAATAAAGAAACCCACCACAGCAAGAAACAAAGAACCAACCAAGAAACACAGGAAACTAAGAAACCAATACAAGAAAAAAGAAAGACACACACATAAAAGGGGAACACAAACAACTAAAGCTAGAAACAAAACCGACACACACCACGAACACAAGGAACATAGATAAGAGAGATACACATACATACACTAGAGAACAGATACACACTCGCACACGGACAAAGAGGGGAACGGAACCAACGCTAGAAACAGGTACAGGGGAAGAGGGAAACCGGGGAGGCTAGAGGTGGGGCAAGGAAGGGCGGCGGGTTAGAGGGCGGGGAGTGGGGCAAGGTGATAGAGCGTGTGGGTACGGTGGTTGCCGTGGGCGGGGTGGTGCTCCTTTTCTTTGTTTTTCTTTTGTGGTATGGTGGTTGGGCACCTGTTTTTGGTGTTTTTGTTTTTATCCATTTTTGGAGAGTAGTTGTTTGGGAGCCCCTGGTCTGGCGTTTTTGTTGGGCTGGGGGCTCGCGTTTGTGGTGTGTTGCTTGGTGTGGTGGTTGTGTCCCTTCTTTGTCGGGGTTTATGGGTTCCATAGTAGATTTTACTTTCTTTGTTTATGGGGATAGCTCCTGTTTGCTCTTTGTGTTGGTTGAGTAGGTGGGGGTTTTCTGTGTCCTGGTGGTGGTGTTTCTTTGTATTGGTGTTTGGGGTGCTGGTTTGTTTGCGTTGGTGGGTGAGTTTCTTGTATGTGGGTGCGTGTGGCGGGTGGTATTTTTGGGTGTTTGCGTTGCGATAAACTGTGGGCTGTGTTTTTGGGTGTCGGCATAAGCGACGGTTTGAGCCTTTGCCCTTGTCAGTGCGTTATGCACTTGGGTGTAATTTCTTGTTTTAGGGTATCTAAAATCAACCTATAGGGGTTGTTTTTGTGTGTGAGTGTTGCGAGCGCGGGTTGTTTTGCGGTTTTTTGGCACATGTGGTACACTTGTTGTGTGCCGATAAGGGGTTTCCTGTTCGGGTTTTTAATTTTGTTTTTCTCTTTGATTGGGGTTTCTGTTCTATGTCTACTATGGTTAAGCTGTTTAAGCCTTATACTTACGCTAATCTTTCTTTTGCCGCTATGGATGTTCGCCATGTGGGTGATGTTGAGGCGTGGGGGTCTGCTGTTATGAATCTGGATTTTGTTTCTTGGGATTCGGGTGAGGGTGCGCATGTTTCGTATGATGTTCGTGCTACTGACCCGTCTAAGGAGCCTGGTGATGAGGGTTGGGTTGTTGGTCAGGTGAAGATGACTGCTGGTGTGTCGGGTGAGGTTGCTTCTAGTGAGGTGTTGATGCGTCGTATGGTGGATGAGTTTACGGTTTGTATGCGTAATCGTGTTGCGCAGGGTCAGCCGCTTGTGGTGTTTGAGGGTGGTCTGCCTGTGTTTAGGCAGTGTGTTACGTTTGCTACTGTGTAGTTTGTAGGTTTTGTTCGTGTTTTTTGTTTTTTGCCGCTGGGTGGCTTCCCCTTGTGGGGTGGTTGCTTGGCGGCTTTCTTGTTTCCGGTGTGTGTTTTGCGTGCGCTCCTAGTAGAGGGGTGTTGTTCTCTTTGCTGTGGGCGCTGGCTCTTTTGCGCTGGTGTGGTTGGGTGTTTTTGTGTTAGGCTTGTGGTGCATTCCCTTTTTGGGTTTGTGACCGAGTTAATCATAGTTAAACATAGGGAATCCCCTGCTTGCTTTTCGGGCTGGCAGGGGTTTTCTGTGTCAAGGGGCGGTGGTGTTGAATTATTCCTGTTGGCGTGTGGGTGTGCTTGCTTGCTTGGTTTGGTGGGGGCTGGTGGGGTTTGTGAGCGCGACTATGTGTTGCGGATAGTCTTGTGTTTAGGGTAGTCTAGTGGTGTAGTTCTCGCTTTGTCGGGGCTATGAGTTATTAGAATGGATTTTATGCTGTACAGGTAAGCCCCTGGGTGCTCGTTTTGGTTGAGTGTCCGGGGGTTTGCTATGTGTTCTTTCTGTGTGTGTGTTCTTTCTGTGTGGTGGTAGAGAAGGTGGTGGGGTTGGTCTGGTGGGGGTTTTCTGTATCTTTGGGCGGGTGGTTCTGTTGATAGGTTGGGTGGGGGTATTGTTTTGGGGTGGTTGAGTTATCGTGTAACTGTGTGAGGGTGGGGTGTTTAGGGTGGCTGGGTGTTATAGGTGGTTAGGGGCGTGTTTTTGGTTGTGGTTAGGGTGTTTGTGTGCCCGTTTTTGAGGTGCTTGTCTGTGTTTAGTTGTGGGGTGTGTTTTTTCTTTATTCCGGTGGGTGAGGGATTGAGCCTTTTCCCTTGTCAGCGCGTTATGCACTGGAGTGTAAATTTATGATTTAGGGAACTGTAAATCAATCTCTATAGGTTGATTATGTTGCGGGGTTGCGAGCGCTCGCGGCTATAGGTGTGGTGTACGTTACTTTTTGGTGGCGTATTTCATATTTTTGTTCGTTTGCGCCCGCTTACTGTTGGGGGGGGCGCTTTGTTTCTTTGGAGGAAACACATGGCTAATATTATTGAATCGACTGTTGTTAATGTTCGTGTTGGTGTGAAGTCGGCACTTGAGTCTTTGGAGTCTAAGGGGTCTAAGTATAAGCCCAGGGTTCGCAAGTATGAGGTTTTGACGGGTAAGAAGCATACTGTTGTGGTTGATGGTGTGACGTATTGCCGTATTCGTGCTTTGCGTAGGTTTGAGCGTCCGTTTGGTTTGCCACCCGTAGAGCCGGGTGACCTTGGTGGGTACATTGGTAAGCATAGGGGTTATCTGGGGCATGAGGGTTCATGTTGGGTGGCGGATGGTGCGTTCGTTGCTGGTCAGGTTACCGGGGACGCTCAGGTGACGGGTCGCGCTTTTGTCGGTGTGGGGTCTAAGGTTAGCGGTAGGTCGCTTATTTCTGATTACGCTCAGGTGATTGATGGTGCTGAGGTGCAGGACTCGTTGGTTACGGATTTTGCGCAGGTGGTTGGTGTTAGTAAGAGTGGGTTAAATCCTGGGTTTGGTGGTCGCGCTGGTCAGACTAGTGTGCGTCGCTATTCGTGGGTTTCAGGTCGTGCTCGTGTTTCTAATGGTGCGAGGGTTGATAGGTTCGGGCGTGTTGAGGGTTTGGCTGTTGTGGCTGGTGCTGTTCAGGTGCGTCGTGGCTCTATTGTTGGTGGCGCTGTTGTGCTTGTGGGTGAGTCTGCGTTGATTGATGCGTGTGGTGAGGTTGTTGATGAGCCGGTGAATATGTGGGGTTGTCCTGTTGGGTTTGTGATGCGCCCCAGGTTGGGGGATGTTCAGTCGTTCGGTGAAGCTACAGCTGATGGTGAGCGTGTGTTCCCGTATTCTGGTAAGGGGTATGCGCGTGTTCGTGAGGCGGCTCAGGAGTTGGCAAACATTTTCGAGGTTAAGGTCGATTTGGGTCGCGAGGTTGAGGGTAGCTGGGCTGGTTCGTTTGATAAGAGCCTGGGCTACCCGCGTGAGGTTGAAGTCTCCCGTGATGGTATCGCGTTCTTTAGGGACGCTACCGAGGAGGATGAGAAGGCACGTAAGCTGGTAGATTTTCCTTTACCTAGCCTTAAAGGGTTAGGTGCGTATGAGTCGGGTAGTGTTGATGAGGTGGAAGGTTAGCCTATTACTTACAGGTATAAATAGTGAGAGGGTTGCAACACGGCGGTAAGCGTCTAGCTGTCGCCCTCAAGAAATACAGTAAGTCCCTGTTAAGCTTGGTTTCTCTCAGGCTGGCGGGGGCTTACTATATTTAGCGTGAACCGTTATTTTGCGTTTTGCGAGCGCTCCCGGTTAGGTGGTAAGGTGGGTAGTGGCACCATAAGGTTGCTCCTTTCTTGGTGAGTGTTTTAGTTCTTACCTTGTGTAGCGTTATCGGTGTCTTCACTTTGTCCGGAGTGGGTAAAACCCCTAAACACTAACTGAAACAGTGTTTAGGGGTTTTCTAGTGCCGCCGTGTTGTTGGTATTGGGCTTACAGTTCCGTAGCTGGGGTTCTGTGGGGCTTGTGAGGCGTTTTTGGGGGTGTTGGGTGTAGTTGCTGGGTTCCGGGCGGGTAGGCGGCTCTGTGGGGCGGCTGTAGGGTTTCGCGTGAGAGGTTGTCTAGATTGGGTTTACATGGTTGGTTGCTGTGTGGTAGGGTGGCGGTTGTACATGCCCGGTTCCTTGACCGCTTTGTGTTGCGGTTGAGGAGTTGTGCTTTTCATATAGGTTTGCCTCTGGTTTGGTGTTTTCATCAGGCTGGGGGTTTTCTGTATCCCTTTACCGGGGATGGTTGGGGTTTTGCTTGTTCTTTCAGGGTGTGTTTAGGGTGCGTGTTCGCGAGCGCTGTTTTTTCTTTATTCCGGTGGGTGAGAGAATGAGCCTTTCCCCTAGTCAGCGCGTTATGCACTAGAGTGTAAATTTATGGTTTTTAGTATTGAAAATCAACCTATAGGGGTTGATTTTCGGGGGTATTTTTTTTGCGCTTGTGTACCAGGTGGGACGTATGGTATGATGGGGTGTGTTACATAGACATGTGTCGTTATAGGTGATACCCCTGACTGTAGGTGAATTAGTCAGGGGCATCACTATGTCCGTTGGGTTGTTGGTTTTTGTGTTCCTGTGTATGTGCTTCAGGCTGATGGTGTGGCAGGGTTGCGTGTTACGTGTGTCAGGTGGTACGATTGGTGGTGCAGACCTTTATTACCTCATGCTGGTGCATGTGGCTGATATTGGCTCCTATCTTTAGAACAGTATTATAAGAAGCCCCTGCTGTTAAGGGCATGTGTTCGCAAAACGGCTACTTTGCCCCGTAGGGGATTGAAGTGAACATGCGCCTGGCAGGGGTTTACTGTGTCTTCAGTCGTGTTTCGCCGTGTTCAGTAGAGGTTTTTTCTGTACATATAGGGGAAACGCGGCTCTCCATGAGTACTACCCAAGCCCCTATAGCCCACCCTAAAAAACATGTGGTACAATTACATGTGTAAAACTGTGGGGGCATAGCCCCCCGACCATTTATCCCTATTGAAAGGTTCTCAAAAATGCCACCTGAGCTTATGGAACGCGCCGAGGAAGCTCTTAGTACTTTTGCCACTATTGAACTTAAGGCGCTCACTCTTGTCGATAAGCTAGTTGCCGAGGTAGACCTTGACTCTCAGGTTAAGCTTTTCCTTGCTGAACCATATGAGCTCCCAGAGCCGCTTACGTTTGGGCGTAACCAGTTCAAGGCTGACCATGTTGCCCGGTTGCGTGTTATTGCATCCGAAGCTATGAGTGAGCGTGTGCGTGCCTTGCGTGAGCTTGGTGAATGTCGCACCGCTAATAATGTTGCCGGTTTCACGTCCGCCCTGAATACTATTGAACGTTTCGCTAATGGTCTGTCGCGCTCATTCAAGATTTGCCGTGAAGAGGTTGAAGATGAAGCGGAGCGGTTCGGAAAGTAACCCTAAGAAGGGTATGTTGTAATCAACGCCTAAACGTTACAGGTAAGCCCCTCTATGGAAAACGAAACCCGTAGAGGGGCATCTGTATCTGGATAAAGTTTTGTAAAAGCCACCTACGGCTTGCAAATCATTAAATACATGTGGTAGACTATAGGTATAAGGCGGACGGGTTACGGAAAGACCCGAAAAACCTACCGAACTTCTAAACTCACCGAAAGGGTTTATCAACATGTCTTACGCAACTTTTAACTTTGAACTTTCTGCCGAGGAAATTGCAAGCGTTGCACCGCACCTCAACTACGAATACCCCGGTTGCTGTGAACTCAATGTAGAACACATTGAAATTAACGAATGGAACGAGACTATTACCCTCACTCTGGGAAACAGCCACGGTGACATTGAAGTAGATGCTACCCCCGCTGAAGCGGAAGACTTTGGAAACCTCACCTCGCGCTACGAGGGCGACGAAATCACCGGGTACCGCCTCGAAAAAGCAATCTACAGCCTCAACCTTGAAGAAGGGTATGTTGTAATCAACGCCTAAACGTTACAGGTAAGCCCCTCTATGGAAAACGAAACCCGTAGAGGGGCTTACTTTTTTTTGCCGCTATCGCGCGTAACCATGCATGCGTTAGCACGGGGGGGGGGGCAAGCGGGTACCTGTGCTAATATTAGGGGTGACCATAAAACATCTAGCAAGGAGCCCCTATCATGGCGAAAAAGATTAAGAACAACACCGGAAGCAAGAAGCGCCGCCAACAGGACAAGAAACGCCGACAGCGCCAGGAACGCATCAAAGCGGCAAACCGCAACACCGAGAACTTTGAATACGACTTCTCCAACATTGGCGACCGCATTTTCACGCTCGCAAACCGTGCCGAAAACGTAGAACCCGCCTGGGTGGAAGTAGCCCCGGAAACCGTTACAGCCCCTGACGATTTGAAAGCTCTCTACGGGAGCTACTTCAACCATGAAGCATCCCGAATCTACGACGTACCCGGTGACACGCCTGCCATTCAGCCCATTCTAGATATGAGCAAGCATCACGACCGGGGCGCTACACCTGTAAACACTCTACGGGAGCTTTTCGTACTCCCACCCGTAGACATTATCGCCGCCCGATACGTATACGCGAAAAAGGTAGCCGACAAGAACTTCTTTACCGGCGAATACCTCACCGCCCAGGAAGTAGCCACCCGCACCGGAATGACTACTGAACAGGTGGAAGAAGCCACCAAGAACAACACCCTATTTAAGGGGCGAGGCGGCAAAAAGAACCACAACGCAAACGACGGATACCCGGCGGCACAATTCAACCCAGACGGAACCATCAACCCGTTTGTAGCCGAGCTCATCAAACACACAGAAGAAACCTGGCGGTACTTCGAAGACCCTTACACCTCCATGTATTCAACCGCGCTAAAGCTCACCGCCAAAGACCTGTTCACGCCCTGTATTGGCTTGGGTTACGTAACCCCTATCCAGTACGTCACTTTAGGTGAAGAGTACCTAGACGCTTACCTACAAGCACGCATCGGATGCATCGACTACATGGATTACGAGGAAGCAACAGAGGCGCTCGCACTACGATACGCAATGGAACAGGCGCTAGGCGTACCTGACCTGTACGAAATGATGCACGAACACTGCCCCGACTGTAACCCAAACTACCACGAAGAGCACGCCCACTAGTGAACCATCTGCACCCGGATAGGTGAAAACGGGGAAACTAACAGCATGTTCGCCGCTCTATCAAAGTTTTTGAAGATTTTTTGAAAACCCACCAAAAATAGGTTGCGGCACCTGTGAGCTTTATGGTATTCTGGTAAAGAATCAGACGCACCATTGTGCAGGGTGCCCCTAGTTTTCGGTAGTACTAGGGGCACCCGTTTTTTATTTACTTAACATATGTGTCAGGATGAGCTGGTAAGCCTTGTAAGAGGTTTACGTTCATGTTAGTAGATGGCGTAGCCTATATGCGCTTCACTATCGACATTTTTCATAAGAAACCGTAACCAGAAATAATGAAAATCGCGAAACGATACTCGCTATTCCCAGGTTAATTTTAGGGTTTTTCAACCCAAGGTCTTACGGCTAACCTGTTCCACCTAAGCTCACCTGGTTTCGACTAAAGAGCCACACAACCAGACTTATCACCTATGCTTCTGTTGAAACACCGCCTTAAAGGGAGATGCGCCACTGCCTTGCGTGACTACATCTATATAAGGCTGTATGTCATTATTACAGCCAAACCTGCGAGCCATGTCAAGTTGAAATGCGAGAAAAATTTCATAGTTTTTCTACATTATCGAAAACTGCAGATTTACCCCACCTGTTAGAAGGTGTTCCGTTTGGAATGTTCAGCGGTGTGCTCTAGGGTGGGGCTTTCTATATCTGTTTCCTCTTTCCATTTGCGAGCACCTAAATAATGTGTTACACTTATTGCATGAGTGATGTTGAGTGATTACGCATCTGCATCTTAGGCGTAACACCTAGTAGCCCCTCAAACCTGGTTTTTCCTTTATTGCCCAGGGTTGAGGGGTTACTTTTTTGCTTCCAACCCATACCCGATAAACCTTTTACCCCACCTTGAGGTTGCAAGGTTGCAGGTAAGCTGTGTAATATAGAGTTACCTCCCATTCTTGAGAGGCTTGACTAGGGATTGTAAAGAACCACCTACTTGGTTACCGCCGGGTAGGTGGCTCTTTCATGGCTACACACTACAACACAGCCTCCGTAATCCACGTAGGTGATTTACCTGGGGGTAAGCCGGCTTCTTGCAACCCACCCAGCGTGTGTGTTAAACTTATTGTGAGTTACGGACAGGTGATTTTTCACCACTGTTTCATACTCCTTTATGTTATTAGGTAACATGCTTATAAGAAGCCCCGCCATATGGAGCGCATTTACCATTGGAGCACTCACCTGCCCAGCAGGTCTTTTGGAAGCGCATCAGGCGGGGTTTTCTGTACCCATTTTCAGGGCGCTAAGGGAGGGCAAAGGCGGGAGTCTTAGCTATCTCGTTCCTACTTGTTTTCCTAGTTACGCGGCAACGGTCAGCCGTTTAAACGCCCAAACTTTACCGCCTAACCGTTATGGCGTTGCGTTTTTTGCGTATTGCGCTTTAGGTGTGATATTCTTTATACGAGTCCTTTTACGGTGGCTTCATTGGTTACCGTGCATGGATTATCCTTTCAGTAGTTTATATATGAGAAGCCCCGCCATGATGGGTGCATATTCTTATCCTTATCTCCGCTCCTAACGGTGGATTTTATGAATATGTGCCCGGCGGGGTTTTCCATACCCTTTTTCAGGTCTAGCAGGTACGGCGTGAAGCCGTGTAGCACCTCGCAAAGGTAATCACCGTAAAACGCGCGACACTTAAAAGATGAAAATCTAAGAAACATGTGGTACTATAGTAATACCTAGTTTTTCTGATTGAAAGGTTTACACATCATGGACATCTTCACCGAAGCTTTCACCTATAACGGCGACGGCACCTTCACCATCACCGACGAGAACCTCCGTAAGGTGTTCTACAAGCTTCACATTGCCGAAGCCGTAGCATCCAGCTCCCTGCGCAAGTATGATGACTATTACCAGGCTCTCAAGGAACATAAGGAATGGGAACTTAGCCAGGTAACCGACCAGGCTGAGCGCGACAAGCTAGAGGAAGACATGGAGTACGACGCCATTGAAGCACTCGCAGACTACTCTGTAGATAAGCTCAAGAACAAGAGCTAAACAAACGAACTACCAACACCCCTGCATCTTTAGCTCACACATATGATGCAGGGGTGTTCTCATCAAAACCAGCAAACGAAGGGTGGTTACCATATGTCAGGTGTTTTCTTCTTCATTATCTGTGTTTGCGCACTGAGCCTCTACTCTATGAACCATAAAATGAGCACCGCTACCCACGCCGTGCTTCTACTTATCGCGCTCGCCATTTCATTCCAGATTGGTTCCACTGCCGGATAAGGCGCGCCAGAACACAGAGGCGCGCGTGGGGTATAATGAAAAAAATGTCATACCCCCGTTTTTTCTGTTAGGTGGTCGCTCTTTGGTACCTCACTTTCTGCCCGGCGTAACATCAGCCCCAGATGGCTTCCTTAACCAATGTGCGCAAGGTTGCCCAGACGTTATCCTCCTAGTAGCGCTTATTCTAGCACCGTTTGTTTTCCTAGCAATGACAGCTATCGGCTGGTTCTCATTAGAGGAAAATCTACAGGTAGAAGGCGCAAAAATCACCCCCAGTGTATGTTTCTTTGCTATTGGGGCGGTAGGAACTGTAGCTACGGTTGCCACCTATTTCTTACTCTTTATGAACGCCGTACATGCTACGCAAGGCATTATAGGCGGTACCTCTTAGACCCCGCAGGTAAGTATCCCAAAAAGCTACAAAGAAAGATAAAACCTTATGACCTCGGCAATGTTCATCCTATCCCTATTCTCTATCATTCCTTTTATCACATTTGCACTCTGTTTTCTCTACTTTGCCGCCGAATCAATCCCGCGCGAGGGGTACGCACCAGACCCCGACGATGGGTTACTGAAATCCGTTGTGTCGAAGATACTTGTGGCTGAGCTGGTGGCGTTTATCTTAACTATCCCACTTGCGCTTAACTCACCTACGGAATCAAACCTCAATTTTGTCGATGCAGGTCACGCGGACATGACATCTTACTGGGTTGCTGTAGTAATCATTATGTTACTAACCCCTGTTCTTACGCCCCCTATCTATTGGGGTATGTATTGGGTTCTGGCGGGTGTTTGTTGGCTCTCTAAGGCTCTCTATGTTGAGTTTACGGGGTTTATCAAATGGTGGGGTGAGATTATCTTTAAGAACAGGGGATAGCCCGGCTGTGTCTTGACAACTGTCGCCAGTTTTGTTGATATTGCACCCATGATTTAATATTGATAATATTAAGCCTACTAACACTTACTGTAACAACAACAATAGGATACTAGGCAGGAGGGGCGCTCATGGCGAAGAATCAGGCATATAAGGCGTTTACTGTGCGCCCTTCTCATGTCTTGGATTTGAATGGTGTACTGCTAGACAGAGCACCTATTCTATCTCAGCTTGCCACTGAGGTTCGGGGTGTCTCGGCGTATGCAACTTACGTGGCTCGTAACGACGCAGAGCTTGGGTCAGAGTTGGCTAAAATCTCTGTCTCTCAGCCTGCTGAGGCTGGTCGTCTAGCGGGTGTTAAGATGCCTGATTTTCTGGTGCCCGATAAGAAAGACGAGGAAGGTAAGCCACTCAAGGATAAGAGTGGTAAGTCTGTCAAAGTCAAGACGGGTAGGTCGCGTAAAGAGAAGCTAATCCAGCATAATGCTGTAACAGCGTATCGCTCCTGGCAGGAACGTGTTGATGCCGTAAACGGCGAAAGTTCTAAGTATGTTTCTCAGGGTTGGAAGCGCACTATGAACGCTTCACCGCCGTCGTATGGCGAGGATTATGTTAATCTTGGTTCCGTCGACCGTAGTTACGCTGTGATTGAGAATAACCCTTTTGCCGACGGGGAAATTGTTCTAAAGATGGTGGTTCAGGGTAACTGGTATCGACTGATTTTCAAGTTTGATAACAGACGCTTCACGGCGGGTAAGGTAACATTACCTCTCATTAAAATTGAGAATGGTAACCCTGTTTTCATTTTCACTGTGGTGACGGATAATCCTGTCGTACAGTTCTCAGGTAAATATATTGTTGGTGTGGATGTTGGTATCAACAATTACGCTACCGTTGTGGTGCGCAATACCGAAACAGGCGGAATAGCTTACAGTACAACGTTGTCTCAGCGTGTTCATTCGCTATGGAACTCTATCCGCGCGTCGGAGCGACAAGTCCGCGCCCTCCGTGAGAAAGCCGAGCCTATTATTTATGACCGTCAGGGTAAAATGGCGGCGTTAGACGAGGCTCAGCTCCACCGCGAAGCGGCATCCAGGAAGAAGAGGGAACTCGCTATCCTCGCCGCGCAGGAAATTGCTGACTTGTCACACCAGTACGATAACGCTGTTGTTGCCGTGGAAGACCTGAGCTGGGTTAAAAATACGATGCAGAACGGGCGCTGGAATAGGGGTGAGGTTGTTAAATGGCTGACCCATTATGTTGAGCAAAATGGTGGATGGGTTCTTGCGGTAAACGCGGCGAACACGTCTCAGGTCTGTCATGAGTGTGGCGGTAAAGTTACGCACCCCACTCACAGGGTTTCAAAATGCGCTAAGTGTGGCGAGAAGGATAGGGATGTGAATGCCGCCGCAAACATTGCCGCCCGCGCTGTTAAAAAGGTGGCGACAGCAAGGAATACTCGCGCTAAGAGTAAGAAGCTCCAGAAAAAGACTTCCTTAAAGACCCCTGCCGTCAGGAAAGCACTCAAGCATCCTGGCGGTGGCAGGAATAAGAATTATCCGACCCCAAAGAGGAAGAAACGACGTTCTTCTAAGGGGGTGAAACTTCCTCTGCGCCCCGCTAGGGTACAAGCATATCGCGTGGATACCAGGGTTCTAGCGGACTGCCTCACATACGGTGTTGCAGAGACCAGTACGGCGGCACTCAAGCAAGGAAACACAGCTTACGAATGTAAGTTATGCAACCTTAATTGATACTCTACTTGCGAGCGTCACCATTGAGATGTTATGCTTAGATACGTAACTTATGCTGAATCATAGTTGCACATCTCCATATAGATTGACTCTATATTCCCTTATAT
>ERZ1699238.338-NODE-338-length-13338-cov-3.231852_pt1 | contig 13338 bp, 5 predicted proteins | sample MGYA00581518_ERZ1699238 | MGnify/ENA primary metagenome ERZ1699238 (study PRJEB42319, sample SAMD00040325) | human oral metagenome | material: saliva | host: Homo sapiens | study: EMG produced TPA metagenomics assembly of PRJDB4115 data set (Metgenomic analysis of... | reverse complement strand
ACCAAACAATGATTGAAGAACACCTTGTTACCATGAGAATAGAAGTAGGCGATACAGATAATACTAGTAAGAAAGATTTAGAAGAGGCCACAACTAAACTGGATGCTAGCAAGCTACTAGACGGAGAGTACGAATTTTATTTTTACTCAATTGATGAAGATAATTACAACCACATTGGCTATACCTTTAACATACAAGATGGCAAGGTTGTCCAAGATGAAGATGATTAGAAAGTATTTTGATTTTGATCGATAAGCTAGACTGCCATACTAGGCCGTTAAAAGTGGGGTTACAGCTAAGTGAAAATGTTAACCTCAAAACATGTAAAAACATCTCCGAAAATCAGTCGGAGATGTCTTTTTGTCTTACAAATTCTTTTTCTTTTTAGCCTTTTTGGTTAGGGCAAGGTCACAATTTTCAATACTTGAGATAAGATGATTAGTCAATTGGAAGTCGTCCACTTGGGGATTCAAGTCCACTTCGTAGACCAGTTGCATGGTCTCGCCTCCACCTGTGGTATTAAGGGAAATCAAGTCGCATTCACTGGTGAAATTGAGCAGGGCTTTAGTGATTTTTTGATCAATCAGGTCTTGGTAGGAGACGTTAATGGTCAGGAGTCTACGACGTTGGTTGTCGGTACGACTTTGACGATTTTCCAAAAGAAGCCAAACAGCTAGAAGGAAAATGGTAAAGAGGACAGCCAGTAAGAGATAGCCTGTCCCAGATGCCAGACCAATAATCATGGCCATAAAGACGGCGATTAGCTCTCTGGAACCACTAGTCGCTGAACGAAAACGAATGAGACTAAAGGTCCCTGCCACGGCGATAGAGGTCCCCAAACTGCCATTGACAAGGAAGATAACTAGGGTCATCAAACATGGAAGCAGGGTCAAACTAATGACAAATTCTCTGGTGTAGAGGGTTCGGTATTTATAAGTCCAGGTTAGAGCCAATCCTAAAACAAGGCTGACCAGTAAGGCCAGCATGAGTTGAAGAGGACTGGCAGTTGCAGTCGCATCATTAAAGATAGAATTGAAGAGATTAGACATAGGCAGCAGCTCCTTTTTCTTGAACTGGATGTGGTCCGTAGTCTAGACCTTGAGACTTATGATAGGCACAGCTGTATTTTGAGAATTTCTGCTCTTCCAAACCATGTTTGTCTAAGATAGCTTGAAGCCAGTCAGGCTTTTTGCCAGGTGCCTTGATTTCCATGATAATCGTATCTTCATCAAGAAGGGGAAAACCATGATTTCCCTTAAAGAGACTGACGTCTTCATCACGGTAAGTCAGATTTTGGTCAAGGGTAACACGAACTTTATTGTAGGCATAGCCTTCGATAGTCTCTTTTTCTTTCATCGAAAAACGGTCGTAGTAGATATACATACGAGGTTTGAGCCCCTCATCGTAGCGTTGACGTAAGTGGTGGATATCCTGTAATAGCTGGCGGTCAGTGATTTGACCATGATTCTTACCGTCTGTCATCAAGTTAGTGATGACAAGCGGAGTTGAAACGAGACGAAACTTATGACCGATTCCTTCATCATCTTTGGCTTTAACCTCTAAAAAGACCTTACTATCAATTTTGGGATTGGCTAGGTAGGTACGCATGCGGATTTTCTCTTGACGGTGATTACCATCTAGGGCATCTTGGATGACGTCAAAATTATCCGTATCAAAGTAAATATTTGAAATGGTAGATGTCGGATAATCATCCTCTACCAAATACTCCTTAAGATCAGTGAGCAGGTCCTCAAGGTTTTCCTTTGAGACCACATATTTTGTTTCAATACGTTTAAAACGTGTTTCCAATTGTTTAACCATGAAAAACTCCTTTTTAGATAAGATACAAAGCCGTAAAGCAACTCCCAGGAAAATAGGGAATCTGTTGCAGGAACATCTATTTTCAAACAGTCGACTTATTGTTTTAATTCTTTTTTTATAGTAGAAAAGTTGAGAGCAAATGTATTATTTCTATAAAGCACTTACTTGCTCGCCTATTAGTCTATGGGACTTTTCTGAAAGTTTTCCTAAGCTAAACTTTCACCAAACTTAACTTAAGATAAGTTTTAGTTAACCTTTAGAAATGTTTTAGGTAAGTCCCGTAAACTGTAATCATCCAAACGAACCCGAGAGGAAAAAATATGAAATCAAAAAAACTAAAAAAATGGACGACTTTATTGACCTGTGCGACTGCTCTAACAGTCATGACAGCTTGTAGCCAATCAAGCAGTCAGTCAACTGGGACGACGTCAAGCACTACATCAAAAACAAGTGCAGTAACAGTAACGACCAGTAAGAAAACAAATAAGAACAACAGCAACTATTTTACTTCTAAAGATTCTGATACCTCTTATAATGAAAGCTCAGCTACTAAGATTAAGTTATCAGGCTCATCTGCGGATGTTTCAGGTGATGGTGCAGCCCTATCAGGTTCAACCGTAACCATCTCCAAAGCTGGGACCTACGTCATTTCAGGAAAATCCGACGGTGTGCAAATCAAGGTAGACGCTGGTGATTCAGACGATGTCCATATTGTTTTAGATGGCGTTACCATGACAAATACAAATGCAGCAATCAACGCCACAAAAGCTGGTCATGTCTATCTGACACTTAAAGATGGCACTACAAACACACTTTCTGATTCAAGTTCTAATAGTGATGAAGATGCGGATGCTGTGATTTTCTCTAAAGGAGATTTGACCATTAATGGTTCAGGTACTCTAAACATTGATGCCAAGAAAAACAACGGTATTAAAGCCAATGACAGCCTTCATATGACTGGCGGTACCTATAAGATTTCCTCAGTCGGTGATGCCTTCAATGTCAATGATGAACTCAACATCACAGGAACAACTATGACCATTGAGGCTGAAGAAGATGCTGTTAAGGTCAACAATGATGACGACACCTCAGCAGGTACCATGTATCTGTCTGACAATACCATGACCATTAAGGCCGGTGATGACGGTATTCATGCCTCTGGTGACCTGATTATTGATAGTGGTACTTACAAGGTTGAAAAATCAACTGAAGGTATCGAAGGTAAATCTGTGACCATCAATGGTGGAAACATCGATGTCTATGCAACGGATGATGGTGTCAATGCGGCCAATGCTAATGCCAGTCAAAGTGAGATTTTCTTCAAGATGACCGGTGGAACCCTAAATGTTGAGGTTGGCGAGGGCGATACCGACCCAATCGATTCTAACGGCGATATTATTGTATCGGGTGGAACGATCAATTTGACTGGTCAGTCTGGCTTTGACTTTGATGGTTCAGCGACCTATACCGGTGGTGACATTACTATCAATGGTGAGAAACAAACTAAGATTGAAAACTCAATGCCTGGCGGCGGTGGCCCTCAAGGTGGCGGTGGTCCCCAAGGTGGTGGACAACCAGGTGGCTTTGGAGGAGGTCACTAAAGAGTCATAGGATGAAACAGAAAGGAAGTGCCTATGTATATTATTATTCCAGCTTATGAACCAGACAAACGCCTGATTCAGGTGGTTCAAGATATTACCATAAAACTCCCTAAAGCCCGTATTATTGTTGTTAATGATGGGAGTGGCCCAGGCTATAACGACTATTACGACGAAACGGCTTTTATTGGAGCGACTGTCCTTACCCATCCTATCAATAAAGGAAAGGGAGCTGCTCTTAAGACTGCTTTCGCTTATATTCAAGAAGAAGTAGTCGGTCAGCACCTTTCGGCTCAACCTATAGTCACAGTTGACAGTGATGGTCAGCACCTGATTAAAGATATTGTCCGTGTGGCCAAGGCAACCGAGGAAAATCCAAGCCATCTTATCTTAGGTGCGCGTGCCTTTGTTGGTAAGGTACCAGCACGTAGTCGCATCGGCAACAAGGTGACTGCAGGGCTCTTCCATCTGGTAACTGGTCAGAAGGTAACAGATACTCAGACAGGACTTCGAGGCATGTCAACCGACCTGATTCCATGGCTTCTTAACCTGGACGGCAATCGTTTCGAGTATGAGTTTAATATGTTGCTTGAAGCCAAAAAGTCAGGCCATCAAATCTCTGAAGTCCCTATCGAGACCGTTTATCTGGAGGAAAATAAAAGTTCGCACTTTCGCCCCATTCGTGATTCCATCCGTATTTACAGCCCTTTTTTAAAGTTCTCTGGCACGGCCGTTTTGGCCTCAGTCATTGATGCAACAGCCTTATTTGTGCTCTTTGCCTTGACGAAGAATCTGCTTCTTTCGGTCGTGCTAGCTCGTGTAATTTCGGCTTCCAGCCAGTGTTTGCTGAACGCCAATGTGGTCTTCAATCCGACAAGCTCTCTCTTTAGATCGAGTGTTCGTTACTTTATGTTGGTCTTGGTCCTCCTGGCCTGTAACTATTTCTTACTTAGTAGTCTAGTTGCTATTGGTTTAGGACTGGTTCTGGCAAAATTAGTCACAGAAACCTTGCTCTTTTTAGTTAGCTACAGGGTCCAACATAACGTCGTTTTTGCTTAATAGCTGACTTTTAAATTGCTACTGATTGAATAGAGATAGCTTATTAAATTACCTCTAAAAACTTTCCTAAAAATAGAAAAAGACTACCGTTTTCTACATTCGGTAGTTTTTAATATTTGTCGAAATGTTAATCAATTTACAATATGATTAAAAATTGAAATGATTTGATAAAGACTCTAGTTGACTGAAAAAAATATGCTATAATGAAATTGTTTGAATTATGTAGATTTTATTCAAACTAGGAAAATGAAATGAGGACCTAAAATGGGAAAAAAGGTACATTATAAGCTTCACAAAGTTAAGAAGCAGTGGGTGACGATTGCCGTCACTTCGGCAGCACTTGCCTCTATCGTAGGTGGTGCTACAGTTGCCAATCAAAAAGTTTCAGCTGATGAAACAACTAAACCAGTTGCCTCTACGACAGCTGAAAGCGATGTTGTCGTTGAAACGCATGAAGTAGCCGCTCCTGCAGCAACTGCTACGACAGATGCGACAGCAACAACAACTGACAAGGCTGCTGATGCTGCAACAGTCGAAACTCCTGCGGCAGCAACCACTGCAGCAGATACAACTACTAATACTGCAACACCAGCAACAACTGATCGTGCAGCAGTAGCAAATGGTGCGACAACAGAAACACCAGCTGCAGTAGCGACAGATACAACGCTTACAGTAGCTGAAAAACCAAAATCTGGTGTTACTGAAAAAGAAGAAACAGCAGCACTCTCTTTGGACAACATCAAACAAGTTGATGGTAAATACTATTATGTCAAAGAAGATGGTTCATACAAAACAAACTTTGCTGTTTCAGTTAATGGCCAGTTGCTTTACTTTGGTAAAGATGGTGCTTTGACAAGCACATCAACACACTCGTTCACACCAGGTACAACTAATCTAGTTGATGCTTTCTCTTCACATAACCGTGCTTACGATTCTAAGAAAGAAAGCTTTGAGTTGGTAGATGGTTATTTGACACCTAATAGCTGGTACCGTCCAGTTACTATTTTGGAAAATGGTGAAAAATGGCGTGTATCAACTGAGAAAGACTTCCGTCCACTTTTGATGGCATGGTGGCCTGATGTAGATACACAAGTTGCCTACCTCAATACTTTCTCTAAACACTTTAACCTTAACGCAACGTATTCAACTAGCCAAAGTCAATCTGAATTGAATGCAGCTGCTAAGACAATTCAAATTAAGATTGAACAAGAAATTTCAGCTAAAAAATCAACTGAATGGCTTCGTCAAGCAATTGAGTCTTTTGTAAAAGAACAAGACCAGTGGAATACTACAACTGAAAACTATACCCTTGCTGACCACCTTCAAGGGGGAGCTCTTCTTTATGTCAATAATGATAAGACACCTTGGGCAAATTCTGATTACCGTTTGCTTAACCGTACACCAAGTAACCAAGATGGTTCTCTAAATGGTACAGGAAGATACTTGGGTGGTTATGAATTCCTACTTGCCAATGACGTTGATAACTCAAATCCAGTTGTGCAAGCTGAGCAGTTGAACCAAATTCACTATCTTGTGAACTGGGGATCAATTGTTATGGGTGATAAGGATGCTAACTTTGATGGTATCCGTGTTGATGCAGTTGATAATGTTGATGCAGACCTTCTCCAAGTTTATACAAACTACTTCCGCGCAGCCTTTGGTGTGGATAAATCTGAAGCTAATGCACTCGCTCACATTTCTATCCTTGAAGCTTGGGATTTAAATGATAATGCTTATAATCAAAAACATGATGGTGCAGCCCTTGCCATGGATAATAACCTTCGTTATGCAATTATGGGTGCACTTTATGGATCGGGCTCTTCATTGAAAGATTTGATTACTAGCAGTTTGACAGACCGTACAAATAATAGTAAGTATGGGGATACACAAGCTAACTATATCTTTGCGCGTGCTCATGATAACCTTGTTCAAGATATCATTCGTGATATTGTTCAAAAAGAAATCAATCCAAAATCAGATGGTTATACCATGACTGATGCTGAATTGAAACGTGCCTTTGAAATCTATAATGAAGATATGAAGAAGGCAGAAAAACGTTATACGATTAACAATATCCCGGCTGCCTATGCTTTGATTCTTCAAAATATGGAGCAGGTAACTCGTGTTTATTATGGAGATCTTTATACAGATAATGGCCAATATATGGCTACTAAGTCTCCTTACTATGATACTATCACAACACTCTTGAAGAACCGTATGAAATACGTTTCAGGTGGACAATCGATGAAAGTCGACACGTTCAATGGAAAAGAAATCTTGTCATCTGTTCGTTACGGTAAAGATATTATGACTGCTGACCAAACTACGGGTGTAGCAGAAACAAGTAAACATTCTGGTATGTTGACCCTTATTGCCAATAATCAGGATTTCTCATTGGGTGATGGTACTTTGAAAGTTAACATGGGTAAACTTCATGCTAACCAAGCCTACCGTCCATTACTTCTTGGTACTGATAAGGGAATTGTCACTTACGAGAATGATGCGGCAGCAGCTGGAAAAATTAAATACACTGATGCTGAAGGGAACTTGACTTTTAGTGGAGATGAAATTAAGGGGTATCGAACTGTTGATATGAGAGGTTATCTTGGTGTATGGGTACCAGTAGGTGCACCTGATAACCAAGATATCCGTGTTAAAGGTTCAGATAAGAAACTTGACAAGACATTTTCTGCTACTGAAGCATTGGACTCACAAGTTATCTATGAAGGTTTCTCAAACTTCCAAGATTTTGTTGAAAAAGATAGCCAATATACTAATAAATTGATTGCAGAAAATGCAGAACTCTTCAAGTCATGGGGAATCACATCATTCGAGATGGCTCCTCAATTTGTATCGGCTGATGACCGTACCTTCCTTGATTCTGTTATCCAAAATGGCTATGCCTTTACTGACCGATATGACCTTGCCATGAGCAAGAATAACAAATACGGTTCTAAAGAAGATCTTCGTGATGCACTTAAGGCGCTTCACAAGCAAGGTATTCAAGCAATTGCTGACTGGGTTCCAGATCAACTTTACCAATTGCCAGGACAAGAAGTTGTAACAGCAACACGTGCAAATAGTTATGGTACTCCAAAGGCCAATGCTTATATCAATAACACTTTATATGTTGCAAATTCTAAATCATCAGGTAAGGACTTCCAAGCTCAATATGGTGGTGAGTTCCTTGATGAGCTCCAAAAGAAATATCCACAGTTGTTTGAAGATGTGATGATATCAACTGGTAAGAAGATTGATCCATCTGTTAAAATCAAGCAATGGTCTGCTAAGTACATGAATGGTACTAATATCCTTGGTCGTGGTAGTCGTTATGTTCTCAGTAACGATGCTACTGGTCGCTACTATCAAGTTACTGAGAATGGCATCTTCTTGCCAAAACCTTTGACAGATCAAGGTGGTAAGACAGGTTTCTACTATGATGGTAAGGGTATGGCCTACTTTGATAATAGTGGTTTCCAAGCTAAGAATGCTTTCATTAAATATGCTGGAAATTACTATTACTTCGATAAAGAAGGTTATATGTTAACTGGTCGTCAAGATATCGATGGTAAGACTTATTTCTTCTTGCCAAATGGTGTACAGCTTCGTGATTCTATTTATCAACAAGATGGTAAATATTATTACTTTGGTAGCTTTGGTGAGCAATACAAAGATGGTTACTTTGTATTCGATGTACCGAAAGAAGGTACTTCAGAAACAGAAGCTAAATTCCGTTATTTCTCACCAACTGGAGAAATGGCTGTTGGCTTGACTCATGCTGGTGGAGGATTGCAATACTTTGATGAAAATGGCTTCCAAGCTAAAGGTACTAAGTATGTTACTCCAGACGGAAAACTCTACTTCTTCGATAAAAATTCAGGTAATGCCTACACAAATCGTTGGGCTGAAATCGATGGTATCTGGTATGAATTCAATGATCAAGGCTATGCACAAGCTAAGAAGGGTGAATTCTACACAACAGATGGCTCAACATGGTTCTACCGTGATGCAGCTGGTAAAAATGTGACAGGTGCCCTTACTTTGGACGGTCACGACTATTACTTCCGTGCAAATGGTGCCCAAGTTAAAGGTGAATTTGTTACTGAAAATGGCAAGATTAGCTACTACACTGTAGATAATGGTTACAAGGTTAAAGACAAGTTCTTCGAAGTGAACGGCAAGTGGTACCATGCTGATAAGGATGGTAACCTCGCTACAGGTCGTCAAACGATTGACCACCTTAACTATTACTTCAATGCTGATGGAAGCCAAGTCAAATCTGATTTCTTCACTCTTGATGGTGGTAAGACATGGTACTACGCCAAAGATAATGGTGAAATCGTGACAGGTGCCTATAGCGTCGGTGGTAAAAACTATTACTTCAAAGAAGATGGTAGCCAAGTTAAAGGTGACTTTGTTAAGAATGCTGATGGTTCACTTTCTTACTATGATAAAGATTCAGGGGAGCGTCTCAATAACCGTTTCTTGACAACTGGTAACAATGTTTGGTACTACTTCAAAGATGGTAAGGCTGTAACAGGACGCCAAAATATCGATGGTAAAGAGTATTACTTTGATCATTTGGGACGTCAAGTTAAAGGTAGCCCAATCAGCACACCAAAAGGAGTGGAATACTACGAATCAGTTCTTGGAGAACGTGTGACAAACACATGGATCACTTTCCAAGACGGTAAGACTGTCTTCTTCGATGAAAATGGTTATGCTGATTTTGATAAATAATCAATCAATCTAATCTTAATCTGAGAGATTAAGTGAAAAACGATATGATTTGACATGAATTTATAGGTGAAATTTCTTGAAAACGAGAATCGTTTAAAGAAATTTTGCCTTTTTATGCTCCTTAAAGAAAAAATCTGACAAATATCAATTTTGAGTCAGAATCATTGTAAAAGCTATTGTATCAAGGACTTTGGCGGCTTTTATGAAAAATAGTTTTAGTTATCAAATGATATGAAAATGAGAATTGAAAACCTATGAAATAGGTGTGTTACAAAACTTTTCTAATGTTGCTGTTATGTTACATATAATTTATAAAAAAACAATTAATTCGAGAAATAGTTAGAAAATAATGATATAATGTAATTGTTTGAAATCGGATAGATTTCAGTCTGATTTTGACAAATAAAATCACGGGGAAAATTATAATGGAAAATAAGGTACACTATAAGCTTCATAAAGTTAAGAAGCAATGGGTTACAATTGCAGTTGCCTCTGCAGCACTTGCTACTGTCGTAGGAGGATTGTCTGCAACAACATCTTCAGTTTCAGCGGATGAAACTCAAGATAAGACAGTAACTCAATCAAATTCAGGTACAACAGCTTCTTTAGTTACTTCTCCTGAAGCAACCAAAGAAGCCGATAAACGTACAAATACAAAAGAAGCAGATGTTTTAACACCTGCTAAAGAAACAAATGCTGTAGAAACAGCGACTACAACGAACACACAAGCAACAGCTGAAGCAGCTACAACAGCAACAACAGCTGATGTAGCAGTGGCAGCTGTTCCAAATAAAGAAGCAGTTGTGACAACAGATGCACCAGCTGTTACAACTGAAAAAGCAGAAGAACAACCAGCAACAGTGAAGGCTGAAGTTGTTAATACAGAAGTTAAGGCGCCAGAAGCTGCTTTGAAAGATTCAGAAGTAGAAGCTGCGCTTTCCTTGAAAAACATCAAAAACATTGATGGTAAATATTACTATGTTAATGAAGATGGTTCACACAAAGAAAACTTTGCCATTACTGTAAATGGTCAATTGCTTTACTTCGGCAAAGATGGCGCCCTTACAAGTTCATCAACACACTCTTTCACACCTGGAACAACAAATATTGTTGATGGTTTCTCAATCAATAACCGTGCCTACGATTCATCTGAAGCAAGTTTTGAATTGATTAATGGTTATTTGACTGCTGATAGCTGGTACCGTCCAGTTTCTATCATCAAAGATGGTGTGACTTGGCAAGCATCAACTGCAGAAGATTTCCGTCCACTTTTGATGGCTTGGTGGCCAAATGTAGATACGCAAGTTAATTACTTGAACTACATGTCTAAAGTCTTCAACTTGGAGGCTAAGTACACAAGCACAGATAAGCAAGCAGACTTAAATCGTGCTGCTAAGGATATCCAAGTTAAGATTGAACAAAAGATTCAGGCTGAAAAATCAACACAATGGTTGCGTGAAACTATCTCTGCCTTTGTTAAGACACAACCACAGTGGAACAAAGAAACTGAAAACTATTCAAAAGGTGGAGGAGAGGATCACCTTCAAGGTGGAGCCCTTCTTTATGTGAATGACTCACGTACACCATGGGCAAATTCTAACTATCGTCTTTTGAACCGTACGGCTACTAACCAGACTGGTACGATTAATAAGTCAGTTCTTGATGAGCAGTCTGACCCAAACCACATGGGTGGCTTCGACTTCTTGCTTGCTAATGACGTAGACTTATCTAACCCAGTTGTTCAAGCGGAACAATTGAACCAAATTCACTACCTTATGAACTGGGGTTCAATTGTTATGGGTGACAAGGATGCTAACTTCGATGGTATCCGTGTCGATGCGGTAGATAATGTCAATGCTGACATGCTTCAACTCTACACAAACTATTTCCGTGAGTACTATGGTGTAAATAAATCTGAGGCGCAAGCTCTTGCTCATATCTCAGTTCTTGAAGCGTGGAGTCTTAACGACAACCATTACAATGACAAGACAGATGGCGCTGCGCTTGCTATGGAAAACAAACAACGTTTGGCTCTCCTCTTCTCATTGGCTAAACCAATCAAAGAACGTACACCGGCTGTAAGTCCTTTGTATAACAATACTTTCAACACGACACAACGTGATGAAAAGACTGATTGGATTAACAAAGATGGAAGCAAGGCCTATAACGAAGACGGAACAGTTAAACAGTCTACAATCGGTAAATACAACGAGAAATACGGAGATGCGTCAGGAAACTACGTCTTTATCCGTGCCCATGATAACAACGTTCAAGATATTATTGCTGAAATCATCAAGAAAGAAATCAATCCAAAATCAGATGGTTTCACAATCACTGATGCTGAAATGAAGAAAGCCTTTGAGATTTATAACAAAGACATGCTCAGCAGCGACAAAAAATATACCTTGAACAACATCCCAGCAGCATACGCTGTTATGTTGCAAAACATGGAAACTATCACTCGTGTCTACTATGGAGACCTTTATACAGATGATGGTCACTACATGGAAACTAAGTCTCCATATTACGATACCATTGTTAACTTGATGAAGAGTCGTATCAAGTATGTATCTGGTGGGCAAGCACAACGTTCATACTGGTTGCCAACTGATGGTAAGATGGACAATTCAGATGTTGAACTTTACCGCACAAATGAAGTCTACACTTCAGTACGTTATGGTAAAGATATCATGACAGCTGATGATACAGAAGGTTCTAAATATAGCCGTACTTCTGGTCAGGTAACACTTGTAGTGAACAATCCAAAATTGACTTTGGATCAATCAGCTAAACTTAATGTTGAAATGGGTAAAATCCATGCCAACCAAAAATACCGTGCTTTGATTGTTGGTACAGCTGATGGTATCAAGAACTTTACATCTGATGCAGATGCAATCGCAGCAGGTTACGTGAAAGAAACAGACAGCAACGGTGTCTTGACTTTCGGTGCGAATGACATTAAGGGTTATGAAACATTTGATATGTCTGGTTTCGTAGCAGTTTGGGTTCCAGTTGGAGCTTCAGATGATCAAGATATTCGAGTAGCGCCTTCAACAGAAGCTAAAAAAGAAGGAGAGTTGACTCTTAAAGCGACTGAAGCTTATGATTCACAATTGATCTACGAAGGATTCTCTAACTTCCAAACTATTCCAGATGGTTCAGATCCTTCAGTCTATACTAACCGTAAGATTGCTGAAAATGTTGATTTGTTCAAATCATGGGGCGTAACATCATTTGAAATGGCACCTCAATTTGTATCTGCTGACGATGGTACCTTCCTTGACTCAGTCATCCAAAATGGTTATGCCTTTGCAGACCGTTACGATCTTGCCATGAGTAAGAACAATAAATACGGTTCTAAAGAAGATCTACGTGATGCTCTTAAAGCACTTCACAAGGCTGGTATCCAAGCAATCGCTGACTGGGTTCCAGACCAAATTTACCAATTGCCAGGTAAGGAAGTCGTAACAGCGACTCGTACTGATGGTGCTGGACGTAAGATTGCAGATGCTATCATTGATCACTCACTTTATGTAGCTAACTCTAAGTCATCAGGTAGGGATTACCAAGCTCAATATGGTGGCGAATTCTTAGCTGAACTTAAAGCTAAGTACCCTAAAATGTTTACGGAAAACATGATCTCAACTGGTAAACCAATTGATGATTCTGTTAAATTGAAACAATGGAAGGCTAAATACTTCAACGGAACAAACGTTCTTGACCGCGGTGTTGGCTATGTACTTAGCGATGAAGCAACTGGTAAATATTTCACTGTCACTAAAGAAGGTAACTTCATTCCTCTTCAATTGACAGGAAATGAAAAGGCTGTTACTGGGTTCTCAAATGATGGTAAGGGAATCACTTACTTCGGTACAAGTGGTAATCAAGCTAAATCTGCCTTTGTTACTTTCAATGGAAATACCTATTACTTTGATGCACGTGGTCACATGGTTACAAATGGTGAATACTCACCAAATGGTAAAGATGTTTATCGTTTCTTGCCAAATGGTATCATGTTGAGCAATGCCTTCTATGTTGATGCTAACGGTAATACTTACCTTTATAACTATAAAGGTCAAATGTACAAGGGTGGTTACACTAAATTTGATGTAACTGAAAC